>Ga0075423_10003464_pt1 | contig 14530 bp, 12 predicted proteins | sample SoiMethybrSBSTD2_FD_80114 | JGI IMG/M metagenome (GOLD analysis project Ga0075423, IMG submission 80114) | Bulk soil microbial communities from a Populus tree surrounding site in Tennessee, USA - Soil MetaG P. TD hybrid SBSTD2 | ecosystem: Environmental > Terrestrial > Soil > Tree plantation...
CGACCGTCTGGATTGAAATCACGATCGTCAGGGCCATCAGCGCCAGCAGCAACTCGTGCAGCCAGCCGACCGGCAGCCCGATCACCTCGGCCTGACCGGGATCGAAGGTGACCAGCACCAGCTCTTTGTAGAGCACGAAGACGATGCCGAGCATGAGCGCGCCGATACCGGCGATGACGATCAGGTCGCCGAGTTGAATCGCCAGCACATCGCCGAGCAGCAGCCCGAACAGATCTTTGGTGTAGTTCTTGACGGTCGAGAGCAGCGCCACGCCGAGCGCGAACGTGCCGGCGAACAGCACGCCGATCGCGGTATCCTGGCTGATTTTGCTGCGGCGGGTGATCACACCAATGCCGAGCGCCGTCAAGATACCGACCACCGCGCCGCCCAATTCCAATGGAAACTTCAGCAAAAAAGCGATCACCACGCCGGGAAACGAGGCGTGCGCCAGCGCGTCGCCAATGAACGCCAGTTCTTGCAGCACGACGAACGCGCCGATCACCGCGCAGACGATCGCGATCAGGGCCGCCGCGAGCAGCCCGCGCTGCATGAAACCGAATGAGAGCGGCGTCGTTAGACAATTCCAGAAGGTATCGCAGGCCATAGTGTTCTCAATGCTCGTAGAAGGAGACAAGGAGCAGCAGGCATCCCCGATCATCTGCTCACGTCAGCGCCACCGACGTGCCATCCGCCAGCACCACCTGCGCGCCGTAGGTGCGGGTGAGCACGGCTGGCGTGAGCACCTGAGCGACCGGGCCAAGCGCGACGACGTGCCGATTGAGCGCCAGCAACGCATCGAAATGTTCCATGTTACAGCGCAGATCGTGCGTCGTCAGCAGCAGCGTCTTGCCCTGGCTGGCCAGGTCGGATAAGATCAGCAAGATGATATCCTGCGTTGGCGCGTCCACACCGCTGATCGGCTCATCGAGCAGCAGCACATCGGGTTCCTGCGCCAGCGCACGCGCCAGAAAGACCCGCTGCTGCTGCCCGCCCGAGAGTGCGGCGATCGGGCGCTCCGCGAGTGATTGCATCCCGACTTGCTCCAGGCAATGCCGCGCGATCGCACGATCCTGCGCGCCTGGTCGCTTGAACCAGCCCAGCCGGCCATAGCGCCCCATCAGCACGACATCGGCCACACTAGCAGGGAAGCGCCAGTTGATCGCGTCGCGCTGCGGCACGTAGGCGACATGCCCGCCACGCCGCGTCACCGCCGCACCGCCGGCCATGATCACGCCGGACTCAATCGGCACCAGGCCCAGGATCGCCTTGAGAAGAGTGGTTTTGCCGGCACCATTCGGCCCAATGATCCCGACCAGCTGGCCCGCTGGAATCTCGAAGGCGACATCCTCGAGCACCGGCTGTGTGCCATAGCTGACGCACACGCCGCGCAGCGTCAGCGCCGCCGGATCGAGTACACGATCCATCTTATGTGTGTTTTGTGCGAGCATCATTGGAGCGCATCGACGATCGTCTGCATATCGAAGCGCAGCATATCGATGTAGGTTGCACCGCCCGAACTCGCGTCGCCGAGCGTGTCGGTGTACAAATCGGCGACGATCTGCACGCCGGCTTCATCGGCGATCGTCTTGCTCAGCTTCGGGCTAAACTGCGACTCGGAGAAGATCGCCTTGACCTTCTGGGCCTTAATGTTCTGCACTAGCGCGGCCAGGTCGCCGGCTGACGGCGCGCTCTCGGGGCTGCCCAGGATGTTTCCGACGATCACAAAACCATACTCCTGGGCGAAATACGGGAAGGCATCGTGGTTCGTCACCAGCTTGCGCTGGGCCTGCGGAATGCGCTCGGCCTGCTGCTTTAGCTCGGCATTAAGCGCCAGGAGCTGCTTGATATAGGCATCGGCGTTCGTTGTGTAGACAGCTTTGTTAGCGGGATCAACCAGGATCAGCCCATCGCGAATCTGCTCGACATACGTGGCACCATTGGCCGCGCTCATCCAGAAGTGCGGGTTGCCCTCCCTGAAATCCGTGCTGCCGACATCGACCGCCTGAAGCGCTTCCGAGACCGCGATCTGCGGCTGCCCCGGCGTGGCCGCGCTCTTGAACAGATCGTCGAGCCACGCCTCCAGGCCGTGCCCATTGAAGAATACAATATCCGCGCCCGCGATCTTCTGCGCGTCCTGTGGCGTCGGCTGATAGTCCTCGGGGCCGGCACCGAGCGGAATAATATTCTCGACCGCGACATGCTCGCCGCCAACATTCTTGATCATATCGGCCAGAATGCTCATTGTTGTGACCACCTTGACCAGCTTGACCGGCTTCGCAGCTGCCTCGGACGCGACGGGTGCGGCAGGTGCATTCGTTGGGGCCGATGCGGTGGACGGCAGGCTGGCGGTCGTACCAGCGCCACAGCCCGCGAGCAGGAAGAGCAACACGACGAGCAGCCCGCGCGCAAAGGCCCGCGTCATACACAATCTCCTCTCTGTACTTAGGGTTCGTACAGAAATAACTTCCCCAATCGGCACCATCGGGCTCAAGCCCTCGGCTACGGCTACAAAGCCCGGCACCCAGAGGGTACCCGGCGGGCTCATTCAGGCCACGCAGGTGGCCTTCGTACCCCTAGCCTGCCCATTCATGGGCTAGGTAGCTCCCGGCCGCATACATTCTGTTATTGAAATGCAAGATCGATATGAGATGATCTTGAGCGATATACGTCTGTAGCTCGGCTCCGTAAATGATATTATATCTCATTTACAAAAACGTGCAAATCGCAGAAGGGTGCGCGATACTACTCGTCAAGCGAGCGCGCAACGTGGAGGGGCACCGAGGAATGAGATCATGAGGAGTAGGCGTGGCAGGGTTCAAGCGGATGCAGAGGGGCGATCGACCGGCGTTGGCACGCCGATTTCAACCAGTCTGACGCTGGCACGTCTGGCAGAGACCAGAGATCTCCAGCCAATGGCTATCGACGCGAAAATTGAGCCGGCGCGCCAGTCCGCCAAGCAATGTATCGATTTCACAGCCCTCGAACGTCGCGACCGAACCGCAATTTCGGCAGATCAGCTGGTGCTGATGGCCCTGTTCGACCGGCACGTAGGCGTGCTCGTCGCGCGCTGAATCCTTGCTGGGGCTCCAATGGACGCGCGCCAACCAATTGTCCGCGAGCAACAGATCAACCGTCCGATAGACCGTCGCGCGACCGATCGGCCCGCTCGCGCCGCCCAGATCCTGATAGAGCTGCTCGACACCAAATGGCTGCATATATTGCACAATCCGCTCCAGGATGGCCCGACGCGGCTCGGTCACACGATGCCCTTGCTGGCTCAAGTGGGTGAGCACATTCTCAGCCCATGCCATAACACCACTCCTGTATCACGTACTGCCCTCCGTGAAACGTGAAACGTGACGTGAAACACAATTCACGTTTCACGGAGGTTGGATGCTCGCTCTTTTTCGAGACCCTTATTGCTCAACAGGAATATTATAGCATGGTGATCACATTTGCGAAGCTGCGGCTGTGGTATCATGCGAGCCGAGCACTGAATGGAGCAGCAGGTCTGCGGTGGAAAGGAGCGACCTATGCCGCGTGGTAAACAATCGCGGGGGCAGTGTGCGTTCTGCGGATATGAGACCACGAAGGGCAGTATGACCAGGCATTTGGCCACCTGCCCGCAACGCCAAGCACAAATGGCCAGCGCCGCATCGACGAAACGCAAGCCAGAAACACTCTACTACCTGCGCATGCAAGATGCATGGGGCGGGAAATTCTGGATCGACCTAGAAGTACGCGGCTCAGCCACCTTGCAAGATATCGATGCCTATTTGCGTGCCATATGGCTGGAATGTTGCGGGCATCTCAGTCAATTTTCGGTTGGCGGCTGGCAGGGCGAGGAAATCGCGAAGCAGCGCCGGGTCGATGGGGTCTTTCGAGGCGAGTTGGAGCTGACGCATATTTACGATTTTGGAACATCATCGGAGACGCGTATCAAGGCCATGGCCCAGCGTGCCGGCCCGCCGCTGACGACACGACCGATGGTCCTGATGGCGCGCAATCTCATGCCCGAGGTAGTCTGTGTCGAGTGTGGGCAACCAGCCACGCGGCTGTGCATGGAGTGCCTGATCGAAGCGGATGAGCCGGGGACGCTCTGTGAAAAGCATGCCAGCTCGCATGAGCATGAGGATTATGGTGAGCCGATCGATCTGGTGAATTCGCCGCGCGTAGGCATGTGCGGCTACACCGGGCCGGCAGATCCGCCGTATTAGACAAGATTTCTGGTCGCTTTACAATCGACATGATTTACAAGATGCAGCAGGAGGCTTTCAAATCCTGTCAATCCTGTCAATCCTGTCTATACGACGGTAAAGGCGAATGGCCCATCCTGAAACCTTGTCTTAAGAGGAGAAGACGATGCAACATGAGGGTTTCAATCTGGACGATGCGGTGGCGCTGCTTGAGCGAACGCCCGCAAGCCTGAGCGCATTGCTCGCGGGCCTCCCCGAGCGCTGGGTGCGCGCGACGCAAGGCGACGGCAACTGGTCGCCGTACGACGTCGTCGATCACCTCATTCAAGGCGAACGCACAAACTGGATGGTGCGGGCGCGGCACATTCTGGCGGGCGAGCAGCGACCGTTCGACCCGTTCGACCGAATGGCCCCGGTTACCGAGCGCCAGGGCAAGCGCGTGGATGAATTGCTGGCGACGTTTGCCGAGCTTCGGCGCGAGAATGTCGCTGCGCTGGTGGGCATGCATCTGACGAGTGCGGATCTGAGCCGGACGGGGCAGCACCCCGAGTTCGGGGAGGTGCGGCTCGGGCAGCTGCTAGCGACGTGGGTTGTGCATGACCTGAATCACATGGGGCAGATCGTCCAGACGATGGCGCACGTGTACGCCGATGCGGTCGGGCCGTGGCGCGCGTACCTGGCGATCTTGCAGGAGCGGGAGTTATGACAAGCTACATTACAATCAATATCAGTAACAACACGCAGCTAAATGGCTCAAGTTCCGGGTTCAAAGACGATCAACTCTATCTTTTTTTAACTCAAGAAGCGATCAATACCACATGGACTATCGATAGCGGAACCGGCATCGCCACCAAGGCCACCACGCCTGGTACGCTACCCGCAAACCCGTTTACCCTGGCCGACTTGAAGCAGGCTGGCGGTGCGATCAAAATCGATTCGAGTGTGCAAGTATCGTCGGCGCGCATCTATATCAGCAGTTCGCCCAATGTCGTTACCGCGCCCAATAACGTGATCAGCGGCCCCACTGCCGGTATCGCCGAGTTCTATTATGACTTCATCGAATTTGCCATCACTGGTCCCAGCGACGGCCTGCCGAACAATCTGAACATCGACACCACCCAAGTCGATCAACTGGGCATACCACTCACTTTACAAGTGACGCCGAACGACCCGAATTTTCCCAATGGATCCGGCATTGTCGCTACGCTTGATCGCCAAACACTGTTCACTCATTTCAAAGCGATGGCCACTGGTGCGCTGGCCTCGTTCGCCGATTGCATCTTTCCAGCCGGCGGCGAACCCAACACGCCGTATCGCTTGCTGAACCCAAGCGATGTCATTGGCAGCCAATTGCAGGTGGCTATGCTGGAAGGCACAATTGCCACCACTGGCGCACCCAGCGGCTGGCAAGCCACATTCACCATTACAGGCCCCGGCAACCCGGTACCGACCAATGGAGCGTTGCGCGTGGGCATGAATGTCAGTGGCCAGCTGATTCCGACTGGCACGACCATCGCCAGCCTGCCCCTCGCACCAGCGGGCCAAACGGTGGTGATGAACAGCAGCGCCAGCGCCAACCCGTTTACCAGCACCACCACCCCAATTCAGCTCTTTTTCCTGATTCCAGTAACCACCAAACTGGGCACCTATTTCGACGAGGCGATTGACGACTTCTTCGCCTATTACAAAACCAATCCGGGCCAATTGCCAATCGAGCAAAACAATAATGGCGACCATGTTTACACCGGAAGCGTCGTGGAGGTCGATACGATCACCGACATCAACGGCAATCCCAGTAGCTACACCGTGTTGCAATTTACTGGGGGCAATAACGAAATATACAATATCTTCTACCCATTCTTCAGCACCAACTCGTCTGCTGGGAAACAAACTCCCTTCGGCAAGCCCGTGCCACCACCGCCAAGCTGGTGGGCACCACAGAATGGCTTGATGTTTTATGCGCCTCCATCGCTAATGGTATTTGGGGCCAGCGGCGTGTTTGCCGACAATACTCAGCAAAGCTCGTCCAACAACGTTAACGCGGCTGTGCTAGGTGCAATTGAAAACGTGGTGGTGACGGCACTGGCGCGCGGCCATGCCACCAGTTGGCAGTTCAAATACGGCACCATTGCACCAAACCCACAGCCCACCACTGCCGTCGTCGAGCTCATCCCCACTGACACCACCAGTGGCCTGATCGATAAGAGCTATATGTCTTCGTTCCAGATCGCCAACGTCCCGATGACCGTTACGATCCCGCCCGGCAAGCCAGTCAACAGCTTTGCGGTCAGCTCGCCGCTCCCGGTTCTGCCAACCGCGACGGATCTGTTGACATTCGCGCAGTTTTACCCGAGCGGTGCCACTTGGAGCGCTTTCGCCAATTTCTTGCATAATGGCGCAGGCGTCGATATCACCATTGACGGCCGTGCATACGCGCTGCCCTTCGACGATCAGGGCGGCTTCAGTTCCGACCTGAATGCCGCCACCTCGGTGGAAGCGCCTGCCAGCGTCTCGATTACCCTCGGGCCGTGGACGGCAAAGCAAAAAAATAGCTAGAAGAATCGCTGTAGTGGAGTGAGGCAATGCAAAATGTAACCATGCTCGGCCTTGGCGTCATGGGCGCGGGGATGGCGCATAATCTGCTCAAGGCCGGCTTCCCGCTGACCGTCTACAACCGCACGGCGGCGAAGGCTGAGCCGCTGGCGGCGCGCGGCGCGCAGGTGGCCGCCACGCCGCGCGCAGCTGTTGCGCATGCGGCGATCATCATCGCGATGGTCGGCGACGACGAGGCATCGCGGGCGATCTGGCTTGGCGACGATGGTGCGCTGGCCGGCGCAGCGCCCGCAGCGGTGCTGATCGAGTGCAGCACGCTCTCGCCAGCGTGGGTGCGCGAGCTGGCCGGCCTGGCGACCGCGCGCGGGCTGGAGTTCCTCGACGCGCCGGTCACGGGCAGCAAGGACGCAGCCGAGGCGGGCGAGCTGCGCCTGTTCGTCGGCGGCGACGCGACCGCGCTCGAACGGGCGCGTCCGGCGCTCGAAGCCATTAGCCAGCGCACGAGCCACCTTGGACCGACCGGCTCAGGCGCGATCATGAAGCTTGTTAATAATCTGATGTCTGCGGTGCAGACGCTGGCGCTGGCCGAGGGGCTGGCGCTAGCCGAGCGCGCCGGGCTGGATATGCAACAAGTCGTGCCGCTGATCATCAACGGCTCGCCGGGCAGCCCGATCGTCAAGGGCAAAGCCGCGCGCATGGCCGCACGCGACTACGGCGACACGCAGTTCGCGCTCAAATGGATGCACAAGGACGCGACTTACGCGCTGCGTGCCGCCGACGAGGTCGGCGCGCTGCTGCCGAGCGTCGCCATCGCCCGCGAGGTCTATCAACTGGCGCGCAACCTCGGCTTCGGCGATGCCGATTTCTCGGCGGTGATCGAGGCGCTCCGCACGCAGCGCGGCTAAACGCCCAACATCACCTTTACCATCGTCTTCAGCGATACGCCGGTCGGGGCCTCCTGGTTGCCGAGCCCGATGTTGATCAGCAGCAGCTTCAGATGCGGGTAGCGCGCTGCCGCACTCACCGCCCGATTGAGGCCGAACGCGCTGCCGAACAGCACTTGCACGCGGTTGCAGAACAGGAACAGCCGTTGGTAGCGCTGGCGCAGCAGTTGGTCGTAGGCCACGAACTGCGCGCGCGCGAAGTCGCCGGCTGCAAACATCCGCAGCACATGTTCCGCCGCGAGCTTGCCGGACTCCAGCGCGTAATCGATCCCTTCGCCGGTGAGTGGGTTCACCAGCCCCGCCGCCTCGCCGACGAGCAGCACCCGCTCGCCAAACGTCGGCGCGCTCGCGAAATCGGTGCGCAACGGGTAGCCTTTGATCGGGCCGACGCGCTGCCCGCCGGCTAGCAGCGCGCGCAGCGGCGGATGCGCAACGAATGAATCGAACGGTGCCCGCCGCACGCCGAAACGCCGCCACGGTAAGCGCGCCCCCGGCAGATAGCCCGCGCCGATGTTCGCGGACGAGTTCGACAGCGGAAACACCCAGCCATAGCCCGGCAATGGCACGCCGTCGAAGCGCAGATCAACCCGGTCGGTCAGCCCAGTCAGCCCTTCGTAGTAGGCGCGCGCGACGAGCGCTACCGGCGGCATCTGCTTGAGGATGCCCGTGCGCAGCAGCAGCTTGCTACTCGCACCGGTCGCAATAATCGCCATGCGCGCCCGGACGTTCACCTCACGATCGCGCTGCTCGCCTTTGACCAGCAGGCCCTGCGGCTCCGGCACTATCTCGGTCACGCGAACTGGGCTCTCGAATGCCGCCCCGCTCGCCAGCGCGCGCTGACGAATGCGCTCGTCGAGGATCAGCCGCGGGATGATCAGGGCGTAATCGGGCCAGCTCTTTTGCCGAGGCAACGGCGCGCTGACCGAGTGGCCTTTCGGCGCAATGATCGCCATTTCATTGATTCGCCAGCCGAGCCGCAGCAGCTCGTTCAGCAGCCCCATGTCGTCGAGCATGCCGAGCGCGCGTGGCGTCAGGCCGTCGCCGCAGGTTTTGTCGCGCGGGAAGCTGGCCTTGTCGAGCAGCAGGATGTCGAGGCCCTGCTGCGCCAGGTAGTGCGCCGCCGCCGAGCCGCCCGGCCCGGCACCGATAATAACAACATCATGTTGGGTCATTGCCTATACTTTCATAGAACCTACGAACACGGCAGCTTTCGTGGCAGCCTGGGAATGATTAACGTTTTTGTATGTCGGTTTTCGCCCCGCCGGGCGAAAACCGACATACAAAGCGGAGACAAGCTGTGGTCAGCGTAAATCCTATTTTCATTCAGCGGGCCGGCGACAACGCGCGCCGCTCCAGCGACCGATACGTCAGCACCTGGAAAAGAATGCTGGGGCGAAAGAGCGTGCTGGGCGGCTTGAGCATATGCAGCACGCTCGCAAAGCTGCTGTAGACATCGACCTTCTCGGCGCACAGCAGCAGCACGCGATCCATATACCAATGCGTGAGCCGGGTCAGCCGATCAGGGTGGCCGCCCTCGGTCGCGGGGTAGCGAAAATCTTCGCCGGTCGCCAGCAGCCAGGGTGTGGCGTTACGCTTGGCTAGCTGCCGCTGAACTTGCCGGGCCAGGCCACGCCGATCGCCATGTGCGCCGCGCCGCCGATACGCGCGCAGCTCCTGATCGAGCGTCAGCGCGCTCAACGCTGCGACGGTCATTCCCTGACCATAGATCGGGTTGAAGGCGCAGACTGCATCGCCGAGCACCACAAAGTTCTCGGGCCAGCTTCCCAGCCGTTCGTAATGATGCAGGTAGTTCTCGGTGCGCTGATAGCCGTAGATCGGCGAGAGCGGTTGGGCAGCGGTAATAGCTTCGTAGAGCAGCGGGCTTGCCAGGCTGCGCGCAAAGGCCAGGAAGTCGGCCTCGTCGGTCGGCGGGTAATCGCGCGCGGCACCGAGGAGCGTGACCATCCACCGATCGCCCTCCAGCGGAAATATCACGCCGCCACGCAGCAGCGCCGGTGGCCGGGTCGCGATCCACAGCGCCTGCCAATCGTGCGACACGCCGCTGGGCCGGGCGTAGACGCGGCTCGCATAGCCCAGAAACGCGTTGATCACCGTCTCTTCTGCGCGAGGATAGCCCAGCGCCTGTAGCCAGTCGGGTGTGCGCGAGCTGCGCCCGCTGGCATCGACGACCAGCCCGGCATGCAGCTCCTGCACATCGGGCGCCTCAGCGTTCGCCTGGCCGCGCGAGCGCACGCGCACACCGGTCACGCCGCTGTTATCCGCATTGGGGAGCAGCCCAATCACATCGCACCCCTCGATGAAGCTCACCCCGGCGTAGCGCGCCAGCTGCTGGCGGACGGTCCACTCCAGCAGGATGCGGCTGCACGAGAAGGTGTTGAGGTCGGAGCGAAAGCGCGGCAGCCAGCCAGCTGGGTTGAGGAACTTTAAATCGGCGCTTGTGTCGAGCATCGGCGCGCCAGCCGCGAGCAGATCAGCCATCAGCGTGGGGAAAAACTGCTCCAAGATCATGCGACCGCGCACCAGCAACAGATGGACATGACGCGCCTGCGGCACACCGCTGCGGAACTCAGGGCCGAGCGGGAAGCGATCCCGCTCGACGATCGTCACGCGGTCGAAGTGATCGGCCAGCACGCGCCCGGCCAGCAGACCGGCCATGCTGCCGCCGATCACGACGGCGTGGCTGCCTGGGCTGGGGGCGTGATCGGTTGGTTGAGTCATTGTGATCTCCTTCCGTTCGCGCCTCATATGCGCGCTGCGGTGCTCAAGCGTGTGATGTGAGTCGCCAGGGCGAGGTCAGCGTGCCGTCGGCGTCAAACGTCAGCGGCAGCTCCTCGATGATCGACAGCTGCGGGTGCGCCTCGACTTCCGAGCGCAGACTGGGAGTGACCCATATGCGATCCAGCGTCAGCGTGTCGCGGATGAGCACCAGGCGCGCATCCGCCTCGGGCTGGCCGCAGCCGCACACGCCAAGCTGTAGCGCGCGGCGGTCGTCGGGCATGGTCAGCGGCAGGCTAGCGCGCCACATGCCGAAGATGCCTGCGGTGATGGCGTTCGTATAGGTCGCGCCCCAGTCGATCCGCCTGACGAGCCGCTCGGTCGTGACATTGGCGAGGCCAATGCCGATGGCGTTGCCGTTGGTCTCCTCGGTCAGGTCCAGCGCGACGATCACCGCGACATCGGGGCCACCGAAATCTTCGGGCTGGCGCGGGATCATCAGCCGCCCGATAATATTGGTGTCCATCCCAGTGCCGCTGATGTTCTTGCCGATCTGCTGCACAACCAGCACATCGATCAGCGGAAAGGGCAGGCTCGCCATCAGCTCCTTGGCGCGCGCCAGCAGCTGGGCCTCGCGCGGGCCGCCGATCTCCTGCGCCGCCAGGCCAACAATCGCGGCGGTCTGATCGTAGGCGTTTTCCAGGATCGCCAGCCCGCCGATCACATTCGTGCGCGCGGCGTAGATCTGCGCCGCTGGCGCAAGCAAGCGCTGGAAACCAGCGACGCCGAGCGCGTGCATTCTGATCGCGCCATGGCGTTTCCCCAGGCCGATCACCGCCATCTTCGCGAGGCCACTTTCGATCGCGCTGCGAAAGTCGGTGTGCGGCTTCACGCGATTGATCAGCAGTGTGGCATCGGCGGCGGACGAGATCAGGTCTTGAAAGAGCGCTGGGCCATCCGGCAGCTGGCCGATCTCGCGCACCTCCATCGTCGCCCGTATCTCGGCACCAATCCGCTCCGGCGTCACGCCAAGCTCGGCCAGCAGCAGGCGTTGGCCTTCGGCTGTCGCGCCGCCGTGGCTGCCCATCGCGGGAAACACGAACGGCGCAGTGCCGACGGCGCGCAACTGCTCGACGACCGTCGCAACGATCAGCGGCAGGTTGGCGATACCACGGCTGCCCACACCGACCGCCACGCTGGCCCCCGGCGCGATCCGCTCGCGCAGCCCGCGCTGATCGAGCGCGACCCGCACCGCCGTTGCGATGTCGCCAAGGCGTGGCGCGTCGAAGCGCTGCTCGACTGCGAGCAGCGTCGCGGGCAATCGCGCCGCCAGGTCGAGTGATTGGATCTGATTGAACATATGCATGGCTATTCCGATTCGCTGTTGGCCCTCACCCCTGCCCCTCTCCCGCCAGCAGGAGAGGGGTGCCCCGGCAGCGGCGGGGTGAGGGCCGCGGCAGGCAGGATCGCTATAGTATACCCCGAAAAATCAGGCATGCGGCGGGTTCGCGCGCGTGCCGCATTTGGGGGCGGTTCGCAAACCACCCGTACGCCAGCCACGGCGCTGCCCTTGGATGCTAAAAGAATGCTGGTGGCGCGGCAGCGCCGGCAGCGCATGCCTCCGTTATTAGCGGTATGCATGCCCCATGTGCATGCCTGCGGAGAGCTGCGCTGTAATAAATGTACATCACAGTTCGCGTGTTACAATATGTCGAGGCTGGCCTGCGCAGGCCGCGTGTACGCTTCACGTTTCACGCTTCACGTTTCAAGGATGAGGAGATTCGAGGTTATGTCTGAGATGAGCCAGCATGTGCCGATAGCGGCGCAGACGATCCGCGCCTGGGCTGGCGAGACGATCTTCAAGCGTGGGCAGGATTACGAGCTGCGCGGGCGTGTACGCGAGCTCGCCGCCACCGAGTCGGGTGGGTTGGTCGCGTGGGTCCAGGGCACCAGCCGCTACAGCACCAACGTCCTGCTTGGCCCGGCGGGTCTGTCGTCGCGCTGCACATGTCCGTATGGCGGCACCTGCAAGCATGCGGTCGCGGTTGCGCTTGCATACGCGAATCGCCCCGCCAAGGCAGCGCCATTACCCGTAGCTGCGCCGAACGACCCGCGGCTGGTCTTGCTTGATCGCAGGGCAGCGGCTGCCGAGATGATCGCAAACACGCCGCCGACTTCGGCTGAATCGCGCGGCGATCCTGCGCTACGCGACTTCCTGAGTGCGCTGCCGCAGCCAGAGCTGGTCACATTACTGGTCGAATTGGCGCAGCGCTTCCCCGATCTCCGCGATGCGCTTGCCGTGCGGCGCATGCTGGCCAATGATGACGCTGATGAGCTTGAAACCGAGGTGCTCGGGCGGATCCTGGACGCCGGCACCACATCGGGATGGGGCGACGACTGGGACGACGAAAGACACCTGCCGGATTATACCCCGGTCTACGATGGCTTGAAGTTGCTGCTCGACCAGGGCCACGCCGACGCGGTTGTGCGCCTGGGCGAGGAGCTGCTTGAAACGGGCATCAGCCAGGTCGAGCAGACCCACGACGACGGCGAAACCTCATCAGCGGTCGCTGCCTGCCTATCGATCGTCTTTGATGCGCTACCGCGCTCGTCGCTCGCGCCGCACGAGCAACTGCGCTGGACGATTGATGCGATGCTGCGCGATAGCTACGATCTCTGCGACGGCGCGCGAGAGCTGCTCGCGCAGCCGTACCCGCCCGAGGAGTGGAGCATTGTCGCCGATGATCTGCTTAAACGGCTGAACGACGCGCCTGTCGCAGGCGCACGCGACGATTTCATGCGCGATTACCAGCGTGGTCGGCTGGCTGACTTCGCGATCATGGCCCTGGAAGAAGCGGGACGCGACGCGGAGATCATCCCGTTATGCGAGCGCGAGGCCGTGCAGAGCGGCGGCTACCAGCGCCTGGTCGAGCGGCTGCTGGCGACCGAGCGCTACGCGGACGCCGAACGGTGGGCGCGTACGGGCATCGCCGCGACCGAGCGCCAGTACCCCGGTATCGCCAGCCAGCTGCGCACGGTCATCTGCACGTTGCGCGCTCGGTCGGGCGACTGGGGCATGGTGGCGGCGCTGCGCGCCGAGGAGTTCTTCGACCGACCGACGCTGCAATCGTTCCGGGTGCTCGAAGAAGCCGCCGGCCAGGCTCAGATGCAGCCGGCGGTGCGCGACGCGGCGCTGCACTATCTGGAGACCGGCACGCTCCCGCAGCCGGAGGAGCGGGTAGTCGGACAGCGCACGATCCCGGCCTGGCCGCTGCCCGACAGCGGCCTGCCGCAAACCGAGCGGCGCTACCCGCTTCAGTTTCCGCAGCTGGGGCTGCTGATCGAGCTTGCGGTGAGCGAGGGGCGACCCAATGAGGTCTTGCGCTGGTATGATCAGCGTCCTGTGGGTCGGTTCTTCAGCATTAATGACGACATGGTCGCCGACGCGGTCGTTAAGACGCACCCCGCGCGCGCCGCCGCGATCTGGCAGCAACTGGCCGAGGCGCGCATCGCGCAGACGAATCCCGCGTCCTACCAGGAGGCAGCGATATTCCTGCGTAAGCTGCGGCGCGTGTGGACACAGCGGGGCCAGGGAGAGGCTTGGAGCAGGTATGTGGCCGAGCTGCGCGCGGCGAACCGGCGCAAGCGCCGTCTGGTCGAGACGCTGGATGCACTGATCCAAGAGAAGGATGGGTGAGAGCGGTGGGCGGCGTGGCCCGGTGGGCGTCGATGTGGGGGCGCAGCAGCCACAAGACCATTCGCAGAGCAAGAGCGATCGGGCTGCTGCGCCCCTACGGGATCATCATGTCACAACGGCCCTATCGCACCACGGCGCACCCCATCGCGCCCTGCCTTCAGCCTTCAGCCCTCAGCCTTCGCCAGCGCCTGTTTCAGCGGGCCTTCGATCGCGGTCGAGAACAGGTTGATCACAACGTTCGCTAAAAACAGCAGCGCGGCGAGCGCGATGAGCGCGGTGCTGCGGCCCAGGCGACGGATCAGCGTATGTAAACGGCGCGGGCGGTGGTTCATAGCTGGCTCATGGCGTGTGCGTGTCCGATGGTTTCTCGCCCGCCAAGTTAATCAGCAGGCTTGTGTTGGAAA
>Ga0075423_10003466_pt1 | contig 14520 bp, 18 predicted proteins | sample SoiMethybrSBSTD2_FD_80114 | JGI IMG/M metagenome (GOLD analysis project Ga0075423, IMG submission 80114) | Bulk soil microbial communities from a Populus tree surrounding site in Tennessee, USA - Soil MetaG P. TD hybrid SBSTD2 | ecosystem: Environmental > Terrestrial > Soil > Tree plantation...
AACTTCCACATGGCCATGTTCGATTATGAATTTGTCGTCGTCCAACCCCTCAAGAAAGGCCGACATACGTTTTACGTCATCAACCGAGGTAGTCAAACCCATCAGGCAGGACTCGTTCGCCTCGATCCGGGCGCGTCGGTTGACGATATGCTCGCCGCGCTCGGATCTGGTGCACCGCTTTCGCTGCCGGGGAAACTGATTGGCGGGATCAGCGGTCTCGAGCCTGGAGGTGATGGCCCCTTCACCGCTGAATTCACTCCTGGGCGCTACGCCATCATGTGCCTGTTCCCCGACCCCGTCACGCGCGATTTGCATGCCGCTAAAGGCATGGTGATGAACTTCACAATTGAATAGTCACATCCCGCAGCCACGGAGGGCACCATGATCACTCATCAACGACTCCAGAGCTACCTCGACAGCCATAAGATTCCTTATCTGGTGGTGAACCATTCCATCGCCTATACCGCCCGGGAGGCGGCCGATAGCCTCCATATCCCCGCAAACACGTTTGCAAAGGTCGTCGTCGTCAAAGCCGATAGTCGCTATGCGATGGCGGTCCTGCCTTCCACCTGGAAGGTCGATCTCAAACGGTTGGAACACGTACTAGAGTGCCACCACGTGAGGCTGGCGACCGAAGACGAGCTGGGCATATTATTTCCCGATTGCGAAATCGGCTCGATGCCTCCGTTCGGCAATCTCTACGGGACGCCTGTCTACGTCGATGCGACGCTCACGGGGGATGAGGAAATCGTCTTCGACGCAGGCAGCCATGTGGGAGCGATCAAGATGCGCTACAAAGACTTTGCGGATTTGGTCCGCCCGCAAGTTGAGGACTTTCACCACGAGCCGACAAAGTTGGAATGTTAGCGGGATGAGTTCTTCCTAAGGAAGGATAATCGACTCCTCGGAATAGCCGATTCCTTTCAGGATAGCTTCCAAGGCATCGACCATCGGCGGTGGGCCGCAGAGAAAGATGACGGTGTCAGGGCCAGGTGAAGGAAGCTGTTTTCGAAGGATCTCTTCAGTAATGCGCCCCGTGCCTTGCGACCAGCCTGCAGGGGGCTGCTCCAACACATGATAGCAGTGGAATGTTGCATGTTCTCGCTGATCGGCTTCCCACTCCTCTCGAAAAATGATATCGGATTCGGTCTTGTTGGCAAAGAGGAGAAACACTTCGGCCTTGAGACTTTTCGCGAGAATCCAACGGATGATCGAAATCATCGGAGTGATGCCTGTGCCGCCCGCGACAAATCCCACCTTTTTCGCCATGCCGTCAACCCAATGACCGCCGGTATTCGGCCCGCTCATCAGCACCGTATCCCCGATCTGTCGGTCGTGCAGATACTTCGAAACCACCCCGGATTCGTAGCGCTTGACGGTGAGATCGAAGTAGCCCGTCGTGCCGGGCACCGATGACGGCGTGTACGGCCGCTTGACGTTTTTCCCGTCGAGCGTCGTGTGGACGTACAGATGATCGCCGGGCAGCATGTCTAATGTGGCATCGTCGGGGAGTGCAAAACAAAACGTCTTCGTATCGTGAGTATCCTGATGTATGGCCGTGAGTTGGTAAGGTACGGGGGTCTTCGACTTGATGCGTGTGACCGTCGTCATGCACTCATCATACGAGTCCGATACGGCGGTCGCAACTGAGATTCTGAGAATCTCTTCACCTTCGCGAGCGAATCTTTTCGACGCGGATGGACCATTTCGGTCTCATGCGGCCGAAATCGGTTCGCACGTGCGTGTTCAAGGCACGCTTGGAATCCAATACATAGGACCGATCATGTTCACGCACAAAGACCACCCAATGCCAAAAGGCCCGACCGCCTTCACGATGCCACTTGATCGCTAACAGCGCCAGGTCGGGCAATGCCGACCACGACACAAGGGGAATCTCGGTGCCCGCGCGTATGCGATACCGTTTGAGCAACGTACGAACCGGCTGCGTTTCGGACCACAAGCGGCGGTCATCCGCGAAGATGCCGAGTTGGTTCGCCGAGCGCTGCGCCTGTCTGTAGTTCGTGCCGGCCAATGCAGCAACGCTGGCGATGCCGCACCCGGTCCGCTCGAGTTGCACCACCGGCTTCACTGCAACGCCGCTTTCATGTTGCGTCCGCCGAGATGGTGTTCACGTTCCTGCACCATTCCGAGAAAAGATTTGGAAATGTTGGCGATCGATCACGTCGAAGTCGGCCATCAGTCGATAACCAGCGGATTCCATTTCGCGTTGGACTTCCGGCTGCTGCCAAACATCCCGAGATGGATCGTTCATGTGCTGATACGCCAACCCAGAACAACCGGCGAGCCACAGACAGATGACGATGAACAGGCCCAAACGTCCATGGAATGACGATCGGTTCATATCGAATTCGATCTTACCTTCCAGACTTGTGGCAGACAAGGTCGCGGATTTGAGAGTGCCCGGTGAGGTGAAAAGCGAGGAAAAACGATCAGTGGGTCCAGATTTGTGCGGGCGTTGCTTCGAACGGATACACGTGGATCATCCAACCTCCGGCTTGCGGAACGAACCGCCCGCCGGCCTGCCGGCACTCTGCCTCGTCTGCAATGGTTCCTTTAAATCCGAACTGCCTGCGGGTCATGCGGCGACCGCTGCCATCCGCCTCCAGACAAATATTGACGTGGGCATGCCACTGCGCAATGCTCAACGGAATACGCTCATTGAGCTGCTCTTCGGTCATGTTCCTCGGGGCGGTATACATCGCCCCTTCGAGTTCATACCCATTTTCTGTTTTCTTATATAAGAGCGAGGTCGGCTGGGCCGGATCGAAGAGCCTCTTGGCCAGAAAGCGACGTTCCTTATTGGCAAAATGATAATGCCGCGGTTTCCGCTCAGGGTGCATTGGAACAAAGCCCTCGTTCATGGCCACATGATAATCCTTGTACCTCGCCAAGGCTTGCCGGAGGGTTTTTACAATCTGATCGGCGCGCTCGAGGTCGCCTGAATTAGCCGGCCGCAACGTCGTCCATTTCATATGGGGGCCCATGTGTCGTTGATGGGGCGTCATCGCTTCCACTGCACCGGCGCTGTGCTCATGATCCATGTCGGCGAGACCAACTTCTGCCGAACGCGCCGCATCTATAATGGAGAAGACGCTCCAGAAGGTGATGACAGACAGACCGAGAAAGAGCTTGGGGTCCATAGTTGCCCTTCTATCTCCTTTGCGAGATAGAACGATCAACCCGTTCCAGGGTTGACAATGCGCCGTATCAATATGAGAAACACGATGTAATGCGTCACGAGCAGTGCCGGAACCCAGAATGCCGGGATCCAATAAGCAGGTCCCATGTAGGGCGACGCGGCGTACATCGTCGCCAGCGTGATGGCCGCGAGCATATCCAGCGAACCTTCCATATTGAACACCCATACGAGAAGCCAACCGCTCCAATGAGCGGCCATGACTGCAGGAATAGAAATTAGGGCTAGAGCAGCCGCGACCAGATCGCCATACGCGGCGGAGTATGCGAACTGCGGAGGAATGCCGACGTATGTGGCCCCCGGCGCCAGAAACATCAGGCCGAGATGCCTAAAGGCGTGCAGCAGGAGTATTGGCAAGAGGATGGTTTGCGGTTTGATCTCGTGCAGTCTTGGCAGGAGGTAGATTCTGGCGGCGATCCAGAACACGAACGTACTCAAAACCAGATTAATCGTGAGAATATTCATTTAGCCAAACAGGCTGATGCACAATGAATTCATTGTTTCCTGCTGCATCCGCTTCCATCTATCCATTGGTTCTCAATGTCTGCTTCACAGGTGATTCGCCGTAATGCAGCTTGAGTCAAATCGGTCACGGCCGGCTCGAGAACAAAGCTCGGAGCCTGACCCCTCGCAGTGACATTCCAGTATACCGTCGAACCGTCCACGCCGAAACTGCGCACCGTTACCACAGGGTCAAAGAGCGTCGTCACCCGTGGATGGCCTTCTTTGTAACCGGAATACAACACATACAGGGGATGCGATTGCGTCAATACCGAGGCAACTAGGATGCGATCCGCTCCAAGGATCCTGCCGAGACCTCGAAGCTTCTGTTCTGTCTCCGAATCCGCGTTAAGGACGATATGCTGCTCTTCCAATGCCGCTTGAACACTTGAAGAGTCGATCGCCTGCGCCTCTTGCTCTCGCGCCCAGTCGAGAAGCAGTCGTTCGGCCGTCGGATTGGGACTCCACACCAACATTCGCACGTCACGCAATGAATCTCGGCAGTGCATGACGCACACCCGTTCGGTGATCGGATGGGCGGCTGGCGCACAGCTCGGCAAGAACGCGAGCAAACAGAGGAAACCCAATCGCGGGTATGACCGAGCCACAGTCACGCCTTCAAGCAAGCCAACGAGACGACACGAGACGACCGCTCTCCTCCATGAGCTTCATCGCCACGAGCAGGTTCGCCGACTCATACCAACGGATGGAGCCAGCAGGCTACTCTGGGGCGAGACAACTGTCAATTTGGTGACTGGCTGAGCGTCCCAAGAAAGGAGAACACGCTGCTGATGTGGTTTTCACGTCTTCGCTTTTCAGATAAGAAGAGAACTTCCGGAAGGTACCTTTCACGGGACGGGGCGCGCACGTGCCTGCATGGGGACATCGAGCGCCTGCTTTACCAGATCAGCGTGATGGTGGGATATCTGTTGTAAGGTGGACTCCCGAGCGTTTTGGACGGTGAATCGATACCCTTTCCCCCGGGACACGTGCTGAGGAATTTCCACAAGGAGGCGGCCGACGTAACGAACTTCTCCCGCCATGCTGGCAAAGATCAAATCGAGCTCTCCGCCGATGCCTGTCACCCGTGCTTGGGAAAAACTTCTCATAAGATATTGGCCCGAACGTAACCGGGAGATAAAAATCCGCTCTTCTCCGGCCTTCGCATGTAGATAATACCGTTCCGCGTAAGGGCTTTCGCCGTCCGCATCGCCCGGTGAACTCTGCACGATGTTGAATTCATAGGTGAGGTCATCACTGTCGCGTCGCGTGGCATATTCACCCGATGCAGCCTTCTCCGGCTGCACCAGCACAGAGCCGATCACCACGCCCCATTCCGCTCCAAGCGGAGTCAGGCGTTCACCGGACATATCAAACGATGTGGAACAGGAAACAAGGGACATCGCTATCCCAATCGCCGTCCATATGTGGTTTCGACGTTGCAAGGGCCACCTCAGAAGATGCCTGATCATTAGACGACCACTTCACATGGGTGGACGAAGGCTTTGAGACGGACGTTGTGGCCTGCGTGTTCCTGTACCATCCTGGTGTGCAGCTCCCGCACGGCGTTCACGAGTGGAACCATCTGTGCATCGTCCAATGCGATCAGATATAACGTGTTTTTATCAGTCCAGGCTTTTCGCGTGACCGTTCCGGTTACTCCGCTGCCCAACACGCCAGAAATGACGGTGAAACCGGTGATGTGCAAACTATTCAACATCGCCAGGACCTCATCATCAATTCCCTCTCTGCAGATGAGTGTAAGCATCTTCATGATCATTCTCCCGGATATAATCGCGTGCCTGACTGGAACGACGTTAGTTCATTTTTGGAGGAAGGAAAGGACCCGTATTCTACTTTTTCAGCCTTGGCGCGGTCTATACTGGAGTGCGCTCAACGATACCCGAATGAGCCCCCCTCATGCTGGTGCTTTTTGTGCCGGCAGAGTAGCGCATGGGATCTTAAAGGATGGCTCCGCAAGCAGTTCCTTGTCGTCCAACAGCTTCATGATGAGTTTGGCGGCTTGGAAGAGATCGTTCTGCTCGTCCTCGCCGACCCAAAACTTCGTCTTGATGTTTGTCACGCGCTCGGCCAATTCCAAATCTGCATCTGATTCTCCGGCATAGAGCAGGTGCCGGAGCGCGATATGACGCACTTCGCAGCCGCACTGGCGCAGATCATTCACCGGCAGCCGGCCGCGCATCTCCTGATCCTGCCTCTCGACCGGAATGCTCATGCGCGCAAGTAGAGAACGCCGGGATTCGACCAACATCGCGTCCATCGCATCCAACGCATTGGTGTCGACGAAATAGTCGATGAACGAGCGGCTGGACTGCCCAAAATTGAGTTCGGCATGTTCGCTCGATGGTGTGGCATCGATGACGATAATGACACAGCCCTTTGGAAACAGACGATCGAGCGACGTACCCAAAATATTCCGATTGATGTATTCGGTGATCGCCTGGACGCCCAGATTATCGATAGGCCCGCCGTCGTAGAGATGCAGATACTGCGGCGGCTCCATATACCACTGGAGCGTCACGTCCTGAAACGCGCCGGGAAATGCCGAGGACGCATTCACGGCATTGGCCACGTGATAGGAAGCGAGCACCGAATGTAGCCCGACAAAGCGGTCGTCCGTAAAGGTAAAGCGAGTGTGATCGTTGTGAACGGTCGAATTGAGCAGGATCTTGGGATGCGGCTGAAGGTCGGCGAACGTGGCAGAGTGGTACAGCTGGTTGTTGAACACCTGGACCATAATATCTGAACGAGTGAAATCGGAGAGCCAATAGCGAAAGATGTTCTGCGGCAGAAACCACCGGCGAATCCAACTGCTCTGAAAATCGTAGCCCAATGCCTCTCGAACCGCCGGCTCCGTAAAGGCACCGGCTTTGTCGCCGAGTCCATAGTAGACGGCCGGGAGCGTGCCACCGGACACACCGGAAATCACATCGACTTGCTGCAGCAAATTGCGTTTTTGAAGTTCGAGCATGACGGCCGCGCCGAAGTTGGCGGCTCGACTGCCGCCGCCCGAGATCGCAAGGGCGAGGAAACGACCGTCTTTCGCTTCGAGGTCGGTCAGTTTCCAGGACCCGGCGGTTTCAGGCACCGGGGTACCGGCTGGCCAAGGCTGATTCCATCCTGGTCGCCAGTGACCCGGCAGCACGGAACATCCACCGATCAGTATGAGTAAACAGCCGATCCAAAAACTTGGGCGGACACGTTGAACGACGTGTTTCATCATATTCGCTGTTCTGCTTAGACCGGCTCCTTACCGACTTGCGTCCTCAGCTCAGATTGAATGGCCTGAAGGCTGGCAATACCCACGAGTGCGCCTTCCGGTGTCACCACGCCGATGCCTTCTTCTTTGGTCTTGATCAGATAATCCAGCGCTTCAATGGCCTTGGCTGTGCTTTCGATTTTGCTCACGTGCATCCCGGCTCGTTGAAGCTCGGCATAATTGCCCTGGTTAATCAATTTGGTGATGGCAGCGCCGTTCTGATGGAAGATCGATTGGAACCGCTGGACCGACATCCATCCCCGATATTGTCCCTTTTCTAGAAAGACGATGTACCGGAACGAATCCTTAGTCGTGAGAACGCTCAGGTACTCCTGAATGGCGAAATCGTAGAACAGTTCCTCCCCCGGCTGACTGTCGAAGGTTAAGCTGGTGAAGCGCTCGCCCTGCTGCAATCGGGGGATAATGACTCTGTGAAGGGTATCCACCGATTCCTTCCGGACCATCTGTGGGTCCGTCGCCGCCAAGACCAAGGGCTTATAAAGGGATGGGGGCGGGAGATTCTCCGTGACGGGTGTGCTTTCGGCTCGGGTGAACATGGCGTAGCGACTGAGCTCTTTGCCGAAGGTAGATTCCCGAATACGCGCTTTGACCCAGGTGTATGGATCGTGTGCGAGGCTGGCCGGGCGTGCGATGTCCTGATGGTTGAGGTCGAAGGGTGTCGGGTTCGCGTCGCAACGGCTCGCTGAGTAGACGCGATTGACGACTATGGTGCCTCGGGTGGGCAGCGTTTCGTATGCGCAGAAAGCCCTCGGCCCCGGGATGCCGAGCTTGTCACGATCGCGGAGCAGGTTTTGCCAACTGTCTTCGAGCTGCTGGAGAAATGCGTTGAGATCGGACGGCTGCATGTTCGCAAACTGGGGATTCAAACTGAGCCACGACGCATACTCCCCCAGTTTCGCGCCTTGGGCGGGAGAGGACAAAAAGATGACGCCCTTGATCCGGTCCAGCCTGTCGGATTCCTCGCGGTTTAGCCGGTTCAACTGTGTCAACATCTCCTTGGCGACAAGACCACCCATGCTATGGGCGATGATCACCACTTGCTTGTCCGGCGAGAGGAGACCTTCGTCTTTGAGCCGCTGAAGTTCGCGGTTGGCGATTTCCGCGATAGTGGATGCTTTCGCGAACGTAGGCGAGTAGTAGCCTAAGAGATAGGTCCCGTACTCCTTGAAATCCGGATCGGCCTGTATTAACTCCGGCCAATAAGCTCCCGTGGTCGGATTTCTCCAGCTCTTTTCGTTGCTCGCCGTGACGCCGTGGATAAAGATGATCACCTTGTCACGGTCCGAAGGACCCACAAAACCGGAGGTCGGGGGTGACGGGGCAACCGCCGGGCCGCTCTCGCAGCCCGCCATCACACTCAGGAAGCCGAGGAGCAGAAAGGCAATCAATTGTTTGCTAAAAACTGTTTTCATTGAAGGACGTGGGGGTCTGATGGCATGCAGGCCTCTCAGCGGAGCCGATTGTAAGATGCGTCATGCAAGCACGCAACAGAAATTATGCGTGTACCTTTAGTCTCTAAGGGTTTCGCCTGCGCATACACAGCAGCATCACAGCGATCCCTAGAAGCGTCCACCAAGGAGAGGTCATGGAGAAATTGGCAAGCATGGGATTCCCTCCTTGCCGTTTAGCGGTCTGCCCGACCAGACAGGACCGCAAGCCGTGTGCCATGTCGAAATGGTGGGCAGGAACAGGGGTACAACTCATCTTTTTCAATGAGGAATCCTAGAAGTGATCTCGATAATGTTGTCGAGATTGGAGGGTTATCAGAAAGAATTCACCCTGAATCAAGTCCGATCCAGCACAAGCATTTTCCCATCCTGCGTTCACGAGAAACCGGGCGATTCAGTCGGTTCCCACGACCAGGCCCGTCTCGGCATCGATGACGGCGAACATACTTTGAGGACGACCGCCAATCGTCGTAAAATCTCCGCCCACGAAGACCTTCCCGTTGGATACCACGATGGCGCGCACCGCTCCATCGGCGTTTGGGTTCCACGACGTCAGTAGCCCAGTCGCCTTATCTACGGCAGCTAGCCGGCCGCGTGGCTGTCCCCCGATCATGGTAAACAATCCACCGACGTACAGACGTCGCCCATCGTCGAAGAAGGTAGAAACAGTTTGATTCGTCGGGAGATTCCAACTTGTGGCAAGACTCGTGGCAATATCGACAGAGGCGAGGTTATTTCTCGGCTGCCCTCCAATTTCCCTGAAGTTTCCTCCGGCGTAGACAAGATTGCCGGAGATATGGATAGCGGCCACCACGTCTCCATCGATGCCGCGCACCGCCGGGTTCCACGGCGTGGCGGCCCCGCTCTCTATGTCGAACGCGGCCAGGTTGAGTCTGACGGTGTCCTGCCCGACGACGCCCACTTGGTCGAAACTACCCGAGGCGTAGACGGCGGAACCGGCGATGCGCAGCTCCATCACCTCGCCATTGAACACGTTTGGGTTCCATGGAGTCGCCCGGCCGGTTCCTGCGTCGACCGCCGCCAGGTTCCGGCGCCCTTCACCCCTCAATCCCGTTCCGGGGATGATCACGGCGTTGATCAAATCAAAGACTCCACCGATGTACACCACGGTGCTGGAAGATGCGAGCGCATTCACGAGATTTGCTGCGCCCAGTCGTGGATTCCAAGATGTAAGCCTTCCCATTACCCCATCAACTGCGGCCAAACGCCACCGCTCTTCACCGTTCATGGTGAGAAAGTTTCCTCCAACGTAAAGGGTCTGACTCTGAAGTGACAGTGCGGTCACCGGCCCATCGGGGATCGGATTCCATGATGGATCAACTGTCCCGCTTGCCGTAATATGTGCCAGGTACGGTCGATCCACCGTACCGACTCGTGTAAATCGTCCGCCTACATACACTCCGCCTGCGCCGTCCGAGACCATTGCAAACACCAGATCATTGACCTGGGGAAAGGCAAGACCCCCTCCATCTTCGCCTCCATCCGGCGCTGACAACGCAACCGGCGGCGTAGCACTCTCACCACTGCTGAAATTCGCGAACACCACGATGATGGCCGCGAGGCACATCATGAAGACACTTGTCGGCAGTCGACGATTCATGGACCGTTGATCTGGCATGGAAGACACTCCACCGCTGGGTGCTCAGAAACTTCCTAGTCACATAAGGATAGAAAAATCGGATTTGCTAATCTACGAGGGATTCCACCAGCTACGTCTGAGATTTCTTCAACCAAATGCATGGCGGAAAATGTACAAACTCGGGCTCTTCCCAGTACTCATGAGAACCCTAGTTACGTACAGTGGAACCGACAATGCGGAACGAAGTGAAAGACTTCATGCGGATGTGCGAGCGGCTGCTCAGCTTGGCGATGCAGACACGCGAGCTGTCGGAAGAAGAATGCGACGTGATTTCTTTTTACGCTCATGAGCTCCACGAAAAAACCCACCCCCTCTGCACAAAATATAATCAGCACTGCGATTCATCGGTCCCTTCGAGCTGATCTGGCTGCCTCGTTCTTCTATTTCTGACATTCGACATTGACCAAATCGGTTTCAAAGCGGTCCTAACTCCTTATTGTCTTCACGTCCTACTTATGAAATCACCTCAAGCAGAGGCCAGAGAGCTATGTGGTAAAGTGAACAGATAGAAGACCCATGAGGGACGCCTCCATGTTGAGCTCACGTGGAATGCTCACAATCTCATCGGTAGTCTGCTTGTATAGCTTCGGCCTTTCCGGTTTTCTCTCTTCGAGCTCAGCAGGCACTTCAATCTATACCTATAAAGATGATTCCGGTACGCAGACGTTCACCACAGAATTGAGTTCCATTCCGGAGCAATACCGGAGCCGCGTTGTCCCTCTTTATCTGGAAAATTCCTCGCCTCCGCCCGTCGTGCCTGCAGCGCAACGCCCTCCTTCTGCCGACATCCGAGTGGTGACCGCCAGCGGGGAATACCGGATGGGTGATCACGACACACGGACCGATGCCATTCGGTTGGCGGTCGAAGCGGCGAAACGAGAAGCGCTCGAGCAGGTCGCCACCTATTTGGAAAGCGTGACCGAAGTCAAGAATATGGATGTCACGAGGGACGACATCCGCACCTACACCGCAGGCATTGTCATGGTGTTGGATCAAAAAATCACAACAAGGCTGGAGGCAGAAACCGTGGTGATTCACGTCGATCTTACTGCGCAGGTCGACTCCGATGAAGTCGTGCAGGCCATCGCGGCGATGCTCGAAAACGAGACTGCGAAAACGGAACTCGCGGCTCTTCGGTCAGAAACGGACCAGTTGCGGCTACAGCTCGATGCCGCCAACCAGGCATTGGCTACCGCCGTTTCGCCCGAGCAGGTCCTGGCTCTCAAACAGGAGCGTCAGGATCTTCTCAACCAGTTACAGGCGAATGCCCTCGTGTCGCAAGCCTGGTCTGATTGGGTGTATGTGACGCCGGTCGTCTATCCCTATCCATGGATCGGTTTGCAGCAAGTGAACGGCTTGCTGCTTCAGGCCCAACACACATATCCACGGAATCGTCATCTCCTCATTGTCCAACAGACGATCACGGCACAATCCGGCACGCTGGCACCTCCACCGCCGGGGGTTCCTTTGACGGTCCAACCGCATCCCTCCTTACTTGTCCCGCCACCGGCCGCCCTACAATCTCCTCCGCCGCCTCAGACGCTGACTCCGGGATCGGCGAATGCTGCGACCGGTGCCAATGCGCTGCGAGCACCAGCAGCCGTGCCGCCGCAGACACTGACCCCAGGATCGGCGAATGCTGCGACCAGCGCCAATTCGCTGCGGATGCCAACGGGCCTGCCGGTGCAACCGTTCGCGAGCCCTCTGCCCCCCACATTACAGCAAGTCTTTCCACCTCATGTCGCGCAACCGAACCCCCCGGTGCTTCGCGCCCCGTATTCGATCCCGCATCACGCTCAATCGTCGATCCCTCAACATTTCGGCGGAGGCCGAGGATATGTTGGCGGAAGCGGTCACGGCGGCGGTAGCCAACACGGCCGTTGAGGGTACAAGCGAGTCCATTCTGGTTGTGCGGCCTCCGAAGACGATTGAACGGAAGAGTTCAACGCGGCGAGAGCTTGGTGAGCACGTCGGCCGCGGCATCGCGCACGGCACTATCGCTGTCCGCCTCCGCTACGCGTGCCATGACCGCCGCGATGGATGGCGCGTCAAACTGTCTCAGAGCAAGCACGGCATGAAGTCTCGTCCGGCGATCTGCGTGAAACAAGAGTCTCTCGAGAAGATCGATCGCACGAGGATCCATCAAACGGCCCAATTCTTCAATGGTGTTCTGCTGCGCGGCTGCCGCGAAATGGACATCCAAGTCTGGAAAGGTCTCAGCCGGTGAAACTAATGTGTCCACCGGGGTCACCGGCTCAGGATGAAGCTCGCGCTCGACTTGCCGATCGAGGGCCTGAATCAACGCGCCGGTTGTATCCAAATGCGCATGGGCCCATCCTCGAACAATATCGCCGAGAAAATAAAAATAGGGATTCGCTTGAAGCTTCTCCACTACCTCCACATAAGGAGCGTTCACGAGATCCTTATACGAAGGAGACTCGTGAATATTGAGGGATGGCGCCCGTTCGTTTTGCGGATGCTCGAACACAATGACACACGTTATGTCCGTACCGATCAGGTTGACGGAGATAGGCTTACCGCGTGTCTCACGATAATCTAGCTTTAAGGTCATATCGTGCGGACGGTCACGATCTTCCGTCACGGCGAACCCTGCCGACACCAGCTTCGTTCGGAGCGTGGGCACGATGCCAAATGAGATCCTGCCACGCGGCCGCCAGGTGCTGGCCTGCACATCCAGATAAATAACCTGTTGGCTAATGGCGTTGGTCTGTTGGCCAGAAGTGTCTTGTCCAGCTTGCACATGAAAAGTGGAGTTCAACCCGTAGACAACGAGAATGATCACAAGCCATTTCATCTTGGCACCTGTGACCTGCATCACATTCCACTCAATAATTGTTGCAGCTGATCGAGAAAGGCGCGTTGGCCAGGGAGAAGTTTCTTGCGTGCGGTGGCAAGATCACACCACAAGGCCCGATCGACTTCCGGAAATTCCTCCATTCTTCCCGACTTGGGCGGCCATTCCATCGAGAAGCTGTTGCTCCGAACCGATTGGGGATCGATCTCTCCCTCTATGGCCCATGCTGCGATTATTTTCCCGCTCGGCTGCTCGCGAGGTGTCAGCGCGAGACAGTCCCCGATCACGAGCGAACCAGTTTCCTCATGAAATTCCCGCTTGGCAACCGCGAGTGGATCTTCGCCTTCGACATATTCGCCTTTCGGAATCGACCAAGCGCCGTCATCCTTTTTTGCCCAGAACGGTCCGCCAGGATGGACGAGAAACACTTCAATACCACTGTCACGCTTCCGATAAAGCAGAATACCAGCGCTCAATTTCTTGGCCATCAGCACAGCACCGATATATAAATGATTCCAAGCGGGGTCCCCACACCGGGCAGGGTGCGAAGCCGGCTGGGCTGGTCGACGAGAGGACCCGCGATCGGTATCCAATTTTGCTAACCTAATCTCACCCCCACCTCATCGAGATGCCGCAACAGCTCGGCCGGATCTTGATACACACGATAGGCACCGGCCCGCTCGAGTTCTTCGCGCCCATAGCCACCGGAAAGCAATCCGACAGACAGGGCAAAGGCACGCCGGGCCGCCAGCAGGTCCCACACACTATCTCCGACGATCACACAACGGTTCATCGGCATTTTCAGACGCCGCCCGGCTGCCAAAAAGAGATCGGGATCCGGCTTGGCGAATCGCACGTCGTCACGCGTGACGACCGGCATATGGTCGTGTAATTTGAGCAGTTTCAAGGCGTATTTTGCATTGAGTAGACGCCCACTGGTCGCGATGGCGTGAGGCACGCGGTGAGTTGCCAACGTGTCCAGCAGTTCCTGGGCACCTGGCAGCACGCGGAGAGACGGGGCTTGTTTGGCATAGACTTCCGAATGCACTCGTTGAATCCGCTCCGCATCCTTCTTCGACACAGGCCGGCCGGTCTCGCGCGACAGCGCGCTCAGCATGAGCCCACCGCTCATGCCGATCTGTCGGTGGATGCGCCAGACCGGCAACTCGATGCCGGCTGCCTGTGTGGCCTCGCGCCAAGCCAGGACATGCTGATAGACGCTATCGACAAGCGTACCGTCGAGATCGAAGAGTAACGCCAGGGAATCCGGATTGTAACGGCCTCCCACGGCGATCAGGTTTCCAACTTCGCGTCCATCGTGATCGTCGTGTTGAGTAGTCTGGAAATGGGACAGCCGGTTTTGGCCGCTTGCGTCGCCTTATCCCATGCCGCCAGGTCCGCCTTCGGCACTTTACCTTTCACGTGGAGCACTATATTCGTGACGGTCCATCCCGCTTCCAGCTTGTCAAATGTCACGGTGGCCGTCGTCTCTAGTTTTTCCGGTGTGAGACCGGCATTGCCCAACTGCGCAGAGAGCGCCATCGTGAAGCAGCCCGCATGGGCGGCGGCGATCAACTC
>Ga0075423_10003467_pt1 | contig 14519 bp, 8 predicted proteins | sample SoiMethybrSBSTD2_FD_80114 | JGI IMG/M metagenome (GOLD analysis project Ga0075423, IMG submission 80114) | Bulk soil microbial communities from a Populus tree surrounding site in Tennessee, USA - Soil MetaG P. TD hybrid SBSTD2 | ecosystem: Environmental > Terrestrial > Soil > Tree plantation...
CACGTTCGAGTTCCAGAACCAGAGCAGATACGGATCGTTCAGCTCCTCGATGTGCGCGGATCCCGCCTCCGGCAGCACCGCGTTGGTCATCCGGCGCCGGAGATCCTGCACGCGTTGCCCGGCCTTCTCGCCCCTGGCCAGCAGCGCGTCGTGCAGATAGGCGAGGGCGAACACGGGCATGCGATCGCGGTAGCCGTAGAGACGGGTGATGTGCGAGTCCTGGTTGCGTCCGCCTTCCGTCATGACCTTCACGGCAAAGGCCTGCCAGGCTGTATACGCAGGCCACCAGCTCTCGTTGGTCGGCGGCGTCGCCGCGAGCTCGCGCTCGAGATAGGCGTAGGCGCGCTGCTGCATGCCGCGGTCCACGTCGTACTTCAGGTCGGATGCGACCTTGAAGACGTGCAGCAGGTAGCTCGTGAGATACGCCGAGGTCCACTTGCACTGCCCCGGCCAGTAGGTGAAGCCCCCGTTCGGGCACTGGAACAGCTCGAGCTCTTTGAGCGTCTGCTGCACCGCCGGCCGCGTTTTAGCGGTCTCGATCCCCGGCAGCGAGAAGGCATCGCCGAGATCGGACGCCAGCAGCATGGCCAGCGCCCGCGATCCCTTCTGCTCCGCGCAGCCGTAGGGATACTCGACCAGGTATCTCGCGCCCTCGCTCAAGCCGACCATCGCGGTGGACGACATCTCGAGCTGCAGTCCGCCGAAACCGGGGACCACGCCCGCAGGCATCGCCAACGACTCGGTGGCGCGTGACTCGTCTCCGGCGAGCTGCCCGTAGGCCGCGACCGTCTCCGGCGAGGCGAGCACTTCGATCGGAAGGACGTCCTCGAAGGCGTCGGTCTCGTTCCCCGCCTTGACCGTCATCTGCAGACGCGCCCGGCCGACCGCCTTCGCGGCCGCGGCGAAGCGCGCCTCGATCGATCCGCCGGCGGCGAGCGGCAGCGTCTGCTCCGCCGGACCGTCGAGCACGAGCAGCTCGGGATCCAGGCTCCGAATCGTTACCGTCGCGGTTCCAGCCTCCTTGAGCTGGCTCGTGATCACGGCGCCGAACAGCGCCTTGTCGCCAACCGCCAGGAAACGCGGGAACGTCGGCTTCATCGTCAGCGGCTTGTTGACCCTGACCTCGGCGTCGCCGCTGCCGAACCGCGACGCGTGATCGCCGGCGACCGCCATGATGCGGTACGTGGTCAGCGACTCGGGCAGCTTCACGTCCACGCTCGCTTCACCGCCGGCATTGGTCACGACGGAGCCGACCCAGAAGGCGAGGACGCGGAAGTCCTTCCGCATCGCGCCGCCGTCGACCCCGCCGCCGCCTCCCTCGCCTTCGCCTTTCGGGGTCAGCACGCGGCGGCTGACGATCCGCTGGCGGCTGTCGCTGTTCATCACCTGCAGCGCCTTGTGCACGTAGACCGAGCCGAGCACGTCGGGCGTGCGGTACGCCGTCAGCGACAGCACGCCGTAGTCGACCGCCCACAGCGTGACCTCGCTCTGCACCGGCTTGCCCTGCGGGTCGCTGACACGGACCCGCACCTGGGCTGTCGTGGCGGGGCGATACTCCTCGCGATTCGCCGATACGGCAACCTTCAGACGCCGGCTCGCGTCCTCGACGTGGAGCTCCACGTAGCCGAGCCGAAACGCCGGCTTGCCGGGATCGCTCGGATCCTCGATCGCATACGGCCCGCCGGATGCAGTCTCCTTCGCGGCCGCCGCCACACTGCGCCCCTTGATCAGCAGCACCGAGACATAGAGGTTGGGAATGTCCTGGTCGGTGATCGGCACGGTCACCGACTGCTGCGTCGAGGTCAGCTCGATCTGACGATGAGACCGGATGCCTTCACGCTCGGTCGTGACCAGCGCGGTCGCGCGCTCCCACGGCGACTGGATCATGATTCGCGCGGTGTCGCCGGGCTTGTAGCGCGACTTGTCCGCGACGAGCTCGATGCGGTTGTGATCGAAGCGCTCCCAGGCCGTGTAGCCGGAACCGAGCACGTAGAACGAGGTCGTCGTGACCGAGTAGCGTCCGGAGGCCTCGCGAGCCGTGGCCTGCAGCTCGAAATAGCCGCCGTTGGCCAGCGGCGCCTCGAAGGGCACCGGCGCCTGGCCGGTCGTAACGGTCCACTTCCCCGCCTCGACGCGCTTCTTCTGGGTTTCCCACGTGAAGAAGCCGTTGCCCTCGGCGCGGCGGACGCTGTTCCACTGGATTTGCGTCAGCGTGATCTCGATCGGCACGCCGGGCACGATCTGGCCGGCCGGCGACATCGCAATCAGCTCGGTCTTGAGCCCCGCCTTCTGATCGACAAAGTAGTTCGGCCGGCGCACGCCGATGTACCAGTCAGCGGGATGAACGGTGAGGCTCGCGCGGTTGGCGATGTGCTGGCGCGAGACGTCCTCGACGTCGGCCTCGAGCGTGTAGATGTAGGGCACGCCGGCGTCGAGCTTCGTCGGCAGATCGAGGCTCAGCTCGCCGGTCCGGGTCGTTTTGGCCTCCCGGCTCATCACCGGCGACGTGTCTTCAGGCCGCTCCCTGTTCCCGACGAACTCCCAGCGATCGCCGTCGGGCAGCGCGTCGTACACGGCGCGCGGCGCACCGTAGCCAGCCGTACGCGTCCACGTCCAGGTCGCGGGCCGGCCGGGCATCGGCGCGCCGAACAGGTATTTCGCCGCGACTCCGGCCTTGACCGGCTCCCCCGCCTTCACCGCGCCGCTGCTCAACTTCACGTCGACCCGGAAGTCGGGCCGGCGGTACGCCGCAACGAGGAACGACGCGCGCACCGCCTTTTCGTACGCGACCTCATCGTCCATTTGAGGGCCTGGCTCGTCGCCGGGTCGCAGCTCCTCGGGCTTCTTCGGCTGCGGCTTGTCGCTCTCGAGGATGGCGCGAATCGAGTAGTAACCGAGGCTGCCTTCCGCCGGGAGCGTGAACGCCCATTCGGCGCTGCTCCAGCCGTTGACCGTCACCGTGCGTTCGGACACGAGGCGGTTCTGGCCGTCGCGGATCGACAGCAGCACCGCGGCCCCCGGCGGCAGCAGCCGGATCCCCTCCGGCGTGTTGTGGCGGAGGATCGCCTTGAGCCGCACCTCCTCGCCGAGCCGGTAGACGCCGCGGTCGGTGAAGACCGTGCCGCGCAGCATCGGCTGCGCCTGATCGAGATCGAAGGACAGCCCGAACGACCACGGGGTGATGCCTTCGTTCCAGTCGCTGCCCACGTAGGCGACGTCGCCGTCCTTTTCGGCGGTGACGATGAAGGAGAGACGCCACCAGCGTTGGGGATCGCGGAGTGTCGGCGTCTTCGGCGCCACCGCGATGCCGTCGCCGTTCGTCGTGCCCGACCACACGGTCTCGTTCGCGCGGTTCAGGATGGACACCTTCGCGCCGCCGACCGCCGAGCCGGTGTCGAGGCGGGTCACGAACACGAGCGTGTTCTGCGGGCTGTCCTTGACCGAGAGGCCGAGGTTCGTGACCTGGACGAGCGTCGATCGGATGCGCGCCTCGTCTTCGTCGCCGGCGCGCGCGGCGTGCTCGATCGGGTCGCCTTCACGGATCGCGGCCCACACCAGGCCTGGACCATTGCCGAGCGCGGGCGCGAGATCGATGCCGTGGGACTGAATGCGATCGGGCGTGACCGGAAGCTGACGCGGCTGCGGCGAGGACGGCGGGGCCTCGCTGAACGGCGGACCGCGGCGCTCCTCCCCGTCACCCTGCATCCGGAGGATCGTCGGCATCAGGTCCGGCGGTATGACGCGCTGGCTCCATTGCGTGATGGTGCGCATGTTGCGCGCGTAGAACGGCAGCAGCATGCCGCCCGACCGCTCCCACACGCCGTGGCCGTCGCCGAAGCTCGTGAACGCGCGGTCGTGCCAGTTCTCGACCGACCCGGCCCAGGTGTAGCCGAGCGTCTGACCGTCGGCGGAGCGCAACGAACCGTCGATGGTGATGCTGAACGTCCGCGCCGGCGGCTGGCGTTCGAACCCGGCGTCCTCGAGCGAGAACGCTTCGGTCTCGTCCGGCTCGAAATCCGGACGTGGCTTTGGCGCCGCGGCCTTCGTCACCGGCGTGGCCTGCCCGGACCCCGTCACGTCCGAGGCTCGGACCGCCGCGGCAAAGTCGCCGACCTTGACGGGAACGGTGAAGCGGACGTGATTCCCGAGGTCCGCGGGGCAGGCGTGCGTGCAGTGGAAGCCCTCGACGAACAACGCCCGCTCGACCTTGATGATGTATTCCGTCTCCGCCGGTGGCTTCGCGTCGCCGGCCGGCGAGGGAATCGTCGGCAGGACGCCGATCCGTACCCACGCTTCTGGCGGCACGTCGGTGGCCGTCTCGAGGACCACCAGATCCGGTGCCGGCGGAAAGCGCTTCTGATCCCAGTTCATCCTCGGGAGGCGAAGCGCGATCGGCGCGGCCGACGCCGCCACGGCGTTGGTGGCGGCGACCTTCGCGGTGAACCGCTGCATCGATCCGGGATCGCTCGCTTTCAGACGCGCCAGACCCTCGGGAGGCAGCATTGGCCGATCCCATTCATGGGGCTCGAACCGTGCGGCGATGTGCGGCACGACGTCAGCCGGACTGACCGGCTGGTTGAAGCGCAGCAGGACGACCATCTGCGCGCCGGCACGGTCTCCCCGGCGATACCAGTTCGTGTTCAGGAGACGGACGGTTGGGGTCGTGAAGCTGAAGCGATACGGCCGCGGCAGCCGCCGGCCGCTCACCGCCGTGGCGGTCGCGTCGACGGTGACCTCGAACGTCGTCGCAAAGGGCAGCGGCTTCGTCGCGTCGGGCGTGAAGATCAGGATCGTGGTCCCCGACCAGCGGAAGCTGCCGGGAATCGCGGGCACGATCCGGAAGAACGGCGCGACGACGCGCGCGGGCACGCGTCCCGCGGTCACCATCGGCTCGGAGAAGACGACCCGAATCTCGTTCGCTTCGGTGAGGGCGGCGATCTCGCCCGTCGGCGCCGCGCTGACCACGCGGAGCGTGGCGCCGCTCTGCGCGGCCGCCGGAATCGCGCCGAACACCAGCGAAAGGAGCAGCGCTGCCGAATGCCAGAAAGGTCGTGAGTGCCGGGAACGGGAGGACGCGGTCCGCATGATTGGATTAGACACCGGTCGACCGGCTGACGCCGGTCAAGGGACAAGGTTCTCCCTTGTCCCTTGTCCCTTGTCCCTTGCGCTATGCGTGCGCGCGGCGGCGGTCGTGGACGGTGAACAGCGCAGGCATCCGGTGCCGCAGGGCATCGACGGCCTTCGTGCCCGGGGTCGTGCCCAGTACGATGGTCGAGATTCCGTAGTAGGCGAGGCCAACCGCAGCGGCGGTCGTCCAGAATCCGGTGTTGAGCGCGACGGCGACGCCGGTTGCGACGAACATGGCGGCGCCGGTGTCGACAGAGGCCGCGACCGCACGCGGCGCGAGACGGATGCGCCGGGCCCTCGCCTGTTCCTGCTTGACGCGCGCGATGGCGCGGCGGTCGCCGCCGTTCGGAACCATCGAGCCGTCGAGGTTGGTGTGGTGACCGATGAGCGCGCCCTGCGCGCGCAGCAGCCGCTCGCCGCGGCGATCGCCGATGGCAAACAGGCGGCAGAACTCGTCCACGACCTCGTCGGCGTCGAGGCCGACGGCCTTGGCATAGTCACGGACGAACGCGCGGGCGAAGATCCCGGTCGGCCAACGCGAAAAATCGTTGTGCTCGAGCCCGTCCCAGAGGTCCGCCCCGACTTTGGTGACCGAAGCGATGGTTTCGAGTGAAATGCCGCGGCGCTCGCGCTCCGCCCGCAGCCGCGGTCCGAAAGTCTCCCTGTCCGACATGGCGATGTCACTGCAGGAGCAAGAGATGGGCCCGTCCGGGGCGCGTCGATTTGGCGCGAAAGCCCGGGCGAAAACCCGGGCGGGCGCCGGCCGGCCGCTCGCAGTTTTGCAATCGATGTTACAGAATCGAAAACGTGCCGGCGTTCTGTCTCAGCATCCATGCGCACTACCGCTGTGCGCACTCGGGCGCGTGCTGCCATGCGGGCTGGCCGATTCCTGCCGAACCGGCGCTCGCCGGGACGGTCGAACGGGGCGGATTGGGACCGGCCTGGACGGCGGGGCGCGTTTTCGAAGAACAGCCGGGTCCGGACGGGCCCCTCCGGGTGCTGCGCGTACAGGCCGACGACGCCTGCGTGTTCTACGAGCGGGAGCGGCGCCGCTGCGCGGTTCATCGCCTGGCCGGTCACGCGGTGCTGCCGACTCCCTGCCGGAACTTTCCCCGCATCACGCTGAAGGATCGGCGCGGGACGTTCATCACGCTGTCCCACTTCTGCCCCACCGCGGCGGCCCTCCTTTACAGCGCGGAGCCGCTCGCCATCGTCGAAGCGTCGGCATCGCTCACGCTCGACGGCAGCGTCGAAGGCCTGGATGCGACGGGCGTTCTGCCGCCGCTGCTTCGGCCGGGCATGCTCATGGATGCCGCGGGCTATACCGCCTGGGAAGAAGAAGCCATTGCGGTGCTCGCCGATGGGCGCCACAGCGTACGCGCCGCGCTGGATATCATCGCGGACGCCACCCGGAGGATCCGCGGCTGGGAGCCCGGCGGCGACACGCTGGAAACCCGTACGCGTGAGACGTTCGAACGCGAACGGCAATTCGCGGGATCCCCGGAGATCTCCGCGCTCGCGGCGGAGGACCGCGCGACCAGGGCCTTCCTCGCCGCGCATCTGTTCGCGAGCTGGCACGCCTACCAGGACGGCGGCCTCGAGGCCATCGTGCTCGCCGTCGAAGCCGCGCTGGCAACGCTGACCCTCGAGCGGTCACGGGCCCCGTTCATCGCGGCGGTCCGCGCCGCCGACTTCCAGTTGAGACACTCACGCGCCGATGTCGGTCCTCGATCGCTTTCTTCGCTACGTCGCCATTGACACCCGCTCGGACGAGGCGTCCAGGACGGTGCCGAGCACGCCCGGGCAGCTCGTGCTCATGCGGATCCTGGTCGAGGAGCTCCGCCGCATCGGGCTCGAGGATGTGACCCTCGACGACCATGGCTACGTGATGGCCACCATCCCGCCGACGTCTGATCGGGCGGTTCCGATCATTGGATTCCTCGCGCATGTGGATACGTCGCCGGAGATGCCTGGAACCGACGTCAGGCCGCTCGTCCACGAGGCCTACGACGGGCGCGACCTGGTGCTGCCCGACGATCCGTCAGCGGTGCTGCGGGAACGCGAGAGTCCCGCCCTGGCCGCGCAGCACGGCCACGACATCGTCACCGCCTCGGGCCTGACGCTGCTCGGCGCGGACGACAAGGCCGGCGTCGCCGAGATCGTGACCGCCGCGGACTACCTGATGCGCCATGCGGAGATTCCGCACGGCCCGATCCGCATCGCGTTCACGCCGGACGAAGAGATCGGGCGCGGCGCCGACCACTTCGACGTGCCGCGCTTCGGCGCGGCATGCGCCTACACACTCGACGGCGGCGCCCGCGGCGAGCTCGAATACGAGAGCTTCTCCGCGGATGCGATGACGCTGACGTTCGGGGGCTTCAACACCCATCCCGGCTACGCGAAAGGCCGGATGATCAATGCCATCCGGCTGGCGTCGCGTTTCATCGATCGGCTTCCTTCAGACGGAATGTCGCCCGAGACGACGGAGGGGTACGAGGGGTTCGTGCATCCGTACCAGCTGGAGCCGTCGGTGGACCGGACCCGGGTCAAGGTCCTGATCCGGGACTTCCAGACGGCGGCGCTGGCCGGCAAAGAGGCCATCGTCGAGCGCGTCGCGCGTGAAGTCGTCGGCGCGACGCCTGGCGCGACGCTCGAGATCAAGATCGAGGAGTCCTACCGGAACATGCGCGAGGTCCTCGACCATCACCCGCTCGTCGTCGAGCACGCGCGCGAGGCGATGCGGCGAGCCGGGATCACGCCGATCGAAAAGCCGATCCGCGGCGGCACCGACGGATCGCGCCTGTCGTTCATGGGCCTGCCGACGCCGAACCTCTTCGCCGGCGAACACAACTTCCACTCGCGCCTGGAGTGGGTGTCGGTTCAGGACATGGAGAAGGCGGTCGAGGTGATGGTGAATCTGGCGCGGGTGTGGGAGGAAGGAGCGGGGGGCTGAGGCCGCCTGCGACAAGGGAAAAGGCAGAAGGAAGAAGGGAGAATTCCGGATTCTCTGCCTTCTCCCTTCTGCCTTGACGCTTACTGCAGCGTGAAGTTGACCGTCACCGTCATCATGATCGGCACCGGCGCCCCGTTCAGCAGCGTCGGCGTGAACTCCCACTGCTTCACCGCAGCGACGGCGGCATCGTCCAGCTCCGGGATGGACCGGAGCACTCGCGCGCGGCTGACGGTTCCGTCGCGTTCGATGCGCGCTTCGAGGATGACGACGCCCTGAATCTTGGCTTCCTGCGCGTCCGGTGGATAGATCGGGTTGACGTTCCTCAGCTTCACCGGCGGCTTGATCGTGCCACCGACGCGCAGCGGCGGATCGGCCGCGTCTGCCGCCGCTTGATCGGGAGGAGGCGGCGGGGGCGGGGGCGGCGCCGACGGCAACGGACCGGGCCGCGGGCTGGTCACTGGCCGGGCTGGTGGCGGCGGGGGCGGTGGCGGCGCCGAATTCCTTTCTGAATTCCTGGCGGCAGGCGGCGGGGGCGGTGGCGGCGGGGGCGCTCCAAAGTGCACCGCTACGTCGAACGCGATCGGACCATCGGCGGGTGGCGTGTACCGCCAGTGCCGCACGGCCTCGGTGGCCGATTCGATCATCGCTTCGACGTTCTCGGCGGCTTTCTGCATCGAGACCGTTCTGTTGTCGGCCGAGCTGCGGTACGCCCCACGGCTCATCCCACGAAGATTTTCTTGCGTCGGGCTGGCGAGATTGACGGTCAGCTGATCGTTCTGCCTGTAGCGCACGCCAACCGCGCGTGCCTCCGCGACGTTGCCGGCCTGGTCGAGCGTGAGCCGGATCGTGACCGACCCGCTTGCTCCCGACTCGTCCAGCCCCGGCGGCTCGGTCGCGGGAACGTTGTAGGTCCGGCGCGGAATTGGATTCTCCGGAGTGATCGCTCTCGCCTGCCGTTCGAGCGGGCCCGCGACGGCGGATGCCGCATCCGGCGGGAGCTGATCGCCCCGCATCGGGAAGGCCTGCACCGAGAACCATCCCGTGAAGAGAACAACGGCTCCGACGGCGGCGCCGCTCAAGACCACACGTCTCCCGGACATGACTGCCTCCTTGGAAATCAGCACGAGCCTGCGAACCAGGTGCCGGCGCCGCGCGAACGCGGGTGCGGCCACCGACGCCGGAGCATCGGCAAACGCCAGCAGCGCGTTGACGTAGTTGCGCCGGGAACCGGTCGTCAGCACGGTCAGCTCGTCGACCACTTCCTCGCGCGCCGACTGAATGCGGCTGAGGAGCGTCCACACCGTGGGGTGGAACCACAACAGCGCGCGCAGCCCCTCTTCGGAGAGCGTCCACAGCCAGTCGGCGCGCCGCACGTGCCAGAGCTCGTGCGCGAGCACCGCCTGCTGGATCGACATCGGCAGATCGCGGACCACGGCGGGCAGCAGGACCACCGGCGCCCTGAACCCGAAGGTGACGGGCTGGCCCAGTCCGCGCACGTAGCGGATGGTGGCGCGGCGCGTGATCACGCGCTGGAGCTCGTCGTGGTGCTCCGATCCGTCCGCGACGACACCGGCCCGACGCAGCCTCCGGAGGCGGACGATTCCGGCCGCGATCCACAGCAATCGCAACAGCGCTCCTGTCGCAATCACCCCCACCACCGCGGCCGGCGCCGACAGCCAGGACATGGCCACGGCAGTCGACAACGGCTGCGCGCCGGCGGATCTCGGAGTCACGTTCACGGAGAGGACGGGGCCATCGCCGCGGCTCTGCACGTGGCCGATCGGCAGGCGGGGCTGCAACAGCGGCAGGGCCAGGCACAGGACCAGAAGCCCGCGAAGGAACACGTAACGGACCGCGGGCGCTTCGACCCGGGCCAGCCACAGCGCGACGAGGCCGGCGCCGGCGACGAGCGCGACCTGGAGGCTCCACGCGATCAGATTGCCGAGCGCGATCGCCGTCATTCTTCGATCTCCTCGGTCATCCGGCGGATGGTTTCCTTGTCGGCCCTGGACAGCTTCGCGTCCTTCGCGAGGTGGACCAGCAGGGGCGCCGCGGCGCCGTCGAAGACGCGGTCGAGGAAGTCGCGCACCATCGCGCCGACGACCAGGTGATGCGGCTTGGCCGGCCGGTACTCGTAGGCGCGATCGAGGCGGGTCTTCTTGAGGTACTTCTTCTCCTCGAGAATCTTCATCATCGTCATCACCGTCGTGTACGCGACGTCGCGGCGCTCGCGCAGCGCCTCGTAGACGTCGCGGACGGTGGCACGCTCGAGCCGCCAGACGATCTTCATGATGGCGAGCTCCTGGGGGGTCAACGTCGGGTGCGCGGATCTCATGGCTACTAAGTATTTAGTAGTTAGTAGTTGATGTCAACTCGAAATTTTCTGTCAAATCCCAAGCTCCAAGCTCCAAGCTCCAATCCCTCCCAACGCCCAAATCCCAACCCAACGCCCGATCCCAAAGAAATGGCCGAGCCAAGTCGTCGAACGTGGCCTGTGTTGGAGGTTGGATTGGAGGTTGGTGTTGGGAGTTGGAGGTTGGGAGGGGTTGGAGCTTGGAGCTTGGATCTTGGGATTTGACTGACTTACCCGAAAGCGAAGTCGGCGACGACCGGCGCGTGATCGCTGGTGCCGATGTCCTTCTGCACGTCGCAGCGCCTGACGGTGTCGAAGATGCGCTGGCTGGCGAGCACGTAGTCGAGGCGCCAGCCGATGTTGCGCTGGCGCATGTTGCGCCAGGGCGCCCACCACGTGAACATCTGATCGTTCTCCGGCTCCAGCGCGCGGCCGGTGTCGACGAGACCGTGACCGATGATGCGCTCGAGCAGCGCGCGCTCCTCGGGCAGCTGGCCGATGATGCGCGGCTTCCGCTCCTTGGGATGCACGTCCATGTCGGTGCGCGCGATGTTCAGATCGCCGCAGATGACGACCGGCGAGCCGCTCGCCTCGAGCGCGCCGGTGAACACCTCGAGCTCGCCGAGGAACCGCATCTTCGCATCGAAGTCCTTGCCGCCGTTCGGGACGTAGACCGAGATGACCGTCGCGGCAGGCAGCCGCACCTGCACCATCCGGTTCTCGTAGTCGAACGCCGGGTGCGAGAAATCAGGCCGCTCCGGAGAGAGTCCCTTGCTGACGTGAAGCCCGACCCCCGAGTAGCCCTTTCCGCCGTGCCAGTAGCACCAGTACCCCTCGAGCTCGCACAGCCACACGGGGAGCTGGTCGGGCGACGCCTTGATTTCCTGCAGGCACACGACGTCGGGACGCTCGGCTTCGATCCAGTCCTGCACCTGAGCTTGCCGGGCTCGAATGCCGTTGACGTTCCAGGTCGCGATTTTCATGAGTCCAACGCCGGGCGCGGCACTGCTCTTGCCACCGCTCAGCCACGGCATGGCAACGCGCGCGTCAGCACCCACTCTAACCGGTCGTCGACTCTGGCCGCGCCGTCGTGTTCTCGCTGGGAGGGTGGGAAAGAAGGTTGCCAGCCACGTGATCGGCGTCCACACACGCCGGTCCCTTGGCGTCGAGGATGGTCACGGTTTCGTCGCGATAGGTCTCGTAGATGCCGGCCAGGCACCCGCACGCGAGCCGGCGGCTGCCCAGTCCACGCCTGATCCGCATGGTGAGTTACTTAGACTGCCACGTGGGCTGGCAGGTTTGACCCGGCCTCGATGAGTCTCGACACACTTCTCTTATACGCCATCGGCATTGTTGCGGGTGTGAGCGCGGTGACGCTGCTGCTGCGCGCGGTCTGGCTCATCCGTGGCGCCTACCGCATTCGCCGCGCCGGTCCCCGCCCGATTCGCGCGACCAAGCACACGATCTGGTGCGATCCCGGCGAGGTCGAGGCACGCGATCTCCGCGACGGCCCCGGGGGCGCCGATGGGGCACCCGCGCCACCCTTTACGTTCGTCGAGGAACACCTGAACGGATCGCAGCCCTGCGTGTCGGTGACCGACGCACGCGGACGGCGCTGGCGCGTGAAATGGGGCAATGAAGTCCGCTCCGAGAACTTCGCCGTGCGGCTGGTCTGGGCCTGCGGCTATCACGCCGAGGTCACGTACTTCATCGAGGCGGGCGAGATCGGCGGCGCGCAGGCGCTGCAGCGAGCGGGCGCCTGCATCGCCGAGGACTGCAGCTTCCGAGAAGCCCGCTTCGAGCTCGACGATCCGGCGGTGCGCAAGTTCTTCGAGGAGCACAGCTGGGCGTGGAACGACAATCCGTTCGTCGGCACGCCGCAGCTGAACGGCCTCAAAGTGCTGGTGATGCTGCTCGCGGACTGGGACACCAAGGATCGCCGCGACGTCGCGCGCGGATCGAACACCGCGATCTTCGAGCATCGGGTCGGCCGATGGCGGCGGGAAGCGCGCTACCTGATCACCGACTGGGGCGGTTCGATGGGCCGATGGGGAGGCACGATCGTGACGCGCGGCCGCTGGGACCCGCAGGGGTTCGCCGCCCAGAACGCCGAGTTCGTGACCGGCCGCGCCGGCGACACGGTGCGATTCGGGTACGCGGGCCAGCGCACCGCCGACATCGCGGGCGGCATCTCGGTGGACGACGTGCGCTGGTTGTGCCGGTATCTCGGCCGCGTGTCCGATCGACAGCTGCGGGACGCGCTCGACGCCAGCGGCGCCTCCGAGGAGGAAGCCGAGACCTTCATGCGAGCGATCAGAGGGAGGGTCGACCAGTTGCTGCAGGCCAGCACGTAGTTCGCCCGTCTCCCAGTCCAACCTTCACCGCCTGAGCGCCTGGACCGGGTCGAGCCGTACCGCGCGGATCGCCGGGATCAGGCTGGCCGCGCCGGCGACGGCAATCAGCAGCACCGCGGTGGCCGCGAACGTGGCCGGATCGACCGTGCTCACACCCCAGACGAGGTTTTTGAGCACGCGCGTCGCGGCGAACGCCGCGCCGATCCCGATCGCGACGCCGCCGGCCGCCAGCAGCATGCCCTGGATCACGATCGACCGCAGGATTCGCGGCCGCGATGCGCCGAGCGCCATGCGAATGCCGAGCTCGCGCGTCCGCTGCGTCACCGAGTAGGCGATGAGACCGTAGAGGCCGGCGCCGGCGAGCACGAGGCCGATGCCGGCGAGCGCGCCGAGCAGCGTCAACTGAAACCGTTCCTCCGCCATCGCGCGTCTCCTCGACTCCTCCATCGTCCGGAAGAGGGCAATCGGCAGGCCAGGCGCGACGGCGCGCAGCTCTTCCTCGATGCGCCGGCGAAGCGCGGCGCCGGGATCGTCGGCACGGACGATCCAGCTCGCGTGGAAGTAACGATGGGTCGTGCGGATCGCGGTGGCATGAGTCTGCGCCACCGGCACGTACATCACCGGCAGCGGCCGCGTGCGCAGACCGCCTTCCTTGAGATCTCGCGCGATGCCGACGATTTCGATGGCGCCATCGGCCTCGAACACGCGGATGTGACGTCCGAGCGGCGAGGTCCCCTTGAAGAAGCGCCGCGCGAACTGTTCGCTCACGACCGCGACCGGCGGGCTCCCGGCGCGATCGGACGAGGTGAAGCCGCGGCCCGCGACGATCGGAATGGCCATCGCCGCGAAGTAGCCGGGCGACGCGTAGCGCCAGTCGGTCAGCTCGTCTTCGAACTTCTCGGGACCGTCGAGCACGTCGACGTTGAGGTTGAGCGCACGCTCGAGCGGCACGCCGTTGACGACCGCGACGGCCCGCACGCCAGGAATCCGCCCGATCCGCTCGAGACCCTCGTCGAACAGCCGGTTGAGCGCCTCGGGTGTCGAATAACGCTCACCCTGCAGCGCCATCCGGGCCGTCAGCACGCCGCGCGGATCGAAGCCCGGATCCACCGCCCGGAGGCGCAGGAAGGTCTGCATCAGGAGGCCCGCTCCGACCAGCAGCACCATGCAGACGGCGGTTTCGACCACGACCAGCACGCGGCGCAGCCAGGCCGCCCGCTGCGATCCCGCCGATCGCGCGCCGTCGTCCCTGAAGGCGGCGGCGAGATCGGTCCGCGACAGCGTGAGCGCCGGGGCGAGGCCGAAGAGGATGCCGGTGCCGAGCGAGAGCAGCATCGTGACCGTCAGCACCATCCCGTCGATCCGGACGTCGCCGGTGATCGGGTAGGCAGGCGGTGTGAGCGCGAGCAGCGCCGGGACGGCCCAATAGGCGAACAGCAGCCCGAGGATGCCGCCCGTCGCGCCGATGAGCAAGCTCTCCGTGAGCATCTGCCGAATCAGGCGGCCTCCCCCGGCGCCGAGCGCGGCGCGGACGGCAGCCTCCCGGGCCCGTCCCGCGGCCCTCGCGAGCAGCAGGTTCGCGGTGTTCGCGCAGGCGATCAGCAGGACCATCGCGACGATGCCCATGAGGATGAAGAGCGGCTGCGAGAACTGGCGCCGGAGCGCGGAGATGCCCGTGGCCGCCGGCGCGAACGCCAGCGTCTGCGGCTCGGCAGAACCCCCGCCCTTCGGC
>Ga0075423_10003468_pt1 | contig 14516 bp, 15 predicted proteins | sample SoiMethybrSBSTD2_FD_80114 | JGI IMG/M metagenome (GOLD analysis project Ga0075423, IMG submission 80114) | Bulk soil microbial communities from a Populus tree surrounding site in Tennessee, USA - Soil MetaG P. TD hybrid SBSTD2 | ecosystem: Environmental > Terrestrial > Soil > Tree plantation...
CGTTGGGGCCCAGGAGCCCGAGCGTCTCCCCGCGCGCGACCTCGAAGGAGACGCCGTCCACGGCTTTCAGCGTGCCGTAGGACTTCTCGAGGTCGGCGACGCGAATGGCGCTCATGGCGCAGGAGTATCGCGCGGGCCCCCGTTCGGGCCAAGCGGGATCTAAGACCGTGGCGGAACGGAGTATCCGGGGTGACGCGGGCGTGGGGGCGCTCAAGTTCGCGCCCCCACGCGCCGATGGAATGCGTATGCGCCACGCCTCGGTTCGCGGATTCGGCATCCGGTACTTCTTCGCCCTGACGCTTCCCGTCACGGGCATGGCGCTCGTCCTCTACACGGTCGTGCAGCTATTCATCGCCCAGTCGAACGGGATCCAGCCGGCCCAGCGGCCGGCCATGGTCCGGGCGGCCATCGAGGCGCCCCACGAGACGAGCCCCGCGTCATCTCCGTCGCTGTTGCGCGACTAGCAGCGCGATCCCTCCCACGAGCGAGATCACTCCGAGAATCGGCGGAAGCGGCACCGTCTTCTTCTCCTGAGTCGTCACCTTCAGGTCGCCCATATCCAGGACGGTCTTTTCATGGGCGTTGTAGGTGATCCCGCCGTAGGCCAGGGCGACGACGCCCAGGACGATGAGGGCGAGGGCAAGCAGTTTCATTCACGCCACCCCTTTCGGTTTCCTCACCCGGACCGGCCTAGTGATAGAAGGTCCAGCCGGCGGTGAACTTCGCGTCCGGGGCGTCGCTCAAGCCGAGCTTCGCCTCGATGAAGAAGCGATTGCCGTTCTTGAGACCCCGCTCGATGCCGCCGAGGACGCTCATTCCGAGGTCCGTGTCGGAGTTGTCGTAGGGGCCGTTGTCGAAGTTGTACCAGTCGAGGCCCAGCCCGCCGCCCAAATACGGCGTCCAGGCATCCCACCGGTCGCGGAAGCGGTACGCCGCCTCGAAGTTGAAGGTCACGAGGGTCAGGTTGTCCCCGAATCCGGCCTCGATGTTGGGCTGGAAGCGAACCCGGGGCGCGAAGACGCCGTAGTCCATGTGTAGCCCCACATGGACCTGATCCGGCCCCGACGTCAGCCCCACCCGCGGACCCCAGCCGCGGTATCCCAACTCGTCCCCGCCTCCCGCGTCGTCCTGCGCCCGGGCGAAACCAGGCGCGATGGCAAGCCCGAGCGCGAGAACCATGACTCCAAACATTCCTTTGAATCGCATATAGGCCTCCTTGATGTAGGTCATTCGTCTTCCTTCACCGGCGCATAAAACGACACCCCACGTACGTTCTCGTCGACCTGCAACGGCTGATGGATGGATGGGAAGGCGCGGGCGCGACAGTCGAGCCGCTCGCAGATGCGGCACGTGACACCGACCGGCGTGGCCGCAGCCGGATTTTCCAGATCGAAGCCGTCGGCGTACACCAACCGGCGTGCCTCCTCCACGGCGCAACCGAGCCCCAGCGCGTAAAGTACGTCCGGGGCGCGATATCCGCCCCTGTGCTTACGCACGGTCCGTGCCACCGAGAAGAACGTGGCGCCGTCGGGGAGGCGCGAGAGCTGGGTATGTATCACGCCCGGCTGCAGGAAGGCCGCATGGACGTTCCAGAGCGGGCAGAGCCCCCCGAAGCGGGGGAGCCGTATCCCGGTCGCGCTGAACTTCTTCGAGATGTTCCCGGCGATGTCGATTCGTACCATATCGAACGCCACGCCTTTCGCACCTTTCCGGTGCAGTGTCGTAAGCCGGTGGCACGATTGCTCGAACGAGACACGGAACCGGTGTCCCAGGAGGTCTAGATCGTACCTCAGTTCCTCGGCCGCCTTGCGATACTCTTCGTAGGGCATGAGGACCGCCGAGGCGAAGTAGTTGGCCAGCGCCACTTTAGCCAGTGCCCGCGCATCGGGCGAGGTCAGCATCGCGTCCTGGGCCAGGCGCTCCAGCGTCGGCGCGCAGTCGATCAACCCCACCTGGTAGGCGAGCTGGAAATTTCGCGACCCCCGCCGTAGTACCTCGGAGATGAGGAGCTCCTTCTTTTGGGGGAGGTAGCGTCGGACGGCCCCCGGCATCTCGCCCACGGTCACCACTCGGACCGTCACGCGGTGCGCGCGCTCCAGGTGCTGGGCCAGCGCTCCGAACAAATCGTCCGACTCGAGCCGCCCGTCCTTCCATAGCCGCTCGGCCTCCGCCTCGAGCTCGGGGAAGTAGTTATTGTGTCTCTGGATCACGTCCGAGACCTGCTCCGAGGAAAGTCCGCGCCGGTCGATTCCCGCCAGCTCCTGTCGGTCGATCACTTGTTCCGCGAGGCTGTCGACCGAGCCTCGCGCCGCGCTGTAGGCGTGGTGGAGGTGAACCATCGCCCGCGCCACCTCCGGGCTCGCGCCGACGATCTCCCGGACATCGGCTTCCGACACGGCGTGCCCCTCGAAGAGGGGATCGCCGAGCGCCTCCATCAAGTCCGCCACCAACTTCTGATCCTCCGAAGCCGCGAAGGAACGGAGGTCCAGATCGAAGCGCTGCGCGAGCGTCAGGAGGAGATTGGCGCTGATCGGGCGCCGGTCGTGCTCGATCAAGTTGAGGTAGGACGCGGAGATCCCGAGGCGGGTCGCCATGGCCGTCTGCGTCAGCCCTTCGCGCCCTCGCAGGGCGCGCAACCGCTTGCCGACTCCGGTAGTGGCCTTCATTCCGATAGTTTACATGATTGACTAATTTACAGCAAGCGGTAGATTATTGTTAACATCTTAACTAATTGTTATAAAATGAGTTATTGACTTAGAGCAATATTTATTCAATAATAGTGAATCATGTCAACGGTAACGGATCAGATCGCTGGAGTGATCGTTCGTGGGTCGGTAGGCCCACGGTACGGGGAGATCCTCACGCCCGAGGCGCTCGCCTTCGTCGCGGACTTGACGCGCCGGTTCAGGGCTCCCATCGCGGAGTCGCTCGCGCGTCGCGGATCGCGGCGGGCACGCCAGGCGCTGGGCGAGCCGCTCGACTTCCTCGAGGACACGATCCACGTTCGCGTCGGCGACTGGCGCATAGCGCCGGTGCCGCGCGACCTCGAGCGCCGCATCGTCGAGATCACCGGACCCGTCGATCGCAAGATGGTCATCAACGCCCTCAATTCGGGGGCCGATTGCTTCATGGCGGACTTCGAGGACTCGAACGCGCCGACGTGGGAGAACAACGTGCAGGGGCAGATCAACCTGCGCGACGCCGTGCGGCGCGTGATCGCGCACGACGATCCGGGAACGGGGAAGGCGTATCGTCTGAACGAGCGCACGGCGGTGTTGCTGGTCCGCCCGCGCGGCCTTCACCTCCCGGAGCGGCACCTCCTCGTCGACGGCGAGCCGGTCCCCGGATGTCTCTTCGACTTCGGCCTCTACTTCTTCCACAACGCGACCGAGCTCCTCGCTCGCGGCACCGGCCCCTACTTCTATTTGCCGAAGCTGGAGAGCCACCTCGAGGCACGGATCTGGAACGAGGTCTTCGTGCGCGCCGAGGAAGCGCTCGGCATTCCGCGCGGCTCGATCAAGGCGACCGTCCTGATCGAGACGCTCCCCGCCGCGTTCGAGATGGACGAGATCCTCCACGAGCTGCGCGAGCACTCGGCGGGACTCAACTGCGGCCGGTGGGACTACATCTTCAGCTTCATCAAGACGCGCGCCTACGATCCGAAGGCGGTGCTGCCCGACCGGTCCCAGGTCACCATGGAACAGCCCTGCATGCGGGCGTACACGCAGCTCGTGATCCGGACGTGCCACCGGCGCGGCGCCCACGCGATGGGGGGCATGGCCGCGCAGATTCCCATTCGCGACGACGAGGCGGCGTCGCGTGACGCGCTGGAGCGCGTGCGCGCCGACAAGGAGCGCGAGGCCGCGGACGGACACGACGGCACGTGGGTGGCGCACCCCGGGCTGGTCGCGCTGGCGCGCGAGGCGTTCACCGCGCGACTGGGCGAGCGCCCCAATCAACTCGGCCGCGCTCGGGACGACGTGCACGCCACCGCGGCGGATCTCCTCCGGGTCCCCCAGGGCACCCGCACCGAGGCCGGTCTCCGCTGGAACGTGCGGGTCGGCGTCCGCTACCTCGAGTCGTGGCTCCGCGGCTTCGGCTGCGTGCCGCTCTACAACCTGATGGAAGATGCCGCGACGGCCGAGATCTCCCGGACCCAGGTCTGGCAGTGGATTCGGCACGGGGCGACGCTCGAGGACGGACGCCGGGTGACCGCGGCCCTCCTCGGCGAAGTGATGGAAGAAGATATGAAGACGATCGCTCGGGAAGTGGGACCGGAGCGGTTCGGCGCGGGGCGGTACGCGGAGGCGCGGGAGCTCTTCCGGCGCCTCTCGACGGCCGAAGCGCTCGAGGAGTTTTTGACGATTCCAGCATACGAGTTGTTGGATCACGGCGCTCCGCCGGCGAAAGACTGACGGGGCAGACCCAATCGGCGTCGTGGGGCGCCAAGAGGAGATCGGAACATGGCTCAATCACGCATCGGGCAGATCGCTGGGAAGGATCGCTGGGCAGGGATCGTCCGGCCGTACTCGGATCAGGACGTGCTCTCGCTTCGCGGCAGCGTTCGCATCGAGCATTCGATCGCGCGATTGGGCGCCGAGCGGCTGTGGGACCTCCTCGCGTCGCAGGAGTACGTGGGCGCCCTCGGCGCGCTGACGGGCAACCAGGCCGTGCAACAGATTAAGGCGGGGCTCCAGGCGATCTACCTGAGCGGGTGGCAGGTCGCGGCCGACGCCAACCTGGCGGGGCAGACCTACCCGGATCAAAGTCTCTACCCGGCCAACAGCGTTCCGAGCGTGGTGCGGCGTATCAACCAGGCGCTTCTGAGGGCCGACCAGATCGAGACCGCCGAGCGGATGAAGGCGGGCCGGGGCAACGGGCATGCCGGCGGATCGAACGGCAACGGTGCCGCGCCCCGGAATTGGCTCGCGCCGATCGTGGCCGACGCCGAGGCGGGATTCGGCGGACCCCTGAACGCGTTCGAGTTGATGAAGGGCATGATCGAGGCGGGCGCCGCGGGCGTTCACTTCGAGGACCAGCTCTCCAGCGAGAAGAAGTGCGGCCACCTGGGGGGCAAGGTGCTCATCCCGACCGGCCACTTCATCCGGACCCTCGTCGCGGCGCGGCTCGCGGCGGACGTCATGGACGTTCCGACCCTGATCGTGGCGCGGACCGACGCGGACTCGGCGAAGCTCTTGACGAGCGACATCGATCCCCGCGATCACGAGTTCCTGACCGGCGAGCGCACGCCGGAAGGGTTCTTCCGGATCAAGGGCGGCCTCGCGTGCGCCATCGCCCGCGCGCTCGCCTACGCCCCGTACGCCGATCTCCTCTGGTGCGAGACCTCGACGCCCGACCTGCGCGAGGCGCGCGAGTTCGCCGAGGCGGTTCATGCCAAGCACCCCGGAAAGCTGCTCGCCTACAACTGCTCTCCGTCCTTCAACTGGAAGAAGAATTTGGACGACGCGACGATCGCGGCCTTCCAGCGGGAGCTGGCGGCGATGGGGTACAAGTTCCAGTTCGTGACGCTCGCCGGGTTCCACGCGCTGAACCACTCGATGTTCGAGCTGGCTCGGGCGTACAAGGCGCGCGGGATGGCCGGCTACGTCGAATTGCAGGAGGCCGAATTCGCGGCGGAGGCCGCCGGCTACACCGCCACGCGTCACCAGCGGGAGGTGGGGACCGGCTACTTCGACGAGGTGATGCAGGTCATCGCGGGGAACGGTTGCGCGACGCTCGCCCTGGAGGGCTCCACGGAGGCGGCGCAGTTCCACGCGAAGCAGGCGGCCGCCGCCCCGCACACCGCCTAGTCGCGGAGGCCCAGGCCTCGAAGCTCGCGCTCGTCGCCGTTCGCGTGAAGCTGCCAGTACGCGAGGCGCTTGGTGCCGGTCAGCTCGCCGCCGTCGGCGCCGTCCGCGCCCATGCGGGAGGCGGGCTTCGGCGACGGCGTCCAGGCCCACCGGAGCACGCGGTGGGGATAGGCGCGCTCGATCCAGAATCGCCCCACCCGGCCGTCCGCGACCCGGACCGTGAAGACGTCGGCCTGGAATTCGCCCGCCGGCACGCGCAGGCGTTCCGAACCGGCCGACCGCTCCGCCGTGGCGGTCGTCCACGCCATGGGCGTGTGCGCCAGTCGTGACGTGAAGGGGCTCGGCAGGAACGGGAAGTCGCGTTTCTCGCCCGGCTTCAGGAAATCGCCACGAAGCCCCCGAACCAGGACGAAGAGCAGATCCTCGGGGACGCCCCCCTTCTTCCATTGCATCGTACGCGCCGCCGACTCGTCCTCGAAGTAGGAGCGCACGAGATCGGTCGCTCGATGCGGCTCGAACTCGATCTCCTCGTAGACCTGTCCGCACCACTCGGCGGCGCTGAACGCGACCTTCACCGGCGAGAAGTCGCGACTCCGACAAAATGCCGAGATCATCGTCTTGTAATCGTAGATCCCGGTCCGGAAATCCCGCACGAGGTTCAGCTTCAGGGCCTCGAACGTGTCGGCGGGGTTCACGTTCGGATCATCCGCCTTCACCCGCTTCGAGGCGCGAAAGGGCTCGGTCACGGTGATCATCACGGCCGTTCCCGTCCGCGGCTGGCCGTAGCGCGTCACGTGGTACCGATAGCCCGCGAGCTCCGCCTTGCCGTCCTGCCAATGCGACTCGAACGTCGGCCCGCGGGTCGCTGCCCCCGACCCTTCGCCCGCGCTTGGCGGCACGAGGAGCACGACCCAGGCGGTCGCCGCCGCGGCCAGGGCGGCGGCGACCTGCGCCACCGTCCAGCGACCCGCTCGGATGGAACGCATGAAACCCTCCTCTCGATCTCGTCGATCTGCGATCGAACCGCGGCGACTTAAACGGTTCCGTCACGCGATTATACGCCAGGGGCGGGACAAGCCGATTGCGCCCGCCCTCGGGTCGCGGCAAACTGGCCGTGCCGGGGGGTGGGCACGCCGCAACCGCGGTCGAGGAGGAGACATGGAATCCCAGACGACGGACCTCGCGAAAGAGATCGAACGACTCGAAGAGGAACTGGTGGAACGGCACCAATCGCTCGCGGAGCTCAAGCGCCAGCTGCCGCGGGACCCGGTGACGGACTACGTCCTCGCGAGCCAAGACGGACCGGTCAAGCTGTCGGATCTCTTCCGCGGAAAACCGGACCTCATCGTGATCCACAACATGGGAAAAGGGTGCCGCTACTGCACGCTTTGGGCCGACGGGTTCAACGGGGTCTGGAAGCATATTGCCGACCGCGCCGGATTCGTGGTTTGCTCCCCCGACTCGCCGGAGACGCAGCGCGAGTTCGCGAAGAGCCGCGGCTGGCGGTTCCCGATGATCTCGGGGAGCGGCTCGTCGTTCATCCAGGACATGGGATTCCGGGGAGAGAAGTCGTGGACTCCCGGAGTCTCGACCTTTCAGCGGACCCCGAACGGCGGCATCGTGCGCGTCGCCCGGGCGGAGTTCGGTCCGTTCGACCCGTTCTGCGGCGTCTGGCACTTGATCGCGCTCCTGGGCGACGGCGTTCAGAAATGGGAGCCCAAGTACCAGTACGAATAGGAGCTCCATGGCCCGATCCCGGTCACGCCCTCGTCCCGTACCTCGGTTCTTTCTCTTCCTCGTCCTCGTGACGGGCGCGTTCGTCACGGCCGCCTACCTCGCCGGTCAGGCGCTGGAGCGGACCTCCCAGAATTCTTCCGTCAGCGAGTGCGAGACGACCGCCCGGCTCGCGGCCTCGGTCGTGAGCGAGTACATCGCCGGACTCACCCTCGGCATGGAGGCCGCGTCCGACAACCCGCGCCTCATCGCGGCGTGCCGGGTCCGCGACACGGAAACGGCCCGGGGCTGCCTGCGACAGCTCGTGTCGCTGAGCCGGCGATACGATCGCGTGTTTCTCGCCGACACGTCCGGCGTGGAGTGGTGCGACTACCCGAACGACCCCCGCGTCATCGGCAAGTCGTTCGCGTACCGGCAGTGGTTCCGGTGGGTGAGGGGGTCGCAGCAGGTCTACATCTCGCCGCGCTATCGCCGCGCGGCAGGGAAGCAGGAGGCGGTCGTCGCGATGGCGGTCCCCGTGACCGGGGCCGGAGGCGGGACGGTCGCTTATCTGGTCGGGCAGATCGTGCTCCAGTCGCTCGAGCGGGAGGTCAAGACGTCGGTCGGCGACTGGCCCGGCGCCCTCATGATCTCCGACCGCGCGGACAATCTGGTGCTGCCCGTCAAGGCGGATTCCGCGGCGGTGATGCCCCGCGACCTCTACAACCTGGTCGCGCGCGCGAAGAAGGAAAACGGAACGTCCCGTGGGGCGATCGACGGTGTGGAGTCCGTCGTGGCCGCGATCGAGGTCAAGGTCCTGGGCGGGCTGGCCATCGCCACCGCACCGCTCACGCACTCGCTCGACGAAGCGCGCCGCACGACGCGCCGGTATCGGAACGTGGCGCTCGTCGCGGGGCTCGCGGTCTCGCTCTTGGGGCTCCTCCTGCTCCGGAAGTAACTCGGCGCTACCCGTTTCGGAGCGCGCCCGCCGCCAGCGTGGCCGCCTCGGCGCGAAACGCCTTCAGATCCTTGTGCCCGTCCGGGTGCACGGCGTTGGTCAGGAGAACCAGGTAGCCGTCCTCGTCCGGGTCGATCCACAGCGACACGCCCGTCCACCCCGTGTGCCCGAACGAATTCCGCGAGAAGAGGGCACCGCGCGGCGACGAGTAGGGACTCTCGATGTCGAAGCCGTATCCGCGCCGGACGCCGACAGCCTCGTCGCACTGGTTCGTCGTCATGGCCCGCACCGCCTCCTCGAGCAGGATCCTCCGCCCGCCCGAAACGCCGCCGCCGAGAATCATCTCGCAGTAGCGGGCCGTCTCCGCCGCCGTGCCGAAGACGCCCGCGTGCCCGCCGACCCCTCGGAGCGCCGCCGCCCGCGCGCGCGGGTCGTGCACCGTGCCGCGGAGCCATCGCCCGCGCACGCGCTCGGTCGGCGCCGTTCGGCCCCGGTCGCCCGCCCGCACTCCGAATCGCGTGTCCCGGAATCGCGACGGACCGAAAATCCGCTCCTCGGCGATCCGCGCGAGCGGCCGGCCGTGACGGCGCTCGAGCACCCCCTGGAGCAACACGAATCCGACGTCGCTGTAGACCAAGCGCGTCCCGGGCTCGAAGGCGAGCGGCTCTTTGGCGATGGCGGCGAAGAGGGCGTGCTTCGATCCGCGATAGTCCTCGATCGGATTGTCGGGGACGAGCCCAGCGGTGTGCGTCAGGAGGAGTCGGAGCGGAAGCGCGCCGACCTGTGTTCCCTTCGTCTCCGCCAGGTGTCGTTCCAGCGGATCGTCCAGGGAGTACTCGCCCCGGATCGCGTCCTCCACGACGAGGGGTGCCGTGACCATGACCTTCGTGAGGGAAGCGAGGTCGAAGATCGTGCGGAGGGTCATCGCCTCGGCGCGGGGCCGGAGCGCGCGGCGGCCGAACGCCTCGTGGTAGACCGGGCCCGCCGCGCGACCCACGGCGACGACAGCGCCGGGAACCAGCCCCGACGCGGACGACGACGCGAGAAACTCTCCGAGCGCGCGGAAGGCGGCTCTCGGCGACGTTCGGGATGCCATGCCGCGGAGGATACGCGAAACGGGCCGGCAATCCAGCGCCCGGAGCCCCAGGACGCTCGGGAACCGGCCCGCGGGGGTCCGGGTAGTACCGACATGCTTCTTCGGCGCCCGCTCTGGACCCTGGCCCTGGTCCTCCTCTCCACAACCGCCGGCGTCGCGGGCGCCGAGGAGCTCCTTCCCTCCATGCAGCCGTCCACGCCGTCCCGATTCCCGACCGTGCTTCGCGAGGTCGTGATTGACGCGGGATTGCTCGGCGCGGCGTTCGCGCTCGACGACGCGGCGAGGCCGGGATCCGCGGACAAGGGGTTCGGTCGGTTCGTCGAGGAGCCCGGCGAGACCTTCGGGGGCGCGACATTCCTCCTCGGCGGAACGCTTGGCCTCGGCGCCGGAAGCGCCGCCGCCCACGAGGCGTCCGGACTCAAGACCGCGAAGCGCCTCGCGCTCTCGCTCGGGACCACGACGGCCGTGGTCGGGGTGCTGAAGTGGATCACCGATCGGACGCGCCCCGACGGGTCGAACGACTACTCCTTTCCGTCGGGACACGCCGCGGGCGCCTTCGCCGCGGCCACGGTGATCGCGCGCGAGCACGGCCGCGCCGCCGGGGCCATCGCCTACGCCGCGGCGGCCGCCGCGGGCTACGCGCGCATCGCGAACAACAAGCACTATCTCTCCGACGTCGTCGCCGGAGCCCTCATCGGCCGGCTGATCGGCCGAGCCTTCACCGCCCACTAGCGCGCGGGACCCGCGCCAGCTACCCTCGGCGCGCCATGTTCCCGCTCCGCGATCAAAACCCGTCGGGCTCCTTTCCCGCCGTCACGATCACCGTGATCGTGGCGTGCACCGCCGCGTTCCTCTACGAGCTCTCGCTGGGGCCGGGATTGAACCGGTTTCTCGTGGAGTTCGCGTTGGTTCCCGGACAGGTCGCCTACGGGCTCCAGACCGGTGACGGGTGGCGCGGCGTCCTGCCGCCTTTCTTCACCTCGATGTTCCTGCACGGCGGATGGCTGCACTTGGCGGGGAACATGTGGTTCCTCTGGATCTTCGGGGACAACGTGGAGGACATGCTCGGCTCGATCCGCTTCGTCTTCTTCTACCTCTTCTGCGGCCTCGCCGCGGGCTTCACGCACTTCATCCTCGACCCGTCGTCGTCGGTCCCGACGATCGGAGCGAGCGGCGCGATCGCCGGCGTGCTCGGGGGCTACATGCTCCTCTTTCCCGGCGCCCGCGTCCTCACGCTCGTGCCGCTCGGGTTCTTTCTGCGCGTGATGGAGATCCCGGCGGCGGTCATGATCGGACTCTGGTTCGTGATCCAGCTCGCGAGCGGCGTCCTGACGCAGGGGATGGAGCAGGGAGGGGTCGCGTGGTGGGCGCACGTCGGCGGATTCGTCGCCGGGCTCGTCCTCGTCTTCCCGCTTCGTCGCCGTCGCAAGATCGTCGTATAGCGGCACGATGTCGCGAAGTCCGCGACGAAGCCGCCCCAGCGGGGTTACTCCCTACGGATGATGCGGCCCGAAACCCCCGGATAGGCTTGACTGCCGCGGCCCATCTGCCACAATCGTCGGGAATGGATCGATCCCGCCGCTTCGCACCTAACGACAGGAATCACAATGGGTAGCAGGCTTCGACTGATCCTCATTTCCCTCGTCGTCATCGGCTCCGTGACGTACCTCATCCTGAGCGGGGTCAAACAAACGGGCCTCCACTACATGACCGTCACCGAACTGGCGCGGGCGGCGCGGCCTCCCGAAGAGGGCGGATTTCGCCTCGACGGGCGCGTCGCGATCGGCACCGTCCAGTACGACCAGAAGCTGCCGCACCTCATGTTCCAGATGACGGACGGCAAGGAGATGATCGGAGTGGTCTATCACGGGCTGATGCCGGACGCGTTCGGGGAAGGGCGCGAAGTCGTGGTCGAGGGGACCTTCGACCACGCCGCGCGCACGCTGACCGCGAGCAAGCTCGTGACCAAGTGCCCGTCCAAGTACGAGGCGGAGGGCTTGGGCAAGGACAAGACGTGAGCGAGATCGGGCGCCTCTCCATCCTGCTGGCGTTCCTTTGCTCCTGCTTCGCGGTCGCGTCGATCGCGTGGGGCCTTCGGACCGGGATGGCGGGTCCCCTGAAGAGCGGACGGCGCGCGGTGTGGGTCGTCTGCGGGCTCACGCTCCTCGCGATCATCGTCTTGGAACGCGCGCTCATCGCGCGCGACTTTACCTTCCGGTACGTCGCGGAGCACACCAGCCTCGATCTCCCGCCGATGTACGCCTTCTCCTCGTTGTGGGCGGGTCAGGAGGGGTCGCTCCTCCTCTGGCTCTTCGTCCTGAGCGCCTACGGCGCCGCCTTCCTCTGGTCGTACCGAAAGCGGGTCGATCCCTTCTACGACGCGGTGGCCATGGTCGTCGCCGGGGTGATGGTGTTCTTCACGTCGCTCCTCACGTTCGTGTCGCCGCCGTTCCGCATCCTGGCGACGCCACCGGCGGACGGAAACGGGCTGAACCCGCTTCTCCAAGATCCGGGGATGATGATCCATCCGCCGATCCTCTACACCGGCTACGTCGGCTTCATCATCCCGTTCGCGTTCGGCATCGCGGTCCTGCTCATGAACCGGACCGGAACCCGTTGGATCGAGGAAGTCCGGCGCTGGACGCTCTTCTGCTGGATGTTCCTCGGCTTCGGCGTCCTCCTGGGCGCCCGGTGGGCGTACATCGAGTTGGGTTGGGGCGGGTACTGGGGTTGGGATCCGGTCGAGAACGCGTCCCTGATGCCGTGGCTCGTCGGTACCGCGTTCCTCCACTCCGTGATGGTCGAGCAGCGGCGCGGCATGATGAAGACGTGGAACGTCGCCCTCATCGTCCTGACGTTCGAGCTCTCGATCTTCGGCACGTTCCTCACGCGCTCTGGAGTGCTGACGTCGGTGCACTCGTTCACCGAATCGAACATCGGCCCCTGGTTCATGGGATTCATCCTGATCTCGAGCACGATCGCGGCCGCGCTCATCCTCTACCGGAAGGCGCTCCTCGAATCGGAGAACCGGCTGGACGCCGTGGTGAGCCGCGAGGGGTCCTTCCTGTTCAACAACGTCCTCTTCCTGGCGCTCGCCTTCGCGACGTTCCTGGGCACGACGTTCCCGGTTATCAGCGAGGCCGTGACGGGTGCCAAGATCTCGGTGTCGGCGCCGTTCTTCAATCGCGTGAACGTCCCGATCGCGCTGGCGCTCCTCCTCCTGACGGGAGCCGGCCCGGTCCTTTCCTGGCGCCGCGTGACGGCCTCGGTGCTCCGCCGCAATTTCCTGATCCCCCTCTTCGTCGGCGTGCTCGCCGCCCTGGGCGGCCTCCCGATCGGCCTCAAGGGGATCTACCCGATCGTCTGCGTCTTCGGCGCCGCGTTCGTGGTGGCCACCATCGTCATGGAATTCGCGCGCGGCATCCAGGCCCGGAAGGACGTCGCGGAAGGGCGAGGCGCGATGGCCGTCGTGAGCCTGGTCGAGAAGAACAAGCGGCGGTACGGCGGGTACATCGTCCACTTCGGCATGGTGATGATCTTCGTCGGCGTGCTCGGCTCCTCGGTCTTCCAGAAGGAGTCGCACGGCCCGCTGCAACCCGGAGAGTCGCTCGCGCTCGGCCCCTACTCGCTGAAGCTGCGGGGCGTGGAGGACAAGCCGGTGGCGAACGCGCAGCACACGCGCGCGATCCTCGACGTGACCCGCGACGGGAAGTACCTCGGGCCGGCGTATCCCGCCAAGGCGATGTACTTCAAGTCGCAGCAGCCGATGACGGAGGTCGCGATTCGCGTGACGCCTGCCGAGGATCTCTACATGATCCTGGGCGGGGTGAACGACGACGGCTCCGCGTCGATCCAGGCCTACCTGAACCCGCTCGTCAGCCTTATCTGGGTCGGCGGAATCGTGATGGTGTTCGGGACCCTGATCGCGCTCGCGGATCGAATGCGGCTCAAGCGCGAGGAAAAGTTGGGCGCATGATCGCGCGCCCTTCGGCACGACGGCAGGTCCGCGCGGCGGCCCTCGCGGCCGCGATCCTCGGATGGATCGCCTCCGCTTCGCTCGCCGTACCCCACGCGATCGCCAACGAATCCGCCGCCGGGAAGAAGGATCCGGCGCGCGCGATCACGAGCCAGTTGATCTGCCCCTGCTCGTGCGGGGAGATCCTGAGCGGCTGCACCTGCGAGACCGGAAAGGCCATGCAGGGCTACGTGGATCGCGAGATCAAGTCGGGCAAGTCGAAGGATCAGATCGAGGCGGCGCTCGTGAACCAGTACGGCGAGGTCATCCTGGGCGCCCCCAAGGCAAAAGGCTTCAACCTGCTGGTCTGGGTCGCTCCGTTCGTGGCCACCGCGTTCGGGTTCGCGCTCGCGTCCTTGATTCTGTTCCGCTGGGTTCGCCGCCGCACGCCGGCCGTCGCCATGGCGGGCGGCGATTCGGGGCGCGACGGGGCCGGCCGGGGAGCGTCCCCCGGCGCGACGGCCGAGCAGGATCTGGACGCGCTCCGCGCCCGGGCCGAAGCGGAACTGAAGCGATACCAGGAATGACCGAGCGCGGCGATTCATGATCCTCCTCGCGCAGATTTGCCTGGTCGCGGCCGTGGCGCTTTTCGTCCTCTCGCCCCTCCTCCTTCTTCGCGGCCGACGGATGTGGCTCGAGCCCGAGGACGCTTCGATCCGCCGTACGGTCGGGGAGCGGAAGTCGCGGCTCTTCAGCCAGCTCGTCGATCTCGATTTCGACCGCGACTCGGGAAAGATCTCCACGGACGACTACGCGCGCATGCGCGAGGAGACCATGCGGGACCTGCTCCCGGTGCTGGCCGACGAGGAGCGGCTCGGCCTCACGGCCGCGCCGGCCGGCGGACCTCGCCCGACCGTCATCGAGGGCGGCGACCGCGTCGAGCGGATGATTGAGGAGTACAAACGCGAGCGCGGCAGGGCCCCC
>Ga0075423_10003469_pt1 | contig 14515 bp, 8 predicted proteins | sample SoiMethybrSBSTD2_FD_80114 | JGI IMG/M metagenome (GOLD analysis project Ga0075423, IMG submission 80114) | Bulk soil microbial communities from a Populus tree surrounding site in Tennessee, USA - Soil MetaG P. TD hybrid SBSTD2 | ecosystem: Environmental > Terrestrial > Soil > Tree plantation...
AAGACCAAGGGGCAAAGTATCCCGATCATCGCGCTGATGATCGTGGTGCTGTTCGCGATGGTCGGTCTGGCCGTCGATGTCGGCAACACCTATGCCGAGCAGCGCAACACTGTGCGTTCCAGCAACGCCGCCGCACTCGCCGGTATGAACAGCCTCGTCCACGGAGGCAACGACAGCTCAGTCTACAACGCAGTTGTGAATTCGTTGAGTTCCAACAACATCCATGTGGCAGCCCCCGGCGCGCAGCCGCAGTCGGGCGAGCGCACGCTCACTGCCAGCTATCTCGATTCGAGCGGCAACCCGATTACGAGCTGCCCCAACGTCGGCGGATGTGGCACATCGACACCACAGGGCGTCACCTACATCCAGGTGAACGTGACTGGTCAGGTCGATACCTTCTTCGCCCGCGTGGTCGGTCGGCCGACGCTACCGGTAGGAAACATCGCGTTCGCCGCCAAAGGGCCCTGCTCGACCGGCGTGTACCCGATCACGATCCGCGATTCCTACCTGGACAACAACGGCTTCGTCAACCCCGATAGCCGCTACAGCGACGAGCTCTACAAGAACAAAACCTTGAAGCGCGTCACAATGAAAGACCCAACGAATCCCAACGGCGGCTTCGACTGGGTGCGCTGGAAGGCCGGGCAGACGAACGGCAATTCAACCGAACTGACGGCGATGCTGACCGGCGACGGCAACATCGACGAAGGCTTCAATGAGGCAGCTTGGCCATCGAGCAACTCGCTGAATCTGCCGAAACCAGCCGGCTACCCGCTCCGACCGAACCAACTCAACGTCGGCGACTGGGTCTATGGCAACCCGGGCGTCAGCAATAGCACCAACGTGCGCGCCGAACTCGATTGGCACATTGCGAACCGCACGGTGATGATCCTGCCGATCCACGACACCGACGATGGCGGCGGTGTCAATGGCAACTACCATGTCTCGCGGCTCGGCGCGTTCTTGCTGCGCGGCTATAGCCTCAATGGTCATGGCTATTTCGACCTGGTCTACATCGGACCGGCCCAGGAGTGCGCCGTGCTGGTGACCAACGCGCCGAAGACCACCAACCTGGGCATTACCGGCCCGGTCGTCTTCCGACCACGCGCCAAGGTAATCCCGCAGTCGCGACCGCCGATTCAGTACGAGATCATCCTTGATGTCTCCGGCTCGATGACCTGGACATTCGCGGGCCAGGGCTGGCGGAATGGCCATGCGATCCAATGTACTGGTGTAGATAATGGCTGTACCGGTGTCGCCAACGCTTGGCCGACCGTGAGCGCACGCCGCATCTACGTCGCCAAGAATGCGCTCAACGACTTCATCGACAACATGGGCACCAACGATTCGATGCGGATCGTCGCGTTCAGCGGTGATAATGGTTCCACGCAAAACAACTCGAGTGCGATCAACAATCTGACCAAAGCCTGGCCGACCAGCGGCTGGAGCAGTGACAAAACCACCCTCCATGATGCCGTCAAGAGCGCTGGGGCTCGGAATGGCGACCAGTATTTGACGGAGGGCCGCACCCCCAGCGCGGTCGGTATCGCAGCGGGCAATCAGGTGCTCTCCGCCGCGCCGACCAAAGCGCCCGACGACCAGACCTACAAGCGCGTGGTGATCTTCATGACAGACGGCGTGGCGAACGTCTTTAGGGATGGGTCGCTGCCCAGCTATACCGGAACCTGCGGCTCGGAGATCGCGAACTGCAACGTCGGCTACACCACCGGTGGCAAGGCCAAGCCGGTTACCGCGATGGCGCTAGAGGCTGACGGTATTAAGCAGCTCGCCACCGTCTACGTGATCGCCCTGGCAGGTGTAGACGAGACCGGACTGAGGGATGTCGCATCGGCACCGAACTATCCGTTCTTCTCGTCGGCACAGAACGGCACCGATCTGCCGGGCATCTTCGCCAGCATCGCGACCAACGTCACCGAAGGCGACTGCGTGCCCACCGGCGGCAACACCTGGCAGAGCACGCTGCCACAGGAGAACGCTGCCGCTGTGCCGCCGCCCTCCGGCCCAGTAACCTACCCAACCGTCGGCTACGCCTATCTGTATGACCAGAACGGCAACACATTCGCGAACAACAAGGCATCGATTTCGGTCGACTCACAGAGCGGGCGGCTCTCCTACCACTTCGACAATCTGGCACCGGGGATCTACCAGATGCGCGCATTCGTCGGCTACAAGGGCAACGATAACGTCTCGCGCGTGTACGATAGGATCTTCGATCCGAATACGCAGACGGCCGATACAGCGATTAGCTTCACACTCAAGCCGTCGGATAGCCTTGGTACGGTTGTCGCACGACCAACACTCTACCTCGATATGACGGGGAGTGTGTGCCCCGCGCCCTAGCATGAACAAAGGGTATCGATACGATTAGGTGTATGGAGGCCGGGCTGCATTAGTGGGGTGGTATCGCTCCCACGCGGCTCGGCCTCCGCTCTTGTTAGCCCGTGCTAGGAGGTTCTTATATGAGCAACATACCGCGCTTTCCTCGCCGGGCCCGCAACCTCTTGCTACTGGGCATCTGTTTGCTCATTCTGGGTGCGGTCCCAACTAATCCGGCGCGCGCCGCGCTGCTCCCGCAGATGGTCGACAACTCACTGCAGGATTTCACGCATGGCACGTTCCAGCGCAGCTCCCTGAGCGCACTCCGCAATACCACTGCATCGCCCGATGATCTGGCCGGTGCTGTCCAGCTCGTACCGGTCGGTATTTTGAAAGACTGGTTCAACTCGCCTTTCCTGCTGCCCAAAAGAGTGACTGACATTGGTGCAGTAGCCATTGGCCCACATATTTTTGTGATCGGTGGGACCGCCACCGTCGGTGCTGCGCCCGCGCCGGTCGCGGATGTCTGGTCGGTCACGATCGATCCGACCACCGGCGCGCCGACGGGCAACAGCTGGGATGATGAGATCGATCTGCCGGCGGTCCAAACCAGTGATCGCTACACAGCGACAACGGCGGGCCGCGCCGTGCCAGCGGTCGCCGCTGTATCGACCACGCAAGATGACGGATACATCTATGTGATCGGCGGCAACGTCCGGCCAACCGGTTCACCCGACAGCGTCTCCAGCTATGCCGTGAGTATCGGCACCGTCGTCGGCGGACATATCACCGGCTGGTCGGTGGACAATGCCCTGCTGCGCATCCCAGCAGCCGAAGTACTGCTCGGTCAGCTTGGGCTTCAATCGGCCTCGGCGCTCAGCTTCACCACTGGTGGCCAGACCTATATCTATGTTGTCGGTGGCCTACAACGCTACCGCGAAGGTACCGGCGGCGCACAACGGACGATAGAGGCCGGCTCAAGCCGGGTTCTTTACGCCAAAGTCGGTGCCGGCGGACAACTGCTCAAACCCAGCAACGGCACGCCGGGCTGGGATCTGTTGACCGCCGCGATTCCGGTCCCAACTGGTCTTGGCGATGGCGTGGGTATCTGGGATGGTGCCGCCATCGCGGATCACTTCGATGTTGGCGGCGGTGTTGGCGGCGATGTGCTTTATGTGATGGGTGGACAGCTGCGGTCGTCGTTGGCCGATACAGGCGGAGCGGCGGCGTACAATAACGCGGTCTTTCGTGCGCTGATCAACACGAACGGCACGCTCGCCTGGCAGACGGACACTCCACAACTCACCCTGCCGGAGGCGCGCGTCGGACACGCGGCGGTGCAATTCAACGGCAACATCTATGTCACCGGCGGGCGTCCCGTCGGCGGCACGCCCGGCCAGCCTCAACCGGCGGTCTTGACCAGCTATGTCGAGGATAATCTGAAGCTCGCGACGATCGGCGAGAACAGCAACTTTATCCGCAACTCCAACGTGCTGGGGCTGCCACGCGCGCGCCATGGCTCGGTCGTTGTCGCAGCCACGCCAACCGAGGATGCACCAAACGCGGCCTATGTCTATGTCATCGCCGGCCAGGGCGACGCGACACTGCCGCCGTCCGAAGACGATCAGGGCTCGGACACGATGATCTATGGCAAAATCGGCAAGAGCGAGGATGTCCACCTGACTGGTTACGCGACGAGCGGCTGGTATTACTCAGCACCATATAATACAATCTGGGATGGCGCGCAAGTTCAGGAGGTCCGCTGGACCACCACCATCAGCCAGACATCGCTGGACATCAAGATGCAATATCGCATCAGCACGGCGAGCGATTGTAATGCCGCCAATACGTTCGATAGCAGTGTGTGGCAGGATCTGGACGGTTCGCCGACGAGCTCCTTCTCGAAGAATGGTGCCAATGCAGTGGGCCTGGGCGCGGGCCTCGTGGCGCATTGTTTCCAATATCGCGCGTTTTTAACGAGCGTCGGTTCCCCGCCAACGCTGTCGCCGGCACTGCTGAACGTCAGTATCCTGATCTTCGTGCCAGGGAGTCCCGATCTGAAGGTGAAAAGCATCAACGATTTACGCAGCCTCAACGGCAATAACGCCTTGACTGGTCTCACGGTCACACTCATGAACCAAAACAGCTTCCAGCAAACGTTACCCGCCGATGCAGAGACCAAAGGTTCGTTCTTCGTGGATCTTTTCGTGTTCTATCAGACTGAACCATATATCGCGCCATCGGTGCCGCTGACCGCCGCCGATAAGACGCGCTCCAAAGGCTACGCCAACGTCAACAAGAGTACGATGACACCCATCGCTGAATATACGGTCGCCCAATGGTGCAATCCATCACCGCTGGTGCGCGGATGCCAAGCGATCGATCTGCTATCGACCACATTTACCCAGCCAGGCACCTATACCGTGACTGCCGTCATCGACTCGTTCAACTACGTTCCAGAGGCACCGATTCAGGCAGAGCAGAATAATGTGACGACGAAGGTCATTGTGGTTCCCTCAACGGCACATAATCTCTATATGCCGCTGATTCACAAATAAAAAGGGCAGGGTTTGGGGAGGGCTTCGCTCTCCCCAAACCGCACCCTTATGGCTCATTGCCTACTAAGACTTGTCAGCCTGTGCTATAATGAGGTGTACAGGCATCATGCGACCCTGCATGCTTGCTGAAAGGAAGGTTGGAGGCCCATGAGGCGTGGAGGTCGGCTCTTTCTACTACTGGGTATCGTTATCGCTGCCGCTGCTGCCCTGTTCCTAGTGTTCTATCTTCAGCAGCCGCAGGTACCCGGCGCACTCACCCCCGAACCAACCGCAGTCTTGAAGCAAAAGGTTGTCGTCGCACTGATTGATATCCCTAGCAATACTGTGCTGACCGACACAAAGACGTTTCTCGATCTCGGCGAGATACCTGAAACGGAATACAACGCCAATCCCAAACAGTACTTCACAAGCATTTCCGAAGTTCAGGGGAAGCTAACGTTACGCTTGATCCAGGCGACCGAGTTGATACACCAGAGCGATGTTACCGACGCGGGTTTGTCGCTCCAGATACCGGCGGCGCAGCCCAATCAACCGCGCCCGAAAGCCTTCGCCTTCGCGGTCAACAACCTGAGCGGCGTCGCGGATCAGATTAAGCCCGGCGATTTCGTCGATGTGCTGGCTTCGTTTCGCTTTACACGCGTGCTGCTGCGACCGGGCTTCAACGAAACCGGTCAGTTGGTCATCAAAGAAGACACGATCAACGATCTGCTATCCACCAAGACGTTGGTGCAAAACGTCCAGGTGTTGAAGATCCTGAAGCCCGCACCCGCACCTGAAGGCTCACCAACGCCGGGCGGCAGCGCTCCTGCGCAGGGGCCACCGCAGACCGACGCGAGCGGACAGCCCGTCGGCGCGGACCAGCAAGGCCAAACCGGCACCGATCAGCAGGGCCAAGCGACAACCGGTGAGACGTTGGAGCAGGGCCAGTGGGTGCTTCTGCTGGCGGTGACCGACCAGCAGGCGGAGATTATCAAGTTCTCGCGCGAGCAAGGCAACAGCATCACGCTCGTGTTGCGCGGCCGCGGCGATAGCACGGTAGAAACGACGATCGGCGCGACGATCGACCTGCTCGTCTCGCAGTTCGGGCTGCCATTGCCGAACCCGGCCGAGCCGGCGTTCTTCTCGCCCGACCAACTGACGCCGCTGCCAACCGTTGTTGGGACCACCGCCCCGGCCACGACGCCGACGCCAACGGTAACACCAACACCCTAATACGATGATCTAGAGGAGATCAGCATGTCCGAGCAAGGTAAGATTCGCGTCCTGATTGTGGACGATATTGCTGAAACGCGTGACAACCTTGAGAAATTGCTGTTCTTCGAGAAGGACATTGAGGTAGTCGCCAAGGCAGGAACTGGGCGCGAGGCCGTGGCCATGGCCAAGCAGCACCAGCCCGATGTCGTCCTGATGGACATCAATATGCCTGATATGGACGGCATCGCGGCAACCGAGGCGTTGCTCAGCCAGGTGCCGTCCACGCAGGTGATCATGATGAGCGTTCAGGGCGAGCAAGATTACTTGCGCCGCTCGATGCTCGCCGGCGCGCGTGAGTTCCTGATCAAGCCGATCAGCGCTGAGGATCTATACAACGCGATCCGTCATGTCCACCGTTTGCAGACGACACAGCGCCGCTATGTTCCGGTCGGTCCGGTCGATCAAGGGCCAGGCGGCGAGGGTAGCACGACGCAGGGCCAGATCATCGCCGTCTTCAGCCCGAAAGGCGGCGTCGGCACCTCAGCGATCGCCGCGAACTTGGCCGTGGCGCTGCGCCAGCTGACCAGCAAGAAGGTTGCGCTGGTCGATGGCAACCTGATCTTTGGCGATCTGGGTGTGATCATGAACTTGGTCTCGACCAAGACGATCGCCGACCTCGCCAATCGGATCAACGAGATTGATCGCGATCTCCTGAACGATGTCTTGATGACCCACACCTCGCAGGTCAAGGTCTTGCTGGCACCACCCAACCCGCAGACCGGCGAGTTGGTCACAGCCGATCACCTGCGCTCGATCTTGGAGCTGCTGCGAAAAGAATTCGATTACGTCGTGGTCGATACGCAGTCGTCGTTTCAGGATCGTGCCTTGGCCGTGCTCGATATGGCCGAGCGGATCGTGACGCTCATGACACTCGAAATGCCGTGCATCAAGAATATCAAGCTGTTTCTCGAAGTAGCCGAGCTGCTGGAGTATCCAGGCGAGAAGACCATATTGGTGCTCAATAAAGCCGATAACCGCCTCGGCATTCGCGTCGAAAATGTCGAGGAGAATATTCAGCACAAGGTCGCTTTGCAGATCGCCAACGCGCCCCAGGAGATGACGCTGTCGATCAACCAGGGCGTGCCGCTGGTGATCGAAAAACGCGGCCATCAGACCGCTAAGGATATCTTTGCGCTCGCCAGCTTGCTGACCAACAGCCGCACGGCGACGGCCAAACCGAGCGATAAACCGGCCACCAAGACCGACGAGAATCGTGGGCTGTTCGCGCGCCTGCTGACGAAGCGATAATGTCCAGAGCTTCAGCTCGGGCCGCGCACCAGTCGCAATGATCAGCATCCGCAGCAACTGGAACAGAAACACATACAACTTTCATTCTGTCGGCATGAGGAGATTCGGCTATGTCCCTTCTGAAACGCATCGGTGGTTCAACGACTGGTATCGGTGAGAACGGCGGCGGCACCACGCGGCCAGGCGGCGCACGCCCCGAGATAACCAAGCTGGGTGCGGCACCGCGCGAACACGAAGATACAACATTCACGGATATGCGCGTGCGCGTTCAGAATAAGCTGATTAGCGAACTCGACCCAAAGCTCGATCTCTCCAATGCCACGAAGGTGCGCCAGCAGGTTGAGGATATTTTCAACTCGATCCTCGACAGCGAGAACATCGTGTTGAGCCGCACCGAGCGCACACGCATGTTCGAAAGCATCTCTGCCGACATCCTGGGCTTCGGGCCGCTGGAGCAGCTCCTGAACGACGTGGAAGTCAGCGAGATTATGGTCAATGGGCCGCGGCAGGTCTACGTCGAGCGCAAGGGCAAGCTCTCGAAAAGCGATGTGATCTTCAACAACGACGAGCATGTGCTGCGTGTGATTGATCGCATCGTCGCACCGCTCGGCCGGCGCATCGACGAGTCCTCGCCGATGGTCGATGCGCGTCTGCCGGATGGCAGCCGCGTCAACGCGGTGATCCGACCGATCTCGCTAGTCGGCCCGGTGCTGACCATTCGCAAGTTCCGCAAGGAAGGTGTTAGTATCGAGGACATGATTCGCTTTGGCACGCTCTCGCGCGAGATGGCCGAGTTCCTTTCCGCCTGTGTGCGGGCCAAATTGAACATCGTTGTATCGGGAGGCACCGGCTCGGGCAAGACCACAACGCTGAATGCGCTCTCGTCGTTCATTCCCGAGGACGAGCGGATCATCACCGTCGAGAACGCCGCCGAGCTGCAACTGCGCCAGGAGCATGTGGTCACGCTTGAATCTCGGCCCGCAAATGTCGAGGGCCGGGGCGAGATCACCATCCGCGATCTGGTGATCAACTGTTTGCGTATGCGCCCCGAGCGAATCGTCGTGGGCGAGTGTCGTGGCGGCGAGGCGCTTGAGATGCTCCAGGCCATGAACACCGGCCACGACGGCTCGATGACAACGCTGCACGCCAACACATCGCGTGACGCGATTGCGCGTACCGAGACGATGGTCTTGATGGCCGGCATGGATCTGCCCGTGCGCGCCATCCGCGAGCAGATCGCCTCGGCGGTCAATCTGATCGTCCAGCAGGCCCGTCTCAGGGACGGCAGCCGCAAGATCATTGCGATCACCGAGGTCCAGGGGATGGAGGGCGACGTGGTGGTGTTGCAGGATGTCTTCGCCTTCGAGCAGACCGGCGTCGACGAGCGCGGCAAGATCGTCGGGCAGTTGCGTCCGACCGGCATCCGCCCCAAGTTCGTCGAGCAGTTCGAGCAGCAGAATATTTACCTGCCGCCGAATATCTTTGGGTATACCGGCGAACGATCTTTCTTTTCGTAAAGTATGCAATTGCTCCAGATCCGTATGGCCGAGGCGACCTCGCCAGCACGGGTACAATGTCACTGAACGCTCCGCGCTGAACGATCCTCGTCTGATCGTGATCGTTTGCCGCGAGCGTTCGGCATCCTGGAAAGGAACGCGCGATGCAGCTGCCAGTTAACCTTCCACCAAATCTCACGCCGTTTATTCTCGCAGGTGCGCTCTTCCTGGTGATCTTCGCGGTTTTCGCGCTGGTCTCGCGCAGCCTGGGACGCGGCCCTGATGTCGGCGATCGGCTCAATCAGTTCGCTGGCCGTCGCGAGCGCGAGCAGTCACCCGATGCCAAGCCGCTCGCCAAGCTCGATGCGGCGATGAGCAAGGGCAAGCAGGGCAGCAAGATCGCACGCGACCTGGCTCGCGCAGACATCAAGTTAACAGTTACTGAGTTCATCGGAATCAAGATTTTGTCGGCGGTTGCCGGGGCGTTGGTCGGTGCCTTCATCGGGCGGGCGAGCCCGCAGGCGGCGCTGATCTCGGCTTTGGTCGGCGCGATACTGCTGTCGTTCGCCCCGAATATCTACCTAGTGATCGCTGCGCGGCGCCGCTTGGCGTCGTTCAACAATCAGCTGGGCGATACGATTAATCTGCTGGCGAATTCGCTGCGTAGCGGCTACAGCTTCTTACAGTCGATGGAGCTGGTCTCGCGCGAGGCACCAGCACCGATGTCGATTGAGTTCCGCCGCGTCGTTCAGGAGGTTGGCCTGGGACTCTCGACCGAGGATGCGCTTGGGAATCTGATGCGTCGCGTGCCTTCCGATGACCTGGATCTGCTGATCACAGCCGTAAATATTCAAATGGAGGTCGGTGGCAATCTGGCCCAGATCCTCGAGACGATCGGCCATACGATCCGGGAACGTGTGCGGATCAAAGGTGAGATCCAGGTGCTCACCGCGCAGGGCCGCATCTCGGCCTATGTTATCACCGCGCTGCCGATCGCGCTGGCGATCTTTATCACCGTGATCAATCCCAGCTATATGGCACCAATGTTCAAATTTGGCCTGCCGCCGACGGCTTGGTGCTGCCTACCGGTAGCGTCCTTGATCATGATTGTGATTGGCTTCTTCGTGATTATGAAAATCGTTAATATCGAAGTGTGAGGTACTACGATGAGCCCTCTTCTGATCGGAATAGCCGTAGTGCTGTTTTTCGGCGTTGTGCTGGTTGTTTTCGGCCTCACGCGTTCGGCCCAAACCGACTCGATCGGCGACCGCCTCAGCCAGTTCACCGAGCGCTCGATGAGCCTGGCCGATCTGGAGATGCAACAGCCGTTCAGCCAGCGCGTCCTGGTGCCGCTCACGCGCACGATACTGAATACACTGGGCAAGTATGGTCCTAAGCAGAGCGCTGTGCGGCTGCGGCTAAACTTGCAGCAGGCCGGCAACCCCGGCAATATGAATCCGGTGATGTTCTCGGGCATTCGTAGCGTGCTGGCGGTATTATTGCTGGTGATCTTCGGCTTTGTGACATTCCGCTCAATGGAACCCGCTCGGGCGATGATGTACACGGCGATCGGCGCTGGGCTCGGCTATCTGCTACCGGGCATCTGGCTCGGCCAGCAGATCAAGAAACGCAAGCACAACATCATCAAGGCGCTGCCGGATGCGCTGGATTTGCGCACCATCAGTGTCGAGGCTGGTCTTTTTTTTTTTTTTAATGATCCGGCCACCACCGAGAAGTGGGATAACGAGCTGTCGACCGAGTTCAAGCGCGTGCTCACCGATACTCGGCTAGGGCGCTCGCGCCGCGAGGCGTTGAAGGAGATGGCGGCACGCACTGGCGTCGACGACGTGCAGACCTTCATCGCGGCGATCATCCAGGCGGAACAGCTCGGCGTGTCAATCGGCAAGATTCTGCGCATCCAGTCGGACCAGATGCGCGTGCGCCGACGGCAGCGCGCTGAGGAAGCGGCCCAGAAGGCACCGATCAAGATGCTGTTCCCGATGGTGTTCTTGATCTTCCCAGCGTTGTTCGTGGTCATCCTGGGGCCAGCGGTGCCCCGTCTGATGGGCGGCCTCGGCAGCGTCGGCGGCGGCTAATCCTGCATGTAGCCTGCGGTACGATGCGGCGGCACCTAAGCAGTATCTGGCCAACACATCGTATCGCAGAAAATAGGTTTTATGCCTTCGGGATCGGTCATCTCGATTGTCAATCAGACGCGCAATCGCACGCTGGCGGATCAGGGTGAGCTGGCGCGTTCGTTTATGGCACGCGGTCGCGGGCTGATGGGGCGTACGACGCTGCCAACGAGCTATGCGCTGATCATCTATCCCGAGTGGAGCATCCACACCTTTTTCATGCGCATTCCTATCGATGTCTTGTTCGTCGATCACGATAACCGCGTGATTGGGCTGCGCCGCGCCATGCCACCGAGCCGTCCGTTCGCGGGCGTCGCACCCTGGCGCGGCCGCTACGTGATCGAGATGCCAGCTGGTGTGATCGATACGACCGGCACGGCCATTGGCGATCAGTTGGTGCTGACACCGCCGCTGTAGCCGAAGTGCGCCGTCCGCCGCATCCCCCGACCGTGATCTGGCCCTGATAGCTAAACGCTGCCCCCGCTGCGCGATCAGCGGTGGTATAATTGCCGCTATGTTTTCCTCTCGCGCAAGTGTTCTCCTGCGTGGAACTGGGCGCTGGCTTCTTACGGAGCGCATAGTACCTCTGGCGCTGTTTTTCTGCACTCTGCTGCTCTACCTCGCGACGCTCACCCAGGTTCATACCTTCGATGCGCTCTCGTATGTCACAAGCGTCGAGCGCAAGCCGTGGACCGAGGTCTTCCATCCGCATCATCTGGCCTACGGTCCGCTTGGTGTGCTGGCGCAGTCGCTCGGTCGCGCGCTCGGTTATAGTGGCGGCGCGGCGCTGCCAATGCAGCTGGTGAATGCTACGGCCGGCGCGCTGGGGATGGCGCTGTTCTTCTCGATAGTCCGCCGTGCGACCGGACGAGGCGACCTGGCGCTCGTGGCCGCGCTATTGCTTTGCAGCGCGTACGCCTATTGGTATTACGCGGTCGAGATCGAGGTCTATACCGTTGCGACGTTGTTCTTGCTGATCTGCCTCGATCTGCTGCTTCGGCTGATCGAGCACCCATCGCGGCGCGGCATGGCGCTTATGGGGTTGGCGCAGGGCGGGGCGATCCTGTTCCACCAGACGAATCTGCTCTTCAGCGCGCCGCTGTTCGTCGCGCTGCTGGTCTCGGCCTATGATGTGCGTCACAGGCACAAGAGCTTGATATACCGCCAGGCGGCGACAAGCGTTCGGCTATGGGCGATCGCACGCTTTGCCCCAGCCTATGCTGTAGCGCTCGTGTTGACGGTTGGCCTGCCCTATCTGTTCGTCGGCGTGCTGGTGAGCGGATTTCGCAGCTGGGATGCGTTCGCCGCATGGCTGACGGAGTACGCGCACACCGGCTGGTGGGGTGGACCGATCACGCCGCAGAAATGGCATGAGCTTGGCACAGGGCTGGCCGATACGCTGGCGCAGCCGGGCGGCGCGATGCTGTGGCTGCTATTAGGCGGGCTGGTGGTCTTGCATCTACGGCGACTCGGCGGCAGGCCGCACGCGCTAGTCGCGGGCCTGCTGACTTGGCTGCTGGTCTACGGGGCCTTTTTCCTTTGGTGGGAGCCCGATAATATCGAGTTTTGGATCGCCAGCCTGCCGCCAGCGCTGTTGCTGGTGGCGCTGGCGCTACGGGGTGAGCATCGCTGGGGAGCTGGTGTATGGCTCGCGCTGGCGGTCGCTATCGCTGCGCTGGGGATCAACGCCGACGCGATCACGCGGCGCGGCGATCCTACGACCGATCTACAGCGCGTGATAGCGCAGACGCTCGCTGAGCACAGCCAGCCAGCTGATCTTTTGCTGGTGCCCGACGGGCTGATCGAGCTGTACCTGCCCTACTATGAACATCACGATACCTTTCTCTCGCTCAACCAGGCGCTGTTCGATGCCGACGACGATTGGCAGCAAGCGTGTTCGACTGTGCGGATGCGGATCGATGCGGCGTTGCACGCCGGTGCTACGACGCTGTTGAGCGACGACGTGCTGCATCCGCCGATGTTGCTGCTGCAACGCCACCAGCTGCAACAGTCCGAGATCGACGCCTGTTTCGCGCCGTATCAGGATACGCTCCAGCCGAGCGCGCTTGGGGCGAATATCCCGCGCTACTGGCGACTGCCGACGAGTCAGGAGCTTGCGGAGGGGCCGGGCTGGCGCTTCGATCGCTTCAGCGAGGGATGGACCGCGCAGAACATCGACGCGAGCCGCTTTAGCGCTGGCTGGCAGTTCGTGCCCGGCGTCGATCCAGCCCTGATCAGCCCAATCATGCAGCTCGATGCGAGTCGCTATCGTGCGATCGAGATCGGCATGGCAAATAAGACGATGTCGAACGATGCGCAGCTTTTTTTCGCTGGACCAGACGGCACTATGAGCGAGGCGCACTCGGTACGCTGGATGGTGCGCTCGTCGGCAGAGGTGACGATCTACCGGGTTGAGCTTGCTGGGCAGCCCGGTTGGCAGGGAATCATCACGCGACTGCGGCTGGACCCGGTGGGCGTGGGCGATGGGCGTGATCTGCGAATAGAGTGGATCAGGCTGGTGCCACGCTAAAACGTGATGCGTGAAACGTGATACGAGGCACGGTTCACATTTAGGGCGCGACCCTGCGATGCTCGCGCCCCACCAGCAGCAGGTAGCCATACAGCAGCACGCCCGATGTGAGCGAGACCGCCAGCTTCACGATGAGCGGTAGGTCGGACGGCGAGATGAAGCCGTCGATCATGCCGGCGATCACCAGCAGCGGTATGCAGCCGAGCAGCAGCTGCGCGGCGCGGCGGGCGGCCAGCACCAGCGCGGCCCGGCGCGTGAGCAGCCCCGGCCGCACGACCGACCAGCCGAGCTGTAGCCCAGCACCACCCGAGATAAAGATCACACTCAGCTCAATCACGCCATGCGCCGCGACAAAGCCCCACAGATTCGCGGCGAATCCTAGCGACTGGGACGCGCCGGCCACGATACCCAGCATCAGCCCGTTTTGCGCCAGAACGACCAGCGAGAAAACGCCCAGCAGCACGCCGCCAGCGAACGCCAGAATAGCGACGCGGATGTTGTTGGTCATGATCAGCGATGATGAGGCAGCGCGACCGTCGCTGTTGATCTCTTTCCACCACTCGCGCTTCGCGCGGATGTCGTCGATGCGCTCCTCGATGCCGGGGAAGAGCGCGGCACCGGCGCTCGGGTCGCGATAGGCGATGGTGAAGCTGGCCATGGCCGGCAGCAGAAACATGAGGAATGCGGCCAGGGTGTAGGCCCAGGTGGCGCGGAAGGTGCGCGGGAAGGTGGCGACGAAGAACTCCAGGATGCCACGGCCACGGGCGGCGCGGCCCTGGTAGACGGCGGCGTGCGCGCGCGCGACTAAGCCGTTCAGGTAGTCGACGACGCGGTGGCTGGGGAAATCGCGGCGGGCGACCGCAAGGTCGGAGGTGACGCTGCGATAGAGTCGGCCCAGCTCGTTCAGCTCATCGGCCGACAGCACCGCTAGGCCGCCGATCCGTGATCGATCAAGAA
>Ga0075423_10003470_pt1 | contig 14513 bp, 16 predicted proteins | sample SoiMethybrSBSTD2_FD_80114 | JGI IMG/M metagenome (GOLD analysis project Ga0075423, IMG submission 80114) | Bulk soil microbial communities from a Populus tree surrounding site in Tennessee, USA - Soil MetaG P. TD hybrid SBSTD2 | ecosystem: Environmental > Terrestrial > Soil > Tree plantation...
CGCGACGCCGGCGCCCGACGAGCGATTCAGCGAGTTCCGCGTCGGGCTCGACCACGTGGCGTTCGGCGTCGCCGATCGCGCGGAGCTGGAGAAGTGGACGCGTCGGCTCGACGAGCTGGGCATCGAGCACAGCGAGATCGAGGATGCGCGCTACGGCTCGGACGTGAGCCTCCGCGACCCGGATGGCATCGCGCTCGAGTTCTTCGCTCCGCCCGGCTCGTGACCGACGTGGGGCCGTGCTCGCCCTTCCTCGCGGGAGCGCGGCCTCACTCACCCCGGAAGTTCCGAGGTCGCGCGCTCGTCGCGCGCGACCTCGTACCGCACGCCGGTCCACCTCTCTTCGCCGTCGCTGCCCTGGAACCGTTCGATCAGCCGCATGCCGACCTTCTCCATCACGCGGATCGACGGCGTGTTCTCCGCACCGGCGTACGCGCGAACGACCTCGGCTTCGAGCGTGCCGAACGCGTAGTCGACGAGCGCGGCCACCGCTTCGGTTGCGTACCCGCGACCCTGGAACCGCGGATCGATCGTGTACCCCACCTTGATCACGCCCGGCTCCCCGTCGGCGGGGCTCAGGCCGACGTCGCCCACGAGCGAGGCGTCGCCGCGGTTCTCGACCGTGAACTGGACCCAGCCGCCCGGCTCGCCGGGCCGTCGGGGCGCCATCTCCTCGATCTCGGCACGAACGCCATCCGGGTCCGTCCTCTCCCAGCCCTGCATCCGATGGACCTCGGGGTCGCTGCGGTACGCCGAGATGGCCCCGGCATCCTCCGGGGTCGAGCGACGGAGTCGCAGCCGCTCGGTCGTGATCGGTTCGAAGCCCTCGTCCGGTCGCATCGGGAAAGGCAAGGCTACCGGGCGCGCCCACGCTGCAGACTTGACGTGAGCCCCTCGGCGCGTACGGTTCGGGCGGGGGCGGAGACCATCTTCCAGCTCGGCAGCGTCCGGCCGGCCCGCGTTCCCTGTGTGACCGGCGTGGAGTCGGCGGGCGCCGCCGTTCGCGTCTCCGCCCCCCTTCCATCGCGGATACTGCGTCGTCATGGGAACGATGACCGACCTCCTCCGCGACGCGCCCCTCATCGACGGCCACAACGACCTGCTCTGGGCGCTCCGTGAGGCGCGACTCAAGGGCGAGCCGCTCGATCCGTCCGGACCCGCCCCGTCGCTCCACACCGACCTCCCACGGCTGAGGACAGGCGGCGTCGGTGGACAGTTCTGGTCGGTGTACGTCCCGTCCGACCTCGCGCCCGTGGACGCGGTCACCCAGACGTTGGAACAGATCGACGCGTTCTTCGAACTCGTCGGCGGCAACCCCGGATCGCTCGAGCAGGCGCGGACGGCCGACGACGTCGAACGGATCGCCGCGTCCGGGCGTGTGGCCTCCATGATCGGTGTGGAGGGCGGTCACGCGATCGGCTCGTCGCTCGGGACGCTCCGGATGCTGGCCCGGCTCGGCGCCGGCTACATGACGTTGACGCATAACGACGACACGCCGTGGGCCGACTCGGCGACCGGCGACCGCTCGCACGGCGGGCTCACGCCATTCGGCGAAGCGGTCGTCCGCGAGCTGAACCGCGAAGGGGTGCTCGTCGACCTCTCGCACGTGAGCGACGACACGATGCGTCAGGCGATCGACGTCTCGGCCGCGCCGGTCGTGTTCTCGCACTCGTCGGCCCGCGCGCTCTGCGACGTCCCGAGGAACGTCCCGGACGACGTCTTGGAGCTCGCCGGCCGGGCCGGTGCGGTCGTGCAGGCATCCTTCGTGCCGTGGTTCCTCACGAAGGAGGGGGCGGAGGCGAACGCCGCTGGCCTCGCCGAGTGGGACCGCTTGAAGCATCAGATGCCGGACGATCCCGACGCCGTGCGCATCGCGATGGATGCATGGTTCGAAGCCCAGCCCACGCCCCCGTCATCGCTCGCCGACGTGGCCGATCACATCGACCACATCCGCGACGTGGCCGGGGTCGACGCGATCGGGATCGGGAGCGACTTCGACGGGGTCCAGGGGTTGCCAGACGGGCTGGCGGACGTCTCACGTTATCCGGCGTTGTTCGAGGAACTCTCGTCGCGCGGCTACACCGACGAGGATCTGTCGAAGATCGCCGGCCGGAACGTGTTGCGCGTGATGCGTGAGGCGGAACGGGTCTCGTCGACGCTGCGGGCCGAGGTGCCGCCCTCGAACGCGACGATCGAGGAGCTGGACGGTTGAGGGCGGGGGCGGCCCGGCTCCGCCGGGCCGCCCCCGCCCCACCCGTCACATCACGTCGAAGGTCTCGTAGACCTCGATCGTGGCGCCGCCCTGCAGGACCGGGCAGCCCTTGGCGAGCGTCGTGGCGTGGTCGAGCGAGTCGGCCTCCAGGACCGAATAGCCGCTCGCGTTCGACGAAGCGTCGGACACGGCGCCGTCGGCGGCGATCGCCTTCGAGGCTCCTGGCGTGAACGGGTTCCCGCCATCGGCCACCGCGGAGCCGAGCTCGTGGAACCAAGCGTCCCAAGCCTTCATGACCGCGGCCTGCTCGGCCTCGCTCTCTGGCATCTTCCCGCCCCGGTACAGCAACAGGTACTTCGCCATGCCGTTCCCTCCTTCCGTGGCCCGTGGTCCGGGCCGCTACGACCATGACGAACGCGGCGGGGCGACTTCGACACGGGACTGAAGGCACCCCATGTGCCGTGCCGATACCCACGTCGTGGGAACCGATGGGGCGGATCGGGGCGGAGACCCGTGGGATGAGCTCTTGGCCCTCCGAGCACCGGAGGCCGGTCCCGACGTGGACGAGGAGCTCGAGGCGGCTCTCCTGGCCTACAAGCAGCAGAAGGCTGCGCGCTGGGGCGCCGAGCGCTTCGCCGACGAGCTGCGGCGGCGCGACGAGGCGGAGGAGGCACGCCCTGTTTGGACCGGAGAGGCGCTGTCGCCGCCCGTTGAGGCATCCGTCGAGGCGCAGGTCGTTGGCGGCGAGCCGGTGCCCTTCCGACCGGAGCCGGAGAGGATCGGCTTCGACCCGACGTTCGTCGTCGACGGCGCGGAGAGCGTCTCGCGCGCCGTGATCCACGAACCGGAGCCTGAGTTCGAGCCGGAGTTCGCGTCCGACCCCGAGCCGGAGCCGGTTCCCGAGCCGGAACCCGTTCCCGATCCGGAACCCGTTCCCGATCCGGAACCGATCCCCGAGCCCGTGCCCGAGCCCGAGCCCGAGCCGGATCGCGAGCCCGGATCGGAGCTGATCGTGCGGGCTGTCGAGCTGCCTCGCTTCGTGCCGGACGCCGCCTGGTCCGCCGGTTCGCGAGCCGGCAAGCTGGAGCGGCTCCCCGCCGCGCTCCGCAACCCTCACGTGCCGAGACCGCCGGCGCCGGACCCGCAGCCGATCGGTCGGTCGGGCCGTCGCCGGCGCGGCCAGCAGGCGGCCCGAGAGCCGGTCAAGACCGCCACGATCTCCCACGCGGAGTGGGCACGGATGTCGCCCGGCGCCCGGCGGTTGTACGGCTTCGAGGAACCGCCGAGCGCTCGTCGCGCGGGCTGACTACCGGCGCCGCGGCCCCGGCTCGAGCCACCACGGGGAGATCCCGCGGTCGTTCTCGTCGACGAGGGTGCCCGGCGGCACGATCCTGTCGATCGCGTCGAGCGTGTCGGCGTCGAGGCGGACGTCCGCGCCGGCGAGCAGATCGTCCAGCTGTTCGCTCGTCCGCGGGCCGATGATCGCCGAGGTCACGGCCGGGTGCGCGAGCGTGAAGGCGATCGACAGGTGCGTCATCGAGATGCCCGCGTCGGCCGCGATCTTCGCCAGCTCCTCGACGAGGTCGAGCTTGTGCTGGATCTCGGGGCGTGCTTCGTCGAAGAGCTTCGCGTTCACCTCGAAGGACCTGCCGGCGCGGGACTCGGGCGAGCGGTCGAACGCGTCTCGCCGATACCGGCCGGTGAGCCAGCCGCGGTTCAGCGGGCTCCACACGAGCACGCCCATGCCGTAGGTCTGCGCGACCGGCAGGACGTCGTGCTCGATCTGCCGGACGAAGATCGAATAGGGAGGCTGCTCGCTTCGGAAGCGCGAGAGGGCTCGACGCTCCGCCACCCACTGCGCCTCCACGAGCTGCCACCCGCTGAACGTCGAAGACCCGAAGTACCGGATCTTGCCGGCACGCTGGAGGTCGGTCAGCGCACCGAGCGTCTCCTCGATGTCGGTGCCCTCCTCCGGGCGATGGATCTGATACAGGTCGATGTGATCGGTGCGGAGCCGTCGCAGGGAGTTCTCGACCTCGCGGGTGATCCAGAGTCGGGAGTTCCCGTGGTCGTTCTGGCCCGGCCCCATCTCCCAGTGGACCTTCGTCGCCAGGACGACGTCGTCACGGCATCCCTCGAGCGCCTTCCCGACGATCTCCTCCGATTCGCCGTCCGAGTACACGTCGGCGGTGTCGACGAAGTTCACGCCGGCGTCGATCGCGCGATGGATGATGCGGACGCAGTCGTCGTGATCGGCGTTCCCACGACCGCCGAACATCATCGTGCCGAGGCAGTGCGTGCTCACGCGGACGCCGGTCGTTCCGAGGGTGCGGTACTCCACGGGCGCTCCTTTCAGGCGGACAATCGCTCGGCGAGGTACTTCAAGCTGAGTGGGTAGCGGTACTCGATGGCCATGTGCGTCGCGTCGAAGAGCTCGAACGACACGTCGGTCACCCCGTGCGTCTCGAGCTCCCGATGGAAGGCTTCGGCACCCAGGTCGAGGAAGAACTCGTCCCGCTTCCCGGCGTCGATGTAGATCGCCCGCATCGACCGCAGGTCGTCCGCGTGCGATGCCACCATCCGCACCGGGTCGAGCAGGAGCCAGCGGTCCCAGACCTCGGGGATCAGCTCACCGGTCGCGGGGTCGAAGGGAAGGCGCACCGTCCCGTCGGGATCGGCCGAGTAGCACGCCGCCATGCACCAGTCGTTCAGCAGATGGCCGTCGCTGTCCTTCGACATGGCCGGCCGGCTCCGGAAGTCCTTCCAGAAGTTCTCGTAGGAGCCGTCGTACTCGTCGCGGAGGACGCGGACGGTCTCGCGGAACTCCGGCAGGTAGCACGTCTCGAACAGCGCGTCGCCCGCGTGCGTGGCGAGGCCGCCCCAGAGGTCGGGCCGGAGCATCGGCACGACCATCGCGCCGTACCCCCCGCTCGACTTGCCCTGGATCCCGCGGTGGTCGCGGTCGGCGATCGTCCGGTACCGCTCGTCGACGAAGGGGACCACCTCGTCGCAGAGGTACGTGAGGTAGTTGCCCGTCCCCGGCGAGTCGAGGAACTGGCTGCCCCCGAGCGACGTCCAGCAGTCCACCCACACGACGATCGCCGGGGGCGCTTCGTCGCGTGCGAATAGGCCGTCGGCGAGCTCCGGGAAGTTCTGCCGGAACGGCGACCGGTTCCGCCACATGTCGAGCTGCCCGGTGAGGCCCTGGATCACGTAGATCGAGGGATACCTCGCGGCCGGGTCGTCCTCGTAGCCGGGCGGGACGTAGACCCACAGCGGGCGATCCGCCGGGTCGTCCAGGGCGTTCCCGAGCAAGGCTCGGCTCGAGATCGTGTGCTCGGCGAAGCGCCCCTTGGGTTCGAACGACCACGGTTCCATCGCGGCTCCTTCCGACGTTCAGGCCACCGGCATGCCGGCCACGCCGACGTCGATCGTGAAGACGGCGGGTCCGAAGCCCGGCGGGAGGCCGAACAGCTCGCCGAGCGAGAAGTTCACGCCGTACAGCGTCCGGCGCCCGCCGTGCGCGGTCCCGAAGGCGACGCTCGACGGGAAGTCGAGCGGGTTCCCGCTCGCAACGACGCTCACCGATCCGCTCGGCGAGATCTTCGCGATCGTATTCGCCAGGTTGACCGCGACGTAGGCGTCCCCGTGGACGTCCATCGCCACGCCGTCGGGGTTGCCGCTGAGCGTCGCGACGACGCGGATCGCGCTCGGGTCCGACGTCGGGATCGACAGGATCGTGTGCTGCTCGGTGTTCGTGACCGTCAGGGTCCGGTGACGCACGGCGATGCCGTTCGCGCCGAGCGGGACGCCGAGGTGGAGGCTGCCGTCCCCCGCCAGGGCGGGGTCTTGCGCCCAGATCGATGCGCTTCCGCCCCACGGAACGCGCCAGATCGCGCCGGCGGCGGAGTCGGTGATGAACAGGTTCCCGTTGTGGTCGAAGGCGAGACCGTTCGCGATCCCGATCGCCTGCGTGCCCGGGAGCCGCGTCGCGTCGCCGGTGCGGCGATCGAAGCGCCAGACACCGTTCGCGGCCGGGTCGGCCGACTGTACGGCTCCGTACACGTTGCCCTGGACGTCGACGGCGAGCCCGAGCAAGCCGAAGTCGCTCCCGGGCGCGATCCCGTCGACGTGTCCGAACGGGTGGGGTGTCGACGTGCCCGGCGGGATCTTCCAGACGTCGCCGAGCGGCGAGACGCTGACGAAGACGTCGCCCCGGTGATCGAGCGCGATGCCCTCGGGGTTCTGTCCGGCCGACTCGTCGAAGGCGACGACGATGTGGACGTCGGACGAGGCGTGCGCGGGGGCGATCGGCGCCGCGGCGATCGCGGCCGCGGCGATCGCGATCGCGGCCAGACGGAACCGTTGGCGAGGCGTGGACATGACGGCCCTCCCTTCCGTGGAGCGGGGGATCACGGATCTCCTTCCGACCCTACGGTGGGGGTTCCGTTCGGACAACCGGACCGGTTCAGGCTCGAGGGCGGAAGCGCTCGCCACGGAACTCGAGCGCCCAGGTGAACTCGTCGCCCTCGCGCTCGAAGCGCAGCAGTCGTCCGACCTCGCCGCCCGGCAACAGGACCGGCAGTCCCCGGTGCTCCGCGCTCGGCCACAGGTCGGTCCGGACGCCGGATTCGAGGTCGATCATCGTCATCGGCTCGTCGCCCGTGCGCTCGAGGGCGTCGCCGAACTCCTTCTCGTGCTCCGCCTTGTACCGCACGAAGGTCGACGCACCGTGCAGGAGGAGCGGCTCGCCGGGCTTCGTCCAGCCTTTCCCGAGGAAGCGCCACTTCTCGCCGTCTCGCGACGTCTCGACGGCCCACCCGAGGTGTTCGCCCATGTCCCGTCCAGTATGTCGCGGGCGAGGAACGTTTCAGGTCCGCAGGTCGGCCGCGCGGAGCTGGCCGCCGGTCGGTCCTCGGCCGGCGGCCGCCGCCGCGCCGCACCGCGCCGCGAGCGCGAGCGCGTCCTCGACGTCGTCGCCTCGAGCCAGACCGAACGTGAGCCCGGCCTGGAAGCTGTCGCCCGCGCCGTACGTGTCGACGATCGGGCCGGACGGCGCGGCCGCCTCGTAGCGGCCGCGCCGCCCGTCCGAGGTCTCCCACGATCCGCCGTCTCGTCCACGCGTCCGCACGACGACGGCGGGAGGTGGCTCGATCGGCTCGTACCGCTCGGCAGGGTCGAGCTCGCTGCCGACGACGACGTCGAGCGCGACCCCGGCCGCTCGGAGGACGTCCATCACCCGCGAGGTGGCGACGAGGACGCGAGCCCCGCGAGCCGCTCGGAGCGCGCCGACGTCGCCCGCCGTGAAGAAGGCGCCGTCGGCGTCGCCGATCCGCTCCCACGGGAGCGGATCGGCGACCACCGGGTGCAGGCGCTCGCCGAGCGTCACGATCGTCCGCTCGCCCGCGTCGTCGATCATCGTCAGTGCCGTCCGGGTCGGCTCGGCTCGGATCGCCGCGTCGACCTCGACGCCGTGGGCGTCGAGCTCGCCGCGCGCATCTCCGCCGACGCGATCGTTGCCGAGCGCCGTCAGGAACAGGCACCCTCCGGCGAGCCGCGCCAGCTGCGTCGCCGCGACCGCGCCGCCGCCGCCGGCTCCTTCCCAGGCTTCGATCGCGTGCTCGATCCCGCCGGCCGACGGGATCGAGCGGACCCGCGCGAAGCGGATCCACTCGACGTGACCGACGACGACGAGCCGCATCGCGCGACGGTAACAGGGCGTTCGACGCCGCGGAGAACGTGGACCACCGCGCGTCGCGCGCGGAAACGCGTATCGTGAGGCGTATGCCGGACAGCTTCGGGAAGCGTCAGCGCGAGAGCGGCAAGGCGAAGAAGGCCGCCGCGCGCGAGGAACGGCGCCTCGCGCGCGCGCAGCGCGACGCCGACCGAGAGGCCGGTCTGATCGAGGCCGGCACGCCGATCGAGCCCTCCGAGCCTGCCGCGCTCGGGCTCGACGTGGAGCCCGAACCCCGTCCGGAGGACGACGCCCAGGCCTGACGTATCGGCCATCCGGCCTCCGCCGGACGTCGCTTGCTCCCGAGCCTCCCGTGCCGCATCATCGGCCGCGACATGGCCGGCATCTTCGGCAGCAGCGGGAAGACGGCGAACCCGGCCGGGACGATCGGCTCTCTCGTGGGCGTGATCGGCGCGGTGTTCAGCGCGCTCCTGTGGCTGTACCACTTCAACCCCGACAGCACGCTGCTCGGCAAGTACTCCACGCAGATGGCGGCCGGCGGGCAGATGGCCGACCAGCTCGGGTTGCTCGCCTTCTGGTTCGGGGCGATCGCGGTCGTCCTCGGGATCATCGCGGGTCTCGGCGGGCGGGGCGGGGGCACGAGCGTGATGTCGATCCTGCTCGGGATCGCGGCGATGTCCTATCCCGTGCTCACGGCGCTCAACGTCGTCCAGCACTACGTGCCCAATCCGGTGGGCCCGTAGCTCCGTCCGATCCGAGCGCGGCTCAGGCCGTGGCTCAGAAGGAGGTCGGGTCCGGCACCGTGCCCGGCGGCCAGGGATAGTTCTCGGGGAACTGGTCGAACTTCCCGTACGTCTTCACGCGCACGCCGGTGATCGACGGCGGGCGCGGGGTCTGCCGGAAGTCGAAGACGTGCTCGAAGTTGTGGGTCTTCGCGATGCGATCCGTGAGGTAGGGCAGTCCCCAGTTGTCGGCGATGAACCGCAAGGGTGAGGAGAACTCCCCGATCTCGTCGTCGATCGTGCCGCGCACGGTGTACGGGCTGATCGTGAGCATCGGGACACGGAAGCCGAGCCCCACGGGGTCGACGGCGACGGGCCTGACATGGTCGTAGAAGCCGCCCCACTCGTCCCACGTCAGGAAGATCACGGTGTGCTCCCAGGCATCGCTGCGCATGATCGCCTCGATCACGTCGCTCGCCCAGTTGTGGGTGAACGCGCTGCTCCCCGGGGGATGATCCGAGAGCTCGAAGCGCGGCGTGATCCAGGTGACGGCGGGCAGCGCGCCCGCCTTGACGTCGTCGATGATGTTCGCGACGTCGCGCGTGTGCTCGTGCCACAGATCGGTGTGGAACACCTGCGCGACCCCGTTGTACGCGTTCCAGAAGTACCCCGGGGTCCCGGGTGCCGCCGAGTAGAACGCCCAGTCGATCTCGTGCTGGGTCAGCTGCTCGCCGACCGTTCGGAAGTCGAAGCAGCTGTCGTGCTTCGCGAGGAGCCCGTGCTCATCGAGGGCGAGCACGAAGACGTCGTCGCCAACGGCGTCGCACCCCCAGCTCTTGAACGTCTTGCCGTCGGCCATGACGCTCGTCTTGATGTTCTCCGGGTTGTCGATCGCACCGCCCGAGGTGCCGGCGATGAAGAAGAAGTGGTTCGGGTACGAGGGCCCGTTCGCCGACGCGAAGAAGTGGTCGGACACCGCATACTCCCGCGCCCAATGCCAGTAGTTCGGCACCTCGTTCCCGAGGAACTGGGTGTACGCCCACGGGTCGCCGTAGGCGCCGGTCCAGAACCCGTCCTGCTTCCCGTCGTTCCAGCAGTTGAGCGCCGCCGCGTGGTCGTGCGGCAGGTCGCCCGGCAACCAGTCGGGGCAGCGCGTCAGCGGCCGCTCCTTGCCGTCGGCGAGTCCGACCGTCGTCCCCTCGACGCCCGGGAACCTGCCGAACAGGTTGTCGAAGCTCCGGTTCTCGAGCATCAGGTACACGACGCGCTTGATCGGCCACCGGGTCTGGATCGCCGGCGTCGTGTCGGTGACGTGGGGGACGACCTTCCCGCCGGTGCAGGCGAACAGCGCGCCGCCCGCGACCGCCAACGCGGAGCGTTCCAGGAAGCGCCGCCGGGACACGGGGAGCGGGTGCTCTGCTCGGCGGTCCTCGTCCATCGGCCCGCTATCCTCCCAGAGCTTCCGGACCGTTCCGGGGCGCGTACCCGTGCGAACGTTCGTCGCTTTCGTGTGCTGTCTCTCGGTCGGCCTCGTCGCCGTGTCCTGCGACGCGGGCAGCTCGGCGACGACCTCTGCGATCCCGAGTCCGGTCGCGACGAGCTCGGCGACGTCGGTCGCGCCGCCGACTCCGCCGGCCACGCCCACGACCGCGGCGCCGAGATCCGGTGCGAGCACCGCCACGTGCAAGGGCGGGTGGACCATGCCGCCGAAGGGCTCGCCGATGTGGACGACGCCGCTTCAGGTGATCCGCCGAGCGTCCGGCGTGCGCGATCCGCTCGTCGTCGTCGAGATGCGAACCTTCGTTGGCGGCGAGTCTCCGCCGACCGAGAAGAACTACCTCATGGTGATCCGGCGCTGGTACGTGCAGGCCTACGACCCGCGCGACCTCACGTTCCAGGGTCGGTTCCTGGTGGAGGAGCGCCGGTTCGGGAAGGGTCTCGCCGCAGTCGCCCCGTACGACACGCACGGCTTCACGTCCCCGGACTGGGTCGGATTCCAGTACGACGCCGCGAACCGGCAGCGGTACGCCTACGCAGGCCTGCCGGGCACGTGGAGCGGTGACGCGTACGACTTCGTGACGGGAGGGCGCGGGCTCACGTTCCCCGGCCTGCCGGCAGAACTCATCGGCTGCCTCGACGGGACCTGAGCGGGATCACCCGCTCGTCTCCGCCGCTGATCGTGCCGCGGAGCGACGCTCGCAGGCATCGCTCCCCTGAACCGTCCGATCCTCGCGTCGCGCCAACCCGGCGTCCCCCGGCTCCCGTGGCGTGCTCATCATCTATCGTTCGGACCCTCCGGATCGGGAGGTGGGGATGAGCAGGACGGTGTTCCGTGGAGGGCAGGTCTTCGACGGAACGGGCGCGTCGCTCGCCGACGCCGACGTCGCGATCCAGGACGGTCGCGTCGTCGATGTCGGGACGGACCTCGACGGCGACGAGGCGGTCGAGTGCGAGGGAAAGGCGCTCCTGCCCGGGCTCTTCGACTGTCACATCCACCTGATGGGGCGATACGAGGATCGCGAGCTCGACATCGCGCACCGGCCGTTCTCGTATGCGTTCTACCTTGCTCCGGCGAACCTGCGCACGATCCTCGCGCTCGGGATCACGACGGTTCGGGACGCGGGTGGGTCGGACCTGGGCCTCAAACGCGCCGTGGACGACGGCGTGATGCCGGGTCCGCGCATGCAGATCGCCGTCACGATGCTCAGTCAGACCGGCGGCCACAACGACCCTTGGCTCCCGAGCGGCGGCACCTCCGTGGATTGGGGCGTCGTCTATCCGGGATTCCCATCGGGCGTCTGCGACGGCGTCGAGGGCGTCCGCACGAAGGTCCGCGAGGTGATCCGCGCCGGCGCGGATGTGATCAAGATCGCATCGAGCGGCGGCTTCTTCTCCCCGACGGACGACCCGATGCATCCCCACTTCGCGCAGGACGAGCTGGACGAGATCGTTCGGACCGCGGCGGATCTCGATCGACCGGTGATGTCGCACGCACACTCACCGGAGTCGATCAAGCGCGCGGTCCGCGCAGGGGTCCGTTCGATCGAGCACGGGACCTTCCTGGATCGGGAATCGGCCGAGATGATGGTCGAGGCGGGGACGTGGCTGGTGCCGACGCTCACCGCCGGCGACACGACCGAGGAGCTCGCTCGCGACGAGCACCTCGCGCCGGAGGTCAGGGCCAAGTTCGAGGGGCTCGGCCGCCCGGAGTTCGATGCGATGCGCCTGGCCGCCGAGGCGGGGGTCAAGGTCGCGATGGGCACCGACTGCCCGGTGGCGCCGCATGGGTGGAACCTCAACGAGCTCGTGCACATGGCGGCGAACGGGTTCACCCCCGAGCAGGCGCTCGTGGCCGCGACGTCGAGTGCGGCCGAGCTGATGGGGCTGGGGGACCGGCTCGGGACGCTCGAGCCGGGGAAGATCGCGGACGTCGTCGTCATCGGCGGCGACCCATTCGAGTTCGAGAAGCTGAAGGACCGCGTCGAGCAGGTCTGGAAGGACGGCGTCCGCGTCGTATGAGCCTGGGCCCGACCGAACGTGACGTGATCGTCGTGGGCGCCGGCCACAACGGTCTCGCGTGCGCCGCGTATCTCGCCGAAGCCGGCCGGGACGTGCTCGTCCTCGAGCGGCGCGACGTCCTGGGGGGCGCGGCCGTCACCGAGGACATGTGGGACGGGTACCGGATCTCGTCCGCGAGCTACGTGGTGTCGTTGATGCCGGAGCGGATCGTCCGCGAGCTCGATCTCCGCGCGCACGGGTACCGGGTCTCGGTCGTGTCGCCCGACTACTTCGTCCCGTTCCCGGACGGGACGTCGCTGACGCTCTGGGGCGATCTGCGTCGCGACGTCGAGAACATCGCGAAGCTGAACAAGCGCGACGCGGAGGCGTACGTCGCGTTCGACCGGTACTTCGAACGGATCGCGCGGCTCGTGCGGCAGCTGCTGTTCGTCGTGCCGCCGAACATGCGGATGCTCGACCTGCTCCGCTGGGCGCGGGCGGGGACGCGCTTCCGGGGCTGGGGCGGCCGCGACGTCCACGAGATGGTGCGGCTGTTCACGATGAGCGCGGCCGACTTCCTGGACGAGTGGTTCGAGGATCCGCGCGTGAAGGGCGCGCTCGCGACGCAGGCGATCGTCGGCGCGTGGGCGGGGCCCATGACGCCCGGCTCCGCGTACGTGCTGATGCACCACTGGATCGGCGAGGTCGACGGGCACTTCGGCGCGTGGGGATGGGTGCGGGGCGGGATGGGCGGCGTCTCCCAGGCGATGGCGGGGGCGGCGCGCGCAGCGGGTGCGGAGATCCGCACCGGCGCGCGCGCCGCCCGCATCCTCGTGAACGCGAACGGCCGAGCCGTCGGCGTCGAGCTCGCCGACGGCTCGGCGATCCGGGCGCGACAGGTGGTGTCGTGTGCCCATCCGATCACGACCTACCTCGACCTCGTCGGGCGGGACCATCTGCCCTCGGACGTGATCCACGACGTCGAGCGGATCCGGACGAGGAGCGGCTCGGTGAAGGTGAACATCGCGCTGTCGGCTCTGCCGACGTTCCCGGCATGGGACCAGGACGGCTCCGTGCACACCGGCCTGGCGGCCGTGTCGCCGTCGATGGAGTACCTCGAGCGGGCCTTCGACGACGCGAAGTACGGGAAGGCGTCGCAGCATCCGTACGTCGAGATGATGTTCCCGACCGCGCACGAGCCCGAGGGGCTCGCGCCGTCCGGCAAGCACGTGATGCTTGCGTTCTCGCAGTACCTGCCGTTCGACGCGCCGAACACCGACCGCACGCGTGACGCGTGGGCGAAGAAGGTGGTCGCGGAGGTGGAGCGGATCGCGCCGGGGTTCGGCAGCCTGGTCGAGCGCGTCGAGGTGCTCACCCCGAAGGATCTCGAGGACCGCTTCGGGCTGCTGGGCGGCAGCATCGCGCAGGGAGAGCTCGCGCCGGATCAGCTGTTCTCGTTCCGGCCGATCCCCAACTTCGGCGACTACCGGACACCGGTCCGTGGTCTGTACCTGTGCGGCGCCGGGACGCACCCCGGCGGGGGGGTGATGGGCGTCGCCGGGAGGAACGCCTCGACCGTGATGCAGCAGGACGACCGCCGGACCCGAGCGATCGACCGCGCGCGCTCGCTCGTGCCGCGTCGGAGCTGACGGTGGCCGAGTGGTGGCAGGAGATGTTCGAGCTGTCCCCGTGGCAGGCGGTGCAACTCGGGTGGGAGTCGCTCGAGGACTCGGACCAGCAGGTCGATCGCATCGTCAGGGCGCTCGGGCTCGAGCCCGGCATGCGCGTCCTGGACGTGCCGTGCGGGACCGGCCGCATCGCGAGGCGTCTGGCCGCGCGCGGCCTCGACGTGGTCGGCGTCGACATCACCGAGCGCTTCCTCGACGAGGCGCGTGCGGCGGGACTGACGGTCGAGCGGGCCGACATGCGCGAGCTGTCGTTCGACGACGAGTTCGACGCGGTCGTGTGCATGTGGGGTTCGTTCGGCTACTTCGATCGAGACGGTGACCTCGAGCAGGCACGTTCGGCGTGCCGGGCACTCAGGGAGGGGGGCCGGTACCTGATCGACACCCACTGTCTGGAGACGCTCCTGCCGATCTTCGGGGAGGAGGGGTGGTTCGATGGGGACGGCGTCACCGTCTTGCAGCGGCGGACCTACGTGCCGGGCACCGGCCGGGTCGAGACCGACTGGACCATGCTGCGGGAGGGCGAGCGCGTCGTCCAGCGGAGCTCGATCCGGGTCTACGGCCTGCGCGAACTGACCGACCTCTTGTCCGAGGCGGGATTCACCGGCTTCACGGCACTGGACGACGAGCTGGAACCGCTGCGGCTCGGGTCGCACCGGCTGTGGCTGACCGCCACGAAGTGACCGAGGACCTCACGCGGCGAG
>Ga0075423_10003471_pt1 | contig 14512 bp, 12 predicted proteins | sample SoiMethybrSBSTD2_FD_80114 | JGI IMG/M metagenome (GOLD analysis project Ga0075423, IMG submission 80114) | Bulk soil microbial communities from a Populus tree surrounding site in Tennessee, USA - Soil MetaG P. TD hybrid SBSTD2 | ecosystem: Environmental > Terrestrial > Soil > Tree plantation...
CGTTGGAGTTGATACCGACCGCCTCCCCGGTTATACGACTGCCCCATGGGCCTTGCAAGACCCAATTCGGAGCCATGCCCCATTCTCGAATTGGCGCGGCCCGGCGAATTCAGCACCTGCTCGAACCCGGGCAGGCGAACTTCAACGAGTCTGCCGGGGCCGTGCTGACCGGCCGCAACGGTCGCTGCGACCCGAAGCGGCCGGGATTATGCCCGGGGGGCCTATCCCCGGCGGCGCGCTGCTGCGGTTGCGCGACGCCCCACCTGCGGGATGGCTGGTCGCTAGCGCGCGGGCTGCGGGCTGGCCACGGTGACCTCGGCGCCTCGCTCGGCCCAGAAGCACAGCAGGCCGGCGATCTGCGTGGCCGCCGGGATCGGGTCCGGATAGCTCCACACCACGTCCTGGTAGACCTCGCCGCCAGCCTCGACCGACCAGTACGCGGCCTCGCCCTTGAAGGGGCAGGTGGTCGTGGTGCCGGTCGGCTTGAGCAGTTCGGTGCGCACGTCGTCGGCGGGCAGGTAATAGCGGTCCGGCGACCCGGTTTCGGTGAGCAGGAGGGCCCGGTCGGAGGAGGCCAGTTTCTCGCCGCCGACGGTGACCTCGACGTGCCGGTCGATGGGGGTGATTGTGATCTGATGCCCTGAAGCCATGCCCGTGCCAACCCCGCCGCGGGCGGGTTGATTCCGGCTCAGGCGACGACCCTGACCGCGGAGGAGCCGTCGGGGAGCCGGCGCACCTCCAGCCGTTCCGGCACCCGCTCCCGCAGATCGGCCACGTGGCTGACGATGCCGATCACCCGGCCGCGGTCGCGCAGGTCGTCGATGACCGCCATGACCTGGTCCAGGGTCCCGGGGTCGAGCGAGCCGAACCCTTCGTCGATGAACAGGGTGTCCAGGTCCACTCCCCCGGCCTCGGCCCGCACGACGTCGGCCATGCCCAGCGCCAGCGCCAGCGAGGTGTAGAACGTCTCACCGCCGGACAGCGAGGCGGGGCTGCGCTCCTCACCGGTGTGCCGGTCGATCACGGCCAGGGTCAGCCCGGAGCGGTCGCGCCTGGTCTTGCCCTCGTCGGTGCGCCGCAGCTCATAGCGCCCGGAGGACATCGCCGACAGCCGGACGTTGGCCGCGGCGACCACCTGCCCGAACCAGTGCCGCAGCACGTACGTGGTCAGCGCGACCCGCCGGTGGCCGTCGGTCCCGTTGGCCAGGCTGGCCAGATGGATCACCGCATCGGTCTCCGCCGCCAGCGCGTCGAGTGCTGCCTCGGCGGCGCGGACCTCTTCCCGCCGCTGGCCCAGCCGCCCGGCCTTCACCTGCGCGGCCTCGTGCGCGCTGCGCGCCGCCTGCCCAGCGTCCTGGGCTTGGGCCAGCGCCGCCGAGGCCGCCCGCGCGCGGGCCGCGTAGCGGTCCGCGTCCCCGACGTCCAGGCCGGACAGTTCGGGCAGCTCCGCCACGGCGGTGAGCGCGGCCAGCGTCTCGTCCCAGGACCGGACCTCGGCGGCGAGGTCTGCCTGCTCCTGGGCGCTGAGCACCGCGGCGCCGGCTTCCTCCGGGGTGGCGAAGCCCCGCTCTTGTGCCGCGGCGGCCGCGCGGGCCTGCGCAGCGGCCTGCGCCGCGCGGCACCGGGCGAGCGAATCCAGTGCCCCGGCGAGTGCCCGGCCGGCCGCGGCCGCCTCGCGCCGTGCCGCCTGGCGCGCGGACACCGACGGATACTCCTGGGCGGCGGCCTGCAGCTCGGCATGGAGCGCGCCCAGGTCATGACCGGCCCGCCCGGCTTCAGCCCGGGCCGCCGCGGCCGCCTTGGCGGCCTCGCGCAGATCCCTGGCCACGTGCTCCTGCTCGGCCCGTGCGTCGCCGAGATCCGAGGTCAGGCGGCCGGCTTCCGCGGCCGCCGCCTCGGCCTGGGCGACCTGCCCGGCCAGCGCGCCGACCTCGGCGGCCAGGGTGGCGGCGCTGCGCCCCTCCGCCACCGCCGCGTGCCCGGCGGCCTCGACGGCGAGGGCCGCGTGCTCGCGTTCCGCCCGGCCGCGCTCGGCGTCTGCCGCCTCGCGCGTCCGGCGCGCTTGCTCGACTTCCTCGGCGGATACCGCGCTGGCGCAGGCCAGGGCCGGCTCGGGGTGGGCGGGTGAACCGCACACCGGGCACGGGCCACCCTCGGCCAGTCCAGCCGCCAGTTCCGCGGCGATGCCCGCCAGGCGGGCATCGAGCAGGCGCTGATGGTCGTCCACGAGTGCCTGATGGGCCGTGATCGCCTCCTGCCGCGCCGTGTCCAGTTCGGCGAGCCGCGGTTCCAGCTCGGCCAGCCGGGCGGCGGCGTCGTGGCGTTTGCGCGCCGCGTCCAGTTGCTGACCGGCCGGGCCGAGCCCGGCCGCGATCGTGTTCGCCTCGGCAAGCCGGGTTTCCAGCACGGCGATGCGGTCTGGCAGGTCCTGCCTGGCCCCCTCCAGGGCGGCCATGTGCTGCTCCGCCCCGGCCGCCTCCTGCTCCAGCCTGGCCAGCTCGGCCTCCCGCACGGGCAGGCCCTGCTCGGCGTCCGCGGCGTGCTGCAACGCGGCGGCCTCGATGTCGGCGGCCTCGGCGCGCCTGGCCGCCTCCGGGCCGCCGAGGCCCGCGAGCGCGTCCGCCCCCGGCTCGGGGACCAGTCCGAGGAGCTCGCCGGTTGCCTCTTCGACGGCGGCAGCGGCCTCGCCGAGCGCCTCCAGCAGCGGCCGGACCGGCTCGGCGTGCCTGGCCGTGGCCAGCCTGCTGGACCGCTGGTCGTGGCCGGCCCGGGTGTTTTCATGGTCGCGGAGTTCCGCGAGTGCCCGGGTCAGCCTGGCCATGAGGCCGGCCTGCCGCTTCGCCTCCTCGTCTTCGGCCAGGGCGGCGGCCGCCGCCGCCTCCGCCGCCGACAGCGCCGCACTGGTGATCGCCAGCGCCTGCGCCAGGTCCTCTTCGAGTTCCTTGAGACGGGTCCGTTGCTCGGCGCGCGTGGCGGCGAGCAGTTCCGCACGGCCCCCGGCGGCAAGGCCGGCCGCTTCCGCCGCCGCCGACACGGCCTCGGAGATGTCCCGCTCGGCCCGGTCCCGCGCTCGGGTCGCCTCGGTGCGGCGGGCGCACAGCTCGTCGGTGATCCGGTCGTACAGGCTGGTGCCGAACAGCTTGGTGAGCAGCGCGCGCCTGACGTCGTCGCTGCTGCGCAGGAACCTGGCGAACTCGCCCTGCGGCAGCAGCATGACCTGGGTGAACTGTGCCCGGGTGAGCCCAACCAGCTCGGCGATCAGCTCGCCCGCCTCGGCCTTGTTCGCCGACAGGCTGGTCCAGGCCGCGCCGTCACGCCGTTGCAGGTGGACCCGGCTGGCTTCGGTGGTGAACCCGTCGCCGCGCTTCTTCGGCCGCCGGTACTCCGGGCCCCGGGTGATCTTGTACCGCACGCCCCGCAGCGACAGCTCGAGCTCCGCCACGGTCTGCGCGTGCGGCGCGGCGAACTGCGAGCGGAGCCGGTCGTCGGTCGAGTCCTCGCCGGCCAGCCCGCCGTAGAGGGCGAACGTGACCGCGTCGAGGATCGTGGTCTTGCCGGCCCCGGTCGGGCCCTCCAGCAGGAACAGCCCGCCGTGCGCTACCCGGTCGAAGTCGATCATTTGCTCGGTGGCGTAGGGCCCGAACGCTGCCAGGCGTAGCCGGTGCAGCCTCATCAGGCCCTCGCCAGCTCGTCGTCGGCCCGTTGTGCGGTCTCCACCACATCCCGCAGCACGGCGACCTTCGCTGCGTCGGGCGGGGCGCCGGCCACGTACTCCACGAACGAGCCGCAGATCTCGACCGGGTCGGCCACCCGGGCCAGCCGCGCCAGGTCGGCGGCGGCGCGGGTCAGCCCGCCCTCGGGGGCGAAGTCGAGCGCGATCGTATGCGGCCATTTCTCGCGGAGCTGCTCCATCGGGGCCACCGGCCGCTCCCGGTCGGTCAGCACCGCCTTCACCCAGGCACCGGCCAGGCCGGCCAGGTCACCGTCGGCGCGGGCGAGCAGGTCCGCCAGGCGGCCTTTGACCTCTTTCAGCGGCCGTGGCACCGGGGCAGGCAGCAGGTGGGTGGTCACGTTCCCAGCGCCGTCGATCTCGGCGAGGGTGACCGACTTCCGCTGGTGGCGCTCGGCGAAGGAGAAGGCCAGCGGCGAGCCGGAGTACCTCGCCGTGGTGGTGCTGCCCGCTACCGGGACCCGCTGCGGGCCGTGCAGATGGCCGAGGGCCAGGTAGCAACAGCCATCGAGGACGGCGGCCGGTGCGTCGGCGACCCCGCCGACCCTGATGTCTCGTTCGGACTCGGACAACTGCGCGCCGGTGACCAGGGCGTGCGCGAGGACGACGGTGCGCGACAGCCCGCGGGCGCTGGCGTCGGCGCGGATCCGGGCCGACGCCGCGGCGAGGACGGACGCGTGCGAGCGCTCGGCGCCGAGCTCGTCCATGACCGCGTCGGGCAGCAGGTACGGGATACCGTAGATGCCGACCTCGCCATGCGCGTCGGACAGGATCACCGGCCGGGTGATGTCGGCGACGGTGGTGCGCAGGTGGATGCCGGCCGCCTCGCTGATCGCGGACCCGAAGCCGAGTCGGACCGGCGAGTCATGGTTGCCGCTGGTGAGGACGAGCGGAATCCGGGCGCGGGCGAACGCGGCGAGGGTCTTGTCGAGCAGCGCGACGGCGTCGAGCGGCGGCACCGCCCGGTCGTAGACGTCCCCAGCCACTAACACGGCGCCGGCCTGGCAGGCGACCGCCTGGTGGAGCAGCCAGCCCAGGAACGCGTCGTGGTGTTCGGCCAGGCTCTCCCCGTGCAGAGTCCGCCCAAGGTGCCAGTCGGAGGTATGGATCAGCCTCATGGTGACCCCGTTCGCCGTGACCGCCTGTGCCGGCGCCGGGCACACCGGGCCGGCCGGACGCTGCTCATGATGGCGCAGCGGTACGACATCCCGGGCGGGACACGCCCGGGCCCGCCCCGGTTAGGGAGTGACGAGCACCTTCCCGAGCGGGCCCGCCTCGGCCGCCTCTTGCGCGGCGATGATGTCGGCCAGGCCGAACCGGTGCACCGGCAGTTCGGTCAGCGCGCCGTCGGCCAGCGCGGCGGTGACGTCCTCCGCCGCCTGGCGCAGCGCCGCGCGGGGCACGCCGTAGAGCAGGACGAAGCGCACCGTCACGTTCGCGGTCATGAAGGCGCGGACCGGCAGCACCGGGTCGGCCGGTTCCGCCGCGTACGTCACGATCATCGACGCGGGCTTGATCACCGCGAGATCGAGGGCCAGGTTCGCGCCGAGCGCGAGTTCGATGATCCGGTCGACCTGCCCTGCGGCCGCGCGGATCTGGTCGGCGGCGTCGGGATCGCGGTAGTTGACGACGTGCGCCGCACCCGCATTCCTCGCGAGTTCCGCCTTTTCCGGGCCGCTGGCCGTGGCGACCACGTGGGCGCCCGCCCGTACGGCAAGCTCGATCGCATAGTGGCCTACCGCGCCCGCACCGCCCGCGACGAGCACGGTCTTCCCGCTCACCGGGCCGTCAGCGAACAGGCACCAGTGCGCGGTCATCGCGGGCACGCCCAGGCTCGCGCCGAGTTCCAGCGACGCGCCGTCGGGCAGCGGGACCGCCTGGTCCTGCGGCACCACGGTCCATTCCGCGGCGGTCCCCCACCGCCGCCCGGCCGCCGCCAGCCACAGCCAGACCCGCTGGCCGGTCCGGGCCGGATCCACGCCGTCCCCCACCGCCTCGATCACCCCGGCGCCGTCGTGATGCGGGATCTGGAAGCCGTCGATGGGCCGGGGCGTGGCGCCGCTGCGGCTCTTCCAGTCGGTGGGATTCACTCCGGAGCAGGCCACCTTGACCAGGACCTCCCCGGCCCCGGGGGCCGGCCGGTCCACCTCGCGGACGGTCAGCACCTCGGCCGCCGGGCCGTAGCGATCGTAACTGGCGGCTCTCACCGTGCGCCCTCCTGCCGTGTCGCGGGCGGTTCCTCACCGATCCTAGGACGGTTCCCTTGTGTCGGTCGCGGGGGCGCCGCCTCTACGCAGCGGGCGGCCGCGGGAAGGTTCCCGCGGCCGCCCGATGCCGCTGCCTAGCGTGTCAGGACTGCAGCACGGCCTCGATCTCGAGCTGGATCGTGATCTTGTCGCTCACCACGGCGCCGCCGGTCTCCATGACCGCGGTGAAGTTGACGCCGAAGTCACGCCGGTTGATCTCGCCGATGGCGGTGAACCCGGCCCGGGTGCCGCCGTACGCGTCCGGCCCGAAGCCGTTCAGCTCCAGGGCGAGCTCCACCTGCTTGGTCACGCCCTTGAGCGTGAGGTCGCCGTCGAGGATGTAGACGTCGCCGTCGCGGCGGACACCGGTAGACCGGTAGGTCATGGTCGGGTAGGTCTCGACCTCGAAGAAGTCGGCCGAGCGGATGTGCGCGTCGCGCTGCTCGCTGCCGGTGTCGATCGAGGACAGGTCGATCTCGGCGGTGACCGAGGATTCGAGCGGGTTGGCGCCGGTCACGAGCTCGCCGGAGAACGTGCGGAACTTGCCCCGTACCTTGCTCACCATCATGTGCCGGGCGGTGAAGCCGACGTCGCTGTGGACCGGGTCGATCGACCAGGTGCCCGCGACGTAGCCGGGGATACCGGTCAGGGTGCTCGTGTCAGTGGCGGTCATAGTGTCCTCCTGCTCCCAGGTTGGTTGAGTGCTCAATGATTGAATGCTTAACAGCTATCACGCCCTCTGTAACATTGTCAAGCGCTCAACTATTTCTCGTGTACACTGATGTCATGGGGGAAGCACGGTGGCTCACTGAGGCGGAACAGGCCGCGTGGCGCTCGTTCATGGCTGGCTGCCGCGCGCTGTTCACCGCCGTGGACGCGCAGTTGCAGCGGGACGCCGGAATGCCATTGGCCTACTACGAGATCCTGGTGCGGCTGTCGGAGGCCCCCGGGCGCGCGCTGCGGATGAGCCAGCTCGCCGAGGCGGCCTCGGCCAGCAAGAGCCGCGCCTCGCACGCGGTGGCCCGGCTGGAGGAACGCGGCTGGGTCCGGCGGGCGGACTGCCCCACCGACCGGCGCGGCCAGGTGGCCGAGCTGACCGACGAGGGTTACGCGGTGCTGGCCGCGAGTGCTCCCGGGCATGTCGAGCAGGTGCGGACGTCGCTGTTCGACGGGCTCACCCCGGACCAGGTAGCACAGCTCGGGGCCATCGGCGACGTGATGGCCGCGGCGTGCGGCGGCCGCCCGATCCCGGCGTTCCCCCCGCCCGGCTGCCCCGGCACCGAGGAGGCCGCCGAACTGGAGCCGGAGCGGGCACTGGCCGACTGAGCCGGGTTACCGCGGCAGGGTCACCGGCGCGGCGGGGGCAGCTTGGCCATCAGGTCCGCGATCGCGGCCGGGCCCGCGCCCGGCTCGTGCCGCAGGCCGTCGAGCGCGCCGGCCCGGTCCTCGGCGTTCCGGTTCTGGCTCAGCTTCTCCTTGGCCTCCACCGTCGCGATCGCCATTTCCACCCCGACGATCGCCCGCAACTGGCCGTCGATGAAGTCACCGGGCGCGTCGTTGACCCGCCAGGGTGACGCCCGGCCGGCTTCGTGCCGGACAGTGAGCCTGCTGACCACGTCGCGGATCCACTCCGGGTCCCGGTGGACGGTCAGCCGCCCGGTGAAATGCACGCTGATGTAGTTCCAGGTCGGCACCATCTTGCCGTGCCGCGCCGTGCTGGGGTACCAGGACGGCGAGATGTAGGCCTGCGGGCCGTACACGATTGCCAGCCCCACCGTCTCCGGCCCGGCGGACCGCCACTGCGGGTTTGCCAGCGCCAGGTGACCGAGCAGCCGGCCGTGCTCGTTCTCCCCGGTGCCGTGGCCGTCCTGGGCGCCGGCCGGCCGGTCCCAGATGATGGGGATCAGGCTGGCGACCGGCTTGGTCCCGTCGAACGTAACCAGGTCGGCCGCGCCGGCGCTGTCCACGAACGCCTCGACCGCCGCCCGGTCCCGGGCGGTGAAGTGCTTCGGCAGGTACACATATGTGAGCTTATGGACTCCCCCGCCGGGCGGCGGAACCGCGGCCGCCGGGTGCCCTATGCGCGCGGTTCCGTCCGCCGTATGTGCCGCGGCGGTGCGCGGTTTTGACCCGGCCCCCATCATTGTTTAGCGTTGCAGCACAATGAGCAGTGCGGAATTGGTGGCACGAGCGGAGGCCGAGGACTACGCGGCCTGGTTCCGGGCGCTGGCCGACGGCACCCGGGTCAAGATCGTGTCCCTGCTCGCCCGGCACGGGCGCCCCATGAAGGTGGGCGAGATCGTCGCGGCCGTGCAGGTCGGCCAGTCCACCGTCTCGCAGCACCTGAAAGTGCTGGCCGCGGTGCGGTTCGTGCTCGCCGAGCGCCGCGGCACCGCCCGCTACTACCGCATCAACACCGACTGCGTGGGCCGCTTCCCCACCGCCGCCGGCCTGGTGGGCGGGCTCGCGGCGCCGCTCCCCGACCCGGATATTCTCCCGCTCCCCCCGTTCATCGGGCCGATCGGGCTCGCCGTCCGCCCGATGTCCCCCCAGGACGCCGACCAGGTGCTGGCGGTGTACCAGGCCGGCCTGGACGCGGGTGACGCCAGTTTCGAGACCGAGGCCCCGTCCTGGGCCGATTTCGACGCGGCCAAGCTGCCCGGCCACCGGCACGTCGCGACCACCGACGACACCGGGGAACTGCTGGGCTGGGCTGCTGCCGGGCCGGTCTCCAGCCGCGGCGCGTACGCCGGGGTGGTGGAGCACTCGGTGTACGTGGCGCCGGGGGCACGCGGCAGGGGCGTGGGCGGCGCCCTGCTGCGGGCGCTGATCGGCTCCACCGAGGCCGCCGGGATCTGGACCATCCAATCCGGCATCTTCCCGGAGAACACCGCCAGCCTCCACCTGCACGAGCGCGAGGGCTTCCGCGTGGTGGGCATCCGCGAGCGGATCGGCCACCTGAACGGCCGCTGGCGCGACGTGGTCCTAGTCGAGCGGCGCAGCATCGTCGCCGGCCCGGCCGAATCCGCCCCGGCCTGACCCCCCGGCCCGGCCGAATCCGCCCCGGCCCGATCCCGTGGCCCGGCTGTCCCCGTTACCCCGCCGCGAGTGCCTGCTCGAAGTCGGCCCACAGGTCGTCGGGGTGCTCGAGCCCCACCGACACCCGGACGGTGCCCTCGCCGATGCCCGACGCGCGCAGCGTGGCCGCGTCCATCTGACGGTGTGACGTGGAAGCCGGGTGGAGCACCAGGGTTTCCGCACCGCCCAGCGAGGGCGCCAGCGCCGCCAGCCGCAGCCCGGTCACGAACGCCAGGCCCGCCTCGCGCCCGCCGGCCAGGTCGAAGGCGACCATGCCGCCGAAGCCGGTCAGAAGACGCCGCGCGGTGTCGTGGTCGGGGTGGTCCGGCAGGCCGGGCCAGTGCACCCGGGTCACGGCCGGGTGCGCGGCGAGCTTGCGGGCCAGGTGCGCGGCGTTCGCGCAGTGCCGGTCCATCCGCAGCGGCAGCGTCTTGAGCCCGCGCAGTGTGAGCCACGCGGCGAACGGGTCCGCGGCGAAGCCAAGGTCCACGGTGTGCTTCCACAGCGCCCGATGCGCCTGCTCCCGGGCGGAGACCACCAGCCCGAGCATGACGTCGTCGTGGCCGCCGAGGTACTTGGTCGCCGAGTGGATCACGATGTCCGCGCCGTGCTCGATGGGCCGGCACAGCACGGGGGTGGCGAAGGTGTTGTCCACCACGCAGGTCAGTCCCGCCCGGTGACCGGCCGCGATCAGCGCTGGCAGATCACTGACCGCGATCGTCGGATTGGCGATCGTCTCCAGGAACAACAGCCGGGACCGGGGCGCCGCCGCCGCCGTCACCTCGGCGGCATCCCGGCCGGAGATGTAGCTGACGTCGATCCCGTAACGCGCAGCCAGCTCCGTGAATACTGCGAACGTCCCGCCGTATAGGCACTGCTGCGCGATCACGTGATCACCGGGACGCAGCGAGGTGAGCAGCACCGCGTTGATCGCGCCCATGCCGGAGCTTGTGGCCAGGGCCGCCTCGCCGCCCTCGAGGCTGGCGGCCACGGCCTCCAGCGCGGTCGTGGTCGGGTTGGCGTACCGGCTGTACGCGAAACCCGCCCTCGGATCGTCCAGCGCCCGGGCGCAGGCGGCCGCGTCGTCGAAGGCGAACACCGAGGTCTGGTAGATCGGTACGCTGACCGGGCGGGAGCCGTTCAGCTCGGCGGCGGGGGCGTGGATCGCCCGGGTCTCCAGATGCATCGTCATGACTGAGACTCTGCCCGCATCCCGCCGGACAGGGAAGCGGCCTGATTTACCTTCTTTCCCATGAGTCTCGCCCTCGCGTTGGTACGTTTGCTGGTCGGGCGTAACCGCCCGACGGGAGGAATTCATGCGCACGGGGCTAAGCGGCAGCGTGTCCTCACCCGATGTACCTGGCGCCAGCGGCGGCGCACCGGCCGGGAAGGAGTCGTGGCGGCGGCCCAGGCCCTTTTCCAAGCCGCAGTGGTACCCGGTCGCCGGGGCCGCCGTCGTGGCCGTCCTGCTGGCCGGCGTCGCGATGACGCTGTTTACCCTGTCCCGCGGCTCGCAAGCCCGCCCGCCGGCCCGCGATTGCGGCGTGGTGACCTGTGCCGCCAGCCTGCCGTCGGCAGCCCTCGGCACGGCCGTGCCGAGCACGGCCGCCCGGAGTAGCGCTCCCGTGCCGCGGCACGGGAGGCCCGCTCGCGCGCCGGCGCTGGCACCAGCGGTCCACCAGCGGGTCCCCCCGCCGCGCCGAGGACGACACCGTCGGTCGCGCCCAGAGCGGCACCGTCGCCGAGTTCGGGCTCATGGACCCGCCACCGCCATCGCCACCACCGCCATCACCATCACCATCACCATCACCATGGTGGATGACGGCGGCCCAGGGCACCGCGGTGCATCCAGGCGGGTTCAGCCAGGCCCCGCGAACCCCGGCACCACGCACACCTTGTTACGCCCGGTGGTCTTGGCCTCGCTGAGTGCCTTGTCGGCGGCGCCGATCAGTTCGGCCAGGGCCCGCCTGGACCGGTCCAGCACCGCGATGCCGATGGAGACCGTCAGCCGGAACACGAATCCGGCGTGCAACCCGTCCTCGATCGCGATGGGCTCCCCGGCGATGTGGTCGCGCAGTCGCTCCGCTAGCCGCCGGGCCTCGGTCTCCCCCGTCTGCGGGAGCAGGATCGCGAACTGTTCCCCGCCGAACCGCCCGACCAGGCCGGCTCCCTGCAGGTTCTGGGTCAGCGTGCGAGCGATCCCCTGGAGGACCTGGTCGCCCGCCGCCAGCCCGGCCGTCTCGTTCACGCCGCTGAAATGGTCGATGTCCACCATGACCAGGGCGAGCGGAGCGTCGCTGCGCAGGGCCCGGTAGAACTCGGCGGCCGCTTCGCGCTGCCAGGTGTCGGCGTTGAGCAGGCCGGTCTTGGCGTCGATCCTGGCCTGGCCGAGCAGTTGCGCCTGCATGAGGTAGCGCCGGCACAGCACCACGGTCGGCAGGGCAAGGACCATCAGCACCGGGTTGACGGCCACCACGAGCGTCAGCGATACCGCCAGGCTCAGCTCGAGTGAGTCGGAGGTCAGCGATTGCCTGGTGGCCACCAGGTCACGGACCCTTGTGTCCGGATCGGACAGCTTGATCGCCACCAGGATGAGCCCGTAGTTGACGGCCGTGGCGATCAGGCCGCACGCCGCCACGGCGAGGACCCAGTACAGGACATGGCGGCCGGTGCCCGGCGGCGCGCTGGTCAGCGAGGCGGGCAGGGCGTGGAACGTGAGCGACGCCAGTCCGTAGGCCAGGCCGATCGCCCCGTGGCTGAAGATCCGCCGGTACACCAGCATCCGCCGGGTCCGCCACAGCTTGTGCGCGGCGAATGGGATCGGCGCCGCTAGCGCGTACCAGGGCGGCAGGGTGATGGCGATGGCGAGGTACCAGACGCCCTGCAGATCGCGGGCCAGGGTGCCCTGTGGTTCCCGGACCGATCGGTTGGCTTCCGTCGCCGCGATCCCGCAGGCCAGCAGTGCCAGGAATACGAGCGCATCCCGGGTAGACCAGGTGGTAGACGTAGCGGCGAAGACAAGCAATCCGGTGTAGAGCACGGGCACCGCGAGGACGTAGCTGCGGAGCGGTTCGGGCAGGTCCCACACCTGCCAGGAGCGGAAGGAGCTGACTAGGTTGCTGGCACCTCGTACCGCGCGGCCCGGCAGGCGGATTGCGATCATGAAGACTCTCGGAAAGTGCGGGCGGGACAAGAGTTACTAGTGGTTAACTATCGGTACTGGGCTAACTCCGAATAGTGACAGACCAGGAAATCTACTGTCAAGGCGGGTACCGCCCCGTCAATTCTTGGCTGGCCCGGTGCGGCTGACCCCGGGAAGGAGGAACGCCATGCGGGCCGAATGGACCTGATCCGATCCGTATTACTCATCGGTAACGTCTTCCCGGATGCCACGGGCCCGCGGCCAGCCCGCCCCGCCGGCCCACGAGTACGACGCGGAGCCACGGCTGAGGATCTTGTCGACCGCCGCGCCGACACCGCCGTCGGAGCTTATGATCCGGCGCATCACCATGACCAGCGCGGGGATGGCCCAGAGGTCGCCGCACACCCACAAGATCGCGGCGCCGATCTGCTGGTCAGCGAACGGCGGCAGGGTGACCCCCGGGACATGGTCATACACCGAGTACCAGGACGCCTGGGTGAACAGGCTCATCGACATCGCCAGCACCCACATCACCAGGTTGGTGCCGATCAGGGCGAGCGCCTGGGACACGTCGGGCATCCGCCGCCGGAACGGGGGCGAGGGGATGAACTGCAGCCAGAACAGCACGCCCGCGGCGAAGAAACTGCCGTGCATCAGCCAGATGTGCACGGCCTGGTAGCCCGCGGCCAGGTCGAACGGGGCGGGCACGTGCCAGAAGATCATCACGGCGTTGAACAGGGCCACCGCGACCCACGGCCGCAGCAGGAACGCGCCCGCCGCGCGCAGCGGCCGGGACCAGGTGCCGCGCAGCGTGCCCCGGGTGACCGCCTGGCCGGTCCGGCCGGGCAGGCCGTCGAGCAGCGGCTGCCACGGCGCGCCGGCGACCACCAGCGTCGGCGCGGCGAACATCAGCAGCAGGTGCTGGAGCATGTGCACGAAGAAGTAGCCGTCCGCCCAGTAGTCGATGGGCGAGGCAACGGTGAGCAGCAGCACCGCCAGGCCGGCGTAGAACAGGAACGACCGCTGCCGCCGCTGGCGGGTGCGCTCCGGCCGGGACCGCCGGGCGAGCCGGGCTAGGCCGATCTCGTGCCAGATCACCAGGACCGCGACCACGATCAGGAACGGGTCGAACGACCAGTGACCGGTGACGTAGCTCATGACGGTGCGATCCTACGCGCCGGGCCCGGCCGACGCTATCGAGCGCGAGCCCAGGTCAGCGCGCGGGATCACCCGCTGGCTGCCGCCGGTTCACGCTGTCCCCGGCGGCGGCACCAGCTGGTCGAGTTCGGCGAGTTCGGCAGCCGAAGGGATCCAATCCGCCGCGGCCGCGTTGGCCTTCACCTGTTCGGGTGAGGTGGCACCGGCGATTACCGAGGCGCACCCGGGCTGTGCCGCCAGCGCGCCGATCGCGACGTCCAGCACGGTCAGCCCGCGCTGGCCGGCCCAGGAGATGAGCGCCTCGACGCGGTCCAGCTTCGCCTCGGTCACATAGCCCGGCCGGCTGGCCAGCCGGGTGCCGGCCGGCGCCGCCTGGCCCTTGCGCACCTTCCCGGTGAGCAGCCCGTTCGCCAGCGGGTAGTACGGCAGCACGCCGAGGCCGAAGTGCCGCGCGGCGGGCACGACCTCCGCCTCGGCCCCGCGTTCCAGCAGCGACCAGTGATTCTGCGCGGAAACGAATGGGACCGCGCCGGCCTCGCGCGCCACATGGGCGGCGTCGGCGATCTGCCAGCCGGTGAAGTTGGAGTTGCCGAGGTAACGGACCTTGCCCTCGGCGACGAGCTCGGTGAGCGCGGCCAGGGTCTCCGCCACCGGGGTCAGCGGGTCGGGGGTGTGGATCTGATACAGGTCCAGGTAGTCGGTCCGGAGCCGGCGCAGCGACCGCTCCACCGCGCGCCTGATGTAGGCACGGCCGCCCTTGGCGCCGGCCGCGGTCCCGTATCCCATGTCGAAATCACCGAACCCGAACTTCGACGCCAGGACGACCTGGTCGCGCCGGCCGGCGAGCACCTGGCCCAGGAGTTCCTCCGAGCCTCCCCCGTTGCCGTAGATGTCCGCCGTGTCCAGCAGCGTGATGCCCGCCTCGATCGCCGCGCCCACGACCTCCCTGGTCGCCCCCAGATCGAGCCGGCGGCCGAAGTTGTTGCAGCCGAGCCCGGCCACCGACACCATCAGCCCGGAATCGCCAACCGGCCGGTAACGCATCCGCTTACCTCGTTTCGTCCAGCACTGGCACCGAACCGATGGTACGGGAGGGGATCTCCGGCCAAATCGCCGTCAGGACGGTCAGCGGTGCGCCCGGGACCGCCCGTCGCGGCC
>Ga0075423_10003473_pt1 | contig 14511 bp, 14 predicted proteins | sample SoiMethybrSBSTD2_FD_80114 | JGI IMG/M metagenome (GOLD analysis project Ga0075423, IMG submission 80114) | Bulk soil microbial communities from a Populus tree surrounding site in Tennessee, USA - Soil MetaG P. TD hybrid SBSTD2 | ecosystem: Environmental > Terrestrial > Soil > Tree plantation...
CACCGCCCGCGGCATTCCGGTGACGAACGTTCCGGACACGTTCATCGAGGAAGTCGCCGACCACGCGATGATGCTGATCCTCGCCACCTACCGCCGGCTCACCACGATGGACCGGATGGTCCGAGAGAACCGCTGGGCCGAGGGCCGGCCGCTCCTGTCGCAGTTCCCGCGACTCATGGGCCAGACCCTGGGTCTGATCGCCTTTGGCCACGTCGCCCGGGCCGTGGCGGTGCGGGCGCGGGCGTTCGGCGTGCACATCCTCGCCTACGATCCGTTCGTCGAGGAGCTGGTGATGAGCCAGTACGGCGTCGAGCCGGTGAACCTGACCGAGCTGCTGCAGCGTTCGGACATCGTCTCGATGCATGCCCCGGCGACGCCGGAGGCCCAGCACATGCTGAAGGAGCATCACTTCCGGCTGATGAAGCCGGAGGCGCTCTTCATCAGCACTGGCCGCGGGCCGACGACCCACGAGCCGTCGCTGATCAAGGCGCTGAAGGAAGGCTGGATCGCCGCCGCCGGCCTGGACGTATTCGAGCAGGAGCCGCCGGACCCGAACAATCCCCTGCTCAAGATGGAGAACGTCATCCTCACGCCTCACGCCGCATCGGCCTCGGCGCGCTTCGATCCGGTCCGCAAGCGGCGGGTCGGTCAGGAGATCGCGCTGGTGCTGAACGGGCGCTGGCCGCGGAGCTGCGTGAATCCGGCCGTGCTCGAGAAGAGCCAGCTCGTGCGCTGGCAGCCGTACTCGATGGAGCGCGGACCGGGCGCGTAACGACTGGCCGGCGATGGCGCGCAAGCGACTCGTCCTCAAGGACCCGGGCCGCTTCAGCGACCCGGCCAACCTGACCTGGGAACGGTACGTCGCGCTGCAGGCCCGCGAGCGCGAGCGTTACCTCGCCGAGCGCGCCACCATCTCGCCGGAAGCGTTGAGCTACCGGACTGTGAGCCCACAGTACCTCGAGCGCGCGGTCGACCAGTTCGCCAACAACTACTACTCCGAGCTGTCGGCCACCCACTACGTCGCGACCGCCGCGGCCAATGCGCCGTTCGACGAGCTGAAGAAGTGTGCACTGTTCCAGCTGGCCGACGAGCAGCGGCACCTGGAGATGGACCGGGAGGTCTTCGAGCGTGCAGGCATTCCCGAGCGCGACTGGCTGGCCGCCTGGGAGGCGCCGGGAACCACGTGCCGCTTCTTCCGCCACCTGCTCGAGCTCGAGGACTCGATCGAGATCCTCGTGAAGGGCAACTTTGTCGCAGAGGGCGCCGCCGGCCCCGGCACTTTCACAGTTCTGGCCGACGGCGCCGAGGCTCGGGGCGACGTGCTCTCGGCCGTGAACCACCGGGCGCGCATTCGCGACGAGACCCGGCATATCAGCTACGGCAGGGCGCTCGTCAAGGCGCTCATCGACGACGATCCCGGAAACCTCGCCACGATCCAGCAGTGGCAAGACGAGAGCCTGCGCCTCTTCGTCGAGGTGTCCCGGGGCGGCGAACGGCAGGAATGGTGGGAAGGCTTCCTCGCGTCGTACTACAAGATCGCCCTAACGCTCGGCCTACGCCCGACGCATTTCTGACGGTTTTTCTCACCTGACGTGGTTCCGGCCTGGCTGGCCAGGAACTCCCCAGGTCCTGACGACGGATCATCCAGCTAGCCATTCCGTCTCGGCCAAATAGGCAGTAATTTCAGCCACTTTAGCACCATTTACCCCTGGTACGCCGATTGCTGGAAACAAGGTAGCCCGCAACGCGGGCGCCACCTATGCGCGTACTGGTCATCGACGACGATCAAGCGGTCTGCGAGGTCTTCGGAGAGTTCCTCCAGGAGATCGGCCACGAGCCGGTCATCACGCATAACGCTGAGACGGCGCTCGACACGCTCAGCGCGGAGAAGCCGGATGCGGTTCTCCTGGACGTGTGCCTGCCGGGAATGAGCGGCCTCGACTTCCTCCAGCACGCCACGGTTCGCGACCTGCGCGTACCGATTCTCGTAATCTCGGGTCGGGCGACCGAGAGCCAAGCTCAGGAGTGCCTGCGGGCCGGCGCCTTCGATTTCATCGGAAAGCCGGTCGCCCTCCGGCGTCTCCAGGAGGCGCTGGCGTGTTTCGAGCCGAAGCCCGACGATCCGGGCCGCAAGGTCGAGGCACCGAGCGAGCGCCGGCGGGCGCCGCGAGCGGTGGTCGAGCTGCCGGTTCGCGTTCGCGACAAGAACGGAGCGGAGTGGGAATCGACCTCGATCAACCTCAGCGCCTCGGGCATCAAGGTGCAGGCGAAGGGCGCCCGCCACTCCGGGGGCGCGACGACCCTGTCGATCACGCTTCCGGACAGCGACACCCGGCTCGACGTGCCTTCGGAGCTCGTGCGCGCCGACGCCGACGGGTACGCGTTCAACTTCGAGGATCGCGACGACGAGCGGCTGCGGCAGATCGGCGAGCTGGTTCGCCGCGCCGCGGACGCGCCGACGGTCGACGTGGAACCTCACGTCCGGATCCTGCACCGCATCGGCGAGGCCATCAGCGCGACGCTCGACGTCGACGAGGTGCTCCGCATCGCCCTCGACGCGCTCACGCACGTCACGGGTCACGAGATCTCGAGCCTCCACTTGCTGTCGGCGGACGGCAAGACCCTGCACCTGCGCGGCGATCGAGGCCTGCGCCCGCGCCTGCGCGAGATCAACGCCGTGCTGCCGATCGGCCAGGGCCTAATCGGCGGGGTCGCGGCGACCGGGAAGACCCTGCACTGGGCGCACGTCAGCGAGTCGGCCGATCTGCTGCCGGCCGCCCGGGCCGCCGTCACGCAGGAAGGCATTCACGCTCTCGTGTGCGTGCCGATCAGCAGCCGCGGGCGCATCCTCGGCGCGCTGTCGCTCGGCCGCCGGACGCGCGAGGCGTTCGTCGAGGGTGAGATCGCCCTCGTCGAGGCGTGCGCGAACCAGATCGGCCTGGCGCTGCAGAACGCTCAGCTCTACTCGGCGACGCGGCGACAGCTCGAGGACCTCAAGTCGGCCGAGGCGCAGCTCATCGAGGGCGAGAAGCTCTCGACAGTCGGCAAGCTGGCAGCGGGCCTCGCACACGAGACGCGCAATCGCCTGACGGCCATCCTCGGCCAGGCCGAGCTCCTGCTCATGGGCTCGGACGATCCGGTCAAGAGCCGCGAGCGGCTGCACATCATCGTCCAGGAGACGTCACGCGCGGCGCAGATGCTCCAGAACCTCCTCAGGTACACGTCGCGGACCGAGACCGAGCGCCGCGCCTGCCGGCTCCAGGACCAGATCCAGTGGGTGCTCGAGCTCAAGGGTCATCAGCTGCATCGCGACGGCGTCAAGGTGGTCACCGAGTTCGAGGACGTGCGGCCGGTGCTGGCCGACGAGGGCCAGATCCAGCAGGTCATCCTCAACCTCGTCCAGAACGCGCACCAGGCGATGGCCCAGCACAAGGGTGAGAAGGTTATCACCGTGCGCCTGTCGGAGACCGGCGGGTCGGACGTTCGTCTGGAGGTGCTCGACTCCGGGCCCGGCATTCATCCGAACGTGCTCCCGCGAATCTTCGACGCGTTCACCACGACGAAGGCACCCGGCGAAGGCACCGGCCTCGGGCTCTGGGTCTCGTACTCCATCGTCGAACAGCATCGGGGCACCCTTCACGCCACCAATCGGCCCGAGGGCGGGGCGGCGTTCATCGTCGAGTTGCCCGCGGCAATCTGAGCAGGGCCGAAGGGAGCTCGCCAGCTCAGGCGGTATCCGGCGGACGTCGCTTCGACCAGTCCGTGGCCTGCTCATACGCGTGCGCCACCCGCAGCAGCGTGGCCTCATCGAAGCGCCGCGCGATGAGCTGCACGCTGATCGGCAGCCCCGAGCGCGTGAAGCCACATGGAACGGCGATGGCGGGCGTTCCAGCCAGGGCGGCCGGCGTGACGTAGGAGCGGCGCGTGAAGAACCGCCCCGCGGCCTCGTGGCGCGTGGCGATCGCCGCGCGCGCGGCCGCGATGGGCGGCGCGGCCTGGTGCGCGGTCGGGCACAACAGCACATCGTGGCGCGCGAGCAGGTCGAGCATCTCGGCGCGGAGCAGCGCGCGCGCCCGCGCCGCGCGCTGCTGGATCACGGACGGGATGAGGCTCGCCGTGAGGAGCCGCCGCCGGGTGCCGTGGTCGTAGTCGGCCGCGCGCGTGCGGAGCCAGCGGTGGTGCACGCCCGCGCCGTCTGCGTCGGCCAGCGCCATGAAGATCGCGCCGGCCAGCGGGACCAGGCGGAGCGAGACCTCCTCGGTGGCGGCGCCGAGCCCCTCCAGCTTGCGCGCCGCGGCGACGACGGCATCTCGCACTTCCGGCTCGGTGTCCGCCCCGAAGGTGAGCTCGCGGATGATCCCGACACGGAGCCCGCGGACGCTATCGCCGAGCGCGCGCCCGTAGTCCGGCACCGGCGCGTGGCTCGTCAACGGGTCGTTCGGGTCGTAGCCGGCGATCGCCTGGAGGAGCAACGCGGCGTCCTCGACGGTGCGGCCGAGCGGTCCCGGAGTGTCCATCGACCAGCTCAGCGGGAACGAGCCGTGCCGCGACACCCGGCCCCACGTCGGCCGTAGGCCGACGACGCCGCAGAAGGACGCCGGCGATCGCACGGAGCCGCCCGTGTCTTCACCGAGCGACACGGCGCAGAGCGCTGCGGCGACTGCGATACCCGAGCCCGACGAGGAGCCGCCCGGGTCGTGATCCGTATTCCACGGGTTGCGTGGCTGACCGAACGGAAACTGCTGCGTGCCGCCGAGCGCGAATTCGGTGAGGTTCAGCTTCCCGAGCAGGATGCCGCCGGCCGAGTTCAGCCTCGCGATCGTCGTCGCGTCGGCGGTTGGCACGTTGTCCTCCAGAATCCGCGAGCCGGACGTCGTGCGCACGCCGGCGGTATCGAACTGGTCTTTGACCGCGTAGGGAATGCCGTGAAGCGCCGGAAGCGTTTCGCCCCGCATCACGGACGCCTCCGCCCGCCGCGCCGACGCCAGTGCCGCCTCCGGCAGCACCGTGATGTAGGCCCGGAGACGCCCGTCGAGGCGCTCGATTCGCTCGAGATAGAGCTGTGTCAGCTCGACCGGCGACACCTTCCGATCGCGCACGAGCCCGGCGAGCTGACGGGCCCCGAAAAAGGCGAGATCGGTGCGGTCAGCCATCACGAAGCGGGCGGCCCGTCGGCGAGACCGGGAGTCGGCTCGACCGTCTCGAGCTGCAAGGCGGCGAGGGGCTCCAGGACCTCGATGAGCGCGTTGAGGCGGTGGGTGACCTCGACGAGATCGTCGGAGGCGACCTGCAGCCCGAGCGCCGCCGCGAGCGCCGCCACGTGATCGGTCGTCAGGTCACTCACCGTCCCCCTCGAGAGTCTCAGCACGCCGCGCGGCGAAGTATCTCAGGCGAGATCTTCCGCGGCACCAGCTTGCCGTCGCGTCGATCGCTGACCATGCGCCGATTCTCCACGACCACGCGGCCGCGCAGGATCGTCGTCACCGGCCAGCCCTGGATCGACCACCCTTCCCACGGGCTGTAGTCGCTCACGTGGAAGTCGTCCTTCGTGAGCGTCTTCCGGATGCTGGGATCGACGATGGCGATGTCGGCGTCGCTGCCGGGCGCGAGGGCGCCCTTCCTCGGGTAGAGCCCGAGGATGCGCGCGGCGTTCGTGGACGTCACCTCGGCGAACCGCTCGAGCGACATTCCCCGCTTCACCACGCCCTCCGAGTAGACGATCCCCATCCGCGCCTCGGCGCCGAGGTTGCCGCCGGTGACGTTCTCCAGATCCTGCCCGCGCAGCTTCAGCTCGAGCGAGGTCGGGAATTCATCGGTGGCCGTCGTCGAGATGCCGTCGCGCACGAGCCCGTTCCAGAGCGCCTTCTGATCTTCGGGATATTTCAGCGACGGATACGTGTGGTAGCAGAAGCCGCGCGGCGTGCGGTAGTCCTCGGCGGTGAAGCACGTGTAGTGATGGAGCGTCTCGGCGTAGATCGGGTAGCCCGCGGCCCGCGCCTCGGCGACGGCGTCGACGCCCTCGCGCGCGGATGTGTGGACGAAGTAGACGCCAGCGCCGGTGTACGCCGCGAGCTGGATCGTGCGACGGAACGCGAGCTGCTCGGAGAGCTTGTTGTGCACCAGCGGCAGGAGCCAGCCGTCCGTCTGCTTCTCCTCGCGGAACTTCTCGTACATGAACTGGACGATGTCGTTGTCTTCGGCGTGGACGGCCATGATGCCGCCATGCGGGGCCGCCTTCTCCATGGCCAGCTGGATGCGGCCGTAGTCCAGCCGGTACGGATTCCGTTTGGGGTGTGGCGGTAGCACCTCGACCGTGAACACCTTGAAGCTCGGGAAGCCGCCCTGGATCGTCTCGGGGATCTGGTCGAAGACCCGGAGGGGCAGCTGCCCCTGGAGCGCGACGTGGAAGGAATAATCCGCGTAGGAATTCCCCTTCCAGCGCGCCGACCGGCTCTCGATCGCCTGCTCGATGTCGGTCCCGGGCCGCACGAAGCAGAAGTCGACGTGCGTGGTCGTCCCGCCGAAAACCATCCCGCGCGTGTCTTCTTCAGGGCCGAGCGTGTGGAGATTTTCTTCCGGATGCATCGAGATGAAGTGGGCAAGGTGCGTGTGCGGCTCGACGCCGCCGGGCACGACGATCTTGCCGCTCGCGTCGATGACTCGCGTGGCCTCGAGCTTCTGCTCGGGCAACGCGAGGGCGACGATGCGCTCCCCCTCGATGGCCACGTCCCACTTACCGATGCCCTGCGGCGTCACCACATCGCCTCCGCGAACCAGGAGCTCCAGCATCGCGCGTCCTCCAATCACGAGAGCGGTCGTCGCACGCCTGTCCGGGCGTGCTGGACGGGTATCACGCGCCAGGGCGCCGGGTCAAGGCATGATGCCCCGGCCGGGCGGGGCGCATTTTCTTGACAGGGGCGCCGAGGGGAATCTATAAAAATTCCACAGCGGAAGCGCAGGCCTCGGTCATCAATCGGGAGGGTACGATGATGCGCATCACGGCAAGACTTAGGCTCACACTCGTGCTGGTGGTGGCGGCACTCACCCTGCTCAGCGCGACGTCGCTCACCGCGCAGGACGTGCTCACAAACGATTCGGTCATCTCGATGAAGAAGGCCGGGCTGTCCGATTCGCTGATCCTCGCGAAGATCCGCTCGAGCGCGACCAAGTTCGACACCAGCACCAAGGGGCTCATCGCCCTCAAGAACGCGGGGCTTTCCGATCAGATCATCGAGGCCATGGTGAGCCACTCGGGCACCGCCGCCGCGCCGGCGCAGCAGGCGGCGCCACCCCCCACGGCCGCGGCCACCCCGGGGGCCGCCCGGCAGACCATCTCGTACCTCTCCGGCGGCAAGGCCGTAGAGCTCGCCGCCGCCGTCGGGTCCATCGAGTTCAGCACCGGCTTCTTCGATTCCAAGAGTGAGCTGGTTCTCAGGGGCCGAAAGGCGCAGTATCGGATCACGGACAAGAAGCCCACCTTCTACAGCGCGTGGTCCGCGAACGACGCGCCGCTGGTGCGGCTCAAGCCGGGCAGCGACCACGACGACCGGAACCTCAAGATCTCGAGCGGCTCGTACGCGCCCTACGGCGGCGGCTCGATCAAGTACGGCGTGCGCAGCGAGGACCGGGTCGACCTGGAGCCCGCCGAGAAGGACGCGCGCGGCTACTACCGTCTGACTCCCAGGGAGCCGCTGAAGCCGGGCGAGTACGGCTTCGTCCTCACCTACGGCACCCAGGGCACCACCGGCCAGATCTACGACTTCGGAGTGGACTAGAAGTTTCCGGCCTCGGCAGGCCCGACGCCCAGTTGGCAGCGGTCATGAGCACTGATGTCCTGGCTCTCGTGCGGCTCACTCCTGAACGGATAGCCGCACTGACCGCAGCCGGTTACGCCGTTCGCGAGGGGACGAGGTACGCGAGCCGGATAGACGCCCTTCGCGACGGCCGCGCTACCGTCAGGGTTGTTCTGACCAACGGCCGTGGCGGCCTCAGCGGCGACGAGATGGCATTGCTTCCGAATCTCGAGATCGTCTGCGCCGTCGGCGCCGGCTATGAGGCCATCGATCTCGACACAGCCCGGAGTCGAGGCATCGCCGTCGCCAATTGTCCCGACGCGAACGCATCCGCTGTCGCCGACTCCGCCATGATGCTGTTGATGGCAACCACCCGGCACCTGCTTCAGGCCGACCGCCTCGTCCGTGCCGGTGGATGGCAAGACCAGTGGCATGTCGACACCCCGACCATTTCCGGCAAGCGCCTGGGTGTTCTCGGCCTGGGTAAGATCGGGAGCAGGATTGCGCACCGCGCCGCGCGTAGCTTCGACATGGAGGTGGGCTATCACAACCGGAAACCCGTCAGCGGCTCTTCCTATCGATATTTTGACAGTCTGATCGAGCTCGCGATGTGGGCCGATTTCCTGATTGCCGCCGCGCCCGGCGGCGCGGGGACGCGCCATCTCGTCAACGCGGACGTTCTAACGGCCCTCGGTTCCAGCGGGTATCTCGTCAACATCGGACGCGGGACGGTTGTGGATACCGTGGCGCTGATCGATGCTCTGCGATCGAAGCGCATTGCCGGGGCGGGTCTGGATGTCGTCGAGGGCGAACCGGACGTGCCGCCGAAGCTTCCGGAGCTTCTACAATTCGACAACGTGATTGTCACGCCGCACGTAGCCGGGCGGGCACCGGAATCGCGCACGGCCGCGACCGCGTTGCTTCTCGCCAATCTGAACGCGCATTTTTCCGGAAATCCGCTTCCGTCGCCGGTCCCATTCAAGGCCTAAGAGCACACTCCATGAGACTTGGATGACGATGGCTTCGTATCAGCGCGCGGTGCCGGTGCTACAGGTCGCCAACGTGGAGACGAGCCTCCGGTGGTACGCCGATGTGCTCGGCTTCGGGGCCAATCCCTTTCCGAAGAGCCCGCCGTATTCGTTCGCGATACTGCGACGAGACGACGCGGAAATCATGCTCCAGTGCGCCGAGGAGACCGACGGGCCGGGCTCGCCGCCGCGCCGGGCTGATCCAGAGTTTCGCTGGTCGATTTACCTTCGGGTCAGCGGAACCGCGATCCTCGAAGTGGCTGCTGCAGCCGGAAAGAAGGCGCCGCTGATGCGCGGTCCGGAGCGGATGGCCTATAGTCTCGTGGAGTTCGAGCTTTGCGACCTCGACGGCTACCGCGTTTGCGTCAGCGGCGAAGTGCCCGCCGGGACAACCGTCAAAGCGCGGGAGGAATAGCGCCCCGGGTTCACGGCGGAATCGCGACTTTCTTCAGTAGCTCCAGGTCGTCGAGGAGCTTGCCCGCCCCGAGCGCGGCACAGCTCAGCGGGTCGTCCGCGACGCGCACCGGCAGCTTGGTCACTTGCTGCAGGAGCCAGGCAATTCCCCGCAGGAGCGCGCCGCCGCCCGTCAGCACCACACCCTTCTCGATGATATCGGCCGCGAGCTCGGGCGGAGTCCGCTCGAGACAGGTGCGGACCGTCTCCACGATGGTCATGATGGGCTCGCGCAGCGACTCACGGATTTCCTCGTCGGTCACGATGAGCGTCTTCGGCACGCCGTCAACCAGATCGCGCCCCTTGACCTCGATCGAGCAGCGCTCGATGGCATCGGGATGCGCCGAGCCGAGCGCGATCTTGATCTCCTCGGCCCGCCGTTCGCCCACCAGCAGCCGGTACTGCTTTCGAATGTGCTGGATGATCGCCTCGTCCATCTCGTCGCCGGCGATCCGCACCGAGTTGCAGTAGACCGTGCCCGACATCGAGATGACGGCGACCTCGGTCGTACCGCCGCCGATGTCGACGATCAGATGTCCACCCGGCTCGTGGATCGGCAGTCCCGCGCCGATCGCCGCCGCCGTCGGCTCCTCGATCAGGTAGACGTCGCGCGCGCCGGTCTGCAGCGCCGCATCGCGCACCGCCCGCTTCTCCACCTGGGTGATCCCCGACGGCACGCCGACGACCACCCGCGGGCGGTCGAGAAACCAGGCGTGACTGCGTCCGGTCGAGATCTTCCGGGCGGACTCGATGAAGTACTGGAGCATCCGCTCGGTGACCTCGAAGTCGGCGATCACCCCGTCCTTCAGGGGACGGAGCGCCAGGATGTTCTCGGGGGTGCGGCCGAGCATCGCTTTGGCCTCGTGCCCCACCCCGATCACGGCGTTGTCGGTTTTCCGGATCGCGATGATCGATGGCTCGTTGATCACGATGCCCCGACCCCGTACGAAGACGAGCGTATTGGCGGTACCCAGGTCAATGGCCAGGTCGGATGAGAACAGTCCCAGCAGACGGTCGGCGATCATCGGCGCCAAGGGCTAGCAAGAGCTGCGCCACGCCGGACGCGGGAGTGAAACAGTGATCGGACAACGCGTCAGCAACCGGGCAGTCACCGACTGGTGATCGAACGATGACACCGGCGACGCCCGGCGGACAGCCGACGGACGGCTCGGATCAACTCGGGCGCCGCCGTTCTGACGGTCGGCCCGGGCTTAGGCCTTGCCCCAGTAGGGACGGTTGGCGGGGAACACGGGCTTGCAGCGCGTGGCCTGAGTCGGCCCATCCAGCGAGTCGGCGGCGGCGCGCCAGACGGCGTAGTGCGGAGCGGCGCGATGCGCCTCGAGCGCCGCCTGGTCCTTGTACACCTCGTAGAAGTAGTACGTGTTTTCGTCCTGCTCGTCCTGCAGGACGTTGAATCGGAGGCAGCCGGGCTCGTCCCGTTCGGAGCCGAGCGCGTCAACCTCGATCGCCTCGAGAAACCGCTTCTTCTGGTCCGGCTTCACCTTCACCTTCACCCAGATCGCGAGCATTGAGACCTCCTTGTTCCCGATGGTAAGGCGGATGGTAGCGCGAAGCCGCGGCGTGCGCCGGACGAAAGCGAGGCACCGGGCAAGAACGTCCGTGTAGTTCCTACCTTGATCCGTGCATTCCGACCTCGTTGAACGCAGGAGGGGGCCGGCTACTGCGCTAAGTTCCCGAAATCCGGAGATCTCGCCCGTGCACGACGCGCGGCCCCTTCGCTGGCACGAAAGCTGCCCATCGAGGGTGCGAGCAGTTTCGAGGGTGGACATGAATCGAAAAGGGGGACATGAGATGAGGAGTCGCTTTAGCAAAACGATGCTCGTGCTGACGACGCCGCTGCTTATTGCAGCACTTGGCGGCTGCGTGTGGAGGACCAAAGAGGTCAGAGAGGTCGATCGCGACAAGGGCTCGACGGTCGTCACGGCTCCGCCCAGCGGTCCGGTGGTGATGAGCCAGGGCGCGACACCGACAGCGCCGCCACCGCCCACGGTATCGGGCCAGACCGATCGCGTCATGTACCAGGAAGGGCGCTGGCAGCTCTACGGCGACGGCAGGACCATGCCGTATTACTGGGTATGGATCCCGACGGGCGCGAGCCTGACGAGTACGCCGATGCCGCCGCCTCGCCCGACGGGCGTCGTGTCGAGATCGAACCAGGTGGTCACCTACCCCGAGGGGCGCTGGCAGCTCTACGGTGACGGCCAATCCACGCAGTACTACTGGGTCTGGATTCCGAGCGGCGTGACGCCGCCGAATCCGCCTCTTCCACCTCCGGCCGGATAACTTCGGTTTGGCTTCGTCGGAGGGGGCGCGGGGCGTCCCCTCCGACGCGCCCGCTCCGTCGATGTCGCTCGCTGGCTAGAGTGCGCGGCCCGCAGTATAGTCCCGATGGTCGGTCGCACACTCCCGAGGAGGCGAGGTCATGACGGACGACGGCGGTCCGTTGACACGGCGCTGGACTGAGCAGCGCTGGCTGCTCGACAACACGATTCGCGCGGTCGGAATGGACTGGGATCAGCCGCGGTCCATCTACCTCGCCGTTCCATGCGGTCCGGAGGGCAACGCCGACTTCGCGGCCATTCGCCAGCGCATCACCAAGCTCGCCGACGCCTCGCCCGCGTTCGAGGCGGTCGCTCGCCGGCGCGAGACCAGGGCGCAGGCGGCCGAAAGCAATCAGGACCTGGTCACCGCGCGCGAGAACTACTTCATGGCCAGCGTGCACTGGGCCGCCGCGCAGTGGCCGATCGACACGAACAACGAGCAGAACCGTTTCTACAACGGCAAGAAGCGCGAGTGCTACACGAATTACGCGAAGCTCGCCGACCACCACGTGGAGGCGGCATGGATTCCCCTGCCTGGCGGCGCGAAGCTCCCGGCATGGTTTCACCTGCCGCCCGGCTATCGGGGCGGCCGGATTCCCGTGGTCATCTCGTTGCCCGGCATGGATAGCTTCAAGGAGATCGGCGTCGCCGTGTACGGCGATCGGTGGCTCTCACGCGGCATGGCGGTCCTGGCGCTCGACGGCCCCGGTCAGTACGAGAGCCCGGTGCTCGGCATCTACTTCAGCATGCCGGCGTGGATGGCCAGCGGTAAGGCGGCGGTCCAGTGGCTGACGGGCCGCCCCGAGATCGATCCCGATCGAATCGGCATGGCCGGAAATAGCTTCGGTTCGTTCTTCGGGACGATCGCGGCCGCCCACGAGCCGCGCATCCGGGCGGTGGCGGTCTCGGCCGTGTGCCACGAGCCCGGCTTCCACACGATCTTCGAGGAAGCGTCGCCGACCTTCAAGATGCGGTTCATGTACATGTCCGGCATCACCGACGAGGCCCGCTTCGACGAGTTCCGCGAGACGATGACCTGGGAGGGCCATGCCGAGAAGATCCGCGCGCCCTACCTGTGCCTCGCCGGAGAATTCGACGAGCTCTCGCCGCTCGAGCACACCGAGCGTCTGATGAAGACGCTCGGCGGGCCTAAACGTCTCGTCGTCTACCAGGATTCGCGCCACTCGGTCGGCAACGTGCCGGCCGCGAACCTCGGGCCCTTTCCACCGATTCTCGCCGCTGACTGGATGGCGTCGACGCTCGCCGGCAATGTCTTCGCCAGCGAGAAGTGGTTCGTGGAAGCCAGCGGACGCATTCTCAAGACTCCTCTCTGAGAACAGAGGCCAACGATGACCGACTATCGCACTGTCGAGCGGCAGCTCTCCGAGGCTCTCGGGCTCCAGCGCCGCCCCGTCGCCGTCGCGTTCCGACCCGCTCCCCCGCCCGGCGTCCCGCGCTTCTCGGGGGTCGAGCCGTCAGGATGCAGCTTCTGGCGCCTCGCCATGAGCGACCAAACCTTCTATACGGTTCCGGCCGACCATCACAACTGCCCGATCGGGAGCTACACGCACAACATCACGCTGCCGGCGGAGCGCGCTAAGGAGTTCGAGCAGACGCTCGGGCTCATGGTCGATCTCGGCTATCTGCGCATGGAGGAGGTGCCGGGAATTCCGAGGCTCCCGACAGCGCCGGGCGCCGTGGTGTACGCGCCGCTCGGCGACATCCCGGTCGATCCGGACGTCGTGCTCGTGGCCGGTCGCCCCGGGCGCGTGATGCTCTTGCAAGAAGCCGCGCTTCGCGCCGGCATCGCCTCGCCCGCGCCGCTCCTCGGCCGACCGACCTGCATGGCGCTTCCCGCCTCGCTCGCCCAGGGAGTCATCGCGACCACCGGCTGCGTCGGCAACCGCGTCTACACCGATCTGGGTGAAGACGAGCTCTACGTGGTCATCCCAGGGAAAGACGTCGCGCGGGTGGCAGCCGAGGCTCAGACGATCGCGAACGCCAACCTCAAGCTGACCGAGTACCATCAGGGCCGTCGTCAGACCCTGGCGACGCAATAGCGCCCGGCCCTTCCGGAGGAAACGGCGAGATGTCGGACGAGACGCCGCTCCAGTTCCAGATCAGAAAGATCGGCCACGTCGTGCTCAACGTCGCCGACCTCGAGGCGTCGGTGCGTTTCTACACGGAGGTGCTCGGCCTCCCGATCAGCGATCGCTATCCGGACAGCATGGTGCCGGGCGGCATGGTCTTCATGCGCTGCAACGCCGATCATCACGGCGTGGCGCTGGTCGGCGGCGCGAAGAAAGGCGAGCGCTCCAGCCTGAATCACTTCGCCTTCGAGGTGGCGACGCTCGACGAGGTGTTCCGCACGCGGGCGTGGCTCCGCAAGCACGGCGTGCCGATCGTCTTCGAGGGGCGCCGGCGCGCCGGCTGCCAGATCGCCGTCGAGTTCCAGGACCCCGACGGCAATAACCTGGAAATCTACTGGGGTATCGACCAGGTCGGCACCAGCGGTTACGTGCGGCCCGCGAGCGAATGGCGCCAGGCGCGCACGCTCGAAGACGCGGTCGCGAACTTGCCGCCCGGCCAGCGGCTGCCGCTCTTCTCTCAGTGATCATCCGGCCGTGACGAGCCCCGGCAGCGAGGGGAGCGCGCCGCACTGCCAAGCCTGAACCTGATCGGCCAGTCGCTGCTGGCCGGGCTCTTCACGGGCGGCCTCTACGCGCTGCTCGGGCTGGGGCTCAGCGTCACCTGGGGCCTCCTGCGCGTGATCAACCTCGCCAACTTCGCGCTGGCGTTTCTCGGCGCGTATCTCACTTACCAGCTAGCGACGTCGCAGGGGCTCGATCCGATCCTGACGCTCGTGGTGATCGCGCCCGGCTTCTTCGTCGTCGG
>Ga0075423_10003474_pt1 | contig 14510 bp, 10 predicted proteins | sample SoiMethybrSBSTD2_FD_80114 | JGI IMG/M metagenome (GOLD analysis project Ga0075423, IMG submission 80114) | Bulk soil microbial communities from a Populus tree surrounding site in Tennessee, USA - Soil MetaG P. TD hybrid SBSTD2 | ecosystem: Environmental > Terrestrial > Soil > Tree plantation...
ATCGTCGTGACGGAGCTGCCGTACCAGGTGAACCGCGCAAACCTCGTGCGGGACATCGCGGATCTCGTGCGTGACAAGAAGCTCGAGGGAATCAGCGACCTTCGGGATGAGTCATCTGACACGACGCGGATCGTGATCGAGCTCAAACGCGAGGCCATTCCGCGCGTCGTGCTCAACCAGCTGTACAAGCACACCACGATGCAGGCGACGTTCGGCGTGATCATGCTTGCGCTCGTGCCCGACGCGCACACGCGCCAGCTCGTGCCGAAGGTGATGGGCCTCAAGGAGGTGCTCGAGCATTATATCGCGCACCGCCACGAAGTCATCGTGCGGCGCACACAGTACGAGCTCGACAAGGCGCTCGAGCGCGAGCACATCCTCGACGGCCTCAAGATAGCCGTCGACAACATCGATGAAGTGATCAAGGTCATTCGCAAGGCAGACGATACGCCAAAGGCGAGTGCCCAGCTGCAGAAACGCTTCAAGCTTTCCGAGCGGCAGGCCGAGGCGATCCTGAACATGCGCCTGGCGAAGCTGACCGGACTCGAGATCGAGAAGCTCGAGGCGGAGCTCAAGGAAGTGCGTGCCTTCATCAAGGAAATGCGCGCGCTGCTCGACTCGAAGCCGAAGCGCATGAAGCTGATGAAAGAGGAGCTGCAAAAGATCGCCGACACCTACGGCGATCCGCGGCGCACCGAGATCACGAGCGACCAGGGCGAATTCACGATCGAGGATCTGATCGCCGAGGAGGACATGGTCGTGACGATTTCTCACACCGGATACATCAAGCGCACGCCGGTCACCACATATCGTCGCCAACGTCGAGGGGGTCGCGGCTCGAGCGGTGCGGACCTGAAGGAGCTCGACTTCATCGAGCGGTTGTTCATCGGCAGCACGCACGACTACCTGCTCATCTTCACCGAGGATGGCCGTTGCTTCTGGCTCAAGGTGCACGAGCTGCCGCAGGCTGGTCGTGCGACCAAGGGTAAGCCCATCGTCAATCTCATCAACGTCACGCCGGATACGCAGATCAAAGCGATCGTTCCCGTCCGTGAGTTCAACGACGAGAGCTTCCTCCTGTTCTGCACGAAGGATGGCACGGTCAAGAAGACGAAACTGAGCGAGTACTCCAATCCTCGCGCGACCGGCATCAAGGCGATCAAGATCGAGAAGGGCGATGAGCTGATCGACGTCCAGGTCACGAGTGGAACGAACGACATCGTCATCGCCACGAAGCACGGGCTCTCCGTGCGGTTCCACGAGAGCGACGTGCGCGACATGGGCCGCGACACGACAGGCGTGAAGGGAATCGAGCTGCGTCCCGATGACCGCGTCGTGGGAATGGTCGTGATCAAGCGCGAAGCCACGCTGCTCGTCGTCACCGAGCGCGGGATGGGCAAATGCACGCACATCGATGACTATCGAGTGCAGAAACGCGGTGGAAAGGGCATTCTGACCGTGAATCGAACCGAGAAGACCGGTGACGTCGTCGCGCTCATGGAGGTCTTGCCCGAAGACGAGATCATGCTGATCACGCGCGGCGGAATCGTCATCCGCTCGTCCGTCGATCAGGTGCGAGTGACTGGTCGCAACGCGCAGGGCGTGCGTCTCGTTTCGCTGGATGAGGGCGACGTGGTCACCGCAGTCGCGCGTGTGGTGTCGGAGGACAAGGGCGAGGGTGAGGGAGAAGAGGCCGACGAACCGCTCGAGGTGGCGCCGGACGAGGAATAGCCCAGACGAGGGCAGATTCGCGGGCTCGGCGGGGCCTGCCTCAGGGCAGGCCCCGCGTCGCATCAGCCCCTGCTTGGAACAAGGGGCTGGCGCGGTATTCGGCGCGGCCGGCCCGCGACACCACTGTGGGTGCGACGCCACGGCCACCTAAATGGTCGAGCTCGTCGTTTAACCAAACCTATATTTACTAGATACTTAGCAGCGCAACGGCAGGGCTCGCGGTATGCACCAGCGAGCCGTGCCATTAGTCCAAGGTTCGCTCTAATCCGCACCCACTCTCTCCTACGTGACCCGTTTCCACTCGATGACCGACCTACCCACCGCAAGGGTCTCACCTCGCGATGGCTAGCGCTCGCATCGTGATCGCCGATGATGATCCGGCGATTCTCCAGACCATGACCTGGGTGCTCAAAGAGCACGGCTACGACGTCGCCTCGGCGTCGGGCGGCCGTGAGCTCTTGGCGCTTCTCGAGGAGCGCACGCCCGATCTGCTGCTTCTCGATGTCATGTTCTCGGATGTGGACGGTTTCCAACTGCTGGAGCGCATCAAGAACGACGATCGCTGGCGCGACATGCCAGTGCTCATGATTTCGTCGCTCCCGCCCGAGGAAGCCGCCGTAAAGACACTCGGCCTTGGCGCCTCGGATTTCGTTCGAAAGCCGTTTCGCGTGCGAGAGCTCCTCGCGCGCATTCAGGCGCAGCTCCGTATGCGAGCAATTCTGCGCTCCGCGTACGACTCGTTGCGGCTCACCGAGGAGGAATTGGCGCGCGCCCGCGCCGAAGCGGAGAGTCGACGGAAGCTCGTGGATATTCTTCGCGAGGTGACGGGGGACCTCACTTCGGATGAGATCTATCACGTCCTTGCGCGTCGCGTCGCGCGCGCTCTCGATCTCACACGCTGCTCGGTCATTCTCGCTCGACCTGGCGATCGCGTCGGCATCGTCGCCGCGTCCTTCGAGCATGCGCTCGTAAAGAACTTCGAGCTCAACCTCGACCGGTACCCCGAGATTCGTGCGGCGCTGGAAACCGGCCAGCCGGTTCTGGTCGAAGATGTTCACTCGAGCCCCTTGTACGCAGACATTCGTGAACGGTGGCGCGAGGAAGGCACGCAGGTCGCGATTCGATCGGTGATCGCGATGCCATTCTCCCTGGCCGATCCGGGGCAATCGGGTGTCTTCTTCCTTCGACGCGGGGCAGACGAGCATCCGCTCAAGGAGGACGATGTCGCGTTCGCCGACACGGTCGTTCGAGCCGCGGTGGCCGCGGTGCAACGCGCCAACCTCATGGAGAGCACGCGAGCAGACAACCGTCGACTCGAGGCGCTTGCGCAGACGGATCCGCTAACCGACGCGCTGAACCGCCGAGCGCTGACGGACCGTCTCAACGCGGAGCTCGAGCGCGCTCGCCGTTACGACTCGATGGTCACGCTGCTGATGATCGACATCGATCACTTCAAGCGGATCAACGACACGTATGGCCACCTGGTCGGCGACGATGTGCTCATGGCGCTGGCGTCGCTCCTGCAACACGAAGTGCGCAGTGTCGACCTGGTCGCTCGATATGGCGGCGAAGAATTCGTGATCGTGCTTCCCGAAACGCGAGAAGAGGGCGCGGTCGCGTTTGCCGAGCGAATTCGCGAGCGCATCGAGCTGCATCCATTCACGATGGATGATGGGCCGACCCTTCAGGTGACTGCGAGCATCGGCGTGGCAACGTTCCCGGCGCCACGTGTCGCGACGGTCGAAGACCTTTTCATGCGCGCTGACCAGGCACTGTATCGCGCCAAGGCCGAGGGGCGGAATCGCGTTCGCAGCTAAAGCTTCATAATGGATTGACGTTGTCGGGGTTGTCGGGGGAGGAGAACGCGCTTACGCTCCACGCGTTCGAAGCCAACTCCTTCCACGAGGGCCTTTCTGTGCGACTCAGCGCGATAGCCGTGATCGTTGTCACCGTCGGGGCATGCACGACGTCGACCAGCGGCGCGCAGGATACGCTTCGCGGGCGCCTTTCTCTTCCACCGGGCTTTTCGGTCAGTGAATTCGCCAAGGTTGGCGGTGCCCGGTTCATGGTGCTTGGTCCCGACGGTGCCGTGTACGTCAGCCGGCCAGGCAGCGGCGAGGTGGTCCGGTTGGCCGACGCCGATGGAAACGGCGAGGCTGAATCGCAGACAGTGGCCGTCTCGGACTTGAACCGGCCACACGGTCTCGCGTTCCACGGTGGGTACCTCTACATCGCCAATACCGACGGCGTCGTTCGAGTCCGCCTCGGCGCCAATGGGGCGGCTGCAAGCGCGCCCGAACGCGTAAACTCCTACAGTGGCGGTGGTGGCCACTGGAGCCGCTCGATCGTCTTCGGAGCAGATAGCGCGATGTATGTCGCAATCGGTTCGAGCTGCAACATGTGCGTCGAGAAATCGCAAGATCGCGCGTCCGTCATGCGATTCGATGAGAACGGAAGGAACGGCCGCGTGTTTTCCTCCGGGCTTCGCAACGCGGTCGGCATCGCCCTGAACCCAGTCACCAAGCGGATCTGGGTTACGCAGAACGAGCGCGACAACATCGAGCCCGACCACGAGGACTTGCCGCCAGAGGAGATCAACATTCTGCAGGACGGTGGCGACTATGGGTGGCCCTACTGCTACGGCAATCGTGTGCCGAGCCCCGATCGCGAGTTCCACGACCCCTCGCGGTGCGAGCGAACGATTCCGCCCGCCCTCGAGATGCAAGCGCACTCGGCCCCGTTAGGCATGACGTTCCTGGATCGAGCCACCATGTTCCCGCCCGATTGGCGCGGGGATGCGGTCGTTGCATTCCATGGCTCGTGGAATCGTTCCGTGCCGACGGGCGCGAAGGTCGTGCGCATCCGGATTCGCGACGGGCGACCGGTGTCTTACGAGGACTTCATTACCGGGTGGCAGGGCCCGAACGGGCGCCGGTGGGGACGCCCGGTGGATGTACTGGTGTACAAGGATGGCTCGCTGCTCATCTCCGACGACGCCGCCGGCGCGATCTACCGCGTCACGCGCCCTGAGAGTCGTTAGGCTCCGCGGCAGGAGCCGATTCGCACGGCTCGGCCGGACTGCCGTCATGCTTGCGGGCGGGCTGGCGTCGGCCGCGTGTCCTGGCGACGCGAAACGAAAAACGAACGATACATCCGCGATCGTGGGTGACAGCGGCGTGAGCGGCGCCCTGATCCGCGCCACGATTGCTCCCGATTCGGTTACGGCGGTGTCTATTGCGGATTCCCTTTCGCGGGAGGGATGGGTCGCGGAGGCTGGCAGTCGCGCGGCAGGCGGATCTGGCTGGACGGTAACCGTCGTCGTTCCGGGTGACGCCGAGCTCGCGAAGCTCGTTGCCCATGCACTGCGACAAGATGGGCTCGAGCCTATGTTCGTCGGGATGGGACCTCCCGCGCCCGGTATTGCAGTCACAGTCGTCCCCGTGAATCGTGGCACGCACGGGATGTCGGCGCGCGTACGCTGGACGCTGAGTCCCGACCGCCGCGCAGCGCTCGTGGTCGAAGATCCGAGGGCCGTGGAGAACGACCCGCTGCCTAACGGGTTTGTGTTCGCGATCGAGGGCCTGTCTCCCGTGCAGCGCGACAGTGTGTGGGATGTGGCCGTGTCGCCAGACTGGCGACGCGTCGCCTATGCGCGAGCATACACGACGACGCCTGGGGAAACGGACTCCGTGCCGCCGAGCGAGTGGCACAAACTGGCGGGCAGCGTTGGGCTCATGGAATCGGTCGTTCGCAAGAACGCATTTCAAACCAGCGGCATGGTCACCGCGTTCGGTGCGGCGCGCCCGTTCATCGTCGACCCGTGGGCCCCGGCGGACACAACGTCTGCAAAAAACGAAGGACTGCCAATCGCCGAAGGGTGGCGAATTGCATGGACGCCGGATGGCTCACGGCTCGGCATCGGAGCGCCGCCCGATGTCATCGGCGATGATGCGCCGCCTGCTCGCTGGCGTCTCGTCGATGCCGCGACGGGTGCGGCACGGGGGGTGACCGAGGCCTCGTCGCTGGTGCGTCCTCAATGGGTCGAGGGACCAAACCTCGAGCTTGCGACGGCGATCGATATGAAGCAACGTCGCGCGTTCCGGTCGGGCGATGTCGATGTCGAAAGCGAAGACGGTTGGATTCGCGTCTATGCGCGCGATGGTGCCCGCCTCCGCGCCGCTCGCATCATCGGGCCGGGGATAGCCCTGACTGCGACCGCGAACGGGCAGTTCATTGTGGCAATTGCGCCTGATCCCGAGGCGAAATCGTACGCTCCGCCGAATTACCTGATCGTGTACCACATCCTCCGCCGATGACGTCACATCGATTCGCAGGCACGCTGTTGCTCGTCGGAACGCTTCTGAGCGTCGCGCTCGTGCGGCAGGCGTTCGCTCAGAATGGCGCTGGTGGGCCGACATACCGACCCGGGTTCCGGGTCGTGGACTACGAGATCACGCTCGACTTACCCGATCGAGGCAGCTCGATCGATGGAAGGGCACTGCTCACGGTGCGGCGATGGTCAGCCGCGGACACGCTCGTGCTGGATCTCGTATCACTGCGCGTCGACAGCGTGCTCGTGAACGACCAGCCAGCGACATTCGTCCGCACCGACTCCGTCGTGCGCATCCCGCTCACGCGAGTGGTGGGAGACTCATTCTCGGTGTCGGTGCGGTACCGCGGGGAACCAAAGGACGGCCTGATCATTCGCACCGATAGCATTGGACGTTGGACAGCGTTCGGAGACAACTGGCCGAACCGCGCGCGGAACTGGATTCCGAGCATCGATCATCCATCCGACAAGGCAACGGTGAGCTGGACGGTGCGAGCGCCGAGCGAGCGACGCGTTGTCGCGAACGGCGAGCTCGTTGAAGAAACTCCGCTGCCAATTCGTGCGGGCAGCCCGGCGCGCACGCTCACTCGCTGGCGAGAATCGCGACCAATTCCGGTGTACCTGATGGTGATCGCGGCGGCGCCACTCGTCTACTACGACCTTGGCCGCGACGGGTGCGGCGTTGGTGAGTTCAGCTCGTGCGTTAGGCAGTCGGTCTACGTCTTCCCTGAATCGCGCGGTTTCCTGCCTGGGCCATTCGTGCATTCCCCGGAAATTGTCCGCCTCTTCTCGGAGCTCGTGGCCCCGTTCCCGTACGAGAAGCTCGCGCACCTGCAAAGCTCGACGCGTTACGGTGGAATGGAAAACGCCGGCGCGATCTTCTACGCGGACGGACCATTCCGCCGACGAACCATGGGGCCGGGAGTCATTGCCCATGAGACCGCACATCAATGGTTTGGCGATGCCGTCACGGAGCGAGAGTGGTCGCACGTGTGGCTCTCGGAAGGCTTCGCGACGTACTTCGCGGAGTTATGGGTCGAGCGGTTTGGCGGCGACAGCGCGTTCCACGCCGATATGGGTCGATTACGCGATCGGATCGTGAAGGCGCCAGAAGTCGCATCGCGGCCGGTGATCGATACTGCGCAGACCGATCTCATGGCGCTCCTCAACACAAACAGTTATCAAAAGGGCGGCTGGACGCTTCATATGCTACGATCGCTCGTCGGAGATTCTGCGTTCTTTCGCGGCGTACGGTCGTATTACCTCGCCAACCGTCACTCGACGGCCCTGACCGACGATCTGCGTCGCGCAGTAGAGGCGACGTCCGGCCGCCCGTTAGGCTGGTTCTTCGACCAATGGCTTCGCCGTCCGGGATTTGCTGAGCTGACGACGTCCTGGCGGTATGACGCGGCTCAGCGCCGCGTCGTCGCGACGATCGCGCAAGGTGCTCGATTTGGTCCGTATCGATTCCCGTTGACGCTTGCGATTACGGACGCCTCAGGCAAGGAACGTCGCGCGACGATCGACGTCCCCGCGTCAGCGACCAGCACGATCGTCGTGCCGATCGATTTCGATTCGGCGCCTCGCCTCGTCACATTCGATCCGGATGTTCGGGTGCTCGCCACGTTCCAATCCCGCTGAGTCGGCCTCGGGGCGAGAATCCTGGCGGCCTCGCCAGGGCAAGAATACAGGCTTTCGGTGAGGCCGTCGCAGGATACCTCTTGCGCACGCGTGAGGACGGTACAGGATTCGACGCGGTGCGACGACGACCGACGTGACGAGCAAGGATGAGCCATGAGGAAGCCTGTCCGTGTGGTGATTGCCGACGACCATCAGGTCGTGCGCGAAGGACTCCAGATGATTCTCGCCGAGTCGGACGGGGAAATCGTTGTAGTCGGTGAGGCGTCGGACGGTGACGAGGCGGTTCGCGTGGCTACCGCCGTCAAGCCTGACGTGGTGCTCATGGATCTGCGCATGCCGCGCGTCGATGGACTCGAGGCAACGCGGCGCCTTCGTGAGGCCGGAATCGAGTCGCGCGTGCTGATCCTCACGAGCTTCGCGGACGGTGAAGGCGTCCGCGACGCCGTACGAGCTGGGGTGATGGGCTATCTCATGAAGGACGTGTTGAAAGCGGAGCTCCTCGCAGCCATACGGCTCGCGGCGGATGGCGTGCCCACGTTGCACCCGCGTGCGCAGCAACACCTCATGCGGGGGATCGCCGAACCGGAGACACCGTCACCGTTCGGTGCGCTCACGCCACGCGAGCGCGATGTGCTCGCCTTGCTTGCGCGTGGCGAGAGCAACAAGCGTATTGCTGCGGCTCTGAACCTCAGCATCGGCACCGTGAAGGGGTACGTGAGCGCGATCTTCGAGAAGCTGGGAGTCGAGGATCGAACGCAAGCCGCGCTTCTCGCTGCCAAGCACGACGTACCGCCTCCGCCGAACAGCCCGCGCTAGCCGGCTGACCCCTGACCTGCGTCAGGGTTGCGCTCCAACCGAGGCGAGAGAAACGCACCAGCCATCTCCAGCCGTGAGTTCGGCCTGTCGTCGGCTGCCCACGAATCCCGGGTTGGTGTTTCTTAATCGCGCCGACAATCCCGGCAGATAATTCACGCGGTGCAACGCGCCGCGTTCTCAATAAACGGAGACTTGCCTTATGTCGACGTGGCCCTATCGCATAACGCGTGAGCAGCGCGCGATTCGAGTGCTGCTGCTGGCTATGAGCAGTGCGCTTCTCATTGCAGCCTGCTACGACAGCAACGACAACGACTACTCTCCGACCGAGCCGCCACCGCCCGAGGCGACGGTCGTGACCGCGAGTGGCAATATCTCGGCGAAGGTGGATGAGTACCGCCAACTGCTTGGCGATCCGAGGAATGGTGGCACCGTGCCCGGGCCAGCGCCCGCAGGGCGACGCGAGGTCAACTGGGACGGGGTGTCGGGCGCCAATGTGAACACGAACACGTTCCCAGGCGACTTCTTCGCTGTGACAACGAAGCTTGGACTTCTCATGTCAACGCCTGGCACCGGGCTGCGGGTGAGCGACAAAGACTTTTCCGACGTGAACCCGACATTCGGCGATGCGTTCAACGCGTTCAGCCCGTCGAAGACGTTCGCTGCAGTTGGCAGCACGATCGTCGACGTGACGTTTCAGGTTGCTGCTGGTACGACGCCCGCCGTCGTGAGCGGGTTCGGCGTCGTGTTCGCGGACGTGGACATTGCCGGCGCGACGAAGCTCGAGATGTACGACAAGGCAGGGAAAAAGATCGGCACGTTCGTCGCGCCAGTTCGGAGTGATGCGACGGGCCATTCGTTCGTCGGCGTCAAGTTCGCGTCGGCGGTCATCGCTCGCGTTCGGATTACGTCGGGAACGGGAGCGTTAGGCGCGCAAGCGCAGGACGTGAGCAACGGTGGGGCGGGGGATCTGGTCGTGATGGATGACTTCCTGTATTCCGAGCCCACGCCTATTCCACAGTAGTACCGTCTCACATCTCTAGCGGAGGAGGACAAACGCGGGTGCCGGCCGTGACGGCGCCCGCGTTTGTCCGTGAGTCAGCGGCCCATCCGCATCAGCTCCACCTTCAGACATCGATCCTGAACGACGTCAATACCCGCGCGGGCGAGTCGCTCGGCGGCTTCGTCGTTTCGTATCCCCAACTGCATCCACACGGCGCGCGGCCGTTTCGCGATGATGTCGTCGACGTGTGGTGGCACGTGTTCTGGTCGCCTGAACACGTTCACGATGTCGATGTCACCGGGGATGTCGATGAGACGGCGATAAACTCGCTCGCCGAGGATTTCGGTGACGTCGGGATAGTAGACGGGAACCGGCACAATGTCGTAGCCCGCCTCCTTCGTGTATGCCGCGACGAAATGGGCCGGCTGGTCCGATCGCGACTCGGGCTTGATACCAAGGACCGCTATTCGATGGCTGGTGCGGAGCAGTGCGCGAATCTCGTCGGTCGAATCGAGAAGGCGCGCTCCCCACTCGGCGGAGGATGTCGTGGGCATGGCTTCGAGCGCTGCGAGTATCGTGCGCGCGCGTGTGGTCTTTCCGAATGACAGCGGAGGCTGACCTCGGTTACCTTACACGGCTCTATCACATGACCGTCGTGGAGAAGACCGGATGCGGATGCTTGTACTCGGTGCAGGCCTGCAAGGCTCGGCTTGCGCGTTCGATTTACTTCAGAACCCTGACGTTCGCGAGGTTCGACTCGCTGACCTGAGCGTCGACCACCTGGCACCATTCCTCGCCCCGTATTCCGGGCCGCGACTCATCCCGACGCGCGTCGACGTGCGCGCGCGCGAGGCAGTTCTCGCGCTCATGCGACAGAGTGACGCGGTGATGAGCGCGATCCCGTACTACTTCAACTTTCCCCTTGCGGAGCTGGCCGTCGAAGCCGGCGTGCACTTCTGCGACCTCGGTGGCAACACCGAGATCGTGTTCCAGCAGAAGGGTCTCAACGCGAAGGCCGCGGCCAAAGGCGTCACGGTGATCCCCGATTGTGGTCTCGCGCCGGGGATGGTGAACGTACTCGCGCAGTACGGCATCGGTCAGCTCGATTCAGTGACCGCTGTCCGGATGTTCGTCGGAGGACTGCCGCAACGGCCCGAGCCGCCGCTCAATTACCAGATCGTGTATTCGCTCGAGGGTGTGCTCGACTATTACACGACGCTTTCGTGGGTGCTGCGTGAGGGCAAACGAAAGCAGGTCCGCGCGCTGTCCGAGCGCGAGAGCGTGCGATTCGGCGAGCCGGTTGGAGAGCTCGAGGCATTTCATACGGCGGGTGGCCTCTCGACGATGCCGTTCCGGTACGAGGGCAAGATCCCGTCGATGGAGTACAAAACGCTCCGCTATCCCGGCCATGCACACATCATGGAAGCCATTCGAGAGCTCGGACTGCTCTCACTCGATCCGGTCGATGTGAAGGGCATGAAGGTCGTGCCCCGCGAAGTTGTGGTCGCCACCATTGGCGAAAGGCTCAGAAAGCCGGAAGGGCGCGATCTGGTGGCGTTGCGCGTGATCGTTTCGGGCCACAAGAACGGTGCGCCGCGAACGCTGTCGTGGGAGCTCATCGATCGCTACGACGAGCGCCACGGGATCAGCGCGATGATGCGAACAACCGGCTATTCGCTGTCGATCACCGGACAGCTGCAGGCGCAGGGGGAGATCGTGCCGCCCGGCGTCTGCACGCCTGACGAGTGCGTGCCCCCGCAGCGCTACATCGACGAGCTGGCGAAACGCGGAATCCGGATCGCGTTCCGCGACGAGGATCCGGGCATTGCGGCTGACTGACGATGCCTGTCAGCGTTGCCTAACGGCGCCGCCTTGTTGCGCTATTGCCTCGCGAAGCCCGCGCGCGTCGCACCCGACACGTCGATCGCCTCCTTCGCATTCCACCGGTCGCGACCATTGTACAGGAACGCGAACGCCAACACCTCGCCGTCTCGCGCGGTGACGTACCCGGCGAGCGCGATCACGTCGTTGGTCGTGCCGGTCTTTGCGTGCAGGTTGCCCTGGGCCGGCGTATAGCGCATGCGATGGCGAAGGAGTTCCGACTCACCCGCGACCGGTAGCGAGGCATGGAAGTCGGCCGACCACGAAGACCGGTGAGCGTACGAGAGCAACTGAACGAGTGAGCGCGCAGTAACGCGGTCGAGTGTCGAGAGCCCACTGCCGTCGGCGGCGATCACATCCGTCGCCGTTGCGCCGACCTTGTCGGCCATGAACTTCCGCAACACGGTATTTCCGTGCTCGGCCGATCCGATGTGATCCGGGCTCGAGACCTGTGAGACGTCGCGGAACAGTAACTCGGCAAAATGGTTGATGCTCTCGCGATTCATCGCCGAGGCGAGCCGCGTGAGCGGCGGTGACGCGAGAGACGCGATGCTGACAGCGTTCGGTGATGCTCCACCCGCTCGCACCTGCCCGGCAATGGTCACGCCCTGCGTCGCGAGCGCCGATCTGAGCGTGCCAGCAACCCATGGCGCGGGATCATCGATCACCACCAGGTAGGATCGCGAGCCGGCCTTGGAGCCAATCCAGCCGCGAACGTCGATGCGGCCATCGGTCTGGCGGCGAATCACGAGCTTCGCACCCTTGCTCCCGGCAACGGTGCGCGTGTTGTTCATCACGGGGACCGTGCTCGACGGAGGATCGAGGCTGACGTTCGCCGCGCCGCTGTTAGGCTGCGGGGTAATCACGACGGTCGCCAAATTCTCGTTCAGCGAGAGTGCCGACACTCGCGCGGCGTACCCCGATTCCAGGTACCGCGCGAGCCAACCATCGGGGACACGCTTCGACTCGAACGCCGAGGCGTCCGCAATGAGGTCGCCCGTCACGCGCTTGATACCGCTGGCCGCCACCATGCGAGCGAGCGATGCCATCGGTCCCTCGGCTGGAGCTCGGTAATACCGAGTAGAGAGCCCGGGGTCACCACCGCCGCGGAGGATCAAGTTGCCCGCGAGCGTGCCGTCCGCGCCAACCGGGCCATCGCGGAGGACGGACGTCGTGAATTGATGGTCCGGTCCGAACGTGTCGAAGGCGAGCGCTGAGGTGAATAGCTTCATCGTCGACGCGGGCAGCAGCAGGTCCCCGGGGTTCGCCGAGTACAGCGTGTCGCCACGCGTGAGTGATACGATCATCGCTCCCCAATTCCCGCTTCGCACGCGGGCGTTGAGAAATGTGCCGATATCGGACGTCAGCGCGTCGGCGCTTGTGGGTGCCGTGTAGCGAAGTGCTGGCGGCGGCGTTCGCCTCGCGGGCGCGCGGCGCGCGGTCTTGGTCGCAGTGCCCTTTCGAGCTGTGGGGCGAGGCGACGCGGACGACCCACCCTTACCGTTAGGCGGCCGCGCGCCGCCGTTTTGTGCGGCGGAGCCCGCTACGGCAACGCTAAGCGCAGCGGCAACAGTGAGCAGACGGGCAACGTGCCGCCGCAGGTTCTTACAGTACGGGATCACGATTTCGATACGTGGCAACAGGCGTTCCGGGTCCATTCGGCGGCGAGTGGCTTGGCCGGGCACGAACCATCGGAGACGACGGCGGGTGACGCGGCGCACCATGCGCTCTTATACCACTAGAGCTTCACGAAGATACGCCGGCGATACAGCACCGAGAGAATACCAAGCCACACGAGGACGAAGGTGATCGCAAACAGCAACGATGCGTTGCGGGGCTCGAGCCACGAGGCGTAGAACGTCTGGTAGATCCATGTCTCGAGAGCGATCGGCCGACCGCCGGAGTTGACCTTGAAGACCGAATAGATGAGGCGGGCCATGATCCCGGAACCCACGAACGCGACGATCGGGTTCATTCCGTAGATCACGAACGGCTTCGTCCAGCCGGTCACGCGATGCTCGTCGATGATCCACATGCACGTGGCGAGCGTGACCGCGGCCATTCCGCCCGTGAACAGGACGTAGGAACTCGTCCAAAGGCTCTTGTTGATCGGGAACGACCAATGCCACATGAGTCCCAGCATCATCGCGATGCTGCCTGCGGCGAACATGCCGGCGAGGCGCTCACTCAGTGGCCGTGGTGACCTGATCCAGCGACCGCAGATGATCCCCAGCATCGCGGTGGCGATCGCCGGGATGGTCGAGAACGGGCCTTCGGGATCCCAGGTCTGGCTGTTGATCCAGAGGTGGTTCCCGAATTTGCCCCAGTCGAGCAGCAGGCGGTCGAAATAGGCGGCGAGCGTTTCCGGCGGATTGTGCAGGACGTCGATACCGAGGAACCCGTTAGGCGGAACGGGCAGCAACGTCATCGCGAACCAGTAGCCGAACAGGAGCGACGCAATGATCACGACCTGCTGTTTGAGCGTGGTGCGGAAGCTCAGGAGTCCGGCGAACATGTACGCGAGACCGATGCGCTGCAGCACGCCCATGATCCGCCAGTGGTACAGTCGGTCGACGACGCGCTCGACGAACGACGGATTGGCGATACCGTCGACCGCTCCCCAACTGAAGAACGGAAACCCGTTGAGGAGGAACCCGGCAAGAAAGATCAGGAGGCCGCGGCGGACGATTTGACGAATCAGCGCGCCATCGTCGTCACCACGCGCGCGCCGCGCGTCGAGCGAGAGGTGGGTCGTGATGCCGACGATGAACAGGAAGAACGGAAAGATCAGGTCCGTCGGGGTCCAGCCGTTCCACGCTGCGTGCTCGAGCGGCGGATAGATTGCTCCCCAGCTTCCGGGGTCATTCACGAGCAACATGCCGGCGATGGTCATGCCGCGAAACACATCAAGCGACAGCAGCCGCTCCCGCGTAGGCCGCGGTACTGGCGGCGGCGCATACGTCGGGGCCGGTGTGGTTGTTCGCTCGGGCGTCAACGTAGCAGTCATGATCCGCTCCTAGATCCTCGCGCACATAGCCAGCACGTCCTGCCCATCGCCTGACATGAAGAGTACGCGCCGTGACGGGCGTTGCGCGAGGAGGACTTCGTTGG
>Ga0075423_10003475_pt1 | contig 14505 bp, 16 predicted proteins | sample SoiMethybrSBSTD2_FD_80114 | JGI IMG/M metagenome (GOLD analysis project Ga0075423, IMG submission 80114) | Bulk soil microbial communities from a Populus tree surrounding site in Tennessee, USA - Soil MetaG P. TD hybrid SBSTD2 | ecosystem: Environmental > Terrestrial > Soil > Tree plantation...
AAAGCGTGGGGGTCTTATCTGCGTGAGCCTATTTATCAGTGGACGAAGGAGACGAATGCAAAGATACTCAAGCTGAATCAACACGTCAGTTACGTTCATTCAAAGTTTCTCTTGATGGACCCGCTTAGCCGCGATCCCATTGTCGTCACAGGGTCGGCTAATTTCAGCGATCCGTCAACGAATGCGAATGATGAGAACATGATTATCATTCGCGATAATCAGTGTGTGGCCGATATTTACTTCACGGAATTTAATCGTATCTTTTTTCACTACTACTTTCGTTCGGTGGTCGAAGCGACGGCTGAGCATCCTAATAAGCCGGGCGAAGACGACCAATTTCTTAAAGAGGCTCCAGAGGAGTGGCTGATAAAATATCGGCCTGGAAAATTCCGGCAGAAGCGAGTCGATTTGTTCGCGAATTTGGAAGGCTTTACGTAATTTAATTACTCCCCAGCTTCTTCTCCAGATACCTCTCGTAAATCCTATACAGCATCTCCATCGACGCGACGTCGATCCACTCGTTCTCGGCGTGGAGATTGCCGACGAGCGGGCGCGACATGATGACGGGAATGCCGAACTGGCAGATGTAGCGCGCATCGCTGCCGCCGTGCTCGCGGATGAGCGTCGGCGCCGTGCCGGTGATCTCTTCGGTCGCGGCCAAGTAGAGCGGATCGGGCGACACGCGCGTCGGCTCGGCGATGACGATGACCTCGCTTTCTATGCCGTCGGCATGGCGCGCGACGGCGGCGATGATCTCGCGTCCCGTGTGCGGCGGCGTAAAGCGAATGTCCAAAACCGCTTCGGCATGCGACGGAATACGGTTCGGCACGCGGTTCTCGGTATGCACCTGTGTCACGGCGCAGGTCGGATGCCAGTGATCGTCGCCGCCTTTCAGATCAGCGAAATGCTGCTGGATGCGCGCCACGGCGACGATGATGCGCTCCATCGGATTCTCGACGAGCCACGGCCGGGACGCATGCCCGGACGGGCCGTGCGCCGCTAATTTCAGGTGGAGAATGCCCTTCTCTTCGACGGCGATTTCATGGATCGTGCCGGAGTCGGGGAGAATCGCCACGCCGCAGCGGAAGCCCGCCCGCTCGAAGAGAAAGCGCGTGCCGTGGTTGCCGCCGTGCTCTTCGTCGGAGGTGACGGCGAGGCCGAGCGAGACGCCCGGGCGGCGCTCGTGGAAGTCGCGGAAAGTTTCGAGCAGGATCGCGAGCTCCCCTTTCATGTCGCCGCTGCCCGGGCCGTAGATCCGGCCGTCGCGCACCGCCGAGCGGTACTCCGTTCCTTCGGGACGCGCGACGACGTCGAGATGCGCGAGCAGCATCACCTCGGGCCGCTCGACGCCGAGCGGCAGGATGACGGCCGAAGGGCTGCCCTCATCGCGGAAGCGGCGCACGTCCACCGCGTCGCTTTCGACGTGATTGACGACGAACTCCATGCAGCGCTCGATCTCTTCGGGGCGCTCGCGCGTGCTCGGGATCAGGATGAGATCGCGGGTGAGCTCGATGAGGCGGCTTTTGAGAATTTCGCTCTTGCCGCTAGTCGCGGTCATAGCCCCATTCCACCGGCAGCTCGCTCCACGCGCGCGCCAGCAGACCGCCGCACTCGCCGTGATTTTTTCCGACGCAGAGAAATTGTCCCTTGGTCACTTTGCCGTCTTCATCGACGTTGAAGTTGAAAGGTATGATGCCTTTTTCTTTGCCCGGGCGGTAGAGCTCGCCCGCCTGATCCATGAGCCCGAGCAGCTGCGCGCCGTCGAGCGCCTTGCGGAACTGGATGTTTCTCATGTACCAGCAGGCGCCGGGAATGAAGTTGCGCGCAAGCACGGACGGATAGGTCGCGCCGGTCACGCGCGCGTTGATCTCGCAGATGATCGCCTCGGTGCGGCCGCCGCGGCGCACGACCAGGAAATCGGTGCTCGCGGTGCCGCGGTAGCCTTGCGCGTGGAGCCATTTCCCGGCGATGCCCGCCTGCCGGAACAGCTCTTCTTCGAGTCCCGGATGTTCGCCGGCGTAGGGCGGCGGCGACTGATTGCCCTCGTGGATGCTCTCGTCGCTTAAGATCTGCTCGGTCCAGTCGAAGAGAAACACGCAGTCGTCGTTCAGGAACATCTGCACGCTCGGCGAGCCGATGCGCTCAACGCCGGGCGTGTCCTCGTCGATCCACCCCTGCACCATGCACGGCCCTTCGAAGAAGAGATACTGCGGGGCGTCGGACGGCTTGAAGCCCGCGATCGCGGTTTTAATCATGCCGTAGCCCGAGGCCCCGATCTGCGCCTTGATCACCGCTTTCTTGTAGCCTTTTTTCCGCAGGCGCTCGAGGCACGACGGCACTTCGGCCGGGCTCGCCGCCATGAAAGTATCGAACACCGGGAGCTTGCGCTCGACTTGATGCAAGTGAAGCAGATGTTTGTTGTTGCCGTTCTTGCTGCCTTCGAGCGAGCTCACGGTGCGCTTGTGGATTCGCCGCGCCACCTCGACGAGAATCGCGTCGGTGACGTAACCGTCGATCCACTCGGCCGAATGATTTCTTAAATCCTCGATGAGAGAATCGCGCGCGGCGCTCTTGTCCGCGAGCTTCGCCGCCAGATCTTGATATTGCCGGTGCTCCAAGACTTCGAAAGCCGGGAGGGAGAGTCCGAGATCGCCGGAGAGATAATCGAGCAGGTTCACTTCGGGCGCCGCCTCGAGAAGGATTTTATTCGGGCCGCGCTGAAACAGGAGATTGAGAATCGAGACGACGCGCCCGCCGTAAGACTGCGACCCGGTGATCTGGCGCACGAGCTCGGCCGCCTCGGCGTCGTTCTCGTAGAAGATCGATCGCAAATTGCAGAAAAAAAGGACGCTGCGGTCCCAGAACGGCGGCAGCTTTCCGGCGACGTTCTTGATTTCGGGCGTCATCAGGTGCGCTGTCGCGCCGCGGGGTTGACGCCGAGAATCACTAAGTGGAATGCGTGTGAGACAGCGGCTCGTAGTCGGGTACCTCCGCGTAGCGCGTCCGCAACCGCGCGTTCTCCACCTCCAGCTCCTGCACCCGGCGCTCCAACTCGACAACGTCCTGCCTCGCCCGGCGCACCTCGGTATTCTTTCCGCGAATCGTGATCGTCGAAGACACCGAGCGCGCGAGATAGATGATCCAGGCAATGAAAAGACCGATCAACAGCGAGCCGACGACGACGAGATAGAGCGGCACCTCTTCGAGCGCATAGTCCGCGAGGTGGATCGTGACGGGTATCGTATTTTGCGTCGCGAAATATCCCACGGCGGCGCCGAATATAACGGCTATGAGCAAAGCCAACATAATGGACTCCTTTCTAGAGCCACGGGCCTACCTACTGGTCTAGAGTATGAGGGGAACGAAATCCAGACGCTTGGCCGGGTTTGTAGTGCAAGTAAAGGTTTTTTCGCCGGAAAAGCAGGCAAATACCTGATGGCATTTAAGACACCTTGTCTCGAAAATCGACATTCGAGGCCACTCTAGCTCAAAAGGTAGAGCAGCTGATGTGTAATCAGTGCATTGCCGGTTCGACTCCGGCGGAGTGGCTCCACTTCCGAGTCAAAAACCTACTCCGATGCCGATGCCGGGCCCGCGAAAATGGTCGTCGCGGAAGCGCCGCTGGAGTTCCTCGTCCTTGCGGGCTGCATCGACCTCATCCTCCATCTTCTTTCCCACCCATTCGGCGTCGGCGATGAGGCGCGGCCAGTCGATCTTGCCGGTGGAGACGTCCGCCAGGTTCTTTTCGATCTGGTTGCGGATCTCACGGTTCACGTCCCAATAATAAAATTGAGTGTTGTAGTTCAGATAATCGAGCCAGTCGTGGAGTCCTCTCATGCCGGCTTCGATTTCTTTAAGAGCGCGCTGGCGATCGCCGGTGCGCGCGAGCGTGAGTCCGAGATAAATGCGAGCGAGATAATCGTCTCTGTCGTGTGACAAGGCGCGCTCGAGCGAGCGGCGCGCTTCCGCTAATTGCCCTGTATGGTATTGGGAGCGGCCGAGGTAGGTCCAAATGCTTTCGCGAAACGGACCCGATCGATAAAAATAAGACGGGTCGCGCTCGGCCGCCGATTGAAAACGGCGGAGCGCCTCTTCGTAGTTATCGAGCAGCAGAGCCCGGCGGCCCGACTGCACCTCTCCCGCGGTCTGACAGGCTGTGCAGGCGAGCAGCAAGGTAAAAAGAAGCCATCGCCAGCGTCTGTTCCTCATTACTCACGGATACTCCGTAACTGCGGGAAGTCAATTGAGTTTCTGCTTAATCCGCCGCACGGGGGGTTCTTTAATATTTAGCGTAGACTTTTCCGCCGCCGTTCGTATCAAGGTTTGAAAACACCAGCCGATCGGCAGCAACGATAAACCCGGCTGTCTGGAGCAGTCTGAATCGTGTATGATCCATAACACTAATCAACGCCGGAACGACGAAATTACAACCTCATGGCGGTGGAATGGGCTGAAAAGGACGACGGCGAGCTGCTCGCCCTCATTCAAACCGGCAGCCATCATGCTTTCGGCGTGCTTGTGCGGCGGCATACCGAGCGCTTCTACCGCCTCGCCTATCGCTATGTACAAAACCGTGAGACCGCCGAGGATATCGTGCAGGACGCATTCTTGAAATTATGGGAGGAGCCGTCGCGGTGGCAGCCGGGGCGCCACAGCAAGTTCACGACTTGGTTTTACAAAGTGGTGGTAAACCTCTGCCTCGACTGGCAAAAGAAAAAACGACCTCAATCGCTGCCGGAGGACATGCCGCTCGTCGACCAGCGGGACCGACCTGAACAAGCCGTCGTCCGCAACGAGGAACGGCGCCGGCTCGAAACCGAGATCGCCGCGCTTCCCGAGCGGCAGCGCGCGGCGCTGAATCTGTGCTTCGCCGAGGGACTCAGCAATCAGGAGGCGGCGGAGATTATGGGAGTCAATTTAAAGGCGCTCCAATCGCTCTTGATGCGCGCCAAGGCCACGCTGAAAGAGCGCCTGGGAGACTGAGGTTTTTATGACTGCGATGCGTGACGAAAAGCTCGAAGAGATGCTGCGCTCGCGGCGAGTCGAACCGCCCAGCGCGGATCTGGCGGAGCGGATCATTCTCAAGGCGCAGGCGATTCCGCAGAGCCAGGCGCTGCCGCTCGGGCAGTCGCTCAGGCGGCTGTTCGCCGAGTTCCATTTGCCGAAGCCGGCCTATGTGCTCGCCGGGACGCTCTTGGTGGGCTTTCTACTCGGCTTCAATAATCCTTTCGATACGACGCCGCCGGTGAACTCTGTAACCTCGCCGACCGCGCAGGCCTATCTCTACGCCGACGAGGACGATTTATGAATCGGACATTGAAGGTGGTTTTTCTCATCTCGCTCATCGCTAACGTTCTGCTCGTGGGCGTGCTTTTCGGCGCGCTGCCGCGGCGCTTCGGCGAGCGGCACGATTTCCGCGATCGGTTGAGAAGCGACGTCGAAAAGTTGCCCGAGCCGGCGCGCGCGCGCCTGCGCGAGAATATCGAGCAGAGGCGTAAAACCGACGAGCCTGCCTTGGCGGAAATCAGACGGGCGCGCGAGGAGGCGCTTCGGATTATCGCAGCCGAGCCCTTCGATGAGGCGGCATACGACCGCCAGGTGGATAAGATCTCGGAGCTGCGGCGCGCGCTTTTCAAACGCATGTCGGATCAGATGAAAGAGACGATCAAGGCGCTGCCGCCGGATCAGCGTAAGGCGGTCGCCGATCTCTTCAAACGCCCCCCGCCCGGATCGGCCGGATAGACGACTCTGCCCCCTTTCGACCAAATAGCTGTAAGCGCCGGAATTCCGGCGCTTTTTTTTGCCCTTCGACAAGCGAAGACTCCACCCCCCTCGATCGTATCAAGGGCATGAGATCACCACTAAAGCACCCCTACATCGGTGAATTAACAAAAACCCGGAAATTTATCGGCCTGGCCGTGGTCGCCATTCTAATAGCCAGCGGGTGGTACTGGCACTCGCGGTCTGCCGCGGATGAAGGCAGAGCGACGCTTCGCCCCGTCGCAGTAACGCGCGGAACGATCGAGGACGTAGTCACGGCGCAGGGCAAGCTCGAGCCCAACCAATATGTCGACGTCGGCACGCAGATTTCCGGCCAGCTCAAGAAAATATACGTCCAGATCGGCGATACCGTGACCAAAGGCCAGCTCGTCGCCGAGATCGATCCGCGCGTTTATCAGGCGCAGGTCGAAGCGAGCGAGGCGCACATCGGAAGCCTGAAAGCCCAGCTCGAGCAGCAGAAGGCCACCGCCGTGCTGGCGCAGCAGAACTTGAAGCGCAATCAGAACCTGATCGATGCCAACGCCGTCAGCCGCCAGGCGCTGCAGGAGACGGAATCGCAGGCGGCGGTCGCCGAGGCGCAGGTGCAGTCGATCGCCGCCCAGATCAAGGAGACGCAGTCGAACCTCGAGGGTATCAAGACCAACCTTGGCTACACCAAGATCTACGCGCCGATGTCCGGGACCGTGACAACCATGCCCGCGCGCGAGGGACAGACGCTGAACGCGAACCAGACCGCGCCGGTCGTTCTTCAGGTCGCCAACCTCGACCTGATGACGGTGCGCGCCAACGTGGCGGAGGCCGACGTGCCGCGCTTGAAGGAAGGCATGCCCGCCTATTTCACGACGCTCGGCAACAGCGAGCGGCGCTGGCAGGGAAAGGTGCGGCAGATTCAGCCGGCACCGCAAGTCATCAACGACGTCGTCCTCTACGATGTGCTCATCGACGTAAAAAACGAAGGCCGGCAGCTCATGACCGGCAGCACCACGCAGGTCTTTTTCATCCTCGGCAAAGCCGACAACGCGACGATCATCCCGGCCGAGGCGCTGACGCGCCGGGCGCCCGACGCCGACAACGACAAAGGCAAGGCCTATCGCGTCGTGGTCCAGGCGCAAAACGGCCGTGAGGAGCGCCTGATCCACGTCGGCATGACGACACGCGCGCAGGCTCAAGTGATCGACGGACTCAACCCCGGCGAGCGCGTCCTGCTGCGCCGGCAGGAAGGCGCGGCGCAGGCGGCAACCGCGCAGACGAACCAGCGGCGCAATCCGGGATTTAACCGCGGGCCGCAGCTGTGACGGCGATGGACAACATGAAAAATGAAATCATTCTCGACCTCCGCGACGTGCACAAAGAATATGTGACGGGAGACACCGTCGTGCGTGCGCTCGACGGCGTGTCGCTCGCCATCCGGCGCGGCGAATTCGTCGCCATCATGGGGCAGTCGGGCTCGGGCAAATCGACGCTGATGAACATCATCGGCTGCCTCGATCGGCCGACCGCCGGCAGCTATGTCGTGCTCGGCGAAGAGGCGGCGCGTCTCTCGCCGGACGAACTGGCCGCGCTTCGGCGCGAGACCTTCGGCTTCGTGTTTCAACGCTACAACTTGCTCGCCACCGCGACCGCCGGCGAAAACGTCGAGATCCCTTCGGTCTACGCGGGCCTTTCTAAGCACGAGCGGACCGCGCACGCCAGCGGGCTGCTCGAGCGGCTCGGGCTCGGAGACCGTACGCACCACCGACCGGCCGAGCTTTCCGGCGGCCAGCAGCAGCGCGTGGCGATCGCGCGCGCTCTCGTCAACGACCCGCCGGTCATCCTGGCGGACGAGCCGACCGGCGCGCTCGACAGCAGGAGCGGCGAGGAGGTGCTCGCGCTACTGAAACAGCTGCACACCGAAGGACGGACGATCGTGCTCATCACGCACGCGGAGAACGTCGCGCGCCACGCGAGCAGGATCGTTCACATCCAGGACGGCCGCATCCTTTCCGACAGCGGCGCGCCGTCCGCCGCGGAGTCGGAAGCACGACCGGAGCGCCGGAGCTACGCCGCCGGCGCCGGCCTTGCCGCGAGCATCAACGAAGCGCTGGTGACCGCGTGGCGCTCCCTGCAAGTGAATCTTTTCCGCACCGCGCTCACTCTCCTCGGCATCATCATCGGCGTCGCCGCGGTGGTCGCGATGCTCGCCGTCGGCGAAGGGAGTCGGCAGAAAGTGCTCGACCGCATCAGCTCGTTCGGCACCAATTTGATCCTGATCCGTCCCGGCGCGGCCGGCATCCGCAACGCCGGAGACATCGTCACGCTGATCCCCGACGACGCGGCCGCAATCAAGCAATTGCCCAACGTCGCGACCGCGCTCCCGGAGCGGAGCGGCCGGATCACCGCGCGCTACGGCAACGTAGACTATCAAACGTCGATGCAGGCGACCGGCGAGGATTTTCCCGCCGCGCGCGATTGGCCGGTCGCCGAAGGGCAGTTCTTCAACGCCGAGGACCTGAAGCAATACGCGCCGGTCGCGGTGCTCGGCAGCACCGTGGCGAAGACGTTGTTCACCGACGGGAAAAGCCCCGTCGGTAAATATATCCAGATCAAAAACGTCCCGTTCCTCGTGATCGGCGTGATGACGGAAAAGGGCGCGGCCCCGAACGGCAACGACCAGGACGACGTAATCTTCACGCCGATCACGACGGGTCTCGTCCGGCTGTTCGGCAAGAGCTATCTCAGCAGCATCACAATCAAAGTCGTAGATGCGGCCGACATCGAGGCCACGCAGGATCGCGTCGAGACGCTGCTCAAAGCGCGCCACCGGACCGAGGACTTCAGCGTGCGCAACATGGCCTCGATTCTTCAGGCGGCGATGGAGACGCAGGACACCTTCAGGCTGTTGCTCGGCGCCGTGGCGGCGATCTCGCTGCTCGTCGGCGGCATCGGCGTGATGAACATCATGCTCGTCAGCGTCGTCGAGCGCACGCGCGAGATCGGCATCCGTATGGCGACGGGCGCGCGCATGCGCGACATCCTGCTCCAGTTCAACATCGAGGCGGCGGTCGTGTGCGCCGCCGGCGGCGTGCTGGGAATTTTATTGGGCCTCGGCGCCGGCATCGCGCTGCGCTACAGCGGGATGACCGTGATTTTCTCCGCCGCGCCGGCGGCGCTCGCTTTCGCCTGCGCCTCCGCGACCGGATTGATCTTCGGCTATCTGCCGGCGCGCAAGGCGGCGCGTCTCGACCCGGTGGTCGCCCTGGCCTCGGAGTGAAATAAAATGCGTAAACATCTATCAGCTACTGCCATCGTCCTCTCACTCTCGCTCTCGGCCTGCAGTCTCGCGCCGCAGTTCGCGCGCCCAAACATGGACCTCCCGCAGGGGTGGAACGACGCGTCCGGCATAGGGATGCGCTCGGGGCCCGCCGAGAAACCCTTCTGGGAGGAGCTCGGCAACCCCGAGCTGGATAATTTGATCGACGTGGCGCTGGCACATAATCTCGACCTCAAGGCCGCGCTTCACCGTATCGACGAGGCGCGCGCACTCGCCAAGGTCGCCGCCGCGCCGCTCTACCCGCAGGTCAACGCGAGCGGCTCCGCCTCGCGCACCTATCAGCAATCGCCGACCACGCAGACGACCAACGCCGCGCAAGCGAGCGGCAGCATCAGCTGGGAGGTCGATCTCTGGGGCAAGAACCGCAACCAGGCGAAAGCCGCGGACTATCGCACTAACGCGAGCGCCTTCGATCGCGCGGCGCTCCGGCTGGTCATCACCTCGGACGTGACGAACCTGTATACCCAAATTCTCGGCTTCAACGACCGCATCGAGATCGCGGCGAACAATCTCAAGAACGCGCAGGAGGTGCTGCGCATCATCGAGGCGCGTTTCAAGGAAGGCGCCGTCTCCGGGCTCGAAGTCTCGCAGCAGCGAGTCGAGGTCAACACGTTTCAGTCGGCGCTCGCGGCACTTAACGAGCAGCGCACGACTACGCTGAACGCGCTCGCGGTCCTGCTCGGAAGAGCGCCGCAAAATTTTACCGCGCCGCAGGCGCAATTCGCATCGCTCAAGGTGCCGGAATTCAGCCTGACCCCGCCGGCTGAGCTTCTGACGGCGCGCCCGGATATCCAGAGTGCCGAAGCGGGACTTCGCGCCGCCAACGCCGACATCGGCTCCGCGCGCGCGGCGTTCTTCCCATCGGTGACCCTCAGCGCCGATACAGCGATCGCGGCGGGTTTCGGCAATCCGGCGGCCGCGGTGAGCTCGCTCGCCGCGAACATCCTAGCGCCCATCTTTTCGGGCGGAAGACTTACGGGGAATCTGCAAAACGTGACCGCCCGCCAGAAAGAACTGGCCGCGCAGTACCAGAAAACCGTCCTCACCGCCTTCCAGGAAGTCGAAGACGCGCTCGCCGCGCTTAAAAGCAACGACGAGCAGGCCGAGGTGTCGCGTCGTTCGGTCATCGAGTCGCAAAACGCCTACAACATCGCCAAGGCGCGTTTTGACGCCGGCGCGATCGACTATCTGACGCTGCTCGAGACGCAGCGCAGCCTGTACCAAGCGGAAGACAATCAGATCGTTGTCGCCGAGGCGCAGCTCGGCGCGTTCGTCCAGCTGCGCAAGGCGCTGGGGGCCTGAGGCTCAAAGACCAGAGCAAAAAAACGGCGGGCAGCCGCTTTCGCAGCCGACCCGCCGGCCGGAAGTAAGTAAGAAGGCCGCGGGCTGCTATGTGCAGCCGCGCATCAGGAAAAGGATCACGAGAACGGGTATCGGCACTCCCAGCGCCCACAGCAAGATCCAACCTGCCCTACCCGATTGGTTCAGAAGAATCTTCATCGCCTCACTCCTCTCCTCGTTCTATCGTTGATGTACCTCAAAGCCGCGGATCTTCGTATCCGTAGCTTTTGCCGTTATGCCCAGACCTATAACCCGTGCGCGATGGGCGCATGAGCGCCTCACGCACCATGCCCAGTACAGTCTTGATAATCGCGCCCACGGCAATGCCCTTCAGGGCGGCGAGCTCGACAGTCACCGAATCCTGCACACCGCTCCATTTTCGCGGCGCCCTGGACTTTGCTTCGCGGGTATATCGGTCGGCCGTGTCGGCGAGCGACCGGTGGGCGCCGCGACGCCCGATAATGAACCCCAGCAGGACGGATCCGCCGAACAGCGGCCAGGGGTATTGGGACGCCTGGTAACGAAGGTCGAAAGTTCTCTTCACCTTCCCGACGGTTTCGCGCAGACGACCCTCGAGCAGCTCGACTTTATTGACTAAGTCGGAGCTCGCTTGCTCCAGTTTTACGCGGGTGGCATTGATTTTATCGTCGGCCGGGTCGTCCTTGGCCATGAGAACCTCCTCCTTCGCTCTTTCCCCACAAGCGTCACGGTGCTCTTGCCGGCGACGAGCAGCAGGCCTCCGACCAAAACCAAAACACCGCCGACGATGCCGTAACAGCCCCAGAGCGGAATCACTGTGAACGCGGCGAGCAGATGCACGATCATCAGCAGCAGCAGCATGGCGCCGGCGCCTACCACGGCGGCACCCGTGCCGACTTCGATCGCGGCGGTCTTCGCCTTGCCGAGCTCATCCTGAATCTCGAGCTTGGTCAGCGTCGCCCCTTCGACGATCAACTCCTTGACGTCGTTGACGATGTCGCTTAGGAGCGCCTTTAGATGCGGCTCGGAGTTATGCGGCTCGGAAGTGTAGCGCCCGACGTACATCTCAATCCCTCAAGCTGCGGGCGAGCAGATACCCGATGCCGATCCCTATCAGGAGCGATGGCAATGGATACTTGCGCACCAAATCCGTCGCGTCGTCCGCCAAATCGGCATAATTTTTGTCTTGCAGGTACGACCGCGCGGAATCCACCGCGTCGCGAACGCGGGCCGAGGCATTGGCGCCCAGTTCTTGCGCCCGCGCGGACATATCGGAAAAAGATCCGCCAGACTGCGAGCTGTACTCGTCCAAGCGTCGATCGACCTCTTGCTGCGCCTCGTCGCGCGTTTGGCCGTATTTCTGCTGGATCAAGCCGATAAGCTTGTCTTTTTCTCCCCCGATCCAGTCGAAATCGTCGTCGGTGAGACGCCCCCACCACGATTTCAAAGCGCCGCGCATCTGTCGCCATTGACCTGCCGTTATATCCTGGTTCATCGGTACCTCCTGAAATTTTTTAACTAATCGATAGAGACCCCTAATCTGATTTTAACTGGATCGCTATGGCGCTCACCGCGGGTGAATGGTCCAATCTCCCTGCGAATTTTTCCTGAACCGTGTAAACAATGCGGTGTGCTTGTGGATCGGCCGCTATTTCGGATAGATTCGATCCAGGCGAACCCTCATGCTTTACGGCGTCTTCGACCATTTAGATCGCGGCGCGCAGCCGCTCGGCGATTTTTACAATGCGCGCCTGGAGTTGATCGAAGCCTACGAACGGGCGGGCTTTTACGCGTATCATCTGGCGGAGCATCACGCGACGCCGATCGGCATGGCGCCGTCGCCGAATGTATTTCTCTCCGCCGTCGCCCAGCGCACGCGCCGCCTGCGCTTCGGTCCGCTCGTGTACGCCCTGCCGCTGCATCATCCGCTGCGACTCATCGAGGAAATCTGCATGCTGGATCAGATGAGCGGCGGGCGGCTGGAGATCGGCTTCGGCCGGGGCGCCTCGACGATCGAGAACTCGTTTTTCGGCCGGAAGCCCGCCGATGCAGAGCGGGTTTACACCGAGGCGCTCGACATCGTGCTGCGCGGCCTGGCTGAAAGAAAAGTGAATTTTAGCGGCGAATTTTTCTCTTTTAAGGATGTGCCGCTGGCGCTCGAGCCACTGCAAACACCTCACCCGCCGGTATGGTATGGAGTCCATTCGGTCGAGAGCGCCCACCGCGCCGCGCGGCGCGGGCTAAATATCGTGAGTCTGGACAGCGCCGAAGAGACGAGAGATTTCGCCGCCGCTTACCGGCAGACCTGGCGGGAGCTGAACGGCGAGCGCGCGATGCCGAAAATCGGCCTCAGCCGCTTCGTCGTCATCGCCGAGAACGCCGGTGAGGCGCTCGATACGGCGCGCCGCGCGTATGCGATGTGGCGACGGAGCTTTTACTATTTGTATTCCACTTTCGGCGGTGCGCCGAAGCATCCTCGGCCGCCGACGTTCGAGGAACTGATGGAGGCCGGCGAGGGGGTCGCGGGCACACCGGAAGAAGTGTTCGGTTTCTTTGAGCAGCAGCTGGGAAAATCGACCGTGACTTACCTAATCGGGCAGTTCGCCTTCGGCGATCTGACGCTCGCCGAGTCGCTGCGTTCGCTGGATCTATTCACCCGTTACGTGATGCCGGCGCTAAAGTCAGCCGACGACGACGCGTAAACTAACGCAAATTCCCCGTGTGCCCGAGCGAATAGCGGCCCGGCTGCGGCCAGACCGTGAGCCCGTGCGGCTCTTTGCCGACCGCGATGCTTTTGACCTCGCCGCTTGCGGTATCGATGACATAGACTACGTTGTCATAGCGGCCCGAGAGCCAGAGCGCTTTGCCGTCGGCGCTCACGTTGCCCATGTCCGGGCTGCCGCCGCCCGGGATCGGCCAGTTCACGACGATTTTCCGCGACGCAAAGTCAAGGACCGAAACGCTCCCTTTGCCGCGCCGCGAGCCGCGGATTTGATTGGAGCCGCGGTTCGCCACGTAGAGTCTGGTCGCGTCGCGGCTCGGATAGAGGCCGTGCGTTCCCTTGCCGGTCGGCAGAAACGCAACCTCCGCAAATTTCGCCCCGTCGACCAGGAAGACGCCGTCGGCTTTCATGTCGGCGACGAAGAAAATCGAGCCGTCCGGAGATATGCGCACGTCCTGCGGCATGCCGCCTTTCGAAAGCTTCAGATAGCCTACGACTTTGCGGTCGAGCCAGTCGATTTTGGCGACGCTGCCGGCGAACTCGCACGTGAAGATCGCGTAGCGCCCGTCGATCGAGAAATCCGCGTGGTTGATGCCGGCGCATTCGGGAACCGAAAGCGAATACTGAAGCGCCATCGTTTGCGGATCGCGAAAATCGAGCCGCTTCTTGTCCTCGGCGACGATGATCGCCGAGCGCCCGTCGGGCGTGAAGTACATATTGTAAGGATCGTCAACGGGGACATTCTTTCCCGGCTTGCCGGTTTTGGGATCGATGGGAGTGAGGCTGCCGTCCCGGCGTCCTTCGGCATTGTTGTTGACCCACAGCGTCTTTAAGTCCCACGACGGGACGATATGCTGAGGGTCGACGCCGACGGGAAAACGATCGATGACTTTGAGCGTCGCGGGATCGATGACGCTCACGTCGCGGCTGCGGCGATTGGGCACATAGACGCGGTTCAGCCCTCCGGCAACCGCCGCGCTGAAGTTGCCCGGCCGCGTCTCGCTGTAGAGATTCGCCGGATCAACGACCGGCGGCATGCCGGGCACGGTTTGGATGGCGGCGGGCGCGCCAGCGGGCTGCGCCGAAAAGACGGGGGCGCCTGATAAAAAGATCGATATTAAGACTAATGATATCCAAAGTCGTCCTACCATCACGTGAAGTTAACCTCTCCTTGGTCATTTAGACGCGCGGAATCGAGCCATATTACTGCAACAAGGAATTTTCTCCAAACGGGCAATTGCCGCGCACGCGAGAATCCAATCTTTCTGCATCGGCCCCTGATGGTTCACGGTCACCGAAAACCGCCCTGCGTGTCATTCTGAGGCGGAGCCGAAGAATCTCTCTTAAAAGCTACTTCGGAGAGATCCTTCGC
>Ga0075423_10003477_pt1 | contig 14502 bp, 15 predicted proteins | sample SoiMethybrSBSTD2_FD_80114 | JGI IMG/M metagenome (GOLD analysis project Ga0075423, IMG submission 80114) | Bulk soil microbial communities from a Populus tree surrounding site in Tennessee, USA - Soil MetaG P. TD hybrid SBSTD2 | ecosystem: Environmental > Terrestrial > Soil > Tree plantation...
ATATGCACACTGGAATGCTTTGGTTCGATAACTCGCAAACGGCACTTACTGTCAAAATTCAAAAAGCTGTGGATTACTACAACAAAAAATATGGTCGTAGTCCCGATTTGTGTCTGGTTCATCCCAGCATGCTGGAGACGAATCAACGTCAGCTTGAAATCAACAAGTTGACTGTCCGCCCCTACCGGCCTGTTCTACCGGGCCACATTTGGATTGGCATCGAGGACAAAAACTAGTCGAGTCCCTGTCCCTTGCAAACCTCCCGCAGAACTGGCCTGCGGGAGGACTTTTTTAACCAATAGCCACAACAAAAGCTACGGAATGACTCTGGCTGTGACTAATACTCACAGACCAATTTGTTAATCCCAATTCCTTCGCCTTATTCTCAGCCATCCCACTTAATGTCAACTTTGGGGCGTTTTGTTCGTCGCCTAAAATTTCGATTTCTGTCCAGGTGATATCGCCAATTCCTGTACCAAGCGCTTTGACAACTGCTTCCTTTGCTGCAAAACGACCTGCCAGCGACTCGGCGCGCTTCCCACAATATTCCAATTCAGCGGGCGTGAAGATCCGCTCCAGGTAATGTTTGCCATGGCGCGTCACCACTTCTTCGATGCGAGCAATTTCGATAAGATCAACACCTGTTGCAAGTTTCATAGTCACTAAATAATGCTTACCAATTGCTTTGTATACTTACGGCCCCGCTACTGCAATTACGAGCTTATTAGGGTCAATAAACTTTCTGGCTGTATTCAAAACACCCTCAGCTGTGACTTCATTGACCAAACTTTCGTAACGATGATAATAATCCCAACCCAGATTGTGGCGTTCGATATTTAACAAGGCATTCGCCACTCCCCCATTTGACTCCAGCGAGAGCGGCAAACGTCCAATGAAATTTGCCTTTGTATCGGCGAGTTCATCCGCCGTAACACCATCCTGTATAAATCGCTTTAGCTCATCCAGAATAAGATCAGAGGTCTTCTTTACATTTTGCGGATTCACACCCGCGCTCACATCCCATGATCCAGGTCCAAGCCCTGCGCTCAAGCTGGAATAGGCATAATAAGCCAACCCGGATTTTTCGCGCACCACATCGCCGATCCGTCCCATCATCCCGAACTGACCGAGGATGTTATTCCCGATTGAGGCCGACATAAACTCAGGATCGCGGCGCATCGGACCATTCGTGCCAATGATCAAATCGGATTGTGATTTGCCTGCAATGCGATGATGTTTGCTGACCGTTTTCTTAAGAGTCTTTAAGGGAGGCAATTCAGGCGTTTGTTTCTGACTCTTTGCCTGCCAACTACCTAACGCGCGTTTGACTTGTTTTACCGCGTCTTCTGGCTTCACTGCACCGACGATCGCGATCACCATGCTGCGCGGACCGTAATGCTCATGATGAAATTTCGCTAGATCATTGCGCCTGATGTTCTGGATCGTTTCCGGATAGCCATCTTCCGGTCGGCTGTAAGGATGATCTTTGAATAAAATCTTATCGAAAACCATCGAAGCCATGTCCCCGGTGTCCTCGGCGCGAATAGCAAGTCCTGTCAGCAATTGGGCGCGTAGCTTTTCGATTTCATTTTTAGGGAAGATGGGTGTTGTTAATGCTTCTGATAAAAGATCAAGCAACAATGGTAAATCTTCTGAGAGCGAACGTCCATGGAATCCAGATTTATGGACACCGATATTAAACCCTAAACTGGCCCCAACTGATTCCAGCGCATTATAAATCTCGTCGAATGTCCGTTTTTTGGTGCCGCGCATTAGCGCAGAAATGACGAAATTCGCCAGACCAAGTTTCTCTTCGGCATCGAACAACGCACCAGCATTGAAATACCCACTCACCACCACAGACGGACTGCTGAAGTTCGAACGCGCTAGGACTATGATGCCATTGGGTAAGACTTCTCGATAAATATCATTTGGACCCGGGAGGGATGAGCTAACCTGATTCATAATTACCCCTCCTCTCGGCCGGAACATAAGTGCCAGTAACTCGGTTTTGTGGTTTGAGATATTGATTTGCCACTCGCTGAATGTCTTTTGCCGTAACTTTTGATAACTTATCGAGATATGTCTCGAACCATTCGTAGTTGGCAAACATTTCAGCATAACCCAGCCAAAAAGCTTGATTAGTGATATTTTCTATGCGATATGCGAACACAGCTCGTGCCTGTTTAATTGCACGAGCAATCTCTCCTTTCAAAACCAGATGATCCTGGATGCGTCTAATTTCGGTATCAAGAACAGCTAGAACCTCATCAGCTCTACGTTGTGGATGGATTACTAGGGTAATTCGATAGAGAAAAGGATCAATCGTAGCCTCTGCTCCACCGGAAACATCTACAGCATATTCTTTATCCACCACAGCACGATAAAGGCGCGATGTTTTATTTGAAAGGCCGCTTGAACCAGCCAGAAGGCTATCGAGAACAATTAGGGGAAAGAAATCGGGATGCGAAGCAGAGGGAAAATGATATGCAACTTGAACATATGCAGTCTCGCCTGGGCCTTCCACGGAAAGACGCACTTCTCCGTTTTGAGGCGGTTCGGGGCGCGCCAGCCGCGCCAGGTCACTTCCTGCGGGGATAGGTTCAAACAATTCCCTGATGCGCGCAAGCATGGATCCTGTGTCAAAGTCGCCAGCCACTGCCATAACCACGTTGTTGGGCACATAAAACGCGCGATAGTGGTGATAGAGATCATCACGCGTCATCGAGTGGAGATCAGCCTTATCACCGATGACTTCGTGATGATACGGATGGACACGAAACGCAGTTTGCTGAACGGCTTCGCCCAAAAGAAAGAGCGGTTCATTTTCACTGCCCTCACGCTCAGAGATAATGACTGTTCGCTCAGAGGCCACTTCATTCGGATTGAATTGGCTATTGACCATCCGATCTGCCTCAAGACGGAGAGCCAAGTCTATCTTATCAGCAGGCATTGTTTCGTAGTATCTTGTTGAGTCGAGAGAGGTCGATGCATTCCACGATCCGCCTTCGCGGGAAATGGCTTTATCAAGCATGTTTGCAGGGAATTGCTCTGTGCCCTTGAATTGCATATGCTCGACCCAATGCGAGACACCCGTCCGCCCCTGTACTTCATCGCGTGAACCGACGCGGTACCACAGCCACGATGAAATGATCGGCGCGGTATGGACCTCTTTCAGCAGAACCTTTAGGCCGTTGGATAAAGTGGTCTGCGTAATTGTATCTTTCATGGAACCACAGTCTGCGCCGGTGCAGGGGCAGCAAATGAAGGACAAACCTGCAAGCCATTGACTGTTGCATTAGGTTCGATGAGACAATACCAGGGTTCAACGACTTTTTGCAAACCAACAAACGGTTCGTGCAACTGTGTTTGGCTCAGGGGGATATTCACAGGAACATCCAGGTGAATCGGAACACTGTTTTGCACGGGGAGCTGAAAATTAAGATTAACCGTCAGGGGTGTATTCGCCGGGAGAGTCACAACTGCATCTGCGTCGATACTCACTGTGCCGGTGTTGATGCGGACGTGTGCATTAGGAATAGTGGCACTTTGAGCCAGTGTAATCTGAGTGGTTGTTTGGACGGGCACGCTAATATTTAGAGGAATGACAGCATCCACAGGGATCGTTGAGGCAATCGTAGCCTGATCCATTTTGACAAAGTTCACGTACAATCCGCCTAGCAAGCCTGAGACTTTGTCATTTGCAGTGCTTTGAATTACACCCAGCATCTGAAATACAATCAACAGGATAATGATCAAGACAATATTAACTGTTATAGACATCAGACTCGCTATTGTCCAAAAGGCAGGCAGAAATTTAAATCGCCATTGCCTGGGTTGAGGTTCAGAGGAGGCAGAAGCTGGAATTGGCTGTGCAGAGGTTGGGGTTCTTGGAATATTGGAACCATTCCCGCGCGGCAGCCTCGAGTGGATCGAATTATCATCATTTCCTGAGATCAATTTTTTCATTTTGCTAGGTTCGTTTTGATCGGAAGCGGGTGTAGACATACGACCTCCTCATGATTGATGCGACTGCTCGGTTTCCCAAATCTCAAATTGGTGAATACCATCCTGTTAGTTCTACATGGATGAACCGGGGAAATACTCGTAATCTTAACATAGATATGTATTTTCGAGCATCGCTATTTTAGTCACATTGTGGTTCAAAAACAACCTGAATATAAGCGTTACATGAAGGTTGAGTTGACCGTCTTGTATGTGATTTTCTTTTTGGCTATAATCAGCCAGTTCTAATCCAAAATTGGAGTTTTTTGGAGGTGTTGTGACCAATCAATTTTTCGTCGCGGTGATCGGTGCCGGACCAGCGGGGTTATTCGGTGCGCGCGAACTTGCCAATCATGGCGCGCGAGTTCTTTTGCTCAACCGCGATATCAAACCAGGCGGGCTTGCAGAATATGGGATTTATCCTAATAAACATATCATGAAGAACGGTTTGCGCAAACAGTTCCGCCAGGTAATGGATCTGCCAAACCTTGATTATTACGGAAACATCACGATCGGTTCACAAGGCGATCTCACCCTCGATGATTTGCGCGCCCTTGGTGTCCAGGCTATCCTTGTTACAGTTGGGGCGCAAGGCACCAAATGGCTAGGTTTGCCAGGCGAAGATTTAGTGGGCGTTTATCATGCAAAGGATATTGTCTATTATTACAACCACCTGCCGCCTTTCAGCCAGCGAACCTTCTATTTTGGAAAACGCTGCGCCGTGATTGGCGCGGGCAACGTAATGCTCGATATTACACACTTTCTCGCCCGCGAGAAAAAAGTGGATGAGGTCATCGCGATTGTGAGACGCGGACCCGCTGAGATCAAATTTGAAAAGAAGGAAATGGAATACGTGATCGATAACCTGGATCAAGCCGCATTGGATGCGGAGATTCAGCGCGTTGCCCCGATCATGCAGGCGGTTCATCAGGACCCGCAAGCGGCGCGCGCCACGATTTTGGAAGCTCTCCCGAAAGCGTTGCCAAAGGTGTCTGACACGCGTTTCCGCTTCGAATTTCTTGCATCTCCTGTTCAATTGATCGGAGATGAGAACAGCAATTTGAAACAGGTTGAGCTCGAAGATAATATTCTTGTGGAAGCCAATGGTGATACAAAAGCGAGGGGAATCGGGAACAAGCGTCGGCTGGATGTGGAAACGGTTGTCTTCGCTATCGGTGACAAAGTAGATGCATCCTTTGGTCTGCCTATTGAATGGAACGAGTTCGTGAAGAATCCAAACCCACATTTTCCTATCGAAGGTATTTCCTATGAATCGCCCTTCGAAGATGTATTTGTTGGAGGCTGGTCTCGTCAGGCAAGCACAGGTCTGGTTGGCTACGCGCGCAAGGATGGCACGAACGCATCAAAAGCTGTCTGGCAATATCTGCAAACCAAACAGCCAATCGAACCAAATCTCAAAGCTGTTGCTGAAAAGATCAAAAGCCTGAACAAGCCAATCGTTACAAAAGACGATATTAAGAAATTGGAAGCCATCGAAATTGCCGAAGCACAAAAGCGGGGAATGGAAGAATTCAAGTTCGATACCAATGATGATATGGTACAAGCAATGGGGTTAACAGTTACGGCTTAGATGAATTACACCTCTGCGCAAATAAAGAAGCGAACACGCGGCTGAGGTTGAGCACGCGAATTCAATTCAACTTTTGCATATCAACTCCTTATGAAACGCGACTTGTATTTTAGCAAACCACTGATGAACGCAGCAGGATCATTGGGATTCACGCCAGAACACCGGGATCTTAAAAACCTTGGGATTATTGAGGACTTCGGCGCGTTTGTGACCAATCCCTTCTCACTACGTCCGCGCTTGCCTGCTGGGAAACCAGAATTTGTCGAATACCCGGGCGGATTTCTGCTCCACACCGGCTTGCCGAATCCAGGATTCAACGCGGGCCCGAAAAAATATTCAGCAAAGTGGTCACGTTCCGATTTGCCAATCATTGTTCATTTGATGGCAGATCGCCCCGAAGAAACGCAAAAGATGGTCCGCTCTTTGGAAGCACAAGAGAATGTAATGGCGGTTGAGCTTGGTTTTGCACCCTTGCTTGCGAACGATATTATTCTACTTACACTCGAGATGTGTTTGGGCGAATTGCCTTTGATTTTTTCATTGCCTACTGAACAGGTTTTGTCACTGGGCCCGCGCTTGATTCAGGATGGAGCGCAAGCGATCAGTATTTCTACACCGCGTGGTGCTTTGCCCATTACCCCTAATTTACCTCCCATGAAGAGAGGGGAGTTAATCACAGGTCGCTTATACGGCCCCTCGCTTTTCCCACAAACTCTTGAAACCGTGCATTCTGCTGCAAAGTTGGGACTCCCCATTATTGGCGCGGGTGGAGTGTGGACAAAGGAAAGCGCCGACACGATGCTTTCAACTGGTGCCCTCGCCGTGCAAATAGACGCGGCACTATGGGGATTCAACTGGGGCGGTCAGTCTTCTATCGAGTAATGCACTGTTTCTAAAAAGCGTTCTTTTTGTTCAGGGGACATCCTCTGAAATGCAAGTCGAATTGTATATCCACGGATCAATTTTCCATCTTCAACGATCATCCAATCCACAATGTCTTTTCTTGAAATGGTGATCTTATCATCGATGCTCAACTTCAGTGTGGGAACGTCGTCGCCCATTGTGCCATGAAATGAACCGTCCGAATAGGCAATCCTATCCACCCATAGATCCTGAGTTGAGTCATCTGGCAAAACAAAGCGGACTTTGACGGCAACAAGTGTTCGGTTTGCCTGAGGCGTTCCGATTTTTTGGATGAACGAATCCAAGGTATCCTGCGCTTGTTGAAAGGCGGCTTCCATTTCAGTGTCAATATTTAATTGAGTCAGTGGAATTGGTGTGGGAATTTGAGTTGGTGCAGATGAACACGAAAAGATGAAAAGACAAATCGCAAGAATAAATTTTTGATTCATTACGCTATCTCTTTGGCTCTAATAGCATCACAGGAATTTTTCTCCCGGCACGTTCTTCATATTTTTTATACCCAGCATAATACGATAAAGCCAGCCGCCAATATTTTTCCCGCTCGTCATCATTTGTTTCGCGCGCCATATATTTGCTTGAACGGCCAGTATTTTGAACATCGCATTCTGGATTCTTTTTCAAGTTGTAATACCAGCCCGGGTTATGTTCACGCCCAAAGCTCGAAGCAATAAGCGCGACCCTTTCACCATCTAACAATGCGACGAGTGGAATAGTGCGCGGCTGACCTGTTTTTGCTCCAATCGTTGTCAGTTGAATAATATTCCAGCCAAGAAGTTCAGAGACGGTGTATTTCCCCTTCGTTGTTTTCAGGACTGCCTTATCAACTTGATGAATCCAGGGAGCAAAAAATGATGTTACGGAACGTAACATAAAGAATTGATGGATCAATTTTTGAAAAGCATTCGGTTTGGCGTTCATTTTTCCAGCCAGATCGTGACTGGCCCATCGTTGTGGATTTCCACCAACATGTGCGCGCCGAACTGACCCATCTGCGTTGGAACGCCATAAGCGCGTAATAGTTCGATGAATCGGTTTACCAACGGCTCAGCGATATTCGGCAATGCTGCATCTATAAATGACGGACGGCGTCCTTTACGCGTATCAGCATAGAGTGTGAATTGCGAGACAATGATCACTTCACCTTTCACGTCCAGCACAGAAAGGTTTGTCTTACCCTGTTCATCTTCGAAGATGCGCAGGTTGGCAATTTTCTCCGCAAGGAAAGTTGCCTGCTCTTCCCCATCATTAGGACCAATGCCAAGTAAAACAACAAGACCCTTCCCAATTTGGGAAATGACCTTGTCTTCAACAGTCACACTGGCTTTAGATACTCGTTGTAATAATGCACGCATAAATGGGAATTGTTAATTCCAAACTGGCAGCTAATCAATCTTGTATCCTGTTACTCTGAGGAATTCTTTTTTTTCATCGGGTGTCATATGTTCGTAGGCAAGACGAATCGTATATCCACCTATGAGCGTGCCATCCTTCTCGACGATCATCCAATCCACAACTCTCTTCTCAGGGACATCAAGTGTACGGTCCGGATGCAGATTCGTATTGTATGTCAGACCATCCATCATTCTTATGGTGAAGATACCATCGTAATAGTCTACAAGCTCCACCCAATTATCATCGGATGCCCCATCCGGCATTCTGAAACGAACTTTTACACCAAGAAAATCATAAGATGGCTTTGGAGCAAGCAGAGCATGAAGGAGAGTATCCCTCGTACTGCGAGCTTGTTCAATCGCTGCATTAAGCTCTTGATCAGAAACAGGTGAGCCGGGTTTCGAAGCCGGCGCGCCACATGAAACCACGAAAAATAAACAAAACAGAAATAGAACTTTCAACTGGAGAGCCTTAAACATATAAAATCTCCAATCTATGAAAAAAACAAACGCGCTTCACTCTTAGGCGTCACGGCAACTGCATTGCTTCCCTTACCTCTTCCATTGTTTTCTCGGCAATAGTTCGTGCACGTTTCGCGCCATCGTCCAATACATCCTGAACGTACCTCGGCTTGGATGCAAATTCTGCACGCTTGGCTCGGAACGGCTCAAGGTGGTGGTTTAGGTTCTTAGCAAGGAGTTTCTTACAATCCACACAGCCTATTCCAGCGCGGCGACATTCCACATTAACCATCTCAATGTCTGCCTGCAGCGAGAAGATTTTGTGCATAGTGAACACATTGCACACATCGGGGTTACCAGGGTCGGTCCGTTTGATGCGCGCGGGATCAGTAACCATTTCTCTTACGCGGGCAGTCGTCTCTTCAGGCGTGGAGGCAAGCTCGATGTGATTGTTCAAGCTCTTGCTCATCTTTTCCTTGCCGTCGATGCCAAGTACTTTTTTGATCTCAGTATGTTTAACCTGCGGCTCGATCAACACTTTTGTGTTATAGCGATAATTAAATGAACGAACAATCTCACGCGCGAATTCAAGATGTGGGGCCTGATCAATGCCCACAGGGACAATATCCGTTTTATAAAGGACGATATCGGCAGTCATCAAGACAGGATATCCCACCAATCCATAATTCACATTCTCGGGTTGCTGTCGCACCTTATCTTTGAAGGTTGGCAGATCAGTCAACTTGCCAAACTGAGTCACCATGGAAAGATACGTGTGCAGTTCCATTACTTGCGGGACATGCGATTGCACAAATACTATTGATTCATCGGGTCGAATGCCTGCCGCCAGCCAGTCAAGTACCATTTCTACTGTGTTCTGCCTCAACTCTTGAGTTGTCTCCACGGTCGTCAGCGCGTGGACATCCACGATGCAATAGACACAATCATAGTCATCCTGCAACGCCACATAGTTCTGGATCGCGCCCAGATAATTCCCCAAATGTTGCCGACCAGTTGGTCTAGCCCCCGAAAACACGCGTCCCTTTTTGGACATCAACCTGCCTCCATAATTTATGTCACACCTGCACTTGCGTCAGGTGCAAGTGTTGCGAGCCACAAAGTGGCGAAGCAATCCCGATCACTCCTCGCAAAGACGAAATTACTCTCCGACCAATTTTCTCACCAGCCCAAGTACCTCTCCTTGCTCAGCATGACGATGTGTTCCCAATTTCGAATATAGCAACTGTCCATTGACTGTCACTTCAAAACGACCGCCATCTGATGGGATAAGCACAAGAGACTCAACTAAATGCTCATAATTCTTAAGCAATTCTTCTGCCAGGCTCACGGCCCGACCAGTGTAGTGTCAGACTGCACAATAAACAATCTCGATCTTCAACATGGAACCCTCCGCAATTTTGCGCAGATTATATCATTGGCGCATGAGGCAGCTTTTGCAGAAACGCGGCAATCGCCAAAGCGGACTTGGACGCGGGGCGCCAGTTCACCATAGAAGATATGACCAATATCCAATTGATTACAATTCGGATGTCTTAATCAGCTTTGGATTGCACACTAATGTTTTGCGATTTGGCACCAGGTTTTCTGCGGAACAAGTGTGATAGTGTTTCCCATTTTTGCCGGAGAGTTGTGCCATAGACAACACCCATAATAGCGGCAGCCAGATCATAGTGACCGTTCTCGCGCAGGATTGTGGCAATATCCCACTTAATGGGCACACCACCAACCGCATAACTAAATGGTCGCGTGAATTGCATCAAGCCTTCCTGCCCGTGTGTTCGCCCAAAGCCTGAGTCTTTGATACCACCAAACGGGAGCATAGGGATGCCGAATTGTGCGATGCTATCGTTGATAATCACAGAAGCCGCTTCTACCTGGTCAGCCACTCGCTTTGCATGGTCAACATTTTTGCTCCACACCGATGCGCCAAGACCAAACTTGCTATCATTTGCAAGTTTGACTGCCTCAGCATCATCTTTAGCTTTCATAATAGGCATAATAGGACCAAAGGTTTCCTCTTGCATGAGAAGCATGGAATGATCCACATCAACAAGCACCATTGGATTATAGAAACTGCCCTGTGCTTTGCCGCCCGTAAGAACACGTGCTCCCTTTGAAAGAGCATCTTCGAGATGTCGGTCAACAATATCTGCCTGACGTGGGTCTGTTACTGGACCCATAAAGTATGAGCTGTCGAACTCGCTGGTGAAGCCCGTCTTGAGTTCTTTTGCATAGGTGACTGAACGCTTTACAAATTCCTCGTACTTTGACTCCACTACATAGACACGCTCGACTGCCATGCAGGTTTGTCCGCAGTTGAAGAAAGCACCCCAAGTTCCCCAACGTGCTGCGGCATCAATATTGGCATCCTCCAAAACAATCATCGCATCCTTGCCGCCCAGTTCGAGCGCGACGGGAATAAGATGTTCAGATGCGGATTGAAGAATCTTTTTCCCTGTAGGTGTAGAGCCCGTGACAAAGATGTAATCTGGCCCGGATTGCACCAATGCAGCACCAACTTTTCCATCGCCGTGAACAACGCGTACGAAAGGAGCTAGCTCGGGAACGCTTTGGATCAATTGTTCGATCAATACACCCGTTGCTGCAGTGACCTCAGAAGGCTTTAGTACTACTGTATTTCCGGCTAGCAAAGCTGCCAATATCGGTGGCAGTGCAAGAGTTAACGGATAATTCCAGGGTGCGATCACAGCAACCACACCGTGAGGACGATATTCAACGAAGCATTGTTTGAAAAGATAAAGCCCAGGGGAGACTCGTTTCCTTTTCAGCCAATTCGGAGCTTGCGAGCAATACTGAGAGAGCATATCCACTGTAATAAATAGTTCGATCAACCCATCCTGACGGCTTTTCCCGCAATCCTGGTTCAGGATATTTGTAATCTCGTCACGTTTGTCAATGAGCAACGTTTGAAATTTGCGTAAAATACGAATTCGTTCTTTTACTGATTTACTGCGCCAGGTGGCAAAAGACTGGCGCATCTCGTTAACGGCAATCGCCACCGCTTCGGTTGTAGTCATTTTAACTTCGCCGAAATTGGCCCCAGTGGCTGGATTTATGAAGGATAGTATTTGAGTTTCCATAGATGACTCCCGAGATGCAGGATAGGCGTTTAAATTGTGTATGCATGCTGGGTTCGAGGAATTATATCATTGCGGCAATTCCTGCAAAAATGCCTTCACCGTTTCATCTGCTGGATTCATCTTGATTTGTTTCGATGTTCCCACTTGTCGCAACGCGCCTCCAACGATGACCGCAATGCGATGACTCAACTTTGCGGCTTCATTCAGATTATGCGTTACAAAAACCGCTGTACGATGATCAGCTTTCAATAAAGCAGATAAATCTTCGATCAACTTTGCGCGCGTCGGTGGATCAAGCGACGCAAACGGTTCATCGAGAAGGAACAATTCTGGATCCAACACAAACGCGCGCGCCAGGCTGACTCTCTGCGCCTCTCCTCCTGATAACTGACCTGCCCGCCGTTTCGACAAGGACTCTACGCCTAATTGCTTTATCCATTTCCCCACACGCTCATATGTCTGATTCTTTGACACACCGCGGAACTTCAAGCCCAGTGCGACATTCTGCTCAACTGTCATATCCATCAACAGGGGAGCCTGAAACACAAATGAGATTTTTCTTCGATACTCGAGTTCATCCCATTGCTTCAGGGATTTGCCATCATAGATAATCTCGCCATGCGATGGCTTGAGAAGTCGTGCCAATGCGAGCAAAAGCGTGCTTTTCCCTGCACCGTTTGGGCCTACAACAGTCAGAGTTTCACCGCGTTCAATATTGAGTGAATTAACGCGAAGTGCGTCGAGTCCATTTCTTTGAATTAGTAAATCGCGGATTTGAATCATATATCTAAGGATATGTCATTCTTAGTGAGCGATAGCGAGCGAAGAATCTCCCTGATAGCAAAACAGACTCTTCGCTGCACTCAGAGTGACAATGGTTTTCATTTCTTTGTTCCCCGTTGCTGAATCGATGTCAGACCAAGATTGATCAAATACGTGAGAACCAATAGAAGCGTGGAAAGAGCTAGTGCCTGTCCAAATTCACCCTTGCTCGTCTCCAGGACAATCGCGGTTGTCAGAACGCGCGTCTGCCCGCGGATGTTGCCTCCTACCATCATCGACGCCCCCACCTCCGATATCACAGAACCAAACCCAGCCATCAACGCGGCCAGAAGTGGCAACCGCGCCTCTCGCCACAAATACCAGACCATTTGCCCTTTTGAAGCGCCGAGCCCCAGGAGTTGCTGTTGAAGGCGCGGATCCAAGGCTTCGAGCGCGGCGGCTGTCAAACCAGTGACGACAGGTGCCGCGATGACGGTCTGCGCGATGATAATTGCTATCGGCGTATAAATGAGTCGCAAATTCCCAAGCGGACCTGAACGCCAGAGCATGATCGCTACCACGAGACCCACAACGACAGGCGGCAATGCCATGCCTGTATTGATAATACTCAAGATAAATGAGCGTCCACGAAAATTTCCCAACGCAAGCCACGTACCAACAGGCAAACCGATAAGCAGGCTAATACATGTTGCGATGGCAGAAACCTGTAAAGAAAGTATAGTGATTTGGAAAATCTCGGAATTAAAAACCATAATGCTTTACCCCATTATACAAGTCCGTGAAACAAATTAGATAATGCTCGTCGGGATGATTAATCCTGCTCGCGTTTCTCCAATCGTTTTGTGAGCATGAGCAAAAAAACAGAGACGACTACTAAGACGACAGATAAAGTAAGTGCTATCCCAAGGTTGCGTTCGAAACCAAGATAGATCGCCATAGGCATGGTCTGTGTAACCCCTTCGAGGTTTCCAGCAAAGAGAATTGTTGCACCGAATTCGCCCAAGGCGCGCGTCCAGGTGAGGATCGCACCGCTAAGCAAAGCGCGGCCCGCCAGTGGAAACATGACTTCATAAAACAACTGCCATTGATTCGCACCTTCCACGTGAGCGGCTTCCTCGAGTTGCTCGTCAATTTCAGTAAAACCGATACGCGCAGACCTCACATATAATGGCGCAGCGACAAAAATCTGGGCAAGTACAACGGCGGCAGTGGTAAATGGCAGGCTGATCCCAAAGAGATATAAAACAGAGCCAAACAACCCTCTGCGCCCAAAGGCTATCAACAACGCCAGTCCAGCCACAGACGGCGGAAGGACGATCGGCAAATCAATCAGCAACTCAATCCAGGATTTGAATCGGAAACGCCAGCGCGCCAAAATATAAGCGAGCGGCGTCCCGAAAATCACTCCACACCCCATCGTAATAGTACTTGTGAGCAGGCTCAGACGAAGAGCTTTAAAAGCCTGGTCAGAAAGTGCATAATTAAAAAAGTCAGCGTTGATGGAGCGTACCAGTAAGGCAAATATCGGGAGCATGAACAAGGCAAGCAGAAACGCGCTTGGGATAATGAATATCCATCTTGGATGGATTTCTTGAAATTGATCGATCAAGCCCTTGAGTTTACTCATATGATTCAAAAAAGTCGCGGGAGGGTCTCTCCCGCGACTTGCACGATCAAAAAAGATTATTCGGGAGGAGCGAATCCCCATTTTTGCAAAACGGACTGACCCTCAGAAGAAATGACATACTCTATAAAGGCTGTCGCCAGATTTGCATTGGCAGATTTTGTCAGGGTCGCGATAGGATATTGGGCAATCACGTTTGACTCTGCAGGGATTTCAATAATCTTCAAATCAGGTGCAGCGACGGCATCTGAAGTATACACGATACCTGCATCCGCTTCACCAAGCTGAACCTTGGAAACAACCTGCTTGACGTTATCTTCGTTCGATACAACGTTGGCGAGCACTTTATCCTTGAAGTCCGTTCCAAACTGACCAGTCATCTGATCTAGCGCCTGACGCGCGTACTTACCGACGGGCACTTCTTCAGCAGCGAGAACAAGCTTGATATCCGGCTTGGCAAGATCTTCAGGTGTTGTCAACGCAGCAGGGTTATCTGCTGGCAGGATTATGACGAGTTTGTTGGTAAGAAAAACTTGGGGTGTACCCTGCGCGACGAATCCATCAGTGACCAGAGTATCTATTTCTGTTTTATTTGCAGAG
>Ga0075423_10003481_pt1 | contig 14490 bp, 10 predicted proteins | sample SoiMethybrSBSTD2_FD_80114 | JGI IMG/M metagenome (GOLD analysis project Ga0075423, IMG submission 80114) | Bulk soil microbial communities from a Populus tree surrounding site in Tennessee, USA - Soil MetaG P. TD hybrid SBSTD2 | ecosystem: Environmental > Terrestrial > Soil > Tree plantation...
AGCGTATAGACCATGAATAGCGCCTGACCGAGCCGCTGGTGCCCGGTCGCGCGCGCCAGCGGCGAGAGCCACGGTAGCCCACCATACAGCAACACCATGCCATTGGCGAACAACAGCCAGTGCCGTAGCACCCAGCGCGCTGCGTTGTTGAGCCCACGTTCCCAACCGGGGCGCATGGTTGTCGTGTCCGACATCATCGGCTCACCCAAAAGTGTGCTTCTGCTCACTGAGCACGCGCAGCAGTTCAGCTTCGCGGATCGGCGCGAGCAGCGTCGGGCCATCCGCGATGCTCACCACCGGAATACGATGCTTGTAGCGCTCGAACAGATCGGCATCTTCCAGGATGTTGACCGTGACGATCACGAGCGGCAGACTGATCGCCAGCCGTTCGAGCAGGTCGGCGGCCTCCTCGCAGAGATGGCAGCCGGGCCGGGTATACAACGTGATATGGCGCGTAGCTGCTGATTGCATCGTGTTTGAAAGCGTATTCCAGGGCTCAAAGTGATCGCGCTGGCCGCGCCTATTATAACAAACTCAGGTGTAGTGTGCTGGAGCAGCCAGAGGCGTAGGATTGCAGTATAATGATTGTGAGAGAAGGCTACGGGAGTCTGCTGTTCATGATCGCACGAAAGGACGCATGTGATGAGTAGTCTCTCGCTCTCTGGCCGCGTAGCGCGCGCGACCGACCTTGCGCCGATCGCCGGCATCGTCGTGCGACTAGTCGGCCCGGCCAGCGCCTTCGCCGACCTGCCCAACGTCCAGCCGGTCTCGCAGGAATGGCAGATCAGCTGGACCCGCCAGCTCACCGGCTTCGCCGGCACACGCTGGGATTGTTGGACGAAAGACGTGCAGGCCAGCGTCCCGCATATGACTTGGCAGCAGTTCTGCGACGATGCTCTGACGCATAACCCGGCGCTCAACCCCGATCACCTCTTCAAAGCCGACCAGACCTATCTGCTGCCAGCCGAGAGCGCCGCCGCGCCGTACACATGGTCGCGCCAGATCACGAACTTCGCCGGCTCGCGCTGGGATTGCTGGACCGCCTCCGTTCAGAATCAGGTCCAGGGCATCACCTGGGAGGAGTTTCGCGATGCCGCGCTGGCCTATAACCCGCAGCTCAACGCCGATGGCCGGCTCTTCAAACCCGACAAAGCCTACCTGATCCCCGTAAACGACCCGACGCCGCGCGCCGCCATCACGACGCTGACCGATGCCCAAGGAAACTACAGCTTCACGCTCGGCCAGCAGCCGGCGATCTACGAGATCCAAGTCGAAGTCGATCAGTACGCGCGCTTTGTCTTGCCGCTGTCGATCAACGGCGTCATAACCCAGCCGATTATGCTGATCCCACAATCGAGCGGCACGTCTGCTGGGCCGGGCATGTCGGGCAGTGTGCGCTCGTGCCGCGCCGACTACGCCAGCCTGCCCGACAAAGCCCGCCGCGTGATCGATCAGGCGCTGTTCATGCTAGGCGACGATGCGCGAGTCTTCGACGCGCTTCCGCTCGATTTGCAGAAAATGTGCTATGGCTGGCAATTTTTGAGCAAACCAAACGATTTTCACTACAAAGACATCGTCTGCGCCGATCTCGTCAGCATCGCGCTCAAGGTCGCCGGCCTCGATATCGCGTGGGGCGGCGCGACCAACCCGCATATGGCCGACTACTACCACCCGGATCGCGGCAACACCAAAATCATCGAGATCACCGACGCCAACGACTGGCTGCCCGGCGATGTGCTCGTTTATGGGAGTGGCGCGACAAATACGCGCGCCGGCCACGTCAACCTATACGTCGGCCCTTTCAGCGGCGCTGATCGCAGCGGCACGACCTATCAGCTGAGCGCTGGTGTGGATGTGGTCGAGGCGAGCCTGGATTTTATGTCGAACGGCAAAGAGATCGGAACCGGCGTGATCGGCTGCAACCTCCAGCGCTGCATACAGGGCAAGCGCGGCATCTACACCTGGGTGCGCCATGTCCGGCTGCGCGAGCTGGCGGCGCTCTTCGGACGCTAGCGCGCTATCCAAGAGCAATCCTCGGCTATTTCTTGCGCGCCCGCATGAACCTTCGGCGTCCGACCTGGACGATCGGCGACACGAGCGGATCGATCAGCGTGTCGAGCTCCGACACCTTCTGCTTATCGCCAGCGATCGTCACGTAGACGCCCCCACCGTCGATTAGTCGCCGCACTTCGCTTCGGCTGTTCGCCATCCCCGACGCAGTCACAAAATCGACGATCGTCATCGGCTGAGCGATGGCGAAGTCGGGGATATCGGACGGCAGCTCACGGCGGCGGAACTGTTGCTCGAAGGCTGCCTCGGCCTCTGCTGCCGCCGTCGTGCCACGGAACTGCGCCACGATGTCGCGCGCCAGCCGCATCTTCAGCTCCATGGGGTTGACGCTGGCGTCGGCCAGGGCGCGCTGCATCTCGGCGATCTCGGCCAGCGGCACATCGGTGAGCACCTCGAAGTAGAGCGGTATCACATCGTCGCTCATTGACATAAGTTTGCCATACATCGCGGCGGGCGGCGTCAGCACGTCAATCGTGTTGTTGAACGACTTGCCCATCTTCCGGCCATCGGTGCCGGGGATCAGCGGCACCAGCAGGATATCCTGCGGCACCAGGCCCATCTGCGCCATCAGTTCGCGCCCAGCCAGGTTGTTGAACTTCTGATCGGTCCCGCCGAACTCGACATCGGACTTGATCGCCACCGAATCGTAGCCTTGCAGCATCGGGTAGATCAGCTCCAGGATCGTCAGCGGCGCGCCGCTCTCGTAGCGCTTGCGAAAGGTCTCGTGGGCCAATATCTGCGCCAGCGTGAAGCGACCGGTCAGATCGAGCGTGCGCTCCAGGTCGAAGCTGCTGTACCACTCGCTCTGCCAGCGCACCTCGGTGAGCGACCGATCGACCACCAGGAAGAACTGCTCCATGTAGGCACTGGCGTTCTCGCGCACCTGCTCGGCGCTCAGGCGTGGGCGCGTCTCGTCACGCCCGCTTGGATCGCCGATCTGCGCCGTCCAATCGCCGACGATCAGCACGACCTGATGCCCCAATTCCTGGAACATGCGCAGCTTGCGCAGCCCAACCGCGTGGCCAATGTGCATATCCGGCTTGCTTGGATCGAACCCTTGCTTGAGCCGCAGCTTGCGCCCGCTTTGGAGCTTCGCGCGGAGTTCGGCATCGACGAGCACCTCGGCGACACCGCGGGTGAGCAATTGCTCGATATCCATAGCGCATCCTTTCCTATCGCTTGCTCGGCATCTGGAACGTGAAGCGTGAAGCGTGAAACCTGATGGGCGCGCTTCACGTTTCACGTTTGCATAAAAAAACGCGGACAGGTGTCCACGTATCTTGAAGCATAGATTGAACAGCCAGGCGTGGAACACCGAAGCGATTATCCCCGATTGGGGCAATAATATGCCAGGCTGGCGCTATGAATGTGGCAAATCATCATTACAACCCTCGTTGCTAGTGTCGCCATAGTAGCATGCTCGTTAGCGAGTGTCAAGCAGAACGCAGCCCTGCATGGCCTTGGCAATACCCTTGACAATGCGCGAACACATGTGCTATATTCCTGATAGGCAAACACGCGCCGCTGCATAGTGCGAGTGTGCCGGCCCGGCACAACGGCTTGTTGCATTTCGACCCCGCTACGCATAATAAAGGAGTACGGCCATGAGCAAGGATTTGAACAAAGTCCAGATGACGGGGCGACTCGGCGCAGACCCGGAGATGCGCTCTACACCACAGGGCCACACGGTCACAACCTTCCGCGTCGCCGCGAATCGCTCCTGGCGCACTGCCGAAGGCGAAGCGCACGAGGACACCGAATGGTTTCGCATCGTCGCCTGGAACAAGCTGGCCGAGGTGTGCAACAAGTGGCTGTCGAAAGGCTCGCGAGTCTACGTCGAGGGGCGCTTGCAGACGCGCGAGTGGCAGGATCAGGACGGTCAGACACGCTCCACGACTGAAGTCATTGCCAACGATATGATCATCCTCGACGCCCGGCGCGACGGATCGAGCACCAGCGCGGAAGAAGCCGCGCCAGCCGCCGCCGTGGCAGCTACGCCAGCCGCTGTGCGTAAGCCGCGCGCAACCGCGACCCGGCCCGCAGCTGGGGCCGCGCTCGTTGCCGCATTGCCGCGCGGCAAAGGTGCGATCGAGGAAGAAGATCTGCCCTTCTAATCGCGCTGCTGGGCGCGCACGCCATTTCTTACAAACACGAGAGCTACGATCTGAGGGAAACGTCATCTGCGGTGTGGCGTTTCCTTTTTTACTGGTAGCGCCTCCACTTGCTCCTAGACGGGCATGCGCGCGGCCCATCCAACCTTGTGCTTTTTATCTCTATGTAGTGCGGTCGTTTATTTTACTACACGCTATCGTCTATTTTGGGCCCAGAACGACCTCTTTTACAAATCGCTCCGAATCAGCGTAACTTTTTACTCATCAGAACTGTTCATATATAACAGAGCCCTAGTAACCCTACATAATTTCTGGTCTACCTGGATGTAGCAAAAGACGACAGCCGCGCGAAACGGCAATGGACCCGTCATCAAGGAGTACTTGCAATGCATATTCTCGTCGCCGACGATGATCTTCCCAGCGTGAAGCTCACGTCATTTCTGCTCGAAGAGGCCGGTTATCGGGTCTTCAAAGCGTACGATGGCCCAAGCATTCTTCAATCAATCGAGCAATATAACCCCGACTTGATCCTGCTCGATGTCTCGATGCCGAAGTCGAATGGCTTTGATATCTGCCGGCAGATCCGGCGAACCTCCGATGTACCGATCATTTTTCTTTCGGCTCGCTCGCAGTTGCAAGATCGGGTGACAGGGCTTCAGATCGGCGGCGACGATTATCTGGTCAAACCATTCGAACCATCGGAGCTGCTCGCGCGCGTCGAGGCAGTGCTACGCCGCCGCAACAGCGACATGCTCAATCCTTCCGCGCGCCTCAGCCAGGGCGACATCACGCTGGACCCGGTCGAGCATAAAGTGCTGTTCAGCGACGGGCGCGCCATCGAGCTAACCCCGCTTGAGTTTCGCCTATTGTACTACCTCATGAAGAACGCGGGTCGTGTGCTCAACACCAGCCAGATTCTCAGCAAGGTCTGGGGCTACGATTACGAGGGCGAAAGCAATCTTGTGGCCGTCTATGTTCGGCGCCTGCGCACAAAGATTGAGCCCAACTCGGAGCGTCCACAGCACGTCATCACTGTCCGTAACCTGGGCTACAAGTTCGAATCCTAGCGTCGGCCATCGTATTGATTGATGGCGCAAAGCTCGATTGGCGCTGATCTCGGGTGCGGTTGGCGAAGCTCAAGTGGGAGTGGACAGATCCATGATTGCTAGCGAGATGTTCCTGGCCCGTGCGCGACCTTGGCTGCTCGATAACAGCCGTGGCTTGACGCATGCCCTGGCACCGCTGCTCGGGCTTGGGATGGTATGGTGGCTGTCGACCGCACTCCAAACAGCGGCGATCTGGCCGGGCGTTGTTGGATATGGGCTGGCACATCTGCTGCTGATCGGGCTACAGCGCGCCAGCCGCGTTCAGGCCATGCCGATCGTGGTGGGGCTGATCGGCTGGCTGGCCGTGCTGGTCGATCTGCTGCTGGCACTGCTGGCGCTGCGCGAGGTCGAGGCGCTGGGCAGTGGTATCTATCCACTCTATATTCTGATCTGCCTGCGGGTACTGAGCACCTATCAGCACCATCCGGCGGCGACGATCATCCCATTTCTACTTGGGCCGGCCTATCTATTCGCCTATCGGCTTCTGCTTCAGAGCCCGCCGATATCCGGGTTCGAACAGGTGACGCAATGGGGGCTGCTCGGCGGCAGCCTGAGCTTTGGCGCAATGGCGATCTGGTCAAGCGCAGTGCAGGCCCGCGCGAATGAGCTGCTGCGCCAGGAGTTGCGCAACGAGCGCGGCAGCCGCGAGGTACGCTTTGATGAACTAGAGCGCACCGCCAACGATCTGCGATCGCGAATGCGCGAGCTGCACGCGCTGGAAGAAGGTCTGCGGGTCATCACGAGCACGCTGAGCCTCGACGAGGTGCTCAACCAGATCGTCGATAGCACCGTGCAGATGCTTAATCCGGCGCGCGTGCATGGCATGACGCTCTCGCTGCTCGACGACGATGAATTCGAGCACCGTTCTTTTATGGTCGATGGCGGGAGCGATTGCACCTGGGCGGCGCTGTTGGCACGGCGAGTGATTCAGCAGCAGGTGCCGCTGATCGTCAATGATATGACCCACGATGTCGATCTGACTGGCACAACGCCTGCCGATCTGTACTCGGCGCTGTGTGTGCCGCTGTTTGTGGGCGCAGGGCCGGCGCGCGGCGCGCTGATCGTCGTCAGCACCGCCGCTTCGGCCTTCTCTAGCAGCGATGCGCGCCACCTGACCGCCTTCGCCATCCAAGCCGGGATCGCGATCCACAACGCCGAGATGCATAGCCGGCTTCATCGCCAGCAGCAACTGCTCGAAGCGGTGGTGCGGGATATCAACGACGGTCTGGTGGTTGTCGATGCAAACGCGCAGATCGTGTTGAGCAATCCGATCGGTCGCACGCTAATGGCTGCCAGTACAGCGGGGATGTCCGTTCAGGAGCAGTTGCTTGCGCTGGCTGCGAGCATGTGGGCCGAGGATAAATCGACGCTGATGTGCGAGCTGCGGCTGGGCACGGAGGATGATGCGTCGGGGAATGCCTACCAAGCCTTCGCGTCGCAGGTGCGCTATGCCGACGGCGATGAGCCGCTGATCGCGATTGTATTGCACGACATCACCGCGCACAAGGTCGAGGAGCGCACGCGCGCCGATTTCATCTCGATGGTCTCGCACGAGCTGCGCAATCCGCTCAATTCGCTCAACGGCTTTATCAAGGTGGTGCTGCAAGGGCGCGCTGGTGCGTTGACCGAGCTTCAGCACGAATTCCTCCAGATCGCCGATGATCAGATCGAGCGGCTCAAGGGTCGCATCGGTGAACTGCTCGAATTCAATCGCCTCGACGCTGGTCGCCTGACGCTCAACCCACAGTGGAATGATCTGCCGCTGCTGGCCACCGGCACGCTGATCCGGTTGCAGCTCCAGGCCGAACAGACCGGTTTGACGCTGATCAACGAGGTCGATGATAATCTGCCGGAGTGCTTCTTTGACAGCGAGCGCATCGGGCAGGTGCTGACCAACTTGGTCGAGAACGCGATCAAGGCGACCCCGCCAGGTGGCACGATCACCGTGCGCTCGGAGCTGCACCAGGCCGAGGTTTGGCTGCGGGTGTGCGATACCGGCGTCGGTATTCCCGCCGAGGAACAGAGTAAAATCTTCCACCGTTTCTATCGGGTGCATAATCCTAGCTCGATCCTGGGCAATCACCTCGGCTTGGGCCTGGCGATCTGCCAGCAGATCGTCGAAGGGCACCAGGGTCGCATCTGGGTCGAAAGCCAGGAGGGCCGCGGAAGTTGCTTCTCCTTCGCCTTGCCGCTGGTCGAGCGAGATTTGTGTGTGGCCGGTTAGATCGTTTGCTCATGGCTCTGTCAGTTGTAGGCGTTTCACGGTATGTTGCGGGCGGCCGGCTACCCTTCGGGTGCGGCCCCCGCAACATTGGTTTTCCGGCGATCATCGGCAGCCATCTGTCGGCGGCCTTCGCGTAGTTAAACGTTCTGTTAAATTGCGTGAAGTCATGTTCATCACGAGGTTAACCAAATAGGCTACACTCTGTAGGAAGGAGGAAGCGCGCTGCTTCTTGCGTTGAGCCAGGTGAGGGGGTTTCGTGAAGATCGCATTTATTGCCCTACCAGAGCCAGAGAATCCCGTTATCGCACCACCGTTGCCTCTGACCTATATGGCGGCTCTGCTTGAGCAGCAACGGCATATCGTTCGCATCTATGATTTGGCGCTGCGCGGCACGCTGCCCATCGATATCGCCCTTGCGCCGCTGCGGGCCTTTCGTCCACACATCATCGTCGTGGCGACCGATCAGGACGCCACGAGTGTGATTCAGGCGGCACTGGCCGTGTGCGATGCGCCAATCCTGCGCCTTGGCACGGCGTTGCGCGAGCCCGCTCCCGGCCATGCGGTCGCGCAGGCACTTTGGCAGATAGATGAACGGCTCCAGGGGGCGGATGAACAAAGTGTCATCTTTAGTGCGCTGCTGGCGCTGGACGACGACCTCGACGCGCTGCCTTTTCCGGCTCGACATCTGCTGGCGTTGGAGCAGTATCCTTTGTTCACGCCGACGGGTGAGCTTCAGACAACCGTGCTTGCCGGGCAGCAGCTCGGGCACGATACGATCATCACGCGGCGCCCGCCGTTGGTGGTGGCCGAGTTGCGCAGCATTACGCGCGAGCATGGTATTCGGCATTTCGTCTTCCCAGATCCGCCGCTGACCCATGATCTAGTATGGCTGAACGATCTGCTCTATCAGCTGGCAACCTCCGATCTGGGCATCAGCTGGGAAGGCAGCGTACGCCATGAGTGCCTGACGCCTGAGCTGCTGGGTATGTGCCGCCAGGCCGGGTGCGAGGTGTTGTGTTTCGAGTTCGATGCGCTGGAGGTGCTCGATTCCAAGAGCGCCCGCGCGGCGCTTTCGACGGCGGTCGAGCAGGCGCATCGGCTGGGTATTAACGTTCGGGCGCATATTCAGCTTCAGCCACCCTATGGCGCGGTTCCGGCGTTGGTGGATATGTCGGCGACGTTTGGGCTCGATAACGTGCGTTTCAGCGCTCAGCAACCTGTGATCGCGCATACGCATATGGCGAACGACGGGCTGGCGCTGGAAGATGTCGCGGAGATGGCGCGCTCGCGCTATCGCTCAAGCCGCAGCCGGCAGTTTTTCATCGAGCGCTTTGGGGCGCAGCTTGGCCCGATGCTCTGGCGCGTCGGGCGCGCTGGACTGCTGGGGCGTACCTGGCAGCGCTACGCCGACGGCGGCGAGGATGCGACCGGGTTGATCGCGGGCAGCTACGGCGGATAAGGCTCGCCGGTTCCTCTGAAACGTGAAACGTGAGCTGCGCCGCAGTTCACGTTTCACGTTTCACGTTCATGGTATCAATACCTTCGCCAAATATCCTAGGGGAGCTGCCTGCGCAGCGCGGCGAAGGTAGCCAGAGGTGGGCCGGATGTCAAGAGGTTTATAGTACACCTCTTGACAGACAGGTGATATAATCTCACCTGTTAGGTGCGCTAAACATTTGTTTAGTCTGCTAGACCCGTAGCATGGCCTCGCTCATGCGGGGATGGCCGCCTGTTGGCACCAGGCAGATCCGTTTCGGACCCCAGCCCTCCGGCCTCGCGGAGATGTTCACGCTACGACGAGCCGGAGGGCGCGCCGTTCATCGGCGATTTGGAACAGAGCGTCTATCGTCGTTGTCTCACAGAACTCGGCCAGTCGGGTGAGGGTAGAGAAGTCCACTCCCTCGGCCTTGTCCTCCTCGATTCGCCGCAGTGTACTGACAGCGATCCCTAAGGCGGTGAGGGCAAGGCTAAAGAAGACGGCAACAATAGGGTTCGCCAAGAGCGATTGTTCTGAGGGATAGGCCAGATGCAGCTTGTTGAACAGCACATCATTCGAGCGACTAGCCCGCAACTCGAGGCGATCGACGCTGCATCTTTTGCGGCCAAGAACCTCTACAACGCAGCCAATTACCTCGTGCGGCAGTCCTTCATCAACGACCAGGGCTATTTGAACTATTACGACGTGCATGCCCAGATGAAAGGTCACGAAGCTTATCAGGCCCTACCCCGCAAGGTGAGCCAGCAGGTGCTACGGATGCTCGATAAGAACTGGCAGGGCTTCTTCGCGGCAATGAAAGCCTATCGCGCCGACGCGTCCAAGTTCCGCAAGCGACCCGGCCTGCCGCGCTATCTGGACAAGACCGAGGGCCGCTATGCCCTGGTCTACACCATTCAGGCGCTCTCCAAGCCAGCCTTGAAACAAGGCATAATTGTGCCATCAGGACTCGATATTCGCATACAGACGCGGCAAACCTGCATCGCGCAGGTGCGAATCGTTCCGAAGGGTCAATTCTATGTCGTGGAGGTTGTCTATGAGAAAGATGTGGAGCCAGCCGCCGTAGATCCCACTCTGGTGGTGGGCATTGATGTCGGGTTGAATAACTTGGCGGCGATAACTTCAAACAAGCCGGGCTTCGTGCCCGTACTGGTTAACGGTCGCCCACTCAAGTACATCAACCAGGGCTACAACAAGCGCCGTGCCGAGCTACAAGCCAAGCTCGGGCAGCCGGGACGCACGAAGCGGATGGAACGGCTGACCACGAGACGGACGCGTCAGATTGACCACTATCTGCACACCCACAGCCGGCGGATTATCGATCTGCTGGTTGCTGAGGGCATTGGAACTCTGGTGATCGGAAAGAACGACGGCTGGAAGCAGGAAATCAGCATCGGGAGGCGGAATAACCAGAACTTCGTACAGGTGCCGCACGCCCGCTTTATCCAGATGTTGAGCTATAAGGCCGAACTGGTGGGCATTCAGGTGATCTTGGTCAACGAAAGCCACACCAGCAAGTGCAGCTTCCTGGACGATGAGCCAGTCCAGCACCACGAGCACTACGCGGGCAGGCGCATCAAGCGCGGCCTGCTCCGCGCCGCTGATGGCCGCTCAGTCATCAATGCCGATGTGAATGGCGCGTACAATATTATCCGAAAAGCAATCCCTGGAGCCTTCGGGCAGGGGAAAGCGGGTGTGGTAGTTCACCCGGTTGGGAGTGCCCCAACGCACTGAGTACCAAGCGTGGAGGTTGTTCGTGCGTGGCGATCTATAAAACGCTATAGTTCGCCATACTTCGCAAGAGCTAACTATGAAACGCTATGAGAAAAGGAACTATACTTGCGCATCTCGATAGACAGGGTCGGCTGCCCTGGAGTTCGCAGGCACTTCATGAGCGGCTTTTTCGCGGATGGCGATCTCTCTCCTAACCGAATCGAACTGGCGCGACAGCGGGCGCTGGCCGGTGCCGGCTATATCGACCTGACCAGCAGCAATCCGACCACCCAGGGGTTGATTTTTCCGCCCGACGTACTGCGGGCTGCCGCCGATCGCTATTGGTACGCGCGCCGCTACGAGCCCGATGCGCACGGCGCAACGCCCGCCCGTGAGGCGATCCTGCGCTACTACGCGGGGCGCACGCCGCCGCTGCCGCTTTCGCCGAACGATATTTTCATCACCGCCAGCACAAGCGAGGCGTATAGCCTATTGTTCGCGCTCCTGACCGAGCCGGGCGATAATGTGCTGGCACCCGTGGTCAGCTACCCGCTGTTCGAGTATCTGGCGGCGATTCATCATGTGGAGCTGCGCCCGTATGCGATGGACGAGCGGCGCGGCTGGCGGATCGATCCTGCTAGCCTGTATGCGCAGGCCGACGAGCAGACCCGCGCTGTATTGCTGATCTCGCCCCACAACCCGACTGGGATGGTCGTCCAGGCTGTGCTGCCGGCGCTGGTGAGCCTGGGGCTGCCGCTGATATGCGACGAGGTATTCGCGGAGTTTCCCTATGGGGTGCCGAGCACACCGCCGCTGGGCGCGCTGCATCGCGAGCTGCCGGTCTTTCACCTCAATGGCATCTCGAAGCTGTTCGCGCTGCCGGATCTCAAGCTCGGCTGGATCGCGTTGAGCGGGTCGGCATCCGAGCTATATGGCGCTCGGCTGGAATTACTGAATGATACATTTCTGGGAGCAAACAGCCTGACGCAGTCGATGGTGCCGACGCTGTTCACGGAGGGCGCGGTGTTCGTGGCGGAGATGCGCGCGCGCGTGCGGTCGAATCTCGATCTCGCCCTCGATCAGCTGGCGCGGAGCGGGCATCTACGGGCACAGCCGCCCGATGGTGGCTACTACCTGTTTCCCGAGGTGTGGGGCTGGGACGACGAGGAAGAGTTGGTGGTGCAGCTGCTCGACCAGGGGGTGCTGGTCCATCCGGGCTTTTTTTATGGCTACGAGCGCGGCGTGCATCTGATGATCTCGTGTTTGACCGAGCCGGCGCGCTTGCGCGAAGGGCTCGAACGGCTGATCGGTGGGCTGGCGGTGGGCGCGCGCGGCTGAGGTGGCTTCACTTTTTCATGAAAAGCAGGGCGGGCGGGGATTACTCCCCGCCCGCCCTGTTCCGTTGCGGATGCGTCCGGCTGCTACTTGATGATCATGGGCAGGTAGAGCAAGTAGTTGCCAAACCTTAGCGACTTGGTTTCGACGTTGTTGCTGCCCGCCGTGGTGTCCGAGTCGGGTGTGCCGGTGATTGTGATGGTGTTATTCACCGACTGGCCACCTGTGACGGTGGTTCTGACTCTGACACACACATGAATTGTGCCGGTGCCATCGACGGGAACCGTTGTCGGCCCCCAGACGAGCGCGCCGGTCGTGGCGCCGTTGAAGGATAGAGTCGGCGAAGAACTCTGGCTGACCAGCTGTAGGCCCGCTGGCAGGTTGTCGGTGATTACGACGTTGGTCGCGTCGCCAAGCGCTCCACCGAATGCGTATGCGTAGGAGATATCGTAGCAGAACACGGTGCCAGGTGAGGCACTGGTTGGCCAGTTCGAGCTAGCGACGCTCAGATCAGGGACCTGAACGGTCACTGACGCCGAATCGAAGTTGTCGCTTGGGTTTGTCTCGACATCGACCAGATTGCCGCTCTTGATTCCAGCGGTGTTGACGTAGACCTCGCCGGCTCTGGCGCTGTTCTCGAGTGTGCCGGTTAGGACGATCGTGCCGCTGGTGTTGGTGCTCGCCGGGCCTAGGTTCCAGGTCAGGTTCTGCCCGCTGGTGGTGCTAGGTGCCGGGGTTGACCCACCAAAGGTGATCCCGACTGGCAGTGTGTCGGTGACGACGACGTTGCTGACACTGCCGAGGCCGATGTTATCCCAGGTCAGCGTATAGGTGACCACACCGCCCGGCACAACCTCGGCCTGCTCGACCTCCTTACTGATCTGTAGATCGATGCCAGGAGATGCTGGACAGGTCGCGCCCGGTGTCGGATTGTTACCGGCGGCCGGGTCGTGCTCCCGGAAGTCGAACGAGGCGTCGTTGGTGTCGCGCTCCGATGGGCAGCGCTCGAAGCTCTCGTTGGCCGTCACACCGGTCAAGGGCACGATGATCGGCGAGTTGTTACTGTCGTACATTGGCGCGGCGCTCGTCCCGTACTGAACCAGGTCGGCGATCACGTCGGACTTGTTTAGCAGGGCGAGCGTCTCTTTGAAGTCGAAGACCTGACCTGCTGGGTTGGATTTCCGCCGCGACAGCGAGATCGTGCTGCCGGAGGCCCACGGCACACCGGTGTAGCTGGGCACGTATTGCTGCAACGTGGACATCTTGATAATCGCGCTGAGCGGGACGGTCGGGTACTGGGTTGTGAAGCGCGACAGGCTGCCGCTGTCGTCGTGGACGACCACGACGAAGCCGCCCGGCGGAAGGATGCGGCTGGTGGGGAACTTCAGCATCGCCCCGCCGCTGGCGCCGCGATAGGGCTGGTTGCCGATCTTGTAGTTCTGGAGGTCGATATTACACGCACTGCCACAGGCGGTGGGCAGGACGTTGTACAGTTCGATCCACTCGCCCGCCGGGTCCACGCCGGCGCCGCCATACTGCGGGTAGGGCAGGAGCTCGGTGATCAGGATCGGCGAGAAGACTTCGCCGGTGGTGTCTTCGAAATGCGCGTCGACGTAGTTGTCGAGATCGCCGTCGGCGACTTCGCTGGCGGTGTTCTTGGCGCTCAACGCGTCGATCACCGCTGAAGCCTTGCTAACATCGGGCTTGGCGTAGTTGTCGTAGTAGACCGAGAGGGTGAAGCGCCAGAACTTCTCTGGCGTCGGCTTGCCGCCGCTGAAGTTGCTCCAGGGAACGGCGACCTCGATAAAGCTGCCCGGATTGGGGCCGTTGGATGGGACGAGCTGCGCGATGCAGCCGCTGCATGCGCTCGACGCGGGCTTCCAGAGCGTCGGCGTGGCTGTGGGAGTCGTCTTGGTGAATTTGGTCTGAAGCACATACTCCCACGCAGCTTCGTTGGTCACGCTAATGCCAGCGCTCGCGGGAAGCTGAACGTCACCAGCAGCGTGATCGGTGTCGATCGAGATCATCACATCCGGCACGCGAGCCATGCTCAGATTGTGGATGTACTCCATCTTGGCCAGGAAGTAGATGTTGGTCGCGTCGGCGGTGATGTTGAACTGCTCCAGATCGCCCGCGCGGGTGATGTCGTTGCTGAAGCCCGGCACCTGGAGCTGCTCGCCCTTGGTGTCGGTCCAGACATACTCGCCACGGCTGGTGGCGTCGCGGGCGACCATGCCCATGTCTTTGGCGGATACGGGTTTGGCGAACCAGTCGCCTCGGTAGCTATCGGCCACATTTACGGTATGGGCACCGGCGCTGCCGATGATCAGGACGCTGAGGAGCAGCGTGAGACTCATTGTGAAAGCTGCGAGCTTTCGCTTCATTGCCTGTCACTCCTTGTTCATGATGCTGGCGGGTACAGAGTGCGCTTTGGAA
>Ga0075423_10003482_pt1 | contig 14489 bp, 16 predicted proteins | sample SoiMethybrSBSTD2_FD_80114 | JGI IMG/M metagenome (GOLD analysis project Ga0075423, IMG submission 80114) | Bulk soil microbial communities from a Populus tree surrounding site in Tennessee, USA - Soil MetaG P. TD hybrid SBSTD2 | ecosystem: Environmental > Terrestrial > Soil > Tree plantation...
CGTCGGCATGCGCGACCTTCTTCAGCGCGCCCGATCCAAGGAGGTCATCATCCTCGACGCCCGTCCAGCTAACGAATACAACGCGGGACACATCGCAGGTGCCATCTCCGTTCCCATCGACGAGTTGAAGAATCGGCTTCGCTCGTTGCCGAAGGACAAAGAGTACGTCGCGTACTGCCGCGGACCCTACTGCGTGTATGCAGATCGTGCCGTCGAACTGCTCATGAAGAGCCGAAGGCGCGCCCGGCGGATGACCGAAGGCTTCCCCGAATGGCAGGCGGCAGGATTCCCCGTCACGCGGGGAACCGCGCCGCACTGATGAGGTGACAGATGGCTCTCACGTGTCCGGTTGGATTCGACGTCACGACACTCAGAAGTGAGATCCAAACAATTTATGGCCGCGTGGCGGCGGCTCCTGCTGGCGATTTCCACTTCCATCGAGGCGCGGACTATGCGAGCGCGATGTTTGGATATGACCGCGACGAACTCGCACAACTGCCGGACGGCGTAACCTCGTCGTTCGCTGGCGTGGGGAATCCTCACGCGATCGCTCCACTCCTTCCGGGCACCGTGGTGGTCGATATTGGATGCGGCGCCGGAACCGACCTCCTTCTCGCCGCGAGGCGCGTCGGTCCACACGGACGGGCAATCGGAATCGATATGACGCCCGCAATGCGGGCGCGCGCGATCGCCGGTGCCGAGGCCTGCGCGTTGACGAACGTCGACGTCCGCGACGGCGATGCGACGGCCTTGCCCGTTCGAGACTCGACCGTCGACGTCGTCATCTCGAACGGCGTGCTCAACCTCGTTCCCGACAAGCCCAGCGCCGTTCGGGAAATCGCGCGCATTCTGAAGCCGGGTGGACGCGCCCAAATCGCGGACATCCTGATCGGCGAAATCCTGCCCGACAGCGCTCTTCGAGACATCGACCTCTGGACTGGTTGAATCGCCGGTGCTCTGCTGGAAGCAGAGCTCGTCGGCGTGTTCGAAGCAGCGGGGTTCATGAACGTCCGCGTGCTGACGCGATTCGATTGCTTTGCGGGAACGACGAAAGAGCGCACGGCAAAGCGATACGGCGTGGTCGGCGTGAACCTGACCGCCACCCGAGCGCGACCTGAAATGAAGGCGGCAGGGTGACTGCAGGCGCCAACGCACCAGGCGTTCGCCTCGGCCTGCGTGAGAACCTTGGCCAATTCTCGTTGCTCGTCCTGGTGAATGCCTTCGTGGGTGCGATGGTCGGGATGGAGCGCAGCATCCTGCCACTCCTCGCCGAGCGGGAATTCCACCTCGCTGCTCGAGCGGCGATCCTCTCTTTCATTGTTGTGTTCGGCGTCAGCAAGGCGATGACGAATTACCTCGCCGGACGCTTCTCAGATCGCATCGGCCGGCGGCAGATCCTCATTGCCGGCTGGCTGGTGGCTACTCCTGTGCCTTTCCTGCTGATGTGGGCGCCGACGTGGTCTTGGGTTCTCGCCGCGAACGCCTTGCTCGGGGTCAGCCAGGGGTTCACGTGGTCGACGACGGTCATCATGAAGACCGATCTCGTCGGGCCCGAGCGGCGCGGTCTGGCGATGGGACTCAACGAGTTTGCTGGATACGTGGCTCTTGCCGCAGCCGCATGGGCTACTGGTTGGGTTGCCGCGCGCGAAGGTCTGCGTCCAGAGCCGTTCTACCTTGGCGTCCTGCTTGTCGCATTCGGGCTGGGGCTATCGGTATTGCTCATCCAAGATACGCAACGACACGTCGATATTGAAACCCGGACTGCCCTGGCATCGACCAACGCGTCAACCGCATCAAATGTCTTCTGGCGAACGTCAGTCGTTGACCGCAATCTCTCGAGCGTCAGCCAGGCGGGCCTCGTGAACAACCTGAATGACGGGATGGCGTGGGGACTCTTCCCTTTGTTCTTCGCCACGGCTGGCATGGGCATCCAACAGATCGCGACTCTTGCGGCCATCTACCCGGCAACGTGGGGTGTCGCACAACTCGGGACTGGTGCGCTTTCGGATCACCTTGGACGCAAGTGGCTGATCGCCCCTGGGATGTGGATTCAGGCTATAGGAATCGCATTCGTCGCTGTCTCGGGTTCGTTCGTTGGATTCGCGGCGGGGTCAGTATTGTTGGGCGTCGGAACCGCGATGGTCTATCCCACGCTTCTGGCGGCGATCGGCGATGTCGCCGCGCCGGCTTGGCGCGCATCGGCGATCGGCATCTATCGTTTCTGGCGGGATCTGGGATACGCGGTTGGCGCGGTGATCGCAGGTGTCTCCGCCGACCTGGTTGGCTTGAGTGGCGCGTTGTGGATCGTGGCAGGCCTGACCTTTGTATCCGGGCTCGTCGTTGCTGGACGAATGACCGAAACCCTCACTCGAATACGTTTGCCGCGAACACAGGAGTCGCACCATGCCTCACACGCGTAGCCGAGCGGCAGTCGGAATGCTTGCAACCCTAGCGCGCAGGTGAACGATGAGCTGTTCGAGTTGTGCGTTCGGCGAAACAGCGGACCGGCACTTCAACGCTGAAAAAGTTGCGGCGGAGGTGCGACGGTACCGTCAAAAGGGTCCGGGCATTACGACGCGCAAACTCTGCGACGGTCTTGCGTCAGCCGGCCTGACCCAAGGGACCGTGCTGGATATCGGCGGAGGACTCGGCGGTCTCAGTGTTGCGCTGCTTGACGCGGGAATGAGTGGCGCCACAGTCGTGGATGCGTCAGCGGCGTATCTCGCCGCAGCGTCCGACGAAGCTGCGCGTGGAGGCCGGTCGACATCGACGCAATTCGTGCATGGAGATTTCCTCGTCGTTGCCCGTGACCTTCCCCGTGCAACCCTTGTCACGCTCGATCGAGTGGTTTGCTGCTATCCGTCGTACGAGCCTCTCTTGGAGCAAGCGCTTGAACACGCTGAGCAGGCCTTGGCGATGTCGTACCCAAGAGATCGTTGGTTCGTGAGAATGGGTATGAAGTGGGAAAACGCGATGAGGCGACGAAAGAGCAATCCGTTTCGTACGTTCGTGCATCCGCCCGCCAAAATGCAGCAACTCGTTGAAGCGGCTGGATTCCGTCTCATCAGCCGCACCAACACGATGATGTGGTCGGCGGACGTGTTCACAAGAAACTGACTCGAGTCAGTCCATCGCGCGCGCGTTCCGGTCACGTCACTTCAACGCGCCGATTCGAGGCGTGGTCTGGGACCGAGGCGGGGCGCTAGAACAGCACGGCGACGTCAACGATCGCGTTCGTGCGCGCGTTGTAGATGACGGCGTGTGCGTCGATGACACCGCGCCGGTACCCGGTCGGCAGCGGCGGTAGCCGATGCTCGACCGCGACGGGGAACGGTTCGAACCGCTTCTTCCACCCCGGTGGCAGTTGGCCACCGCGTGCGACCTTTTTCTGGAGACCTGGCGGCAGCCGGCGATACCGCGGTTCGTAGTAGTCGCGTAGGATCACGACATCGGCGGAGCCAAAGACCACGTGAACGTCCACCTGCGTCGCGGTTTCGGCGTTCGCGCGCGCCTGACTTGCTTTCTTGTGACTCTTGCCTTGGTCAGCCGCTGCGATCGCGGCGGGAACCAAGAAAACGGCGAGGCCTAGTCCGATCATTCTTCTCATATGCATCACTCGCTGTCTGATGTCCGCTTGCAAGATCAGCGACCACAGCGCGATTCAAGTCGAGCATAACTAAGTCCCCTCGTTCCTGGCGTTTGCTTTGTTCACGACTAGTTGAGCGGCGCACGCCGTGACGACAAGAGTGGCACCGGCCATGTCAGGACGGTAATTTGTGCGCCTGTCGTTAGGCGCCGGCGTCGCGAAGGCGTCCCTCCAGCTCCCGGCAGCGCTCCTCGGACGCGCGCAGCAGCCGGCGTCCCTCGATTTCGTGCATGACGCACGCAGCAAGCTCCTGCAGCGCTTCCACGTCCTCGAAGGTCCACTGACGCGGCTTGCTGTCGACGACGCAGAAGCTGCCCAGCGTCTCGCCGGTGCTGGTCGTCAGCGGAATCCCGGCATAGGCGACGATGCCGAGCTCCGTAATCGCGGGATTGAGGCGGACGAGCGGGTTGACGCGGGCATCTTCGACGACCAAGGGTTTCCCGGTCGCGACGACGTGCTTGCAGAACGAGTGTGACAGCGGCGTCTGACGGTTCGAGGCAATGGGTTCGGGAAGCCCAACGCAGCTCTTGAAGAACTGCCGGTCGCGATCGATCAGCGACACGAGGCCGATCGGAGCGCGCAGCATTCGGCAGGCGATGCGCGTCAATCGATCGAACGACGCCTCGGGCGGCGTGTCCAGGATGTTGAGGCGCTGCAGCGCCGCGATCCGGGACACGTTGCGAACGACTGAGAGCAGGCCGGCCGCCATGGCGATTCCCGTCGAGCCTCAGCCTAGCACACGCCCGCGCGGGCGCCCATCGTGTAGGATTCCTCGCGTATGAATCCTGCCTTCTGGCGCAAATGGCACCGGTGGATCGCGTTTCCGGCGGCGGCGTTTCTGCTGTTCGTGTCGATCACGGGCGTCATCGTGGCGATGAACGAGTTCTTCGGCGAGGAGGAGGCATTGCGCGAGGCGACCCGTTCGCTGACGAGCCCGGTGAAGACCGACTCGGCGCCGTCGACCTGGCAAGAGCCGATCGCCCGGGCGCTGGCGAAAGCGGCGACCGAGGCGCCAGGCGCGCCGATCGACAAGATCCAGATTCAGTTCAAGGGACCGCAGCCCACGGTCCAGGTCTTCCTCGGCCGGCCCGGCGGCGGCGAGGATCGCCGCCTCGTCTTGGATGCGAAGACCGGCGCGCTGGTCAAGACCGACGAGTACATCGACAAGCCTTCGATCAACCGCTTTCACAGCGGCGAATGGTTCGGCGACGGCGGCCTGGTGTTCGCGATGCTGTGGGGCACTACGCTCGCCTTCCTGACGGTGTCTGGATTCATCATCTATTTGACGATGCGGCGGCGGAATGCGACGGGGCTGCGAAGAGTCTTTTGGTAACGGTAGACCGGTTGTCCGGTAGACCGGTAGACCGGTTGTCCGGTAGGCGGAGAGAACAGGTCGAGGCTATAGGGCTCTTCCTAGCAGTGCTTCAACGCGCGCCCGGTGCGTACGGCTGAGCGTGAGCCGCGTTCCGTCGCGCAGGGAGACGGCGAAGTCTCCATGAAACGACGGCCGCAGCTCGACGATCCGATCGATCCGTACGATCGCGGAGCGGTGGATCCGTACGAACGCTTCGGGATCGAGCTCTCCTTCCAGCCGCGCCATCGTGTCGCGAACCACGTGCGTCGCCGCGCCGGCGTGGAGCACGACGTAGTTGTCCGCCGCTTCGATCCAATCGATGTCTGCGGCGTCGATCAGCCGGACGCGACCGTCGGCGCGGACGACGAAGCGCACCAGGAAACGCGTTTTGCCGCGCACCTCTGTCAGCAGTCCGGCGATGCGCTGGTCGTCGCGTGACTCGGCGCGGCCGCCAAGATGCTCGCGGGCCCGCGCGACGGCGCGGGCGAACCGGCCGCGGTCGAACGGCTTGAGCAGGTAGTCGAGCGCGTGAACCTCGAAAGCGGCGAGCGCGTAGTGATCGAAGGCGGTGACGAAGATGATCGCCGGCATCGGATCGCCCGCGGTCAGCGCCCGCAGCACCTCGAATCCATCAGCATCCGGCATCTGGACGTCGAGGAACACGAGATCCGGGCGCAGCGTTCGAATCGCCTCGATCGCCGAACGACCATCGCCGCATTCGCCGATGACCTCGACGTCCGGCTCGGCGCTGAGCAGGCGACGCACCCGCCGTCGCGCAACCGGCTCGTCATCGACCACGAGCGCGCGAATCGTCGCGACCGACATCAGCGTCCGGTTCTGCGCGGAATACGAAGCGTCACAACTGCTCCTCCTCCAGCCGCCTTGTGTAAGTCGAGACTCTGCGCCGGACCGTAGAGCTCCTGCAACCTCGCACGCGTGTTGCCGAGTCCGACGCCTTCCTGCACATCATCTCCATCCCGGACTCCCCGTCCGTCGTCTTCGACTGTGATGATCACACTGTCCCCGGAAGCGCGTGCGTCGATGGCGATGCGGCCGGCGTCGGCCCGGTGGGCGAGGCCATGGCGAATCGAATTCTCGACAATCGGCTGCAGGAGCAGGTGCGGGACGAGCGCGTCTGCAACTTCCGGATCGAGGTGAATCGTGACTCGCAGCCGATCGCCGAATCGAGCCTGCTGGATATCGAGGTAGCGCTGCAGCAGATCGATCTCATGCGCCAGGGATACTTCGGGCACGGCGCCGACCGTCAGCGCTTCCCTCAGCAGCTCGCTGAGACCGGCAATCATGCGGTCGGCCGTCTCGGGATCCTCGTGCACCAGCTCCGAGATCGCATTGAGCGTGTTGAAGAGAAAGTGCGGGTGGAGCTGCATCTGGAGCAGCTGCAGTCGCGTCTGCGCCAGCCGGGCCTCGAGCTGCGAGGCGCGCAGCTCCTTCTCCTTGCTGGACCGATAGTAGCCGAGGCCGTGCGCAGCCGCGACAATGCCCCAATAGAAGAGGAAGTTGGGCGCGAGGCTGGAGATCAGCATGTAGGTCGAGAATCCAAACAACGCGCGACGAAGGAATTGATCGACGACGAGCTTGAAGACGCTAATCACCAGGCTCGCGGGCACGTGGACGGCAACACTTCGCGCCAGCGTCGCGCGCGTGAACGGGAACCGGCGCGCCAGACGGGTCACGAGCGGCGCGATCATCGCCCACACGTAGGTCTCGGCCAGCGCCATCCGGATCGTGAGCGACCATCGCGGCGGATTGCCGACGGAGATGTAGGCGAGCGACGAGCTGACGCCGAGGAACAGCGCGAGCGCGGTCCAGCCGGCGAAGAGCCAGAGCCACGCCTCGGGCCGGGTCACTCGCGAGTCTTCCGTCCGATCATGTCCGGCCATCGTGCGTAGGCGACCACTCCCAGAAGCGCCGACATGACGAGGACCTGCGGCAGACGCTCCATCTCATTGTGCAAGGCATGCGTGAAACCGGCGCCGATCATAATCACAATCAGAAGGAGCGCCGCCGGGGACGCCGTCCGCGGCACGAGCAGCGCGAGCGCGCCGACCACTTCGAGGGCGCCAATCACGAGATAGAAGTGGTTCGGATATCCCCAGCGCTCGAACATCCGCGCCCACATCGGGCCGGTGAACTTTCTTGCGCCCGCACCCACGAACATCAGCGCCAGCGCGGCTTGACATAACCACAATGCGCCCCGAGCGATCAGCTTCATGCGGACCTCCACTGTTTCGGAGGGCGCGGAGGGAACGGAGAAGAGCTCACACGGAGAACCGAAGGAAACGGAGACGCACGGAGCTTCGTACCGTTCGGGTTCTCCGTGTGAGCTCTTCTTCGTTCCCTCCGTACCCTCCAAGCCTCGACAACCAGCACCAGCATCGCCACTCGCGAAGCACCGCGAAAGGCGAATGGGGCGAAGCGGATGTCGGCGGGGTGAATCGGATATATTTCCGCCCTATGAGAAACCGCGCGCTCTTTACTGTTCTCCTCGTCCTGGCGTTGACCTCCAGCCCTCGAGCGCAGACGCCCCCGGCGTGGGTGGCGGAGAGCAACAAACACGCGCAGGTGCTCCTCGACGTGCTGGCGCGGTTCGCGCCGGAAGGCGCCGGACGATTCGGGGTCTCGGGCCTCGACCAGGAAGTCACCAACCTGAGCGAGGAGACGTTCCGCAAACAGCGCGAGGCCATGCAAGCGGCGCTGGCCAAGCTGCAGGCGCTGCTCAAGACCGAGCAGAACCCGATGGTCCGGCAGGATCTCGAGATCCTGACCCGATCGGCGCAGAACGCACTCCGCGCGAGCCAGCTCGGTCAGGAGCGCCTCGTTCCCTACGTGGACGCGGCGGGGCTCGTTTTCGGCGGACTCCAGCCGCTGCTCGACGCGCAGGTCGCCGCCGACCGCCGGCCGGCCGCGGTCGTGCGATTGCGCAAGTACACCGGGCTGGTCGACGGCTACGTGCCGATGACGACACAGGTGATGCAGCGGATCCGTCCCAAGCTCAACGATCCGAAGCTCCTGGCCCCGTCGAAGCCGCAGGTCGAACGGGATCTGGCCAACGGCCCGGTGTTGATTCAAGGAATCGAGCGGCTGTTCGATCAGTTCAAGCTCGAGGGATGGCGCGAACCGTTCGACGCGTTGAAGAAGCAGCTCACGGAATACGAGCAGTTCGTGCGGTCAGAAGTCGTGCCGAAGGCGCGCACCGATTTCCGCTTGCCCGTCGATCTGTACGCGCTGTCGCTCGAACAGGTCGGCGTCGGGATCGCACCGGAGCCGTTGACGAAGATGGCGCACGCGGCGTTCACCGAGATTCAGGCCGAGATGCAGAAGCTCGCGCCGCAAGTCGCGAAGGCGCGAGGCCTGACCGCCACCGACTACCGCGAGGTGATTCGGGCGCTCAAGAAGGACCAGCTCGTCGGCGACGCGATTCTGCCCCTCTACCGAAAGCGGCTCGCGGAGATCGAGGCCATCATCAAACGCGAGAATCTTGTCACGCTGCCGCAGCGCGAGGCGCGCATCCGGATTGCCACCGATGCCGAGGCGGCACAGACGCCGGCTCCGAACATGCGGCCGCCGCGATTGCTCGGCAACACCGGCGAAATGGGCGAATTCATCTTGCCCTTGAACGTCCCGGCCACGCCTGGTAGGGCTGCCAGCCAGCAGCTCGACGACTTCACCTTCGAGGCGGCGTCGTGGACGCTGACGGCCCACGAGGCGCGTCCGGGCCACGAGATGCAGTTCGCGAAAATGATCGAGGCAGGGGTATCGGTGGCGCGCGCGCTGTTCGCGTTCAACAGCACGAACGTCGAAGGGTGGGGCCTTTACGCGGAGTGGATGATGCTGCCCTACATGCCGCCCGACGGACAGCTCATCTCGCTCCAGTTCCGGTTGATGCGCGCGGCCCGCGCGTTCCTCGACCCCGAGCTGCACATGGGCCGCGTGACGCCGGACGAGGCCCGGCGGGTGTTGCGCGAAGACGTCGTCCTCTCCGAGGGGATGACCAACTCGGAAGTCGAACGCTACATGTTCCGCGCGCCCGCGCAGGCCACGTCGTACTTCTACGGCTACACGCAGCTGCTGGCGCTGCGGCCGCAGGTCGAGAAAGCAATGGGCGCGAAGTTCAACGCCCGCGACTTCCACGACTTCATCCTGGCCCAGGGACTGCTCCCGCCGGAGCTGCTGAAGGAAGCGGTCCTCAGACAGTTCGGGAAGCCCTGAGCCCTACCGCACTTCCGTCTCCAGCTCGATCTGCAGCGAGCCGCGGAGCGCGTTGGAGATCGGGCACTTGCTTTCCGCTTCCTTGGCGACTTCGGCGAACTGCGATTTGTCGATCCCTTGAAGCCCTTCAGCGACGACCTTCAGCTTGGAGGTCGTCAGCTTGATGCCGGCATCCCCTTTGTCCGCGACGATCGTTGCCGTGATGTGCGTGCGGCCGATCGATCCGCCTTTTCGGCCGACGGTGGCGTTCAGGGCCATCGCGAAGCAGGCGCCGTGAGACGCCGCCATCAGTTCTTCCGGACTCGTGTGGCCAGCCGGCTCGCCGATGCGGGCGGGAAACGTCACCGGCAGCGTGAACGCGCCGGTGCCGGCCTTCACCTGTCCCTTGCCCTCCATGATCGGGCCGGACCAGTCAACAGTAACAGTGCGAGAGAAAGTCATCTCAGTCTCCAGTCGTCAGTCCTCAGTCGGCAGTCGTCAGTCTCAGTCGTGGGTCATCAGTCCAGTCGTCAGTGCCTGGTCACCGTTTCTTGGCCTTCCCCGCAGTCCAGGTCCATTGAACAATCGTGCCGATCAGGCCAAGGACGAGCCACACGGCGATCACCCAGCGTTGGCCAGGGGCGGGATTCGTCGGGTACGCGAGCCAGACGTTGTTGCGCGCGGTCGCCTCGACCGCAAGGCGGTCGCCCATGAACGCCAACGCGCCGACGATCGTGGTCCAGGCGCCACCGAATCCGGTGGCGACGATGATGACGTAACGCTGCAACGCCAGCGCACCAAGCGCGCCGGCGACGGCGAACAGAATCACGATCAGAATGTGTGGCTCGCGCCCGAGGCCGGCCCAGATTACGTTGACGATCAGCGCGCCGACGCCGGCGCCGATCAGCGCGACGCCGACGAAGTACGCGCCGACCAGGATCAGCGCGCCGACGATGCCGCCGACGATCGCTGCGACGACCATCCACACGCCTTGCTCGGTGCCCATGATCGAACTGGCGAGCAGCGCCCCGAGCACGAACCCGAAGAATCCAAGCACGACCCGGAAGACCCGGTAGCCCGCGAAGCAGGAGAGCAGGCCGCCGAGAAGCAGCACGACCGCTGCCGGAGCCTGGAACGACGCGGGAAGCATAGCCGCCGATTATATGATGACGCGTGCCCTCGGATCGTCAGAGACGCGGCTCCAGCGCCATGGGCGTCGCCGCCGCGGCCCTCGGCCTCGCGCTCTTCGCGTGGTTCGTGCGGCGGATCGGCGCCGCCGAAATCCTGGCGGGGCTCGCCGCCGTCGGCTGGGGGCTCGTCGCGATCATCGCGATCGCCGGCGTCCGCTTCGCCGTGCGCGCGGCGGCCTGGTCCATTTGCCTCGAGCCGCCGCATGCGATGCCGTTTCGCGCCGCGTTCGCGGCCGTACTCGCCGGCGATGCGCTCGGCAACCTGACGCCGCTCGGCCTCTTCGCCAGCGAGCCGGCGAAAGCGGCGTTCGTTCGTGGGCACGTGCCGCTCGGCGCCGTGGTCACGGCGCTCGCGATCGAGAACATCCTCTACACGCTCTCCGCCCTGGCGATGATCGGGACGGCGACGGTCGCGCTGCTCGTCGGCTTCACGCTGCCGCGTGGCGTCGAGATTGCGAGCGCGATCGCCGTCTTCGGCGTCGCCGCGGTCTTCATCGTCGCCGCCTGGCTCCTGTGGCGCCGGCCCGCGCTCGTCAGCCGCGTGCTCTCGACCTTCGTACGAAAGACGTCGAAGCTGCAGGAACGCATCGATCAGCTGCGCACGCTGGAGGAGCAGATTTACACCTTCGCCGTCCGGCGTCCGGGCGCGCTGACGCCTGCCCTCGCCGCCGAAGCCACGTTTCACGCGCTTGGCGTCGTCGAGGTCTACATGACGCTGTGGCTGATGCTGGACCGGCCGCCGTCGGTGCTGACGTCGTTCATCCTCGAAGGCGCGCTGCGCCTGATCGTCGTCCTCTTCAAGTTCGTGCCGCTGCAGTTCGGCGTCGGCGAGTGGACGGCGGGGAGCTTCACGCAGCTGCTCGGCTACGACGCCGCGCTCGGCGGGACGCTGTCGATTGTGCGCAAGGTGCGGACGATTTTCTGGGTCTTGATTGGGACGATGCTGCTGGTCGGCGAGGGGTTCCGGGGAAGATCCCGCTGAAGCCTGGCGCTACACTTCTCGGCGACCCTCCATAGCCTTGTGCATCGTAACTTCGTCGGCGTAATCGAGATCGCTGCCGACGGGGACGCCCATCGCGATGCGCGTCACGCGCACGCCGAGCGGCTTCAGCAGCTTCGCCAGGTAGATGGCTGTGGCCTCGCCTTCGACGTTGGGATTCGTCGCCAGGATCACTTCCTCGACGCCGCCGTTGCCGACGCGGGACAGCAGGTCTTTGATCTTGAGGTCGTCCGGACCGACGCCGTGCAGCGGCGACAGCGCGCCCATCAGCACGTGATAGGTCCCCTTGAAGTCGCGCGTCTTCTCGATCGCGCCGACGTTCTCCGGCTCCTCGACGACGCAGATGACGCGATGATCCCGCGCCGGATGGGTGCAGAAGTAGCACGGATCGGTGTCGGTGATGTTGCTGCACACCGAGCAGTAGGTGACGCGCTCTTTCACTTCGCGCATCGCGTCGGCGAGCCGCTCGACTTCTTCGCGCGGGGTCTTGAGGACGTGAAAGGCGAGCCGCTGAGCGCTCTTCGCGCCGATGCCGGGCAGGCGCTGGAACTGCTCGATGAGCCTGGTCAGGGGATCTGGACGGGACATCAACTCTTACAGGCGCTTAGAACATGCCGGGAATCTTCAGGCCGCCCATCATCCCACCCATCTGCTTCTGCAGCGACTCGTCGGCCCGGCGCTGTGCGTCGTTGATGGCCGCGAGAATCAAATCCTGCAGCATCTCCACGTCTTCCTTGGAGACGGCTTCGGGATCGATCTTGAGGGAGATGATCTGCTTCGCGCCGTTCATGACCACCGTGACCATGCCGCCGCCGGCGGTCGCCTCGACGCGCAGCTCCTCCATCTGCTTCTGCAGGCGCTCCTGCATCTGCTGCGCCTGTTTCATCATCTGCTGGATGTTCATTACATCTCTTCCACTTCTTTGATGTCAGTGCGAAAGACGTCGAGCATCGCTTGAACGCCGGAGTCCGCCAGGGCCTTCTGCTTCAGCGCATCCTGCTTCTCGGCATCGCCGGACGCGCCGGCGGCGCCGCGCGCCGCATCGGCCGGCCGCGCGCTCGGCAACGGCGTGCCGTCGACGGCGGCAACGGTGATTTTACGCCCGGCCAGCCGCGTCGCCAGCTCCTCCAGCCACGCCCGGCTCTGTTCCAGCTGCAGCTTCAGCATTCTGTGCTGCGGCGCGAACGCCATGACCATGCGCTCGCCATCGACCTCGATGCGCTGCGCCTGCGCCACGACCGTTCCGTAGAAGTACTTCCGCGACTTCTGGACCTCGGCCAGAATCGCGTCTTTTAGTCCCGGCAAACCCGGCGCCGACACCGGTGCAGGGGCGGAACCGGGTGCGGACGCAAACGGCGGTTCCACGACGCTTGCCGCCTCCCGCTTCGCTTCCACGGCGCGAACCGTTGCCGCATTCGTTGATGGAGGCTTCGGCGCCGGCTTGGAGACCGGCGGCGCCGGACGCGGTGCACCGCCGCCCTTTTCCAGACCTTGGATCAGATCCGTCAGCGGAACCAGCTTGCGCAGGTGGATCCACCGCAGCAGCGCCAGCTCGAGATGATAGCGAGGCTGCATCGAACCGCGGATGTCGTACTCGGCCTTCGTGAGGACGTCGAAGGCACGCATCAGATCCTCACCGGAAAACTGCGACGCCAGCGTTCGAAGCCGGTCGCGCTCGCCTTCGGCGGCAATTTCGGGATCGGTCAAGCGCGAGGCGTCCACGCCGATGACGAGGAGGTCTCGTGTCAGCCGCGCCAGCTCGCGGATCACGAGCCGCATATCGTAGCCGGCCTCCGCCGCGTGTCCCGCCAACCCGAAGATGGCGGCGCCATCGTCGCGGACCACGGCGTCCGCGATGTCCATCAGCAGATCCCGCCGCACCAATCCGAGAACCGCCGTCACATCGTCTGGCGTCACGGTGCGGCCGGCGAAGGCGATGACCTGATCGAACGCGCTCTGCGCGTCGCGCATGCTGCCATCGCCGGCGCGCGCCAACAGCGTCAGCGCCGCGTCGTCGATCTGAATCTGCTCGGCGTCCGCGATCTTGCGGAGTTGATCGGCGATTTGCTTGACGCCGATGGTCTTGAGCTCGAACACCTGTGAGCGGGACTGGATCGTCGCCGGCACCTTCTCGAGCTCGGTCGTGGCCATCATGAAGACGACATGCGGCGGCGGCTCTTCGATCGACTTCAGCAGCGCGTCGAACGCCTGCTGCGACAGACGGTGCACTTCGTCGATGATGAAGATCTTGTAGCGGTTTCTCACCGGCGCGATGCCGAGGCCGGAGATGATGATCTCCCGCACCTTGTCGACCTGCGTGTTGGTGGCGGCGTCGATCTCGAGGACGTCGATGTCGCGGCCCTGAGCGATCTCCACACACGCGTCGCACACGCCGCACGGCTCGGCGGTCGGGCCTTGGACGCAGTTCAGCCCGCGCGCGAGGATGCGGGCGGTCGTCGTCTTGCCGACGCCGCGGGGGCCCGAGAAGACGAACGACTGCGCAATCCGATTGGCGGCAATCGCGTTGCGCAGCGTCTGCGTGACGCCGCGCTGACCGATGACCTCAGCGAAGCGCTGCGGCCGCCATTTACGGGCAAGAACAGTGTACGTCGCCACTGGAAAGTGTGAACTCTGAAGTATGAAGTCTGAAGTGGAGCGTTAGCGTCGAACCGCGACCCGGAGAAGCCTGCGGCACATATCAGTATCTGCTTAGCGCTGCTGCCTTCCGGCCCTGACGCGGTTCGCAGGCTGAAATTGCACAGGTTCCGGGCCGCGGTGCGGCGCGCCGCGCGGACACGCCCTCGGGCAGCCGGCGGCATCAGCCAGTGTACTCCATCGGAGCCGAGGTCGATCAGGACTGTTTCAGCGTCTGTGCGGGATCGACACGCGAGGCGCGCAGCGCGGGGCCGATTGCGGCCGCGGTCGCGGCGGCGAGAAGAATGAGCACGGCAGAGCCGATGGCCAGCGGATCGTAGCCGCTGATGCCGTAGAGCGCGGCGCGCAGGACGTGTCCCGCCACGAGCGCCGCCAACACTCCGAATGCCAGGCCGGCGACGACCGGCCGCAGGCTGTCGCGCAGGACCAGTCGAA
>Ga0075423_10003483_pt1 | contig 14484 bp, 13 predicted proteins | sample SoiMethybrSBSTD2_FD_80114 | JGI IMG/M metagenome (GOLD analysis project Ga0075423, IMG submission 80114) | Bulk soil microbial communities from a Populus tree surrounding site in Tennessee, USA - Soil MetaG P. TD hybrid SBSTD2 | ecosystem: Environmental > Terrestrial > Soil > Tree plantation...
ATCGGCGCGGTGACGCTTCGGGGGAACCGGCGCCCGACACGCGCGAGCAGCGCTCCAACGACGACGTCGCTGCCCACACGCACGCGCAGCTCGCGATCGAAATCTGTGGGCGCAAGCCCGAGATGTCGCGCACCGGGCACGCGCAGCGCGCCCGCGAGAGTGGCACCCCCGGCGATGGCGTCGCCGGCGCGCACATGGTCGCCCATCGCGGCACGCGTGGTCACGCCGATGGGTAGCGAGTGGTCCGCGCTCCAGCGCTCGCGACGCCACGTCACGTCGAGCTACGGTCCGCGGCGGTCGCCCGCAGCGCGGCGTGCCACTGAGCCACGGCGGGGATGCGCTCGCCATCGCGCTCGGAAAGTACGAGGGGTCGGCCGCGCGCGTCGATGAGGACGCCCAGCTCGCCCGACCGTCCATGACCGCGCACGCCTGCGCCGTCGACGGCGACCTCGACGTCTGCGCCGATCGTGACGAGCTCGAAGGACCCCGGCACCACCCGTGCCTCGCTCCGGCCGGACGCCTGCACGACCTGTATCTTCGCGGGCTTGCGCGTTACCACTGAGACCACCATCCCAATGCGCTCGGCGTGCCCCTCGTCGGGCTCGCGGAAGACCGTCGAAACCGCGCTCGGCTCAAGGCCATCGACCAAAACGAGAAGGCTTTGTCCCGCCTTCGGGAACGACGCCGCACGGCCCGTGATGAGGATTGATGGCGCGGAGCGCATCGCGGCGACATCGAGCCCGGCGTCGGCCGCGTCGCGCAGCGCGTGCGCGATCGCCTCGCGCGCAAGCGCCATCTCGAGCAGTACCGCGGCCTCAGTCGTCGCGGGAACTTCGGACTGGCGCGTTCGATTGAAGACGCGCTCGAGGAGCGCGGGGGCGTCGATCGGCCAGGGCAACCAGCGGCGAACGTTGTCGAGGCTGGCGCGTACGACGACGTGATCGGCGCCCATCCCGAGTCCGAGAGGGACGAGGTGTGCGGTTTGAATTTGCCCGTCCGGGCGCGCGAAGACGAGCGACGTCGAGCGCTCCGTCACGTCGACGGCAAGGGCGGCGGTCGCGTTCGTCGTCGCAAGCGCGCGCGCGGCGCCCTCGATAAGGGCGTCACGCAGCTCGATGTCGCTGTTCCCGGCGCGACGTAGGTCGCGGAGGATCGCGACGATCTCGGGCGCCGCCGCGAACCGTTCGAACTCGAATGGGCTGGCGTGCGGCCGAAGGACCGCGGCCATGGGCGTATCCACAAGGCCGAAAACCCGAGGCATCGGCCGCTGCGCGCCGCAACCGAGACGGAGCGCCTCCAGCAGCTCGGCGAGGGCCGCCTCGTCCTTGGGTCCGCCCTGTAGCACGACGACGTCGGGCTTCGCCTCGCGCAGGGCCTGCGCCACCTCGACGAAGGACCGTCGGTCGGTCGCCCGAACGCGCGCAACGATTTCAACGCCCGATGCGAGCCCGAGATGAGCGACCAGGCGACGGGATGTCTCTTCGCGGCCATGAAGAAGGGCGACGCGGAGCGATCGCCCGAGCGCGATGCGCGGCTGCTCGACCGGGGCACTGGGCCCGGTCGAGACCGTCATCGCGACGCCGTCGTGCTGCGCGCCGCCTCCTGGACGAAGGCGCCGAAGATCCGGCGCGCTTCGGGCGAGACCTCGCTGGTCCGCTCGGGATGCCACTGAATGCCGACCACCCACCGCCGGTCGTCGAGCTCGAAGGCCTCGATGAGATCGTCGACGACCACCGTCGCGACGAGCCCACGGCCGAGGGTGTCCTTCGTCACAGCCTGGTGATGCCGCGAGTTCACAGTGAGCGGCTTGTCGCCGGTGGCCTTCGCGAGGCGCGAGCCGGGCCGGACCACGACGTCGCGGTGCTCGACGAGGCCCTCGCGCTCCTCGGGCCGGTGTCCCGCAACGTCCTGAACCAGGCTCCCTTGCTGCGCAACGTTCAGGATCTGGAAACCGCGGCAGATGCCGAGCACCGGCAGGTCGCGATCGATCGCGGCCCTCGCGATCTCTAGCTCGAGCGCATCACGCTCGGTGTCCACGTCCGCGCAGGCCACGTCCGCCTCGCCATACCGCGCCGATTCGATATCGCCGCCACCCGAGAGGCACAGGCCGTCGATGTCGTTCGGCACAGCGTCGCCCGGGTGGAGCACGACAAGGTCCGCGCCGGCGTTCTCAAGCGCGTCGCGGTACCGCTGATGCGCGGCACCGTGGAACGCGGATGGACGTGGGAGCGTGAGCGCGATACGTGGACGCACGTTCGTCATGGTATGGAATCACGAAGGCTCGCGCGGTCGATCAGTTCGATCAACACCCCGCCGGACGCTCGCGGATGGACGAACGCGACCATCCCCTCGGCGCCTCGCCGCGGCGCCCGATCGATCAGCTCGACCCCTTGGCGCACCAGCTTCTCGAGCATCGCCGCGAGATCGTCGACGACGTAACAGACGTGATGGAGCGTCGGCTTCGGATGCTCGGCGACGAACTTGGCGACACCACCCACCTCGTCGCCGATCGGTTGGATCAATTCGATCCGCCCCTTTGCGTCGCCGAGGAACACCATGCGGACGTGCTGGTCTGGAAGATCGCGGATCCGATCGGCGCTCAGACCGAGCGTGTCGCGGAAGAATGGCAGTGCGTCTTCGATCCGTGGTACCGCGATCGCGACATGATGCAGCGGGCCTAACGTCACAGGCGTGGCGGAACGTACGTGCCGAATACGTCGCGCAGATCGGCGCAGATCTCGCCGAGCGTCACATCTGCTTCCACCGCGACGACGATCAGCGGCACTAGGTTCGCGGTTCCGCGCGCGGCGGTGACGAGGTCCGCACGGGCTTTCCTCGCGCGCGTGTCATCGCGCCGTCGCCGCAATTCCAAAAGACGCGTGCGCTGCCGCTCGAGGACGGCCTGGTCGACTCGGGTGATGGGCACCTCGGGCTCTTCGCCCTCGGCGCGGTACGCATTCACCCCGACGATGACCTTTTCCTTGCTCTCTATCGCCCGCTGCTGCTTGTAGGCGGAATCCTCGATGGCACGCTGCTGATATCCCTGTTCGATGCCGGTGAGCGCGCCGCCCAGCTCGTCGATCTTCTTGATCTCGGTGAGGGTGCGGCGCTCGATATCGGCGGTGAGCGCTTCGACCGCGTGAGCGCCGCCGAGCGGGTCGATGGTCTCTGCGACTCCGGATTCCTCGGCGATGATCTGCTGCGTCCGCAGCGCGATGCGCACGGACTCCTCGGTGGGTAGGCCGAGCGCCTCGTCGTATGCGTTGGTGTGGAGGGACTGGGTACCCCCGAGGACCGCGGCGAGCGCCTCGATCGCGGTGCGGACGATGTTGTTCTGTGGCTGCTGTGCGGTGAGCGTCGAGCCCATCGTCTGCGTGTGGAAACGGAGCGCGAGCGATGCGGGCGCTTTCGCTCCGTAACGCTCGCGCATGATGTGCGCCCATACCCTCCGCGCCGCGCGGAACTTCGCTACCTCCTCGAGCAGCGTCGAGTGCGCGGCGAAAAAGAACGAGAGCTGCGGCGCGAATCGATCGACGTCGAGCCCACGGTCCACCGCCGCATCCACATACGCGACGGCGTCCGCGAACGTGAACGCGAGCTCCTGCACCGCGTCCGCGCCGGCCTCACGGATGTGATAGCCGCTGATCGAGATCGCGTTCCACCGCGGGTGCTGTTCAGCGCAGTACGCGATCAGATCGGTCGCGAGCCGCATCGACGGCCGTGGCGGGAAGATGTAGGTCCCGCGGGCGATGTACTCCTTCAGGATGTCGTTCTGCGTCGTGCCCGCGACGCGTTCGGCCGCGACCCCCTGCCGCTTCGCGATGGCGGCGTACATCGAGAGCAGGATCGCGGCCGTGGCGTTGATCGTCATCGACGTCGTGACATCGCCCATCGGAATGCCGTCAAAGAGGCGCGCGAAATCTTCGAGCGAGCATATCGATACGCCGACCTTCCCCACCTCGCCGGCAACGCGTGGATCGTCGGCGTCGTAGCCCATCTGCGTCGGAAGGTCGAACGCAACGGAAAGCCCGGTCTGCCCGTGCTGGAGCAGATAGCGATATCGCGCATTTGATTCCTCGGCCGTGCCGAAGCCCGCGTACTGCCGCATGGTCCACAGGCGCCCGCGGTACATCGTCGGCTGGATGCCCCGGGTGTACGGCGGCTCCCCGGGCAGACCCGGATCGGCGCCGTCAGGGTCAAAGATCGGCGGCAGCGGCGCGCCGTACGTCGTTTCGAACTTCGCGCGTTCAGCGACACGCTTGGTCGCTTCCGCGTATGTCGTTCGTTCCCAATCGGGGCGGTCGCGGCTTTTCTTCGGCATCGTTGCGATGGTACCGACCTATCGAGCCCGGAAAACGAGCATTCCGTCGATGCGACCGAGGCGATCCCTCGAGAAGCGCATCGGCTTGTAGTCGCCGGCGTGCCAAAGCGGCGCCTGATCGCCCCAGTACCGCGATCCGGGCTGACCGGATTCGCCCTCCGGCGTCGCCGAGAGCGAGTTATCGAGATCGGAGAGGTCGGCGATCATCCGCTCCGAAGCGTTCGTCGTCTGCTTGTACGGCGTCGCCGGATCGTACGCGCCGTTGTTCACTGAGAAGCCGTCGCCGGCGCGCCGGAACGGGCCGATGTTCAGAAGGAGGGCGAGCGGACCGATCGCGAGCGGATGCGCGAACGTGATCGTGTGGAGATCGCCCCACCGCCATTTCTCTGGATCGTTGCCCAATCGCGTCACGAGTTCGCGCGTCGCGTCCTCGAGCGCGACGGCGGAGAGCCCGTCGCGCCCGCGCACCGATGGGTCGCCCGCGTCGCTGAACCACGGATCGTCCGGATGGGCGAGGAGCTCGTGTAACGCGAAGACGGCGCGGCCGTGGCCGAGGTAGTCGCCGTAGAGCTTGTCGCCGAGCTTGTCCTGGAACGTCCGCGCGAGCATGTGGACGAGCCACGCCTCGGTGACGGCGGCCCCACCCGACTGCGCGGCGAGCGTGCCGTCCCAGTCGCGCACCAGCGCTTGCGCGCGGCGCTGGAGGTCGGTCTTCGGGCTGGCCGCGAGGATGACCTCGCGCCACCGGGCGACCGGCGTCGACGCGTAGTCGGTCTGGATCGCGCGCATCGCGGGGAGGTCTGCCTTCGCGAGGCTGGCGAGGCGCTGCGCGATGTATCTCGCTCGGAAGCCCGGATCCCACTCGCCGACGTAGGCCGCGTTGTGCGGATCCTGTGTCGGCCTGTCGTTCGCGTTGACGATCACCCCACCAGGTGGATCGATGAGCGTCGGATTCGCGTCGAGAGGCAGGACGCCCGTCCAGTCGTACTCGCCGGTCCAACCGGGCACCGGCATCTGCCCATCGCCCTTGCGCGCCGGCAGCTGGCCGATGAGCTGATAACCGATATGCCCGTCGACATCGGCGTAGCAAGCGGAGACCGCGGCGCCCGTGAAGTCGGAGGCGGCCGCGCGGAAGTCCTGCCAGCTACCCGCCCGGGCGAGCTCGAACACGAAGTCGAGAAGACGTCCCGGATCGAGCGCGGTCCAGCGGAGCGCAAGCGCGGCCGTCTGTCCCTTCAGGACCGGCGTCACGATCGGTCCGTGCCGCGTGATCGCGACGTCGACGATCACAGGATCTGCGCGACCCTTCACATCGATCTTTTCGCGCACGAACGTGGCGGTCTCGAACTGGCCCTTGTACTCGTACCGCCGGGGATCGGTCGGATCCTGACGCTCGACGAAGAGATCCTGCGTGTCGGTGTAGGCATACGTGAGGGTCCACGCGATGCGGTCGTTGTGGCCGATGACGATCCCCGGAATGCCGGCGAACGAAAAACCGACGAGCTTGTAGCCGGCGCCTTCGAGACCGATCTCGTACCAGATCGACGGATTGCGGACGGCGAGGTGCGGATCGCCCGCGAGGATGGGCTTGCCGGTTGCCGTTCTTGACCCGGCCAAGGCCCAGCAGTTGGAGCCGGCGCCCTCACCCGCCGGCGGCAGGAACGAGGAAAGCGAGGAGGCGCCACCTGCGAGATAGGGCGCGACGGCCACCCACGCGCGCTCGTCGACGGAGGCCGCGCGGCCGGAGGGATCAGGCATGAGCGTCGCGAGGACGCCTGTCCCGAAGCGTGATGCGAGTCCGGCGCGCAGCAGCTCCTGATCGAGGTTGTTCGCCGCGTCGTACGCCTGAAGCTTCGCGACGACGACCGAGTCGACGACCGACCATCGTCCCGGGCGGTAGCCGAGGATGACGAACTCGATTGGCAGCGAATCGCCGTGCCCTTCCAGGAACTTGTTCACGCCGTCGGCGTAGGCGGTGAGGTTCTGGATGGTGTCGGGGCCAAGCAGCCGCAGCTCCTGCACAGCGACACGCTCGAGCCCGAATGTCCTGAACTGCTTGTCGGAGTCGAGGGCGGCATCGCCGAGAACCTCGGCGAGACGGCCTTCGCCGGCGCGCCGGTAGAGGTCCATCTGGAAGAGGCGGTCCTGCGCGGTGACGTAGCCCTGGAGATAGAAGAGGTCGTGCGCGGTCTGCGCGTAGACGTGCGGGACTCCGTAGGTGTCGCGCAGCACCTCGGCGCGCTGATCCAGCCCGAGCAGGCGGAACTCGCCGTCGATCGTGGCCAGCGGCCGATACACGAGGATGAGGCCGGTCAGCACGATGCTCACGACGAGCAGCACGGCGACCGTCGCCGCCACGATGCCGGCCTTGCGGCGGCGCCTAGTCACTCGTGATCACGATCAGCACCGCGCCAGCTTCCACCTTCGTCCCCGCGGTCGCGCGCACCTTCGCGATGCGACCCGCGGAGGGCGCGAGCAGCTCGTTCTCCATCTTCATCGCTTCGAGCGTCGCGACCGGAGCGTTGGCGTCAACGCGGTCGCCCTCGTTCACGTGCACGGCTTTCAGCAAACCCGGCATGGGCGCGCGCAGCTCGACCCGCCCTGTCCGCAGCCCGACGGCTCCGCGGCTCGCACGGAGCGCGCGCTCGTCGACGACCGTGGCGCGCACATCGTGCCCATCGAGGTCCAGACGGAGCGGATCGTGCGTGACCACCGTGATCTCGTGACTGGAGCCGTCGAGCGTGATCGACCACTGCCGCCCGCGCACGATCTCGCGGACGTCGGCCGCGACCACGCGGTCTTCGACCGTGAAGCGGCCGTCCTCGCCGAGCTCGACGCGGACACGACGATCGTCGAGGGTGACCTCGTAACGCATCAGCGAAGCGCGTCCTCGCGCGCCGCTCGAGCCCATGCCTGATCCAGGATCGGCGACGCGCGGCGTTCGGCCCGTGATCGCATCGCGAGGACCGCGGCGAGCGCGGCGGCGGCAGTAGCGCCGTCGGTCAGCTCCAGCGCCTTCTTTGGGTCCCATCGCGCTACGAAATCCGTGTCGTAGCGCCCGGCGATGAAATCCTGCTCGAAGAGCGCGGCGCGGTGGAATGGCAGTGAGGTCGGAATGCCGGCGACGCGCATTTCTTCCAGGGCTCGCCGCATCCGAGCCATCGCCTCCTCGCGGTCGCGCCCGTGGGCGATGACCTTCGCGAGCAGCGAGTCGTATTCGCTCGGCACCGTCATGCCTGAGAACAGGGCCGAATCGACGCGGATCCCAGGACCCGCCGGCTCGCGCACGAGAGCAACGCGTCCGCTCGCCGGTACGAATCCCGCGAACGGGTCCTCGGCGGTGATACGGCACTCGATCGCGACGCCGTGCGTGGTGATCTCGTCCTGTGTGAGCCGCAGCGGTTCGCCGGCCGCTATCCGGAGCTGCAACGTCACGAGGTCGAGGCCGGTGACCATTTCGGTGACGGGATGCTCGACCTGCAGACGCGTGTTCACTTCAAGAAAGTTGAAGTATCCGCCCGGGTCGACGAGAAACTCGACCGTGCCGGCGTTGACGTATCTCGCGCGCTCGGCGATGCGAACGGCGGCGGCCCCGAGCTTCGCGCGCAGCCCTTCGGTGACGCCCGGCCCCGGTGATTCCTCGATCAGCTTTTGGTGGCGCCGCTGGATCGAACAGTCGCGCTCTCCGAGCCAGACAACCTTCCCGTGAGCGTCGGCCAGGATCTGCATCTCGACGTGGCGCGCGTTCGTGATCTGCCGCTCCAGGTAGAGGGCCGGCGCGCCGAACGCCGCGGTGGCCTCGCCTGTCGCGCCTCGCCAAGCGGCGTCGAAGTCTTCGTCGCGGCCGACGATGCGCATGCCCTTGCCACCGCCACCGCCGGCGGGCTTGAGGAGGACCGGATACCCGATCTTCTTCGCGGCCGCGCGCGCCGCGGCGGCGTCGCGTAGCGGCTCGGTGCCCTCGGCGACGGGGACGTCAGCCTCACGCGCGAGGCGACGCGCGGCGGTCTTCTCACCGAGGAGACGCTGGACCTTCGCGGGCGGGCCGACGAACACGAGCCCCGTGTCGGCGACCGCCTGCGCAAAGTCGGCGTTCTCGGAGAGAAAGCCGTAGCCGGGGTGGACCGCGTCGCATCCCGACCGCTTCGCAACCTCGATGATTCGCGCGGCGTTGAGATAACTCTCGCGGGGCGCCGCCGGGCCGATGGGATACGCGGCGTCGGCAGCGCGGACGTGCAGCGCGTCGCGGTCTACATCGCTGTAGACCGCGGTCGCGCGCATGCCGAGGTCGTGGCACGCGCGGATGATGCGGAGCGCGATCTCGCCACGATTGGCAACGAGGACGGAGGTGAGCGCCGGTCCCCCCTCTTACAGCGGGATGTTGCCATGCTTGCGACGCGGGTTCGTGTCCCGCTTGGTTGCCAGAGAGCGTAGCGCCGCGACGAGCCGCCGCCGCGTTTCCCGCGGTTCGATCACGTCGTCGAGGTAGCCGCGCGCAGCGGCGACGTAGGGATTTGCGAATCGCTCGACGTACTCGGCGACGAGCTGCGTACGCCGCTCGTCGGGCTCCTTCGCTTTCGCGATCTCCTCGCGATAGATGACGTTCACGGCGCCTTCCGGGCCCATGACCGCGATCTCCGCGCTCGGCCAGGCAACGTTGTAGTCGCCGCGCAGATGCTTGCTCGACATGACGTCGTACGCGCCGCCGTAAGCCTTCCGCGTGATGACCGTGAGCTTCGGCACCGTCGCCTCGGCGTAGGCGTAGAGGAGCTTCGCGCCGTTGCGGATGATGCCGGCATGCTCCTGCGCGGTCCCCGGAAGAAATCCCGGCACGTCGACAAAGCTGATGAGCGGAATGTTGAAGGCGTCGCAAAAACGTACGAAGCGCGCGGCCTTCACCGACGCGTCGATATCGAGGACGCCCGCGAGGATCATCGGCTGCTGGGCCACGACGCCGACCGACCTGCCGTCGAGTCGCGCGAACGCGCAGATGATGTTCTGCGCCCAGCCCTCGTGGACCTCGAGCACGTCCTCGTCATCCACAACACGGCGGATGACGTCTTTCATGTCGTACGGCTTGTTCGAAGCCTCGGGCACGATGTCGTCGAGGGCCGGGTCCTCGCGATCGGGCGGGTCCTCAGTCGCGACGACGGGCGGGGGGTCGAGGTTGTTCGACGGAAGGAAACCGACGAGCCGGCGCAGCAGGGCCGCGCAGCTCACCTCGTCATCCGCCTCGAAGTGCGCCACACCTGACCGGTGCGCGTGCACGTCGGCGCCACCCAATTCGTCGAAGGTCACGTCCTCGTGTGTCACGGTCTTCACCACGTTCGGACCCGTGACGAACATGTAGCTCGTATCGCGGACCATGACGACGAAGTCCGTGATCGCGGGCGAGTAGACCGCCCCGCCCGCGCAGGGCCCCATGATCGCCGATATCTGTGGCACGACCCCTGACGAGAGGACGTTCCGGAGAAAGATGTCAGCGTACCCACCCAGCGATACGACGCCCTCTTGGATCCGCGCACCGCCTGAGTCGTTCAGCCCGATGATCGGTGCGCCGGTCTTCACGGCGAGATCCATCACTTTGCAGATCTTCTCGGCGTGCGCCTCGGCGAGCGACCCGCCAAACACGGTGAAGTCCTGCGAGAAGACGTACACGACGCGCCCGTCGATCCGGCCGAATCCCGTCACGACGCCGTCGCCCATGACGCGCTCCTCGTCGCCGATGAGTTCGGTCGGACGTGCCAGGACGAACGCATCGAGTTCGGTAAACGAGCCTTCGTCGAGTACGAGGTCGATGCGCTCGCGCGCGGTCAGCTTTCCCTTCGCGTGCTGCTGGGCGATCCGCTGCTCGCCGCCACCGATCGCGGCCTTCGCTCGCATCTCCTGCAGCCGGTCCGTGGTCTTCACCCGGCGCTGAGAGTAGGACACGGCGGCCCGCTGGACGTGGCTGAGATACTGCGGCCGTGCGTCCGGTCCTCTTTGAGGTCGGCGATCTCAAGATCTATTCGCACAGCTTCTTCTTGGTCCTCGGTCTACTCGTCGGACTCGCGGTGCTCCTGTGGGAGGCGCGGCGGCGCGGCTGGTCTCGGAACTACACCGCCCTGATCGCGGTCGCCGCATTCGTCGGCGGCAGCCTCGGCGCAAGACTTTCGATGATCCTGTTTGTCGGACCGTCCGCGATCGAGACCCTCTCGCAATACGCGATCTTCGACCCGCGCCTCGGCCCCGGCTCGATCCTCGGCGGCGTCGCCGGCGGCTACATCGGCGGTTACGTCGCGAGCCATCTCGCCGGCCAGCGCTGCACGTGCGACGCGTTCGCGCCCGCGATGGCCCTCGGGATGGCGGTCGGCCGGCTGGGTGATTACTTCTCGGGCGAGGACGGGATCGGAAAGCCGACGACGCTTCCGGTCGGCGTGCAGGCGCCGGGCGTCGACTATCTCGTACATCCCGCGCCGCTGTATGACTCGGCCTTCAATCTCGTGTGGTTCGGCGCGCTTCTCGCGCTCCGGGACCGCCCCGCGTTCCAGGACGGGAGGCTCCTCAAGCTGGGTATCGGCGGCTACGCGGTGTTCCGCTTCTTCGTGGAGTTCGTGCGGAACAACGACGTCCTGTGGCTCGGGCTGACGGCGCAGCAGATCGCGTGTCTTCTCGCCGTCGCCGGGTTGCTTGCGTACTTCGCGGTGTATTCCCGTCGCCGAGCGGCGCCGACGGCCATCGCGTCGTGAAGCGGAAGGTGTACGCGTCGCGCGGTCAGAAGGAAGGAGACTTCTGGGCGGGCTTCTTTATCCTCCCGGCCCTCGTCCTCGGCGTGCCTCCGGTCCTAGGCAACCTGGTCCAAGGACCCGCCCAGGTATGGAGCGGTCCGATCCTAGGGATCGCCTTCCTCCTGGTCGCCGGCATCTACCGGCCTTGGATGGCGATCGGAGCACTCGGCTGCGTCGCCGCGCTCCTCGCCCTCGGTCTGTTTGCCGCGATCTTCCTCGCGGTCGTGTGCTCGTCAGGGTTCCGATGAGTGTGCCGGTCGCGCGCACGGAACGTGATTCGATCCTGTGGGAGGTCACTCGTTCGCTCTGTCCTGAATGTCGCCGCGTGATCGACGCGCAAATCCACCTCCGCGGCGGGAAGGTCGTGATGCGCAAGCGCTGCCCAGAGCACGGCGCTTTCGAGGCGGTCATCTTTGGGGACTCCGATCTCTACACGCGCATCCTCGGGCACAACAAGCCCGGAACAGTGCCCCTTCGATTCCAGACAGAAGTGAAGGACGGGTGCCCTCTCGATTGCGGCCTGTGCCCAGAGCACCAGCAACACACCTGTCTCGCGCTCATCGAGGTGAACTCGGCATGTAACCTCGATTGTCCGCTGTGCTTCGCGGACTCGGGCACCCATCTCGCACGGATCGGATTCCAGCTCACGTACGAGCAGGTCGACACCATGCTCGACACCTTCGTGGCGGCGGAGGGCGATCCCGAGGTCGTTCAGTTCTCCGGCGGAGAGCCGACGCTGCACCCCCAGCTCCTCGATTTCATCGCCTTGGCCCAGCGCAAAGGGATCTCGTACGTGATGGTCAATACCAACGGGATACGCATCGCGCGAGACGATCAGCTGCTGGAGGGGATCGCGCGACTCCGTCCGCACATCTATCTGCAGTTCGACGGCTTCGACGAGCGGACCAACACGATGCTTCGCGGCCGCCCGGATCTTGTGGAGACCAAGCTCCGCGCGCTTGACCGGCTCGCCGCCGCCGACGTCCGCGTCGTCCTGGTCGCCGCGATCGAACGCGACGTGAATCTTCACGAGGTCGGGCGGATCGTGGAGTTCGGCCTTTCCCACCCTGCGGTGTTCGGGGTGAATTTTCAGCCGGCGTTCCGGGCGCAGCGCCATCTTCCTGCGGACCCCATGACTCGCATCACGATCCCGGATGTGCTTCGGGCGCTCGAGGAACAGACCAATGGTCGGTTCGCGCTGGGCGATTTCGTGCCAGTGCCCTGCTGCATGCCGACCTGCAATTTCGTCACGTATGCGCTCGTCGACGGCGAGAGCACGACTCCAATCACCCGGATCCTCGATATCGACCTGTACCTCGACTACCTCAAGAACCGGACTCTGCCGCGCGTCAGCGATGAACTTCTCTCGATCCTGGAGACCCTGTGGAGCTCGTCAGCCCCGGTCGGCTCCGACCGCGCGGCGGCTGACGTTCATCGCGCGCTGGAGGTGGGCACGACTGCCAGAGCCGCCGCCGCGGGACGGTGCACGGCCTGCGCGGCACGGGTCCCACTGAGCGAACACACCCCACGCGAAGTCGCCCGCCACGTGTTCATGATCAATACGCGCGATTTCATGGATCCGTGGACCTTCAACGTGAAGAACGTGATGAAGTGCTGCGTCGAGTTCCTGGTGCCAGACGGTCGGATGATCCCGTTCTGCGCCTACAACTCGGTCGGCTACCGGGAACAGGTGGCAGCGTCGCTCATGCCGGCAGCGCGACCGGTGACCCGAGCGGCTAGGTCGGCGCGCAGCGGCTGAGAAACCCGGGCCTTTGATCGTTTGGCACGGGACTGGCTCTCGTCCGAGGGTCATGCAAGAGATGCAAGAAAGCGAAGTCGCGGACCAGTTCGTCAAAGGCCTGGTTTATCCAGTGAGCAAACACTCGATCGTGTTCGCGGCGCGCGAGGCGCATCTGAGTCAGACGATCCAAGACGCCGTCGCGAAGCTCCCCGATCGCGAGTATTCCGAGCCGGGCGAGCTCACCCAGGCGCTGAACGCGATCTAGACCGCCGCGACCTTCGTCTGGCAGTAGCGGTAGAGGGCATCGAGGATCGGGCGCGACGCCTCGCGCTGCTCCTGATCGTTCGGCTGATGGACGAGGCGTATTCCCTCGAGAAGCGCTTCGATCCCCACCGATTCCGGCGTGATGGTCTTGTCGGCGGTGTCTGCTCCGCGGATGACCTTCGCCATGTAGGCCATGGCCGGATCCTTCTCCAACCCATACTTCCGCACGAACGCGTCGAAGCTGCATTCCGGCCCGCGATGGCCGAGCTCCACGTCCTTGACGTCGTACGGCGTCGCGTTCCGGGTTCGCGCCTCGGCCATCACTTGATCGGCCGGGACATAGATGAACTCGGCATCCTTGTCGACGAACTTCTCGATCAGCCACGGGCAGGCCACTCGGTCGACGCGCGGGTGCTCGCGGGTTATCCACTTCACGAGGCTCATGATGACGCCCCGCGCACCGTCACGCGCGGGGTGCGAACCTGCTCGCCTTTTAGGCGTTCTGCTCCGGTCGCTAGACCTGCGCGCTGAAGATGACGAGCGCGCGCAGCGCGAGCACGCCCAATAGCGCGAGGACCGGCGCCGCGACCGGCGGCCAGCGACCGACACGCGAGGCGACGAACGGTGCGGCGAGCCCGAGGACCACGACGATCCAGAGGACGATCCAGATGCCGAGGACCTTGGTGATCGTTCCCGCGATCGCAACGGACACCAGGAAGAGTGCGATCAGGACAGTCTCGAGGATGATGAAGTACCGGTCGGCCGTCTCGAGGCGGGACGTCGTGTCAGCGTCAACGTCGCGCCGCGACCCCGCGAAGAGTAGGAGCAGCGCGACCGATCCGGCCAAGGCTGAGGCGAGGAACATCCCGCCGAGCACCCAACCGCTGTCACTCCATACCGGCTGGTTCGAGACCGCGAGCAGCACGCCGGTGTAGCCGCAAATGAAGAGGCCGAACGCGGTTCCGATCGCGCTCCACACGAGGCCGGCCCCTCCTCGCAGAGCGCGTGCGATCGGACTGGCTGCACGGAGCCATCCAATCTCCGCCATCGCGCCGACGAACGAGACGAATGAGAAGACGCCGAACACAAGGAGTGCCCACGAGCCGAGGCTGATCGGCGACTCGGGCCGGAGCGCGATGCCGCCGCTGCTTGTGTCCACGAGCATGTGCCAGAACCGGAGCGGCTGTCCGAGGTCGAGCGTGAGGAAGACCGGGCACGGGATGAGCGCGATAAAGCTCGCGATGAACGCGATCCGAGCGGCGCTTTCGTGTCGCGGGCCGCCGGCGAACCGCAGAAGAGTCCCGAGAGCGTAGCTGCCACCAGCGATACCGACGAATAAGAAGTAGCCAAGGATCCACCACTTCAAGAGCGGCGCCGTTGCGAAGTGATCG
>Ga0075423_10003487_pt1 | contig 14476 bp, 13 predicted proteins | sample SoiMethybrSBSTD2_FD_80114 | JGI IMG/M metagenome (GOLD analysis project Ga0075423, IMG submission 80114) | Bulk soil microbial communities from a Populus tree surrounding site in Tennessee, USA - Soil MetaG P. TD hybrid SBSTD2 | ecosystem: Environmental > Terrestrial > Soil > Tree plantation...
CGTTTTGACCGGCGAATATCAGTCTGATCCACCGTCGCTGCCAAGGGCCATCCGCTGCTCGGAGCCGCTGGGCAGATCACCCGGTCGGGGTCCACCCCTTGACATTTCGCTCCATATCAGAGGTCCGCGGTCAGGCGGCCGACGTTGCGGGCGCTGAAATAGGGGCCGAAGGTGTGGCGGCGATCGCCGCCTTTGCCGTAGCTGGTCAGGCCGTCGATCATCGTCCCGCCTTCGATCAGCCAGCCGCCGCCGCTGGCGCCGGGGGTCCAGCGGCAGCGGATCGCGATCGTCGGCGGGCCCGGGATGCGGTAGGTGAGGACGTCGTCGCCTACGTAGGGCGAGTTGCAGCCCTGCATCCAGCGCGTTTCGCCCGGGTAGCCGAAGGTCTGGAATTCCTGCCGGCGGCTGAGGTCCTCGGCGATCGCCGCTCCGCCCCCGACCGCGTCGGCGACGTTGACGCCTTCGGCGTTGGGCGTGGTGACGATCGCGCCGACGTCGAAGTTGGGGTTGCCGAACTTGACCCACTGCTTCAGCGCGAAAACCGATTTGCGATGGGCGATGAAGGCGCCGAAGGGCGCCGTGCCGCCGCTGTAGGCGGGGACGAACTCGAGGAAGCTCGACCAGACGCTGTGGCCGTTTGGCGGCTGCGGTCCGGAGTTGACGCAGTGGCCGGCGGTGAGCACGAGCTTGCGGCTTGGCGTATTGATCGCGGTCGCCGAGCAGAAGCCGCGCGCTTTCCCCTGGCGGACGAAGAGGCGGCCGTTGACCGCGAAGGGGAGGGCGGTCGGTTCTTTCACCTGGGCGAAGCTGGCGCGCGCGGTCAGCGGCGCGCCACCGGGCGGGGCGGCGTCGAGCGGCCGGGTCGCGCGCATCCGCGCCGGCGTCCAGTAACGGGCGATCCGCGCCGCCTCCCGGGCGACGGCGGTGGCAGCGGCGGGGTGGAGACGAGCGGCAGCCGTCGCGCCGGCCGGCGCGACGAGCAGCGCCGCGACCAGGCAGACGAGTGCGGCGAACGCGCCCGCCCATCTAGGCCAAGCGCTGTGCGGGCCCATTCGCATCGGAGAGAGGATAGAGCGAGAGGCCTCTAGGCGATAAGTGGGAGCACGCAGCGGTACGCGTGCACTTCAGTTGACAGGACGTAGTCAAGTTTGCCCGCAGCGGAAACAGTTACAACGCCATAGGCGTTGAGACCAGACACGTTCGTGATGTCACCAGACCACTCATCCCCCGGGTCGAGGTTGATCCCCGGTTCTTCGGCGAAGGCGGCGAGCTGCAGCGCCTCCGGCAGCGCGCCGCCCCTGGCGGCGCATTTGCGTGCCGCGGTCGGGGCGTTGACCGGGCTGCTCGTCGAGCTCTCCCAGCAGCCGCCGGCGAAGGGCAGCGTGCCCGGCAGGCAGCCGACGCTGTGGCCGTTGACCGTCTTCGCGTCGACCGCGTTGACGGCGTTGAGCGCGGTCTGCGCGTCGACCGCGCTCTGCGCCACGTCGGCCGAGTCGGCGTGGGCGGCGCTCGGCACCTGTCCCAGGGTCAGCTCGTTGATGTCGGCGCCGGTCAGCGGGGCGAGGGGCTTGCCGTCGAGGACGCCCGGCTTGAGGCGGTTGGCGGCGATCGAGCGCGGCTTCAGCCGGTTGCCGGGAATCGACTTGACCCGGATCGTCCGCCCGTCGATTCTCGCCTTCTTCGCTGCGTAGACGCTGCCGCCGAGCGCCACGAACAGCGCGATGGCCGAAACGACCAAGGCGGGTGAGACCCGCCGAATCCCCTGCCTCATGCTTCCCCCATAAACGTGTCGGTTTTCAGATCGTGGCGGCAGCCTACGGCGGGTCGCCCAACTGACCCAAGCGAGCTGGACGAACGTTCAGGACAACACGACTACCCAGCTTCCTCGTCCGCTTCCCGTGTTTCCTCGAGCAGGGCTTCGATCGGCGGGTCGTCTTCGACCGTCGAAAGGTAGAAGCGCTCCACCGCTCCACGCACGTGCTGCTCGCCTGTCTCCTCGAGGGCCGCGACGTTGCAAAGGACCCGCACGTGATAGGCGGCCGAACCCACCGGCTCCTCGAGCGCTCGCGCCATCTTGCTGGCGCTGTGAGGGTCCTCACGGTCGTGAAGCAGGCGCAGTATGCGACGCCTCAACGGATGGGCGATGGCGCTGATCAGGTCAGCCCGCTCGCGACTGTCCCAGCCCTCGCCGTCGCCCTCCTGACCTTCGCTTCGATCTGTCACCTCGCGCATCCCCTCATCTGGTTGAATCGGCCCAAACCCACAGGGCGTTAAGGGATTTGCGGCGCAGTGTAAGAATGCTGAGCGCAGTTTTCACACCGACTTTTGCGACCAAAAAGCCCCAGACAGGAACTTCCCCGGGTCGCGACAGGATTCGCGCGGCCCGGGGGCAACTGAGTCGACTAGCCCGTCTTGTGGATCGAGCAAACAGGTAGGGAATCCCCCGAAGACACGAGCTTCATCTCGTCACCCCCTTCGCTTAGAAAAGCTCTAAAAAACCCGAGCGTTTGTGAGGAGACGACGACCTAAATAAGACTCAATGCGTTCCGCTACGAGACCACCTAGACTCGCGGCAGCATTCAGCTCAACAAAGAGCATTGGAGGATTCAGGTGTGGAATCAAGGAATGGGAAGCGAGACCAAGCTGCCGCTGATGCTGCGCATATCCAAAGTATTTGCCGATCCACTGCGATTGAGGATTCTGGCCGAGTGCTGCATACGCGAGATGAGCCCGAAGCAGTTCTTCGACGAGCTTGGGAACTGGATTGAGGGCCGTGTCGAGACGATGTCCAGGGTCGTGCGGGCCTTCGAAATCCTCGAGGAATATGAATGGCTCAGGCAGACGCGGACGGAGACCGGGGGGCGGCGGCGGGGGGCCGTCGAGCACTTCTATGAGGCCACCGAACCCCCCATATTCGACGGTGAGCTCTGGGCTCAGGTGCCTGCCCCGATGAAGGCGCTCGCCAGCTGGCGGAATCTAGAGACCTTTGCTCACCAGGTGAAGGAGGCGATCATCGCCGGCACGCTGACTGCTCGCGATGACCACCACCTCACCTGGATGCCTCTGCTCCTGGACCAACAAGGCTGGGAAACCGTGGTTGGCTGGCTCTACGCGATCTTCTTCTTCCTCTACGAAGAGCAAGAGGACGCGAATGCTCGTATGGCCGAGAGCGGCGAGGAGCCGATCCCGATGACGGTCGCCCTGGCCGGCTTCGAGTCCCCAAAGAACAAGACCAACATCCCCTAACCCGGCACTCAAGTGGACCAAATGCCACCAGTGAAAGCAGCTTCACAGGTCTGGACTTCCTCACCACATCGCCTCAGTGAATTCACAATAAGGCTATAGCGCGCGAGGACGCCTATCTCGACCCTGGGGGTTCTCTCGTGATGAGCTCGACTTGTCGATGAAGAAGCGATTGCGCTCGGGCCACATGAGGACGGTACCGACTATGACGAGACCCAGAAAGCCAAAGCAATAGAGGCCTAGCATTCCCGTATGGGTAAACGCCGTCAGGCCGATGGTCACCAATCCAATGACCATTCCGTAGACGAACATGCTGGCAGTCGAGTGGCGATTCATTGTCTGCATAGTATCTGAATGACCATCGCCGCGAGATAGACGGCCAGTCCAATCGTTTCGGGGATCGGGTTTTCGACTTCGGGGAGCACAGGGCGACGCTAGGTCGCTCCGGCGCGCGTGTGGCGCGCAGAGTCAAAGGATTGTCTCGCCGAGTTGTGACGGGATTGCAACGGATAGACTCGGTCGCGGAAATACGGTCGGTGGTCAAGGGAAGTCCGGTGAGAAGCCGGCGCGGTCCCGCCACTGTGACCGGGCGAAGGAGGCCGCGGGCGCATCTTGCGCCGGCCACTGGGGACGACACTGAGCCCCCGGGAAGGTGCGGCCGGCCGATTCCCGGAAGCCAGGAGACCTGTCCCCGGCCAGCCATGACGACCCTCGAGGAAAGGGTGGCTTAAATGCCAAGAAAGATCCCATTCCGGCTGGCCGCAGTCTGCGGGCTGGCTCTTCTCCTTATCGCCTCCACCGCTGCGAGCGCTACGGCCAAAGTCACCGCCGAGCTGCGCGTGATCGGCGGTGGCGGCAAGCAGCTGGCCGAAAAGAGGCTGAGGACCGGCACCACCTCGGTGCCGACCAGCCGCAAAGCGACCTGCTTCGGCAAAGGCACCGGCGGCAGCGGCAAGAAGGCGACGATCAAAGGCGCGACCGCGCTCGGCCTGCTCGGCCAGGCGGCGAAGACGACCGCTTCTCTCCAGCCGCTGCTGCTCACCGATGCGTTCGATTTTGGCCTCGGAATCTGCGGCGTGGGCGGGTATAAGGCGACCGCCAAGCTCTCCTGGTACCTGAAGGTCAACCACGAGAATCCGGAACTCGGCGGCGAAGCGGTGAAGCTGAAGGCCGGCGACGAAGTGCTCTGGGCGCTGGAGCCCTACCCCTACCCGAACGAGCTGTCGCTGGTCGCACCGAGCAGCGCAACCGCGGGGACGCCGTTCGAAGTGCGCGTCTTCTCCTACAACGACAAGGGGAAACGCAAGCCGGCGGCGGGGGCGACCGTCACCGGTGCCGCCGGTCCGACCGACGCCCACGGTCGCACGACGGTGAGCGTCGAAGGGTCGACGACGCTGGTCGCCACCCACGGCAAGGACATCCCGTCCAACCAGGTTCCGGTCTGCGTTTCGTCCCTCCCGGACAAATGCCCGGTGGGTCCGGTGGGCGGGACCTAGGTCGGTGAGGCGGTGCCGCAGCGTGGCCGTCGCGAGCGCGCTGCTCCTCGGAGCGGCGCTCGCGGCCGCCGGCTGCGGCTTCGGTCCCGGCTCCGACATCGGCGACGTCTCATTGACGGTGACGCGTGACTACGGCGCCGAACCGGTGCAGCCGCCGCTGCGGGACGAGGCGACCGAATCGGACTCGGTGATGCGGGTGCTCGACCGTAACGCCGAGATCTCCACCCGCTACGGCGGCGGCTTCGTCAGCTCGATCGACGGGCTCGCCGCAACGGTTCGGGACGGTCGCCGCTTCGACTGGTTCTTCTACGTGGACGGGGTCGAGTCGCCGGTGGGAGCGGCCGACTTCTCCCTCCGCGGCGGCGACGCGATCTGGTGGGACTACCGCGATTGGTCCGCCGCTGAGCGGGTGCCGGCGGTGGTCGGCTCGTGGCCGCGGCCACTGGTTGGCGGCTATGAGGGGGAGGCCCATCCGGTGGCGCTCGCGTGCATGGCCGGCGGTCCGGCCTGCGGCGCCGTGCGGCGGAAGCTCCGCCGGGCCGGCATCGTGCCGGCGAGGGGCGCGCCGGACGGGGCGATCCGCATCCTGGTCGGGCCCTGGGCGCGGTTGCGCCAGGACCAGACGGCCGCGCAGCTGGCCGAAGGGCCGCGGGTGAGCGGGATCTTTGCCGAGTTCGCGAATCGGCGAGGCGGTGGGTACCGGCTGGAGGGGCTCGACGAAAGCGGTGAGCTGGCTCGCCGCTTCGGCCCCGCCGCGGGCTTGGTGGCAGCGACCCGTCGCTACGAAGCGCCGCCGGTCTGGCTCGTCACCGGGGCGACCGCGCGCGGCGCGCTGGCTGCGGCGGGCCTGCTCGACGCCGCCCACCTGCGCGATCGCTACGCGGTCGCGACCGAAGGCGGGCGAGAGGAGCCGCTGCCGGTCCGGTGAGATCGCCCTTCGCTTACACCCCCCGCCGCGGCCCACTGCAGGAGGCCTCGCCGGGCGCTGCGGTCGCCTACCTCGGCTCCCTCGTCGCGGTTGCCTTCCTCTACTCGAACCCGGTGGTGCTGGCGGCGGTCGGGGTCGCCGCCGCGCTGGCCGGCTGGTCGGCGGGCGCCGGCTCCGCCGTGCGGGCGGCGCTGCGCATGGGCCTGACCCTGGCGCTGCTGATCGTCATCGTCAACGCGCTCGTCGTCGACCGCGGTGAAACCGTGCTGCTGCGGCTCGGGGAGTGGCCGTTGCTGGGCAGGGTGGATGTGACCGCCGAGGCGCTGGCGGCGGGCGCGGCGATCGGCCTGCGGGCGGCGGTGGCGATGGTCGCCTTCGCCGTCTACTCGGCCTGCGTCGACCCGGACCGGGTGCTGCGGGCCCTGCGGCCGCTGGCTGGACGCTCGGCGTTGACCGCGACGCTGATCTCCCGCCTCGTCCCGGTCGCCGCGGCCGATGCGGCGCGTCTGCGCGACGCCGGCCGCCTACGCGGGCCGGCCGCCTCGCCCCTGGGCCGCGCCGCGCTCGCGCGCCGCCTCCTCACCGGCTCGCTCGACCGAGCCGTGGACGTCGCCGCCACGCTGGAGCTCCGCGGCTACGGCCTGACGCGTCCAGACGCTGCGCGGGGCGGTGTCCTCGGTCGGTCGGATCGGGTCACGCACAAAAAAGTGCGCTCCCCTCACCGCCCTCCCTGCGTCCTAGCCCCGCTTGGTCTGGCACGCGCCAGGTTTCGATTCAAGTCCCGCCATGACCGACGTTTCTATGTCATCGGGGCGGTTGTGCTTGCGGCGGCGATCGCCGGCAAGGCACTCGGCGCCGACGGCTTCCACGAATACCCGACGATCGAGGTCGGGCTGAGCGCGTCGACGATCGCGCTCTCGGCCCTGGTCGTCCTCGTCGGCCTCGCCCCGAGGAGGCGGCGTGCCTGAGCTCGACGTCCGCATCCGCGCGGCGCCGGCCCTGGAGGTCCGCTCGCTCTCCTATTCCTACCCGACCGCCGCCGAGCGCAGCCGGCATTCACCCCCCCATGGTGCGGTCGATGTCGGCTGCGCGCTGCGCGATGTCTCGCTGACGCTCGCGCCGGGTGAGTTCGCGCTGCTCGCCGGCCGCTCCGCATGCGGCAAGACGACCCTGCTGCGCGCCGCCTGCGGCCTCGTGCCGCACTTCCACGGCGGCGAGATCGAGGGCAGCGTCCTGGTGGCCGGCCAGGACGCGATCTCCGGCGGGCCGGGAGAGATGGCCGCTGCGGTCGGCTACGTCGCCCAGGACCCCGAGACCCAGGTCGTCTCGACCACGGTCGCGGCGGAGATCGAGCTGCCGCTGGAGATGCGCGGCGCCTCGGCAGCCTCCCGCGCTCGCGCCTTCGAGGAGGTCGCCCTCGCCCTGGCGATCCCGCACCTGCTCGACCGCACCGTCGACACGCTCTCCGGCGGCGAGCTGCAGCGCGTGGCCCTGGCCGCGGCCCTGGTCACCCGCCCCCAGCTCGTCCTCCTCGACGAGCCCACCTCCCAGCTCGACCCCGTAGCGGGCGACGAGCTGATCTGGCTCCTGCGGCGCCTAAATGAGGAGTGGGGAGTGACCATCCTCCTAGCCGAGCATCGCCTGGAGCGCTGCCTGGCCGCCGCCGACCGAGTCATAGCCATGGACTCCGGCGCAATCGCTTTCGACGGCCCTCCGAGAGATTTCCTCGCCTGGGCCCAACAAGCCGACATCGCCCTGGAGACCCCCGCTGCGCGCCTCTTCTCCCTGGCCGGACTGAACCCCCTGCCGGTGGGCGTTCGAGATGCACGAGCGCAACTCGGGCGGGTGGCGGCCCGGCGGGGGGCCCCCCCGGGCAGCGGCGTTAGCTTTTCGCCCCAACCACAATCGCGGACGGCCGCTGAGTCCCCAGGCGAAAAGCCCAGCAAGCGGGGGACCCCCCCGCCGGGCCGACAGGACCCGCCCGCCGCCGCCATCCGTGACTTATGGGTTGAGCTGGGCGAAGCCGATACCAGACGCGACGTCCTAAAGGGCGTCGAGCTGAGCATCGAACGTGGCGAACGCGTCGCGTTGATGGGCCGAAATGGCGCCGGTAAGAGCACGTTGCTACGGACGATCGCCGGATTGGTCGACCCAGCGCGGGGCAAGACCGAAACGGCCGGTGAAATCGCGCTGCTGACGCAGAACCCGAGCGACTACCTAGTGCGGGAGCGTGTCAGGGAGGAGCTGCCCGGGGACGAAGGGCTGGCGGCGCTGCGGGTCGTCGGTCTAGAGCACGTGCTCGAGGCGGACCCCCGCGACCTCTCCGGCGGCGAGCGGCAGCGGCTTGCGCTGGCTATAGCCCTGGCGGGTCGGATGGAAGGTGACGAGCTTCCAGGCCTTGTCGCCCTCGACGAGCCCACCCGCGGCATGGACCGCTCCCGCAAGGCCGACCTGGTCGAGCTGATCGAGAGCCTCGCTGCCCGTGGCGCCGGCGTCATCGTCGCCACCCACGACGTCGAGTTCTCCGCCGCCTTCGCACAGCGCGTCGTCCTGCTCGGCGACGGCGTGGTCATCGCCGACGGCGAGGCTACGGAGATCCTCTCAGGTGGCTGGTACTTCGCCACCGAGGTCGCCCGCATCCTCGACCTGCCTGGTGTGATCACCCCCGAGCAGGGTGCGGGACGCCTCGACCCGCCGGAGGCCACCTGATGAGCTGGGAGCTCGCCAGCTTCCTTATTGTCGGCGCCGTGCTGCTCGCCGGCTTCGCCTGGTACGAGCGCTCGCGCCCGACCTCGCAGGTGGTGGCGCTGGTCGCCGCCCTCGCCGCCCTCGCAATCGCCGCCAGGATCGCCTTCGCCGCCTTTCCCAACGTCAAGCCGACCACCGACATCGTGATCTTCTCCGGCTTCGCGCTCGGGCCGGCGCCGGGATTCGCCGTCGGCGGCCTCACCGCGCTCGTCTCCAACTTCTGGTTCGGCCAGGGTCCCTGGACCCCCTGGCAGATGGTGGGCTGGGGGATGTGCGGCGTCCTCGGGGCGGGATTGGCAGTCGTCCGCCCCCGGGCCGGCCGCTTCACCCTGGCGGTCTTCTGCGCCCTGGCCGGCGTCGCTTACGGCGCTCTGCTGAACTTCTCCCTGATGGCGACCTACGGAGGCGACCTCTCGCTGCAGCGCTTCCTCGTGCTCGAGTCCCGCGCCGTGCCCTTCGACGCGGCGCACGCGATCGGCAACGCCACCCTCGCTCTCCTCGCCGGGCCGGCGATGGTGCGGATGCTGGTCCGCTTCCGCGAGCGCTTCGAGTGGCGGGCGCCGGCCGTCGCCTCGGTGCTGCTTGTCGCCCTCGCCCTGGCGAGCGTGCTCCCCGTCCGCGCCCAGGCCTCGGACGCCGGTCGCGCCGCCTTCTGGCTGGCCAAGGTGCAGAACGTTGACGGCGGCTGGGGGGCGTCGCCGGACCACGACTCGGCCACCGACATGACCGCCTGGGTGATGCTGGCGCTGGAGTCGACGGGCACCAGCCCGCTCGACGCGTCCAAGGGCGGGCAGAACCCGGTCGGCTACCTGCGCGCCCACGTCGACGAGCTGACCAGCCCGGGCGACCTCGCCCGCACGATCCTCGCCCTGGAGGGTGCCGAAGTCGACCCGCGCTCCTTCGCCGGCCGCGACCTGGTCGCGGCCCTGGCCAAGCGCCGCCGCGACAACGGCTCCTATGAAGGCTGGCCCGGATCGACCGCTTTCGCGATCATGGCGCTGCGCGGCGCCGGCGCGGGCGGGATCGACCAGTCGGCATCCTGGCTGGCCCGAGTGCAGAACGACGACGGCGGCTGGGGCGACGTGCCGGGCTCGCCGAGCACGGCCGACGGCACCGCCGCGGTGGTCGAGGCCAGCCCCGAGTCGCTCGCCGCTCAGCACGGGCTGGGTTACCTGCGCAAGGCGCAGCGCCCCAGCGGCGGCTTCCCGCTCGGCGGCAACGGCGCCGTCAACTCTCAGTCGACCGCTTGGGCCGTGCAGGCGATGATCGCGATGGGCAAGGACCCTGCCTCGATCACGGAGGGTGGGAAGAGCGGGCTCGACTACCTCGCTGAACGCCAGGCCGCCGACGGCCACTACCGCCGCTCGGCGTCGAGCGACGAAACGCCGGTCTGGGTGACCGCCGAGGTCGTGCCCGCGGTCGCCGGCGACGCCTTCCCGGTGACCCCGGTCGCCCGTCCACCGGCTCCCGCTCCGCCGCCGCGGAACGGCGGCGGCTCGACCGCGACGGTTCCGCCCGTCGGCGAAAGCGGCTCCACCGCGGAAGCGCTCGAAGGGGTGGCGCCGGCGGTCCCCCCGACCGGCGGCGGCACGAGCTCGTCGGCCGAACCTCCGGCCACCTCCGGCGGCGTCGCCCCCGCGGTTCCGCCGGGGAGCGCCCCGGAGGGAGAGGAAGCCGAACCGACCCCCGCCCCCGCCCCCGAGTCCGCCGCTCCTCCGTTCGAAGCAAGCGCCCCCGAAGGCCCGCAGCCCTGGCTGCCGCTCGGCATCGGCGCCGCCGCCGCGGGGATCGCCCTCGGCAGCGTCCTCTTCCGCGGCCGCCGCTTCGGCTGGTAGCGATGGACGTCGAGGCCGCGATCCGCACCCGCCGCACCCACAAGGCCTTCGGCCCGGAGCCGCTCCCGCGCGAGCAGATCGAGGAGCTGCTGGAGCTGGCGCGCTGGGCGCCGAACCACAACCTGACCGCGCCCTGGCGCTTTCGCATCGTCGGACCGCGGACCCTCGCTCGGCTGAAGGGGGTGGCGGGGCCGGAGGGCGCCGCCAAGCTCGACCGGGCACCGACCCTGATCGTCGTCTCCTGCGTCCTCTCGGAGGACCCGGTGCAGAGCGAGGAGGACCTGCACGCGACCGCCGTCGCCGCCTACATCATCCTCCTCGCCGCCCACGGCCGCGGCCTTGCCGGCTACTGGCGCACGCCGGGACTGCTGCGCTCGGCGGAGGGCCTGGCCGCGGTCGGCCTCCCCGCCGGGGAGCGTTTCGTCGGGCTCCTCCACCTCGGCCGCCCGCGCCAGGAGAAGAAGCCGCCCGAGCGCCCCCCCGTCGCCCAGACCACCACCTACCTGGACTGAGGGGCAGGCCCCGATGCTGACCCGGCCCGCAGCCCTGGAGGAGATCGCCGGCAAGCGCTTCGAGGTTGTCGTGATCGGCGGCGGCATCACCGGCGCCGGGGTCGCTTTCGACGCCGCCTCGCGGGGCTACTCGGTGGCGCTGCTGGAGCGCGGCGACTACGCGGTCGGCACCTCCAGCCGCTCCTCGAAGATGGTCCACGGCGGCCTGCGCTACCTGCAGAACCTCGACCTCGGCCTGGTCCGCGAGGCCCTGCTGGAGCGCCAGCTGATGGTTCAGCTGGCGCCGCACCTGGTCTATCCGACGCCCTTCGTCGTCCCCTCCTTCCCCGAGGAACGCCGCGACCGCAGGCTCGGCATGGGCCTGAACATGTACGACGTGATGGCGACCACGCGGGTCGGCCGCGGCCGCCGCGAGATGCGCTCCTCCAAGCAGGAGGACGAGGACTTCTACTGGTCGCCCGACCGCCACCGCACGATCGACCGCGGGGAGCTGCTGGAGCTGGTCCCGTCGCTGCAGCCGCGCGACCCGGGCGACGCCTACCTCTTCTACGACTGCCAGACCGACGACGTGCGGCTCGTCCTCACCATCCTCGGCGAGGCCGAGCGCTTCGGCGCGACGATGCTGAACGGTGCCGAGGTGACCGAAGTGCTGACCCGCGAGGGACGGGCGACCGGGGTCGCCGCGGTTGAGGCGGAGTCCGGCGAGCGCTTCGAGGTCGAGGCCGACAACGTCGTCAACGCGACCGGCGTCTGGGCCGACCGGGTCGGCCCGGAGGTGGTCGAGGAGGAGGACGTGCCGCGGATCACGCCCAGTCGCGGCACCCACGTCCTCCTCGACCGCGCCGACCTCTCCACCGGCAGCGCCGCCTGCATCGTCCCGGCCGGCGAGGGACGCCACATCTTCGCCCTGCCCTGGTACGGACGCACCCTGGTCGGCACCACCGACAACGACTTCGACGGCGACATCGACCATCCCCATCCGGGCTCCGAGGACGTCGAGTACCTGCTCGATGCGGTCAACGCCTTCTTCGGCACAACGCTCGGCGAGGGCGACCTGGTCGGCGCTTACGCCGGGGTGCGGCCGCTGATCTCCACCGGCGACCCGAAGAAGTCGGTCGACATCTCGCGCAAAGCGGAGCTGTACGAGACCTCGTCGGGGATGCTGACGATCACCGGCGGCAAGCTCACCACCTGGCGCCGGATGGCGAAGCAGACCGTCGACCGCCTGGTCGAGCGCGAGGGCCGCGAGGCGCCCTGTCACACGGCCGAGCTGCCGCTGGGGAGGGAGGCGCAGCCGCAAGAGCTCGATGCGCCCGCCGGGGTGGGGGAGGAGGCGGTCGCCCAGCTCGCCTTCCGTTACGGCTACGCGGCCCGCAACGTCCTGCGGATCGCGCGCGACGACCCGAAGCTGGCGAGGCCGATCGTCGCCGGCCGCCCCGACCTGCTCGCCGAGGCCGTCGTCGCGGCACGGCTGGAGCAGGCGCGCACGGTTGCCGACGTGCTCCTGCGCCGCACCCGCCTTGGCCTGCTGGCGGCGCCGCGGCTGCGTGACGCAGACGCCGTGCGGCCGGTCGCCGAGGCGCTCGGCCGCGAGCTCGGCTGGTCGCGGCGGCAGGTCAAGCGAGGGGCCGAGGCCTGGCCGGCGGCGGTCGCCGATGCCGGCGTCGACCCGGCGGCCAGGGCGCGCGTCTAAGCCCTTCAATAACCTGCCCGCCATATGACCAAAGCAGAGCTGGAGTCCAAGCACATCGCCGAGCTGCACGAGCTCGCCGCCGAGGCCGGCGTCGAGCGCTACCGGATGCTGTCGCGCGCCGAGCTGATCGAGAAGCTCGTCGGGACGAGCGGTGGCGGCCCGGCGCCGAAACCGAAACGCGAGCGCCCCGCGGGAGACTCGGGCCAACGCAGACAGCGCAGTCGCGGCCGCAAGCCGCGCGACGGGCGCGGCGAGCGCGAGCCGCGCCGCGATCGCCAGGAGCGCAAGCCGCGCGAGGGCCAGGGAAATGGGAGGGAGCGGCCCGCTCCGCCACGCGAGCGGGCCCCGGCGCCGCCCACGGCAGCGGCCGCACCCACCGCCGAGCGCCCCAAGCGCAAACGCCGCCGCCGCCGCTGGGGCCGCCGTCCCAAGGGCCTCCGTGTCCACGACCTGCTGCTGCCGGCGGCGCCGGGACGGCAGGCGATCGTCTACGCCGAGAGCCGCGCTGGCTGCACGGCGCTGCTGCGCGAAGTCGCCGCCGAGCTCTCCAACGCCCCCAACGGCCCCGATCCGATTGCCCTGCTCGTCGACCCGACACCGGAGGAGCTCGCCGACTGGAAGCGCGAGGCGCCCCAGGCCGAGATCGTCTCGGCCGGCAAGGCCAACCACGCCGACGACGCGATCGCCCAGGCGCGCTCCCGCGCCGGCAGCGGCGAGGACGTGATCGTCCTGATCGACTCGCTGAGCCGCTTCGCCGAAACCTTCGGCGGCGCCGAGGAGGCCCGCGAGCTCTTCGACGCCGGCCGCGGCGCGGCGGGCGGCTCACTCACCGTGGTGGCTGCGGTCGAGCGTTCTGGGAGCTAGGGCTTCAAGGCCCAGCTCTCGCCAGCAAGCCAGACACCGCCAGCTCGCGATCGAAAGGCTCCCCTCGGCCAAGCGCCATCGCCGAATTGGGATTGATTCGCAGCTTTGCCCGCCGGTTGCGGGCTCTCAGCTCCGCGCAGCCGCCGCGAGTGGGGGAGGGAGTGGCCGGAACCGGCTTGCCATCGGGCCGGCGGAAGGCCAGAGAGCCGTCTGCGGCGCGAGCCACTCCGAACCCGCCCTCATGCACGAGTCGGTGGTGGTGCGAACAGAGCAAAACCAAATTGTCGATCTTGGTCTGCCCACCCCGTGCCCAGTGGACGATGTGGTGTGCATCGACCCAGCGGCGGTTCTCGCAACCGGGGAATTGGCAATGCCCCTCGCTGCGCGAATCGAGTGCCCTGCGAATCGAGGGCGGGATCGCCCGTGTCTTGCGGCCGACGTCGAGCACGCCCTTCTGATCGTGGAGAATCGTGACCAGGGAGGCGTCGCAGGCGAGTCGCCTGGCTGTCTCGGCACAGATCGCCGGGCCATCGTCGATGCGACAGCCGGCGGCCTCCTCGGCGCCTGCCAAGGCTTCTGCGTCGACGTGAACGATCACCTGATGGCGCTCGCCGGCCGGGCGCGGGCGAAAGTTGCCCGCCATGGCGCCCTCGACGACCTCCATCAGCGCATCGGCATCATTGACCTGCTGGGACGGTTCCGGTTCCGCGGAACCGCCTTGGGCGTCGATAGATTCGGCCCCTTCGCGCTCGCGAATTGCATCTCGTCCCGCCCCGATCGCTTTGAGGAGCAAAGCCCCGTCCTCCGGCGCGAGCCGCCCGCGGATGCGCAGACTGCCGTCCTCCTCCCATTCGCAGGAGAGGAAGCGGTCGCGATGGGCGGCCTCGGCGCTTTCAAGCAAAATCGCCCTTCGATAGCCGCGTACCAACCGATCCAGCTGCGCTGCTGTCGCAAAGCGTGCTATCTCGACCAGCTCCGCTTCGATCTCCGGAGTGGCAATGCGCGTAAGCGCCCGCACCTTGGAATAGCTCAGCTCGCCATGGCTGAATCTCTCGCGAACGAGAGGGAGCTCCTCCAACGCTCGTGCCACCCGCACGTGCTCCCGCGCCGAGCGGGGGTCGATCGAGCAGCGCCAGGCAACCCAGGCGCCGCAGGAA
>Ga0075423_10003489_pt1 | contig 14468 bp, 12 predicted proteins | sample SoiMethybrSBSTD2_FD_80114 | JGI IMG/M metagenome (GOLD analysis project Ga0075423, IMG submission 80114) | Bulk soil microbial communities from a Populus tree surrounding site in Tennessee, USA - Soil MetaG P. TD hybrid SBSTD2 | ecosystem: Environmental > Terrestrial > Soil > Tree plantation...
GGCTCGTCTTCGAGATCGAGGCGAATCGCTTCCTCCACCACATGGTGCGTTTTCTCGTGGGCACGCTGACCGAGGTGGCGTCCGGGAAGCGGGAGGACGACACGATCCATCGACTGCTCGTCGCGCCATCGAACGATGACGTCTCTCCGCCCGCGCCACCGCATGGCCTGTTTCTCGATCGCGTGACCTACCCTTCCGACCTGTACCTGCAGAGCGAATGAAGATTTTCATCGCGACGGCTAAGCTCGATGACATCCGGTGGGCGCACTCGCACGGGCTCATCGACGGCGTCCTCACGACGCCGCCGCTGTTGACCGCCGAGGTTCATCCCGTTGGTGCCAGCCAGCTCCTCGCCGACATCTGTGGGGTGGCGGCGTTTCCTGTGGCGGCGACGGTCGGCGCCGTGAACGCGGCAGACATCTACCGCGACGCGCGCGATCTGGCGAAGCTCTCCGATTCGGTCATCGTGCAGATACCATTCGTGGAAGACGCGATCGAGGCGATAAGACGCCTGAGCGCGGAGGGCATTCGCGTGGCGGCAACGCTGGTATTCAATGCCGCGCAGGCCGTGCTGGCGGCCAAAGCCGGTGCGGGCACCGTCTGCGTCCACGTTGACCAGATCGACGCGCAGGGTCAGGACGGCGTCGACACGATCGCGGAGATTCATCGGGTGTTCCACATGCACGGGGTAGAGTGTGACGTGCTCGCCGCCATGCCGCGTAATGCCGCGCAGTTTACGGGGTGCGCGCTCGCGGGCGCGGATGCGATTGCGGTGTCGCCCGAAACGTTGCGCGCCCTGCTCTTGCATCCGTTGACGGATCGGGGAATCGACAAATTCCTGACCGATCTCAGCCGCACTCATCGCACGAGAGTCAAGTAATGTTCGCGACGCGCTTCAGCGTGTTTCCTGTGGCGGCGCTCGCTGCCGCATCGTTGGCGGGATGCAAAGGTGCGAGCCCGGCGGATTCGCTCGCGCAAACGCCGGCGAAAGCTCCTGCTACTGCGCCCCAGGCTGTCTCGGCGTCGCGCCGGACGGCGATCACCGAAGCCGTCGCGCGAGTCGCGCCGTCCGTGGTGACGGTCCAGACCGAAGTCGTCGAGCGCGTGCCGGTCGACCCGTTCGACATGATCTTCGGACGTCAGTCGGGTGAGCGTGTCGGCGCCGGACTCGGCTCCGGGTTCATTACGGACCCTAACGGGACGATCATCACCAACGCGCACGTCGTCGCCGGGGCCACGCGCGTCTCGGTCGCCATGCGTGATGGCAAGACCTTCCCGGCCAAGGTGCTCGGCGTCGACGAGCAGAACGACCTGGCGGTCCTCAGGATCGACGCGAAGGGGCTGCCGACTGCCGCGTTAGGCAACTCGGACGATATCATCATCGGCGAATGGGCGATCGCCATCGGCAACCCATATGGGTTTCTCCTTGGCAACACCGAGCCGAGCGTCACGGCCGGCGTCATCAGCGCGACGGGACGGAACCTGATCGGTCAAGCGGAAGGCGGTGGCGCGTACGTCGACATGATTCAGACGGACGCGTCGATCAATCCGGGCAATTCGGGCGGGCCGCTCGTGAACGCCGACGGCCAGGTCATCGGCGTGAATGCGTCGATCTATTCGCCAAGCGGCGGGTCAGTGGGCCTTGGGTTCGCGATCCCGATCAATCGGGCCAAGCGCGTCGCCGAAGACCTCGTGGCGCACGGTCGGCTGCGGCAGCCGTGGATCGGAATCAAGGTGCAGCAGCCAAGCGGCAGAGATCCACGCGCGGCGCTGAACGCCGGCGTCATCGTGACTTCGGTCGTTCCGGGGTCGCCGGCGGCGAAGGCCGGCATCGAGGCTGGAGACCAGATCGTGCGCGCCGGAACGCGGACCCTGAAGAACCCATTCGACTGGGAAGCGGAACGCCTCGATCTGCGCGTGGGCGAGCAACTACCCATGGTGGTCCGCCGCAGCAGTCGAGAGATCAACATGAGCGTCCAGGTGGCGGACCTGCCGGAGGTGAGCGCGCCGAAGGTGGCCGTCGTCAAGGAGCTCGAGCTCGTGACGCTCACCCCGGCAATTCGCGCCGAACGCGGTGTACGGTCGCCGCGAGGCGCCGTGGTCTACAACGTCAGCGATCGCATCTCCAACGAAGTTGGGATCCAGAAGGGCGATGTGATCGTGCAGATCAACCGCATACCGATCAACACCGCTGACGACGTGAAGAGCGCGCTCGACACGTACGCCGGGCGCTCTGCGATGCGGGTGGTTTGGGAGCGCGAAGGCCGCATCTACTACAACGACATCGTAATCCAGTGACGACCCACGCCGACCAACGGCTGACACAATACACGTCCCCGCTCGCCCAGCGTTATGCGTCGGCCGAGATGCTTCGCCTCTGGTCTCCCGCGACGCGCCACGGCCTCTGGCGGCAGCTCTGGCTCGCCCTCGCCGAATCCCAGCAGGCGCTTGGCGTGCCGATTCCGGACGATGCCATCGCGCAGATGCGACGTCACCTCGATGACATCGACTTCGAGGCTGTCGCGACGTACGAGCGCCGGTTCCGCCACGACGTCATGGCCCACGTGCACGCGTTCGGCGACGTGGCGCCCGCGGCGAAGCCGTTCATTCACCTAGGAGCGACCAGCGCGTTCGTCACCGACAACGCGGACCTGATTCTCATGCGGCGTGGGCTCGACCTGCTGCGGGGGCGGCTGATCACGGCGCTTCGGGAGCTGGCCGCGTTCGCGCGACAGTGGCGGGCCGAGCCCACGTTGGGCTACACGCACTTGCAGCCGGCGCAGCTCACGACGGTGGGCAAGCGCGCGACGCTCTGGATGCAGGATCTCGTGCTCGACCTCATGGATCTTGACTACCGGCGCGCCACGTTGCCGTTTCGCGGTGTGAAGGGGACGACGGGCACGCAGGCGAGCTTTCTCCAGCTGTTCGATGGCGACCACGAGCGCGTTCGCGAGCTCGATCGTCGCGTCACGGCGGCGATGGACTTCACGCACTCGCTGTCCGTGACCGGCCAGACGTACACGAGAAAGCTCGACGCGCAGGTGCTCGGCGTCGTCGCCGGTCTGGCGGCGTCCGCCGCGAAGTTCAGCAGCGACATCCGTATGCTGCAGGCGTTTGGCGAGATCGAAGAGCCGTTCGAGTCCGAGCAGATCGGCTCGTCGGCGATGGCGTACAAACGCAACCCGATGCGCGCCGAACGCATCGCATCCCTCGCACGGTTCGTGGGATCCCTTGAGCCTAACGCCAACCAGACGCACGGCGTGCAGTACTTCGAGCGGACGCTCGACGACAGCGCAAACCGGCGCCTGGTCATCCCCGAGGCGTTTCTCGCCACGGACGCCATCCTTATTCTCATGGTGAACATCGCGAGCGGCCTGGAAGTGCATCCGGCGCGCATCAGCCAACGGGTCGGTGACGAGCTGCCGTTCATGGCGACCGAGGACCTGATCGTGCGCGCGGTGCGCGCCGGCGGCGATCGGCAGGCAGCACACGAGGTGATTCGGCGCCACAGCGTCGCCGCAGCGCGCGCGATGAAGGACGACGGCAAGCGCAACGACATGCTCGAGCGATTGGCCGCCGACCCGGAGTACGGGGTTCCCATTGGAGACCTTCGCGACGCGCTCGAGCCACGACGATTCATCGGTCGAGCGGCCGAGCAGGTCGATGAGTTCCTCGGGGAGATCGTGGACCCGCTGCTCGCCGGCACGCCCGCGGTGGACCTTCGGGACGTGGCGGAGGTGCGCGTATGACCGGAATCGCGACCACCGCGCTTCCGCTCAACGTCCTCCGGCGAGGGAAGGTTCGCGACGTCTACGAGGTCGACGCGGATCGCCTGCTCGTGGTGGCTACCGACCGAGTGAGTGCGTTCGACGTCGTCATGCGGGAAACGGTCCCGTACAAGGGTGCGGTGCTCACCCAGTTGACCGCGTGGTGGCTACGGCAGCTCGAGACCGATGTGCAGCACCACATGATCTCCGCCGATGCTGAAGAGATCGTCCGCAACGTGCCCTCGCTCGACGCGTATCGTGACCTGCTCCGTGGCCGCGCGATGCTGGTGTGGCGGGCGGACGTGTTTCCAGTGGAGTGCGTGATCCGGGGCTACATCGCGGGCTCGGCGTGGAAGGAATATCGCGCGCACGGTACGCTGGCCGGAGAGCCACCTTCCGCCGGGCTTCGCGAGAGCGACAGACTGGAGCCGCCCATTTTCAGCCCGGCCACCAAGGCCGAAACCGGTCACGACGAGAACATCACGATCGAGCGGATGGCCGGCATCGTCGGGGACGCCGCCACCCGCGACCTCGAGCGCTTCACCCGCACGGTGTACACCCGGGGCCTAACGATTGCCGAGCCGCGCGGCATCATCATCGCCGATACGAAATTCGAGTTCGGCGTGCGCGATGGACGCATCATTATCGTCGATGAAGTGCTCACGCCGGATAGCTCGCGATTCTGGCCAGCGAGTGACTACGCCCCCGGGCGTTCGCAGCCGAGCTTCGACAAGCAGCCGCTCCGGGACTACCTCGAGGCCGAGCGCGTCGCCGGACGATGGTCGGGCAACTATCCGCCACCCCCGCTGCCCGACAGCGTTGTGAACGCCACGAGCATACGGTATCGCGACGCGTTCCGTCGCATCACCGGGGCCGCTCTCGACGTGGCCGATCTCTCATGAACTTTGCCCGCGAAGGTCTCGCCTTCATCCTCGTCGCGGCGTTGATCGCCGCCGCGGCGTACGCCGCGGCCCTAACGAGGCGGTCGTGGCCGTTGTGGCTACTCGCGTTCGTCCTCACGCTCGTGGCGCTCTGGGTCGCCTACTTCTTTCGCGACCCCGAGCGCACCGGCGCCCGGGGTGACCAGTTGATCATCTCGCCCGCGGACGGTAAGGTGGTCATGATCACCGAAGTCGACGAGCCGACGTTTGTCCACGGCCGCGCGGCGCGTGTCTCGATCTTCATGAACGTGTTCAACGTGCACGTGAACCGGTACCCGGTCTCCGGCACCGTGAAATACGTGCACCGCAACCCGGGCAAGTTTCTGAACGCCGCCGCCGAGGAGTCGAGCCTCGAGAACGAGCAGACGTCGGTTGGCCTTGAGGCGAGCGGCCAGCGCATTCTGGTCCGCCAGATCGCCGGCTTGATCGCGCGCCGCATTCACACCTACAGTCGTGAGGGCGAGCGCGTCGAGCAGGGCGAGCGGATGGGGATCATCCGGTTCGGGTCGCGTGTCGACGTGTTCGTGCCACCCACCTCCAGTGTTCGGGTGAAGGTCGGACAGAACACGGTCGCGGGAACCACCGTCATCGCGGAGCTGCCAGCGAAATGAAGCGCACGCGCTTTCGCCGTCCTGAAGTCCGGCGGGCGGTGGTGCTGCTGCCTAACGGCTTCACGCTGTTCAATCTGTTCTGCGGCATCTACGCCATGGTGCTTGCCTCCCGTGGCAGGTTCGGCACGGCCGCGTTCTTCGTGGTGCTCGGCGGCGTTGCCGATTCGCTCGACGGCCGCATCGCCCGGGCGACCGGCACCGGCAGCCGGTTCGGCGAGGAGCTCGACTCGCTCGTGGATGCCATCTCGTTCGGTCTCGCGCCGGCGCTCATCATGTACTTCGCCGCGCTCAGGACCGAGGGGACCGACTGGATCTACGTCTTCATCTTCGCGTCGTGCGCGGTAATTCGGCTCGCGCGCTTCAACGTGGAGCAGGCCGGGCGGCCGAAGACACACTTCCATGGCCTGCCGAGCCCGGCCGCCGGGATGACCCTCGCGACGTACTACTGGTTCAGCCAGACATCGCTGTACAACGATACGGTCATCTTTTTCACCGATAATCGCACGCTCGCCGAGCTGCCGTGGCATACGATTCTGCGCTGGCTCATGGTGGGCCTCGCGTACTTCATGATCAGCGACGTGCCCTACCCCGCTGTGCCGACGATCGGGTACCGCTCGGCGCGCCAACTCCTCGGCACATCGATCATCGTTGGCAGCATCCTCGGTCTCATCTTTCTCCCTCGCGAGTTTATCTTTCCCGCATTGGTAGCCTACGTGCTGTTCGGTGCGGTAAAGTGGGCGGCTCTCGGCTTCCTCGACATCGTTCCCGACCGCCGGTCGGTGTTCCTCGAGGAAGAGGCCGATGTCGATCCAACGCTCGCTGAGAACCTCCCCGAGCATGACGCGACGCTAACGCGGCAGGCAGTGCCAACTGCGTCGCTCAACGGTGAGGCAGCGGAAGTGCAGGAGCCGACGAACCGACGGCGGCGTCGGCGTCGCCGTCACCGCGGCGACCGTCCCAGTCCGCCTCCCACCAATCCCAAGCACGAGGATCGCGGAACATGAGTCGATATCGCGTCGCCGTTCACATCGTCCCCCGACGCGGCCTGCTCGACCCGCAGGGCAAGGCGGTGGCCGACGCGCTGCACTCGCTCGGATTCAACGGCGTTCGTGACGTTCGAGTCGGGCGCCACCTTGTCATCGACGCCGATGCTCCGGAGCCGCAGTCTGCGGAACGCGTGGTGCGCGACATGTGCGCGAAGCTGCTCGCCAATCCGGTGACCGAGGATTACGAAATCGCCAACGTGGAGCAGGCATGAAATTCGGCGTCATCACGTTCCCGGGCTCGAATTCCGACGAAGACGCCTTTCTCGCCATCACCGATGTGCTCGGCCAGGAAGGCGTGAAGCTCTGGCACAAGGATCACGATCTTCGCGGCGTCGACGTTGTGATCCTGCCCGGCGGATTCAGCTACGGTGACTATCTGCGCGCCGGCGCCATCGCGCGCTTCTCGCCGATCATGCGCGAGGTGATCGCCCATGCCGACCGCGGTGGTCCGGTCGTCGGCATTTGCAACGGTTTCCAGATCGCGTGCGAAGCGGGTCTTCTTCCTGGCGCGCTGCTTCGCAACGCGAGCCTGCAGTTCGTGAGCGAGCTTTGCCGAGTGCGCGTCGAGACGACGGAGACTCGCTTCACCAATCAGTACGCGCCCGGGCAGGTGCTGCGACTGCCGATCGCGCATGGCGATGGCCGCTACACGGCCGATGACGCGACGCTCGACCGACTCGAGCAGAACGGACAGGTTGTCTTCCGGTACGTCAACGAGAGCGGGGACGTGGACGCGACCGCCGATCCCAACGGGTCGATGCGAGGCATCGCCGGCATTGTCAACGAACGCGGTAACGTGCTCGGACTCATGCCTCACCCCGAGCGCGCCGCCGAAGCGATCGTCGGCTCCGCCGACGGCGTTGCGTTGTTCGAATCGCTGCTCGCCCAGGTCGGGGTCTGAGCGGCTACGTCCGAACCTTCAAACCGGGTTGTATCCCTATGAAACAAGGACACAGTCGCAACGAAGAGGAGTACTTCGCGAAGGTCGATGCAGAGTTGCTCAAGGAGCGACGCTCGGCGCTGGACATGGCGCGGTCGAAGATGGAGCGGGCGTCCCATCTCATGAAATGCCCCGGGTGCGGCGGCACCATGAGGGAAGTCACGCACCATGACGTGAAGGTCGACCGATGCGACGACTGCAAGGGCGTCTGGCTCGATGCCGGTGAGCTCGAACGCCTCGAGCACGCCCACGAAAGGGGCGTCACGCGGTTCTTCAGCTCGATGTTCGGACACCACCCGTGACCGCACTTCCCCGCCCTGGCGACCCGGTCATCACCCCTGCGCTCGTCGCCGAGCACGGCCTAACGCCTGACGAGTTCCAGCGCCTGGTCGACATGCTCCGCCGCACGCCGACGTTCACCGAGCTCGGTATCGTGAGCGCGCTGTGGAGCGAGCATTGCTCGTACAAGCATTCGCGTCCGGTGCTGCGAACGCTTCCCACGAAGGCCCCCTACGTACTGCAGGGACCCGGAGAGAACGCTGGGGTGATCGCGGTGGGCGATGGGCTCGCCGTCGCGTTCAAGATCGAGTCGCACAATCACCCGAGCGCTGTCGAACCCTACCAGGGTGCGGCAACCGGTGTCGGCGGGATTCTTCGCGATGTCTTCACGATGGGTGCGCGTCCGATCGCGATGCTCGACTCGCTTCGTTTCGGCTCGCTGGACCATCCGCGCGTGCGCTACCTGTTCGGCGGCGTTGTGAAGGGCATTGGCGACTACGGCAACTCGGTGGGTGTGCCGACGATTGGTGGCGAAGCGGTGTTCGACCCGGCGTATGAGACGAACCCGCTGGTCAATGCGATGTGCGTCGGCGTCATGAGCGAGAACGATCTCATTCGCGCGAAAGCGGAAGGAGTCGGAAACCCGATCATTGCGGTCGGAGCTCGCACGGGACGGGATGGCATCCACGGCGCGTCGTTCGCTTCGGAAGACCTCTCGCACGAGAGCGATGCGAAGCGCCCGCGCGTCCAGGTCGGCGATCCATTCACGGAGAAGCTGTTGCTCGAGGCTTCGCTCGAGCTCATTCGAAGTGGGCACATTGTCGCGATCCAGGATATGGGCGCGGCGGGACTCACGTCCTCATCGGCGGAGATGGCGGCGCGTGGCGACGTGGGAGTCACGATCGACGTGACGAAGATGCCGGTACGCGAAGAAGGCATGACGCCCTACGAGATCCTCCTCAGTGAATCGCAGGAGCGAATGCTCGTGGTCGCGCGACGCGGACACGAGCCGCAGGTCAAGGAGATCCTCGCCAAATGGGACCTTTCCGCTGAAGTCATCGGTGAGGTCATCGCGGAGCCGGTCTATCGCGTCACCGAAGGGGATCGTGTCGTAGCGGAGTTCCCCGGCTCGCGTCTCGTCACCGATTGCCCCGTGTATCACCCGGAGGCGCGCGAGAGCGATACGATCGTCGCGCTCAGGTCGAGTGACGTCGATTCGATTGCCGAGCTTCCCGAGGAGCGCGACGCCGCCTGGACGCTGCGTGAGCTGCTATCATCGCCGACGATCGCGAGCAAGGCCTGGGTTTATCGGCAGTACGACACGTCGGTGCGGACGAACACGATGCTCGGACCCGGCGGCGACGCCGCCGTGCTGCGGTTGCGTGGCACGCGGAAGGCGCTCGCCGTGAAGACCGATTGCAATGGCCGCTACGTCTACCTCGAGCCACGCATGGGTGGGCGGATCGCAGTGGCAGAAGCGGCGCGGAACGTCGCCTGCACCGGCGCGCGCCCCATGGCGATCACGAACTGCCTGAACTTCGGCAACCCGAAGCGTCCGGAAGTCTTTTTCCAGTTTCGCGAAGCGGTGGGAGGGATGGCTGAAGCGTGTGAGGCGTTAGGCACCCCCGTCACCGGGGGCAACGTCTCCCTGTACAACGAGAGCCCGAGTGGCGCGGTGTTTCCGACGCCGGTGATCGGGATGGTGGGTGTGGCCGATGATGTCGACCACGTTACCCGCGCCACATTTCAGCAGGCTGGTGACGCGATCGTTTTACTCGGTGAACAAACCCCCGAGCTCGGCGCGTCCGAGTATCTGGCGCGAATTCACGGGGTGACGGCGGGCGCGCCGCCGAAATGCGACCTCCAGGCTGAACGACGCCTCATCGATGCCCTCCTCGAGGCCATCCAGGCCGGCGTTGTGTCATCGGCGCACGACTGCAGCGACGGCGGGCTTGCCGTTGCGCTGGCGGAGTCCGCGATGGCGAGCCGCGAGCAACGGTTCAGCGCGACGGTCGATCTGACGTCGTGGTCGGGAATCTCGAAGCGCGCGCTGCTCTTCGGCGAGGCGCAAGCTCGCGTCGTGGTGTCGACGGACTCGCCGGCTGATCTCGAGCGGATTGCTGCGGCACATGGCGTCCCGGCGCGCCGGATCGGTGTCGTCGAGGCGCCCGATCGGCCTTTCCGCATCCAGTACGAGGGTGGGCAGCTCGTCGCTCCAATGGAGCAGCTGGCGAACGCCTACCACAACGCGATTCCGTCCATCATGACGCGCGTGGCCGTTGCGGACGACGCATTGGCCGCTGACGCTCCTTCGACCGTGGGCAGCTGACACATGTGCGGCATTTTCGGCGTTCAGGGTGTCCCGGGCGCGGCATCGATCGTACACCTGGGTCTCTATTCGTTGCAGCATCGCGGACAGGAATCCGCCGGCATCGTCGCCATCGATGATGACGGGACCGCGCGCGTCGCGCGAAAGATGGGTCTCGTGTCGGATGGATTCGACGGGCCGACGGTAGGATCGCTCGATGGCGCATTGGCGATCGGCCATACGCGGTACAGTACCGCTGGGTCGTCAACGATCGACAACGCGCAACCGGTGCTTGCGCGCTTCCGCGGTGGACACATCGCACTCGCCCACAACGGCAACCTGACGAACGCGACCGAGCTGCGACGCGAGCTCGAGAACGCAGGGTCCATCTTCTCGTCCACGATGGACTCCGAGGTGCTGGTGCACCGGCTTGCCAAGGCGTCGGCTGAAGCACCCGAAGGCAAGCTCGCCGAGGCACTGCAGGGCGTCGAGGGCGCGTACTCGCTGCTCGTCGTTATCGGCAACACGCTGCTTGCGGCTCGCGACCCGCGCGGCTGGCGACCACTCGCGATCGGGCGGACGTCGGATGGCGCGTACGTCGCGGCGTCCGAGACGTGTGCGCTCGATATCGTCGGCGCAACGGTCGAGCGCGACGTCGAAGCCGGCGAGATCGTCGCGCTGGACGGCAGCGGACTGCGGTCGATCAAGCCGCTTGAGCGCAAGGACTCGCGGCGGTGCGTCTTCGAGTACGTCTACTTCTCGCGGCCCGACAGCCGCGTGTTTGGTGGTTCGGTCGATCGCGCTCGCCGCGCGCTCGGACGGCGACTCGCGAACGAGTGCCCTGCGCCGAGTGCCGAGCTCGTGTTCAGCGTTCCGGACTCGTCGAACTCCGCCGCGTTAGGCTTCGCCGAGCAGTCCGGCCTGCCACTGGAGCTCGCGCTGATCCGCAACCACTACGTCGGGCGCACGTTCATTCAGCCGACGCAGGCTGGACGCGACGCCAAGGTGAAGGTGAAGTACAACGCCGTGCGCGAGGTGCTCGACGGCAAGAGCGTGGTCATGGTGGATGATTCCATCGTGCGAGGGACGACCACGCGCGGGCTGGTCGCCATGGTACGGGCCGCCGGGGCGCGGGAAGTGCATATGCGTGTCTCGTCGGCGCCGATCACCGGTCCGTGTTACTATGGGATCGATACGCCGAACCGCGAGGAGCTCATCGCCGCGAACCTGACGACCGAGCAGATCGCCGCGCACATCGGCGTCGATTCGCTCGGCTACCTGTCGCTCGATGGGATGCTCGAGTCTGTACCAGACGGACCTCGCGGATTCTGCCACGCCTGCTTCTCCGGTGACTACCCAACACCGCCCCCCACAGACCCCGACAAGCTCCGATTCGGCTGCGGATGCTGAGCGCGAGCCGGCCGTAACGGCCGACGGCGCGCCGCAACCCAAGCTCGTGTACTTCTTCGGCAATGGGAAAGCCGAAGGTACGCGCGAGATGCGCTCCGTGCTCGGCGGAAAGGGAGCGAACCTCGCGGAGATGACGAACCTCGGCGTGCCCGTTCCGCCGGGGTTCACGATCGCGTGCTCGGTTGGTATCGACTACCTGCGGGACGGGACCTTCCCGCCGTCGCTGCGTGATGAGGTCGCGCAGGCGATCGCCCGGCTGGAGGAAGCCACCGGCCGTGGGCTCGGCAGCACGACCAATCCCCTGCTCGTGTCCGTTCGCTCGGGCGCGCCGGTGTCGATGCCCGGGATGATGGAAACGATCCTCAACCTTGGTCTCAACGATCGCACGGTCGTCGCGCTCGCGCGTCAGAGCGGCAGCGCGCGGTTCGCGTACGATTCGTACCGTCGATTCATCCAGATGTATGCCGATGTGGTGCTCGGCGTACCTATCCAGAACTTCGAGCACCTGCTGCGAGCGAAGCGGATGACGGAAGGCGTCGAGACGGACGCCGCGCTCGGAGAAAACCCCCTGCGCAATCTGGTGGAGGAGTACAAGGCGGTCGTTCGCAATGTCACCGGTCAACCGTTCCCGATGGACCCCGACATTCAGCTCTGGGGCGCGATCGAGGCAGTATGGAAGTCGTGGACGCTCAAGAAAGCCGTCGATTACCGAAAGGTGAACGCCATCCCTGACACGTTAGGCACGGCCGTCAACATCGTGGCGATGGTGTTCGGCAACCTCGGGGACGACTCGGGTACCGGCGTTGCGTTCACGCGAGACCCGTCCACCGGGGAGCGGACGTTTTACGGCGAGTTTCTGGTGAACGCCCAGGGCGAGGACGTCGTCGCCGGAATACGGACGCCGTTCGACATCCAGGAGATGGCCGACAGGCTGCCGGCGCCCTACGAAGAGCTGCTCGAGACGAAGGAACGGCTCGAGCAGCATTTCCGCGACATGCAGGACCTCGAGTTCACCGTCGAGCGCGGCAAGCTCTATCTCCTTCAGACGCGGACGGGAAAGCGCACGGCGGCGGCCGCGGTGAGGATCGCTCGCGAGATGGTCGACGAGGGACTCATCTCGCGACAGGAAGCCGTCACTCGCATTGTGGCGGACCAGCTCGACCAGCTCCTGCACCCGATCATCGATCCGCAGGCGCGGGCGCAACCGCTCTGCCAGGGATTGCCGGCGAGCCCCGGCGCGGCGAGCGGCCAGGCGGTGTTCGATCCCGACGAAGCCGAACGGCGCAACGCGAAAGGCGAAGCCGTGATCCTCGTTCGCGAGGAAACCACGCCCGAGGACTTCCACGGAATCGTCGCCGCGCGCGCCGTGCTCACGGCCCGCGGTGGCATGACCAGTCACGCCGCGGTCGTCGCCCGCGGCATGGGCAAGTGCGCGGTGGTCGGCTGCAAGGACATCGCGATCGATTCCGAGAAGCACACGTTCAGGGTGGACACCACAACGGTCTCGCAGGGAGACTGGATCACGCTGGACGGCGCGACAGGACGAGTATTCGTCGGCGACCTCCCAACGATCCCGAGCGAGATCGTGCGCGTCACCAACGGGACGCTCCCTGCCTCGCGGGCGCCGATGTACCAGTCGTTCTCGAGCGTTCTGGGTTGGGCCGACGAAGTGCGCCGTCTGCGGGTGCGGGCCAACGCGGACACGCCGCGAGACGCGCGGGTCGCCCGGCAATTCGGTGCGGAAGGCATTGGCCTGTGCCGCACCGAGCACATGTTCTTCGAGGGCGATCGAATCACGGCGATGCGTGAGATGATCGTCGCACGCGACGAATCCGGTCGCCGCCGTGCGCTCGCAAAGCTTCTGCCCATGCAGCGCTCGGACTTCGAAGGGATCTTCGAGGCAATGGCCGGCTGGCCCGTAACCATTCGTCTTCTCGATCCCCCACTGCACGAGTTCCTCCCGCACGGCGGCGAGGAGTCGAAGCTCCTGGCGCGCACGTTAGGCCTGGCGCGCGATGAGCTGAACAGGATCGTGGAGTCCCTGCGCGAGACGAACCCGATGCTGGGCCATCGGGGATGCCGGCTCGGGATTACGTACCCGGAGATCACCGAGATGCAGGCGCGCGCGATCTTCGAGGCGGCGGTGCGCGCATCGCGTCGCGGGATCGACGTGCAGCCCGAGATCATGGTGCCGCTCGTGGCGACGGCGCGCGAGTTCGAGCACCAGCGTGCGATCATCGAGGACGTCGCGCGCCAGGTGCTGGGCGTGATGGGCGAGCATGTGGACTACCTCGTCGGCACGATGATCGAGCTTCCGCGCGCCGCCCTCACGGCCGACGAGATCGCCGCGACGGCGCAATTCTTCTCGTTCGGCACGAACGACCTCACGCAGACGACGTTAGGCCTGAGCCGTGATGATGCGGGGCGCTTCCTCCCGTTCTACGTCGAGAAAGGCATTCTGCCCGACGACCCGTTCCGTGTGCTCGATGCGAAGGGTGTCGGGAAACTGGTGCGCATGGCGGTCCAGGATGGTCGACGTGTGCGTCCGGATCTCAAGGTTGGGATCTGTGGCGAGCACGGTGGAGACCCCAGGTCGGTGACGCTCTGTCATGAAATGGGGTTGGACTACGTGTCGTGCTCTCCATTCCGGGTTCCTATTGCCCGTCTGGCCGCTGCGCAAGCGGCGTTGGCTGCCCCCCCGCCGAATGCCATCAGCCATCAGCCATCAGCCATCAGCTAGAGACTGCGATACGCTGCGCCGCGCTGCGGCCAAACGGTTGCGCGTGCTGTGGGCTTGGGGCGCATGTTGGCTCACATCCCAACCGCAGCAAACATGGGCGATTTCACGAAGCTTTCCGTTTGGAAGAAGGCGCATGAGCTAACTCGCCGGGTGTACCGCGAAACGGCGAAGTGGCCGAGACACGAGCTGTACGGCCTAACGTCTCAATCGCGGCGAGCCGCCGTTTCGGTGCCGGCAAATATTGCGGAAGGGTGTGGCAAGAGCAGCGATCGAGCTTGCAAAACACGCTCGCCAATCATTGGGCTCTTCGAGCGAGTTGTCGTACTATTTGATCCTCGCCCACGACCTGAGCTACATCACGCGCCCGTGGCGCGACGAGACGCAGGATGCACTCTCGGAAGTGCGTCGAATGCTCGCCTCGCTGGA
>Ga0075423_10003490_pt1 | contig 14466 bp, 26 predicted proteins | sample SoiMethybrSBSTD2_FD_80114 | JGI IMG/M metagenome (GOLD analysis project Ga0075423, IMG submission 80114) | Bulk soil microbial communities from a Populus tree surrounding site in Tennessee, USA - Soil MetaG P. TD hybrid SBSTD2 | ecosystem: Environmental > Terrestrial > Soil > Tree plantation...
CGAACCCCGGTCCAGCGCGTACTACTTCGTCAAGGAGTTACGAGCGTGCACGTTTTATCGTCTGGCAGTGACGTCCTGCTCTGATGGCCCGTTGATGAGCGGGCCCCTCATCCAGCTTCCCGTTTGGTTTACTGCGGTACGGACAGACCGCACGCGTCTGCAGCCTTACGCCGCCATCCGGACCGGGATGAACTTCTCCCGCGGAACAAACGCAAGCACCTTGGCTTCCGCCTTGGCATCTGTAGTATGCAGCTGTTGGAGCACGCTGCGCTCTCGCTCGCCCCTCTTGGTTTCATACCGCTGTCGAAACCTGTCGCCCCCGTTTACGAAAGAACTTCTTCACAGTTCCTGCTTGAACCTCCCCTGTTCGGTGACAGAGCAGACAGTCATGCTCGCCCCATCCCGGCCCTGTCACGTGATGCCAACAGGACTTGGTTCCACACATCGGCTTCTCATAGGAGATGCACGGACAGACGATCTTCTGGCTCATTCCTCCACCACCGTGATATGATCCTTCGCTTCGTTCCAGTACTCGTTGGTCTTGTTGAAGACACCGCGCAGTCCTGCTTCAGTCTTAGCCCGCGCCAGTGTGTTGGGATGAAAGACGGCGGCCAGATGCTCTAGGCCCCGACTCTTGAGGTGCCGCACGTAGGGCTCAGGATCCGGGACCTGAAGCATGACCTCCAGCACCCGATCCGTCTTGTAGAGATCATCCTCGAACCGACGGTTGGTGGTCTTCTGCCACACCGTCGCTGCATGAAGCACCTTTGCTAACCCGCCGTCACACTCTTGGAACAAGATCCGCACGGCTGCCGCAAACGATCCTCTTCGCTTCCACCACGGGAGGAGAAGCAACGGGGCCGCGATCCTCCACAGCGCTGCTCCGCGATCTGATCCAGGAGGTCCATCAGCAGTGGTGGCAAGGATGTTAGCCAGCATGCGCGCTGGTCCATCCGATGGACCCTTACCCTTGGACGCACTGGTCTGTGTGGCCCTGTGGATCAACCCTTCCCAATCCGTCACCCAGGCACCAGAGGACTGCGGCCGGGGGACGTTGGCCAGTCGGCGACACTGCACGCACAGTCCCTCGAAGCCAAGTCCAGGCGCAGTATCGTCCACGGTGAGGGCTCTCGCGTCATCAAGGTGGAGCACGGTGATGCGCCCACACAACGTCATCTTGGCTCCGTCCTCCCACCCGTGCCACTTCCCGCCGCGGTTCTTGATCCAATGGATCATTTGATCACCAGCAAAGCAACAGCGGACGAAGCGCGAGCGATGGAATCGTTCGACATGGCATGGAGCACGAGATCACGATGGCGACTGCAAGAACCTCCACCCCCACGATAGCATTGCGGACAAATCGCCTGCAAGATATTATAGATTGCTGCCTCCCACATCTGAACAAAATCCGCGCAGCGGACGAAATCCATCGAACCCTCCTAGGCGATGATGTGCCAGTACACTGTCTTCCCCAACGTCCTCGCATACTTCGCGGTCCAGCAGCCTCCACTCTTGACATGACTCTTCGAGATGCAGTGGTAGCAAGCCTCGAACTTCATGCCGTCGAAGTCGGGAGGATAGGACGCGACCGTGATGTTGTGAACGACCTCCGAGGTCTCCGCGATCTTGATGTTCCGTGGCTTGTATCCCCGCGCCCATTCCAACACGGTTGGATAATGGATCACCTTCGATCGTCCCAGCGCGTCCGCAATCTCCTCAGCCCAGATGTCGATCCCGCCGAGGTGGCATCCGCCACTGACCAGTATGGTTCCTTGCGGCTCCAACAGCCGCTCGATCATGGACTTGGCCTTCAGCTCTCGGCTTGGGGTAAACTTGGCCGACTCCGCGCCCACGATCCCGACGTAGATCACTAGTCTCCCCAACCGCTGTCCATCCAGCGAACGAATCCTATCAGCATCGCTGTGACAACAGCCGCCACGATGACAGCGGTTAGAAATCCAACGAGTTCTAACAGCATCGTGATCATCGGGAAACCTCCACCTCGAACCCTTCGTCTTGATAGAGTTGTACCCGCGTCCGTCCTGCCTCGTGGAGATAGCCAGCGAGCTTTCGAAGTCTCCGTGCGGTGTGGGAAGTATCGGCATCGTCCACCTCAAGGCGATCGACGAGATCCACGATTCGAAGATCCGCCTTACCCTCATGCCGCCGGAGTCCTCGTCCCACTCTCTGGAGCGTCTGGCGCTTGCTCCCTTCTCCTGAAGCGAAGATGATGTCCTGCGCATAGCCGAGACGATTGGTCCCACGATCCAATATCCTGGTCACGATGAGCGTCAAGATCTCCCCGCGTCGGAAAGCTTCCAGCGCCTTGATCCTTGCCAGCTCCGAAGCTGATCCGTCCACGAATACCGCACCAGGAATCGCCATCTCCAGCTGCGTGCCATGCTCGATCCGATTGATCACGATGACGGTTGGTGTTCCAGGTCTGATCAGCGACGCCACGAAGCGGTGCCGCATGGCATTGAACATTATCGCCTTCTCGTAGACCCAGAGGCGTCGCATGGGTGGCGACATCCCGCTCCACTCGTCCCACGTGGGCGGAGCCCCCACCACACCAGTCACGTCGAAACCAACAAGCTGTACATGCGGCCGTGCGGAGACCCCACGCTCGACCATCTCCATGTTCTTGGCGCTGAAGAGCACCGGTCCGAGCAACTCTTCCAACTGCCAGTCCTCATAGCTCATCGACTGCGGGAAGGTGCCTGAGAAGCCGAATCGGAAGAGGGAGGACGGAGCAGCGTCAAGGATCAGCCGCCATGTCGCGGCGGTGGCCTTGTCAGCCTCGTCACAGATCACCATGCCTTGCTCCCCCACCCACCTCGCCCACTCCTTGGCTTCCTCCTCACGCTCACCGTCACTGCCCGGAGACAGTCGCCGTGCTAGCGTCGGGATCATGGCGAGGGTGACTCCAGGTCCGGGAGGGCCAAGGCCCTTACCACCAGCGCGGACCAAGGCAGGTGCGAGATCAGCCCATTCCCGAAGCTCCCCAAGCAGCGCGTCATAGACCGCGATCTCGTCGCAACAGATCAAGACCGAGAACTTATGCGCCGCAGCCCAGGCCGCAAGCAACGCGATGATGGCTCCCTTGCCGGCGTTGGTCGCGAGCGCGATCCGGCCCCATCGGCACCGAAGGGCGGTAAACAGGGCGGCTTGCTGGTAGTCCCGTAACTCTGCAAGTCGTGGACACAGCTCGATGAATTGCTGAAGCGCTTCTTGGGAGAAGGGAGGATCAGCGAGCTGTGCTGCATCGAGCACATCCCAGATCGATCCTTGGAGACCGAAACCAGTTAAGACACGATAGGCAAGACCGCGAGAGCACCGTAGCTCGTAGGTGCTGGGTCCACGCATCCGACAACGACCTGGAGCCCACGTCCCGTCCCAGCGTCCTTGCTTGAACAACCGCGTGAACTCATGCCCAGGAACGAAGACTCGGGACCGCTCGCGCCACTCCTGAAGGGCCGCTGGTCCCATGAAGGAGACAGCGCTCTGTGAGAGCGCTGTGGTGGTGAACTGAGCAGTTGGTTGCAACGAGGATGCCATATGGCGAACTCACGGAATCGAACCGTAATGTCCTTGGGTTATGAGCCCGTCGGACTATCCTAGCTCGCCCGCGCCTGGAGGAGGAACCAGCCGCACCTCCACACGACTACGGAGCTTTCGTCCCCGCCCCGGCGCCCCGCGGGCCGAGTTGTCGAATCCTTTTGCTAGGTACCCGCCAGCCAGGATCGCGTGAACTCCCGCACCTCGCCCAGGATCCTGTTCCACTCAGAGGGGCTCAAGTGCAGTGCCTTCCGCGCGTTCTCTTGATCCTCGTAAAGCTTCTCAGCGACAGCACGGGCTTTGGGTCCATGCGTCTGCTCCAGCTTGGTGAAGTAGTCTTCCACGTGCAACAGTTCCAGCTGGTCTTCCTCCACCACCGGAATGATGTCCGGAAGGTCGTGGAGGCTCATCTGCTGTGTCCCTGCGCGCTCGTGGAGAACACCATGCTTGCGGTAGTATCTGGTCTGCTTCTTGTAGAATCGAATGACCTCGCGCGTGATCATGGTCTTCGCGAACCCATAGGGCCGCCTGATCTTGACAGGAGGACACTGGAGATAGGCGAGGACCGCTGACTGCACGAGATCGTCGACATCGTCTGGACTGCGGGCCCTACGGTAGGCTATTTGCCTTGCGAGAGTCTGAAACGCTGTAAGCGGAAGACACGGAGTCGGGCTGGGGCTTGGCACTGGACACCTCCGTCGGTGGGGGTTGGGAGCGATCGTATTGGTCCAACAGACGAACCACGACCTCATCCTTGTGACGATCGTCGATGAGGTTCCCGGTCTCGAACGCGTCGATCAAGATGGCGAGACACGCCTTCGCGTGCCCGAGATGGGGCTTGCCAGACTTGGGGTCAATGTCTTGTCCTGCTCCCCACGCCTTCATGTGGCGATCGAGAGCATCGAGGTAGACGAGAGCACTGACAGGCTCTTCGCGCCAGTTGAACGGACCGTACTTCTCCGCGCCGTCTATGAACGCAGCCGCCTCATAGATCATACCAGTCATCGGCACGACTGAATAGGAGGGCACCTTCTTGCTCCCAATCAGATCCTTCGGATTCATACCGGAAGCTCCGCGCGGATGTATTTCAAGATCTGTCCCCAGTCGTTGTGCCGTCCACACCACGACCAGAACGTACTCGGGACATCGTCCATGAGGTGACGATTGTGCGGCATGTCGAAGAGGATCGCCTTGCGGCGGCGCAACTCCACCCAATCACGGATCGTGGAGGCGCGATCGTCAATGATGAGATCCGCGTCGATCAAGAGCTTCGCGCTGGTCACGATGAGGTCTTCAGGAAGCAAACGCCCGAGGGTGGTCTCCAGCGTGAAGCCATGCTGCACAAGCCACGCTGCCTTCTGGTCTGTCATCCCGACGTGGTTCATCGTGACGTAGACCACCTTGTACCCTTCTGCACGAAGGATCGCGACCACCTCAGCAGCAGCGGTCACAGGCTTCACAGAGGCGTAGAGATCCGGTGCGAGGAGGTACTCGTAGATCTTCTTCCCGCACTCCGGCTTCACGAACTTGTGGAGGTCCCAAATCTTGACGCGATCGAGGGTGAGGTTGTCATCCCAATCGCGATTGTAGCGGCGGTACCATTCTTCGTGGAGGTTCGCGCAGGGCCCATCGACGTCCAGCGCGATCACTCGTTGCGCGTTCACGCCGCTTCTCTCTGAAGAAGGAGCAACAGCCCCTCGCGCATGATGGCCGACTTCGACCAGTTCGTCTTCTTGTCCTTGCGTCGTTGCTTGCTGAGAGCGCGCAAGGCTTTGCTCTCATCGCGCCGGAGCTTGACGAACTCGACTTCAGTGCGGCGTTCTCTCGCGGCAATCTTGGGTCGGGGCATGAAGACAACCTATGGGTGAGGGTTCTTAAAGTAAAGTCGATCCATCTTCCGTGAACCGTGCGGGAACATAGCCGAGAGCAGATCTCGGACGGTTGGGAAAGTGTTGGTTCGCATCGGTCAGCTGCTGGATCTGGAAGTCAATCGGCAGTCCGGTCATCGCAGTCCCAAGAGCTGAAAAGGCTGTACAGAGCGCGACCCACTTCTTGTTTCGGGATGCGAACTCCGGTCTCCCTCCGATCAGCTTCTCGTACATCTCATCGTCGAGGATGAGGCGCACGTCGACATCTCGTGGTGGCTTGGGGCCAGTGAGCGAAGAACCGACGAGGTAGGGAATCTCCCCAAACGCGTCCCACACCATGCTCCCGAACTGTTCGAGCCAGAGGTGGGCTGGCATCCCCACCCCACTTCGCACTGGCTTCTTTGGCTTAGGCTTCTTCATCGTTCCACTCCGCGCTGCACTGTTGGCACATGCCGTGAGAGGTCAACCCACGAGTCCCACGGATATAGCCGATGTGGGCTCCACACCACGAACAGAGGCGTTCAGCCCATCCGAGAAGGGCGCGAAGCTTGAGGACCCACCGTCTCGGTCTCTCAGGCTCCGCGCCCAGATGAAGGATCACCATGATCGGTCGTTGTTGATGTCTTCAACCTTGCCGCTGATCTGACCAAGATCAGCGCGCCAATCTCGGGAGGGTGCTTTTGGACCACGGTCGAGGATCTCTTTCATGTGATCCTCCCACTGCTTCTCGTCGTACCGACTTGCCCAGCCGTTCTCGTTGGCCTCCCGCTGCATCTGACCGTGCCTCCAATCGCGCCACGCAGAGGCGATCAGCCCTCCGAACAGCCACAGGAACAGATAGGCCACCACCAGCAGGATCGGAACAGCGACGATACGCATCAGCAACGTTCACCTCCAGCTTGGGAATTGGTTTGCTCGCGAGCGGATTTGCAGCGTCCGCCTGCTGCTCTGAGCACTTCCTCCAATGCTTCTGTTCGATGCCAGTAACGCTGAGAGTCTTCACACGAGGGGAGACATTCTCCCCGTTGGGTTCTCTTATGCTCACGAAATTCAGCTTCAATCTCAATGAGCATATTGCGCACTCGACGACGAAGCCCCGTGAGTGTCGTGATCTTGTTGCGAGGCATCTTTACTCCTAGTTGACGTTGATGGAGTCTCGCTTCATCCCTGCGGGACACATCGAGGTATCGTTGGAGGAACTCGCCCCAAAGGAGGTTGTTCCTGTCGTGGCGTCACGGTACGCACCGATGTCGAAGTAAGGCCCCCAATCTGCCGGAGCCGTCGGATGGTAGGGGCCGAGCGCCGCGCTGATGTTGGTCACTCCATCGTACTTCCACCCCAGCCGGATGATCATGGCCGCCGTGTCCGCCTCTGGGAGGAGGAAGTACCCGCACAGGCTGTCGAAGCCCGTGATCGTGGCCTGGGCCAAGAGTACCTCATCCGACTCTCGGTACCAATACAGCACGGCTGTATCAGGATGGGACTCGATGAGCCACTGACCCGTGCTGTCCTTCACGTAGTCGAAGTGAAAGAAGACCTCCGGATCGTGGAGGGGCCCTGGGGTGGGCTTTGGCCCTGTTCCATCACCACTGCAGGCGACCGTGATCAAGATCGCGATGAGACCTCTGGACAGCTTCAGCATTGTTCCTCCTCCTTCTCAAGGTAGGCGAGTCCGTCGAACGTGACTCGCATGCGTGGCTCTTTGGGGGTCCCCACAGAGCCGGGATTGGGATACTGCGAACGATACTGCCTGTAGAAATGCAACGCCTCTTCGTACTCCCGGCGGCGCTCCTTGCGCCGAGTCCACATGCTGAACAGTGCCTCCAATAGTACCAGGATGGCGAACGCGCTCATCCCCAAGAGGATCAGACCTCCGACAAACATGGAGAGGTAGCGCAGTACGACGACTACCAGATCGGTCATGGCTCCCTCCGCGGGATTGGAAACCGTTCGTTGACATCCTGCTCAACGTAATCCCCCATACGATTCCGTACGAACGTGCGGGGGCCATAGGTCTTGCAGACCCAATTGATCGCCTCCGCCAATGCAGCCTGCTTGTGCTCTCTGATCGGATGTCCGATCGAAAATGTCTTGCGCTTGTAGTCATACCACGCTGCTTCCTTATCAGTGACCAACTCCTTGCCGTCCTTGAATCTGGAGACAGACCACTTTGCAGGACTGCAAGCACGTGCGTTGTAAGGATGGTAGTAGATCGCAACGCAGTCACCACCAGCAGCGGTGCACTGGTCCCATGTATTGATGATCTGTTGCGTCACGCCAGTCTCCTTTCGTAGTAACGCCGCTGCTGCCGGAGTTTCTTGAGCTTGGTCGCGGCCAGCTTGGACTTGCGGACCCAGCTGCGCTCTAACTTAAGCACGTTCGCGTATCGCTTCCGCACTGGATCGGGTGGGGCCATCTTCTCCTTGATCGGCTTCAGCGTGAGGAAACGCGGCAGCTTGGCCTTCTGCAACTCCTGCGTGAGGGCAACACTGGAGATGATCACGCCGAGCATCTGGCAGGCGCGACAGGCAACGTCCCAGATGAGCGGAGGTCCATCACCATTAGGAATCCCCTCCCGCAACGTTGACACATCCTCCGGATGACTCTCCTGTTGTTTGAGGTAGAACCACTCCGTTCCGTTGAGCTTGGGCAGGCGCAGTACGTGTTTGTTGGCGAACTTCGACTTCGCGCCGCTGAGCAAGACATGGACCTTGAATCCCTTGAAACGCTCAGAGCCTCCGAAGTTGTAGTTCCTCCACACGACCGTGATGACCTTCCGCAGCATCATGGTATTGTACGGGGTCTTGTTGATGAGCTTCACTCATTCCCTCCTTCCAGGCCAGCAAGGAGTCCACCGAGGATGGGTTGCGGCTTCAACGTGGCGTGCGCGAGCACCGCTTCAGCCTTTGGCTCCGGCCGCATCACGATGTCCTCCTGTGCCGTGCGGCGCCACGCCCCCTCATGATAGACCAGTCGGGCGAGGCACTGTGAGCAGCACAGCGCTGCGTTCTCTTGCGGATACCACTCGGGGTCCACCCCGACGTACGCGGCGACATGCGCCACGCAGCAATCAGGGAGCTTGGCCACTTGATCCTCCTTTCAGGGTGATCTACAGACTCTTGGGTGTCCGTACTTCTGGGTCACGAATCGAACTGATGCCGCACGGGTGCAGACTTACGTGCCACCCATAGTCCTTCGTGTCCTTGAACTTTTCCTTCCACAGCGGCAGCCATGCCTCAGCTTCTTTCTGTGAGAGATGGCCGGACCAGACCACGTGGGAGTCCGAGAACCTACTCCCGTCCTGCCTTGGAAGGTATTCAGTCCACACGCACCAGACGACCACCTCCGGGAGGTGCCAGTGGATGTCACTCAGGCTCTCGTAGGCAGTCTTGAGATCAGCCACGGCCTGGATGGGAAGTGCGTCAGGATGCGCGGACCACGCCTCCAGCGCCTTGCGTGCGCGTTGAAGCATGGCCAACACGACCCCTGTTGTCCGCTCCTCACTTTTGTACCAGTTGGGATGTCCCTGCGCGTAGCGGCCATCGTAGTACTTTGATTTCTTGTTCGGACCCTCGCGCAGATGGGTGGGGAGCTTCACAGGCTTTGCCATGATGAGTCCTCCTAGTTGGAGCGCACCACGTAGACGAACTCCTCGTCCTCGCGCGTGGGGCGATCATTGATGAGAGCCCGCGTGTGCTTGCACACCCGCGGCGAGAACCGCTTCTTGGTGATCCATCCGCGACAATCGCACATCGTCTTGCCATCAAGCATCACGACAGCGCGGTAGATCACATCGGGATTCGAGCTGGAGGGGAACTCACGCTCCTCAGCTGTGTTGATCCGGTTGGTTGCCCGCCGGACCTGACCACGAAGGGCCCGGCTCAGCTGAACCTTCTTGGGATACTCCGTGTGCATGGCTCCTCCGTGTGACAGCGGGTGGTGCCGGAGCACCACCCAGCCGTCGGTTGGGTTACCGTGTTCCCATGATGAGCTTCGCCACCTCCCGGACCGACATCCTCCGGAGTCTCCGCTGAAGCTCCCGACTCGCCATGTCCCGCACGAGCCCTGTGCTCTTGCCAGTCCCAGCACCAGCCCGGGCGCGGTGCCCCAGCGCCAGCGTCAGCGCGCGGATCTTGTCCACGAGCACCTTGACCTCGACGTTTCGCATGATGTCGAAGGTCTCGATCAACCACTTCGCGAAGGTCTTGGTGCTGACCGGAGCGCCGAGGCCGATGCTGTAGAGATGCTTCCCACCTGAGGATGCATCAGCCTCGTACCGCGCGTCGATGTACTGTTTCAAGAACTCCACCTGCGCGGCAGTGAATTTCGCCTCGAACATACTGACTCCTCTCTGTAGGTGTTAGGCTGCGTTGGCCACCTCCCCGAAGGGAACCTCCGGGGAGTCCATCTCGTCCCGTCCCGTGACCCACAAGACCGGCACATCAGGAGCCTCGTCAGGAAACCTCCCAGCGAGGTCGGTCAAGTAGATCACGCCCACCACCGGCTCGTCCAGCTCCGCGACAGCCTCGAAGACAGGCCGGAAGTCCGTGCCACCACCACCCTTCGGGTGCAGCACGATCGGATCACCAGGCTCGAACACCTCCACGTTCTGCACCTTGGCATCCGCGCTGAACACGTAGATCCGACGCGGTTGGATCTCATCCGCCAGCACCTCGATCTCCTTTCCGAACTGGCTCAGCAACACGAGGTCCACCGATCCAGAGGTGTCCAGCCCGATCGCGAGCGCGCCCATCTCGTAGCCACCCATCGAGGGGAGGTAGAGTCCCCGCGGCAGGTACCGCACGCTCGGCTTCGCCCACGTGTAGTCCTTCTTGACAATCTCCTGCGCCCAGCGCCGGGTGACCGTGCGCCAGTCTACCGTGGACCGTTCCGCCTTCTCCACCAGCCGTTCGAGACTCGCGGGAAGCTTGCCCTGCATCCGGGCGGAGGTGGCAGCCTCGACCAACGCCTGCCGCCACTCCTCTTGAGTCACCGGAGGTCCGTCCTGATCTCCAGCGGTGGGAGCGTCCCGGACCTCACCAAACGTGGGCTTGCCAGATCCATCAGGAGCCTGCCCGGAGCCAGCAGAGCCATCCTGGTCCCCAGCACCACCCTCGCCAGGTGCTTCCCCACCGTCCCCGCCACCCTTGGGCAGGCGGTCGTACACCCACTCAGCCGCCTTCCCAAGGTGCGATGGCTCCAGCTCGTAGAGAGCGCCGTCGGGAAGCTGGAACTGTGCATCCCGGAGGTCCGGATTGATCACCCGGTCGGCCGCTTCATTCCAGACCTTGTGATCCCGTCCACCACGCCGCCAGCAGTGGCCACGCGTGCAGTGCTCCACCTCGTGGGCCACCAGCCCGATGAGCTGGCGCTGAGTCTGGGCTTCGACGAACTTGGGGTTGAAGCCAAGCGACCGCCCGTCCGTCCAGGCGGTGGGGCAGCTGGGGTCCTCCACCAACTTGAGTCGGAGGCTCAGCACGCCCCACAGTGGCTGCGAGAACAACATCTTCGTCCGCGCTGCCACCACCTTTTTATAAGCGGCGCTCACGTTCATCAGCTGTCTCCTTTCTTGACCTGGAAGTATCCAGCCATCTTCTTGAGGATTGCATCAGCCTCAGCAGCCATGTTCTCCCGCACCTTCTCATCCTTCTTCGCGGAGTCCACATCGAACGCGGCCAGCTGACCGAGCACCTGCTTCCGCACCTCCTCCAGCGTTGGATCACCGACGATGTTGAGGTTGCCCAAGCTCCGGGCGATCTCGTCCAGCCGCTCCACCATCGTCTGGCGCAGGTTCTTGGACTCGCTGGGCTCCAGCCGGTCCCTCAAGTAGGTAACCGCTTCACCCAACCGCGCCCAGGCTTCTTTCATGGCCCCCGAGAGCTTGGAGGCAACGTACTTCTCCGTGCTCTTGGCCATCTGTTCCTTCTCCCCATCGCTCAGCGTCACCCGGAAGTCAGAGCCGTTCGGGATCGGCGTGTACGTGAGGTTGATCTCGTAGCGTTTCTCCAACGAGTTGGGGTGCGGATAGTCACTCGCGCGCCACGCCCCGTTGAGCTTCACCTTCGACTCGATCACCAGCCGCGGGTAAGCGGTGATGAACTTGGAGACTGCCTCCCGGTACTCCCCGATGCCTTCCCGCATGGCTTCAGCGTAGGCCATCGAGTTTGCGGTCGGAAGGATGTCCGTACCATCCCCTGACCACGGGAGCGTGAAGCGTTTGTGCGCGTCCCGCAGCTTCTTGTAGGCCGACTGCACCGCGCTCAACTCCGGGACCGGACCACCGAACAAGTGCTTGTTCCAGCGGCCAGCCTCTTTGTTGGCCCCGTAGTCCTTGTTCACCTTCTGGGTGATCTCGCGATCGAACCGTCGCGCCTCCCAGATCGAGATGCTCAGGTTGACCAACACCGCGCGCCCGAGCACATCGTTGGCGTCGAACTGCTGCACCACCTTCGGGGCCATCGCTTTCGTCTTTCCCATCTTGATCTCCTTTCGTAGGGAAGGGGTCAGGCAGCCCCAACCACCAGCTGCCCGATCTCACTTGCCATGATGATGGCGAAGGCCGGAGTCTGTTGCAGCACCGGCGTCTTCCGTGTGGCATCGCGAATGCACAGCACCGCGAAGTCTCCACGACCAGCGTTGTACATCCGTTGTACGTACTTGGCCACCTGGTCGAAGTTGTTCTCGTTGGCCATGTACGCGAGCCCTGTGGACACCGCATACAGGGCGGAGAGGTTGTCAGGGATCGCGGCGTTGTCCGGGTCCATGATGATGCCTTCCAAGGAAGGAAGCTCCCGGTACATCCGACGGAACCCAAGGAAGGCCGTCGCAGCCTTGTCCCCCACCGCACCAGCCAAGGCCGCAGCCTCAGCAGCAGGCGAAAGCCCGAGCTGCAACACTCGGCTCGCGTGCTCCCATGTCCGCGGCAGCGGGCAGTTCACGATGTCCGCGCTCGGAGTGAACTGGTAGAGCATCCCGACCGCGTCTTCCGGACCAGCCTCAGCGCGAGTGGCGCGGAGATAGGCCAAGATCTCGGGAGACATGAAGTCCTGCTGAACGTACCAGTTGCTCCACTCATCGAGGTCTGGCACCAACTCCACGATGATGGCGAACCGGCTCTTGACCGACTCCAGGATGCCGCTGACCCCCGTCCGATCCGTCCGACGGTTGGTCGTGGCCACCATCCGCACGCAGTCCGGGAGTTTGTGTCCGTTCAACTCCTTCGCGAGCAACCAGTGCATGTACCCAGCCTGCACTGCTCCGGAGGCGTTGCCAAGATCCTCCAGGTCCCACACCGTCAGCTTGGTTGCGCCTAACACTTTGGCCAGCTGACCGAAGGGGAGGAACGTCGCTGTCTTCTTGTCACCACTCACCCAGGGCAATCCCGCGCCGTTGGTCGGGTCCTCCACCGCTGGGTTGCTGATCACGATGTCAGCTTCCACCGCGCGCGCAGCCTGGGCCACGATGCTACTCTTCGCGATACCAGGGCCACCCACGACGAGGACGTTGAGACCCTTGACGAATGCGGCCTTCAGGATCTCAAACAGCTGCGAGGGCTTCACCTGCATCATCTGTCGCCTCCTTGAGGAAGTTACCAGGAACCAACGGGGACGTAGACTGGGATGCGCTTGTTCACGTCACGCAGATAGCACACCACCGAGGCCAACGCAGCAGCCGCGATGATGCCAGAGTAGATCACCTCAGCGTCAAGCTTGATCCAGTACGCGAAGATCAGCGCGAACGAACCAGCGAAGTTGAGCTTGATCATGTACCCTCCCAGGGTTGGGAATGCAGCAGAGGTTTCGGTGGCACGGTCGGATTCGGCCTTGAGTGTCGCGGGCGTTGTGTCCTTGGTACCACCTACTCCCGAAGGGAGCTTGTCGGCCATCGAAGCCTTACTCCTGGAGGCCAGCTAAGCGAGACGTTCCTCCCGCCGCTCCTCTAGCTCCTACCGTCCTGGCGTCTACCCCTTCGTTCCTTCCACCGCTGTTCTGGTGGGGCCCGTGCGCTCTGGCTTTCTCCAAGGAGCTTCCCTTGGTCTCCCTCACCGCATCCCCTGCGCGATCACTCGCTTGAATGGGGGAGTAGCGGCTAGCGGACGGGTTCGTGGTCCGGGTTCGCTGGATCGGCCTGAACATCTTGGGGGATCGCGGTGCCGTCGTTGCCCCACCTGCAGGCCTAGAGTGATCTTCCACTCAAGAGTAAAGGTAAGCTATTTACCGTGCGGAGTCAATGCTCAGTCTGTTGAGGCTTTACCTTTATTATCTGTTCGTGTCAGAACGACAGGGCATGTCCCTCCCCACATTCCCCGCCACACACGTCGCAGCTGCCCGTGTCCTTGGAGACCAAGACGGTCCGCCCAAGCACCGCTCGGTCGATCTTGATCGGCACACCACCGGGCTGGTAGTCCACCACCAGCCGGAGGATGACCTGAAGACGCGCGGAGGGAAGATCTTCCGCTTCGACGTCGATCTCCTCCACACCACCTTTCGGCCACTGCACTGTGGCCACGTACCGCTTGATCATGTCCGCTCCTTGTTGAAGCATCGGCAGGTTCCGCGCGGCACTCCAGTGCGCGTCGGTGGGAGGATGGTCCCGCCACAGTTGGGACACTGCTTCGGGTATCGCGCCTCTTTCTCCACCACCGTCTCCGGCACGAGCCCTTCAGGGTTCTCTCGCCAGTAGTCGCGGAGCGCATCCGCTGTGTCGAGGGCCCAGTAGAAGAACTCCTTGCGATGCCCGCCACCAGTTCCAGCGAGGAGCATCGGCTTGGGAAGGATCACGCAGTAGAGTCTCATGCAGCATCTCCTGTGTAGGCTCGATAGCAACCAACAGAGCACATCGGTTTCGAGAGCGGACCTACTCTCCCATCATCTTTCCACCACCCGTAGCAGAAGCGCGCGGCTTGACCACACCAAGCACACTTCGCGTTTCGCTGTGAGGTCCGCATCCGCACGAGGTCCTGTCGACCAAAGGAATCTCGCTTGATCTGTACGATACCGTTCACTGTTCCCTCCTAGGCCGCCTTCGGCCGAGAGCCGAA
>Ga0075423_10003491_pt1 | contig 14466 bp, 11 predicted proteins | sample SoiMethybrSBSTD2_FD_80114 | JGI IMG/M metagenome (GOLD analysis project Ga0075423, IMG submission 80114) | Bulk soil microbial communities from a Populus tree surrounding site in Tennessee, USA - Soil MetaG P. TD hybrid SBSTD2 | ecosystem: Environmental > Terrestrial > Soil > Tree plantation...
AGGAAGAATTGCGCGCCGGCAGAAACCTGCGTCAGGCGATCGATCTCGGCTGGAGCCGCGCCTGGCCCTCCATCCGTGATTCAAATACGTCCACGCTCATCACCTGTCTCATCCTTTACGTATTCGGCAATACCTTTGGGGCAAGTATCGTTAAAGGGTTCTCTATCACGCTGGCGTTGGGTGTGGTTGTAAGTCTGTTCACAGCCATTATTGTGACACGCACCTTCCTGCATACACTGCTGGATAACTTGAAACTCGCTGACCACCCGCGCTGGTTTGGATTGTAGGAGACGCCCAATGAACATCATCAAAAATCGTTATACGTATTTTCTCATTTCCCTCCTGGTGATTATTCCAGGCGTTATCTTCATGATCATCAATTGGGTAAACGTTGGAACCCCTTTGCCTCTTGGCATTGACTTTACCGGCGGCTCTCTGCTGGAAGTGCAATTCACCGGAACACGCCCGACAACCGAGCAAATCCAGAGCGCGTTTATCAAGTTCGCGCCCAATACAGATCCTGTGATCCAACCATTGGGTGAAGACTCTTACGCTATTCGCTCGAAAACAATCGATGATGCAACAAAAGGTCAGATTGTCGCTGAATTCGAAAGCCTCAGTGGCAGTCCGATCAACACTCTGGCGTTCTCTTCCGTGAGCGCATCCATTGGGGCAGAAGTGACACGCGCCGCAGGTTTTGCCATATTGGCGGCGGCCGTTTTCATTTTGGGCTACATCTGGTATGCCTTCCGCGGCGTGGACCATGCATTCCGATATGGCACAGCTGCCATTCTCGCGATGCTTCACGATGTCTTCGTGGTGCTAGGCGTGGAAGCGATCCTCGCTTACTTTCTCGGTTGGGAAGCGGATGCCCTTTTCCTCACCGCGCTGCTTACCGTGATCGGCTTTTCTGTGCACGACACGATCGTTGTGTTCGACCGCATCCGCGAGAATTCCCATGTGTACCGACGTGTGGCGTACGAACCGCTTGTCAACCACTCCATTGTGCAAACGCTTGACCGTTCTCTCAACACGCAGTTAACGGTCATGTTCACATTGTTTGCGCTAGTGCTCTTTGGCGGAGAAAGCATCCGTCATTTTGTGCTCATCCTGCTGGTAGGTATTTTTAGTGGGACCTATTCTTCGATTTTCAACGCCTCCCCAATTTTGGTTGTGTGGGAGAATCAGGAATGGAAGAACTGGTTCCATCGCCCTGCTACAGCTCAGTAACCGCCTCTGTACAAATTAAAAACTCCCCCTTCGGGGAGTTTTTAGCTTAACCTGGATCCGAGCGAAAATCAGATCACAACATCCAGACTCAAGTTTCGGAGATAGTGCAAATTGGCTTCCGGTTGCGCTTCAAATCAGAAACGTACAAGTGCACCAATATATCGGGCAAGCAGCATGACAAATGATGTCCTTCGATATGAAAAAAGACGAACGGGATAATCATCCTCAATCTCTTTTAATTTCAACAGCAATCGAACAATTTCCTGGTTTTGGTTAAGGCGGTACATTACCCGTTCTCGCAGTAGTGGAATATCTTTACACATACTCAAGACGGATTTTGCAATTAGAGGTTACAAAAAGTTTCCGTCCAGCTATGTAGCTGGACGGAAAAGAAATAAATTATTACAGAAGCTTCTGCCGCCAGGGACGGCGGCAGATTCAGCGCCGAGGATGGCGCTGAGATCATAGAGGTTTATCCTCCAAGCTCCACTGCCAACGCGTCATAATACGTGCCAGCGCCGAAGCCGTCAATGAGGATGTGATCGAAAGGCTTCATGTTCGGCAGTTCACGCAGGAACGCGATCATGTTCGAGGCCGCGCTGACGTTGCCAAACTCGCTCAACAGCCACGGCATCGGCAGGACGATTCCCAGATTCTGTAAATGCTTTTCCTTGAGTTTATTGATCTTATAATTGGCGTGATGGACAATTGCCACAGCCAGAGACTTGCCCGCCATACCTAACTCGTCCAGCCTGGATTGATAGGCGGCATAGACGTCTCGTACTACCTGCACGCCGGTGCGCACAAACAATTTGACCATGCCCATAGGGCCCGTCATTGCAATGGAGGAACCATCTTCAGGTTCGTGCATCAATCCGGCTACACGGATATTATTGGTGAACGGTTCGGTCACATCCACATTGGTACTCCCATCGGTTTTTTGCTTCGTATGGGGATAATACATGGCTACCTGTAATACTCCCTCATCATCGAACACCTCACGCGAAGTGCCTGCCAAAAATTTCATGGTTTTACCGGGGATCACGCCAAGGATGCCCGCAGCATTGCCAAACAACTGCAAAGCATTCGCGTCGTGCGATGAAACGATAAAGCGACTCAACCCTTCAATGCCGCCCACTAATACTTTCTTTCCATAGAGCGAATCGGCAATATTATGATCGAGTTGTTTGTTCTCCGGCAGATCGGGGTTTAGTGCTAGATGCAAACTACTTGTGGAACCATCACAGGCTTTATGGATGGCAACTTTCAATGAACTTTCGGGAATGCCCGCGGCTTTTGTGATCTGGTTTAGGTAATCTTCTGTGACGGGCGCGCTCATGCCAATGAGAACTGCTTCCACTTCGGAGGGCTGCCAGTTACAAGCTTTGATGGCTTCGCTCAGGAATTTTGTCCCGATTTCAACTTCGAGTTGGGTATGCTCCTCGTTGGTAAGATTTAACGGGACATGGTGTCGGTTGCGAAACCCAAGTTCAGAGAGATTCAACTGTTCGTTTGCAGGAATCGGATGCCCGAGTCGCTGCTCCAAAAAACTAGGCAGAGACTCATTGTCATAGCTCTCGCCCCAGGTACCGTACACGCCTCCAATACCAACGGCCGGGTTGGAAACACATTCAATCCCAAAAGGAATGCCCTGTCCCACGTGAATCGTCCCTTTTTCAACGTTGGGACGGTCAAAAAAGGATGTTTTTGTATTCTCGCCTGTCATTTCATTTACTCCTTGCTGCTTACCATCGAAACCCCATTCTGTTTTGAAAGTTTCGCTCCTCGCTGGGATTGGTAGTGCGGGGAGCATTATACCCGCCATCTGTGCCTTTTTATGAGAATCCATTTTGGGGAGGTTGACAAAACTGAAACGAGAATCCGGCCACAAAGCGGCGGAGACTCTTCGCGGAGTTTATCCTGAGCAAAGTCGAAGGGCTCAGAGTGACATAAGGAATAAAAATTCTCCCTGACTTTGAAAGTCAGGGAGATTGATCTATCGCTAAAGGTAAGACCTAATAACGCTTGTTGCCGCTGCGTTGCGGTGGACGACGCGAATGACCACTGCCACGATCTGGATAGCCACCCCGTTCTTCGCGCGGGCGGGCCAGGCTCACTCGCAGTTCACGATCACCCAGGTTTTGTCCATTGAACATGCTAATGGCCTTCTGTGCCTCTGCCTGGTTGCTCATTTCCACAAAGGCAAAGCCTTTCGATTGACCACTATCACGGTCTTTGATCAGCGCTACCGAAGCAACAGTGCCGGCTTGAAAAAACAAGTTCCGCAGATCATCTTCCGTTGTCGAATACGACAGATTTCCAACATACAACTTGGATTCCATTTTTCTCCTTAGAACAACGCCTGCTCTGGAGCGGGCGTGTGGTAAATCAGGCGTGAGACGACCTCGAAAGAGAATCACCAAACCCTGTGACAGCCAATTCAGTATATCATAGCACCGAATCTTCCTCAACGAGCGCGCGTATGGAGGGTATCAGGTGTATAATAAAAAATAAGGTTACATCATTTATAAGGAAGTAACCATCTACGACGATCAAATGACTTCTACAAGCAAAAAACAAGCTACACGATCCCCCGCACCCCAACGCAAAACAAGAAAAAATAACAAAGTCAATCTTCGCCCCTCGGAAACCGACGAATTAGCTGTCGTTGGTATTGGCGCGTCTGCGGGTGGACTGAAAGCATTGCAAGCTTTCTTTGAATCCTTGCCGGATAATACCGGCATGGCTTTTGTCGTCATTACCCATCTGCACCCTGAACATGAAAGCCATTTGGCGGAGATTTTGCAAAACAGCACGCAGATGCCTGTCATGCAAGTGAGCGGTTTGGTTGCTCTGGAAAGCAACCATGTGTATGTGATCCCGCCCAACCGCCGCCTGGTCATGGCTGATAGCCAATTGGATGTTACCGAATTTAAGGAACCGCGCGGGCAACGCTCTCCTATTGACTACTTCTTCCGCAGTCTGGCAAAGGCTCATCCCAATTCTGTGGGGATTATCCTCTCCGGCGGCGGGACAGACGGCTCAGTTGGCGTCAAGGCAATTAAAGAAGTGGGCGGACTGCTTATGGTCCAGCGCCCGGACGAGACTGAGTATGATAGCATGCCGCGTGCCGCCATTGCCACCGGCCTGGCAGACGTGGTTTTGCCAGTGAGGGAACTGGCTCAGAAGCTGGTGGACTATGTTCGGATTCAGCCCGAACTGCCCAAAGACGCGGATGATCTCAATGAACGGCAGTTGGAAACAGTCCGACGGATTTTAGCGCATGTTCATGCGCGGACAGGCCATGATTTCAGCCAGTACAAACGCTCTACGGTCTTTCGTCGCATCCAGCGGCGGATGCAGATCAACGGACTTTCAACCCTGGAGACTTATCTCGATTATCTGCGGCAAAATGTTACCGAGGCGACAGCTATGTTCAACGATGTCCTGATCGGAGTCACGAGTTTCTTCCGCGACCGCGAGTCATGGCAACAACTGGCAGAGCAGGTTATCCCCCTCCTCTTCAAGGGCAAAGAAACCGGCGATATGGTACGCACCTGGACAGTGGGGTGTGCCACAGGCGAGGAAGCGTATTCGCTGGCGATTCTGCTTTTTGAGCAGGTTGACAAGTTAGAACTTCGCCCACAAATTCAGGTCTTTGCCTCCGATCTGGATGAAAATTCCATCAAGCAAGCCCGTGAAGGGTTGTATCCTGCAGCGATTGAAGCGGATGTCAGCCTCGAGCGGCTAGGGCGGTTTTTCACCCGTGAAGGTGATTATTATCGGGTCCGTCGTGAATTGCGTGATGCAGTAGTGTTTACCAATCACAGCGTGCTGCGCGATGCACCCTTTTCCCGGCTAGACTTGATCTCTTGCCGCAACTTGCTAATCTATTTGGAACGAGATCTACAGGAAACTGTGTTCGATATTTTCCATTACGCCCTGAAGCCTGGCGGCTATCTCTTTCTTGGCAATTCAGAATCAGCCGAAGGAGTGCACGAGCTATTTCAAACGATGGATAAAGTACACCGCATCTATCATGCCAAACCGTGGAGCCACGAACAGCCGCACGTGCCATCATTGCCATTCTCCATAAGTCGCTCCATCCGTGCAGAGATTTATAGCCAACCGCATCATGCTCCTCGTGCGCATTCCACACAGCAGGTCCACCTCCTGGCCGATGATCACCGCAAAGCACTGGAGGTGTATGCGCCGCCCAGCATTTTGATCAATGAAAAGTATGCTGTGCTGCACGTCTCAGAAACTGCCGGGCGTTATTTGATACAGCCCATGGGACCCATTACCACAGACCTGCTGAAGTTAGTGCGCCCGGAACTGCAATTGGAACTGCGTACCGCGCTTTTCCACGCTTTTGAAAGGAATCAGCCGGCCCTCACGCGACCTATTCCGGTCCAGTTCAATGGTCATCCGAATCGGGTGATACTGTCCATCATTCCTCGCGCAGGGAAGATAGAGGATGACAAAAAACAGGAGAAACAGGCGCTGGTCTTCTTTTTGGAAGATGAGCAGGAACCTCCTGCCGAGGTCGCCCAGGAGTTGGATGAAACTCGCAAAAACAAACTAGTGATGCAATTGGAATCTGAGGTGCGTCGCCTGCGTGAGCAACTGCAAGCCAGCATCGAAGAATATGAGAGCTCCAATGAAGAGTTGAAGGCCTCCAACGAAGAGTTGCAGTCCATCAATGAAGAGTATCGCTCTGCCACCGAGGAATTGGAAACCAGCAAGGAGGAATTGCAATCGGTCAATGAGGAATTGCAGACGGTCAATAATGAACTAAAGAACAAGCTCGACGAGATCTCGCGCTCCCACAGTGACCTGGAAAACCTGATGGGCTCTACCGAAATTGCCATGCTGTTCCTCGACCGAGAATTACGCATTCGTCACTATACGCCAGATATGCAGAAGCTGTTTAACATCATGCCGAATGACCGCGGGCGGCCGATTAGACATCTCACGCATACTCTGCAATATGATGAGTTTATCGAAGATGCCGAGGAAGTGTTGCGTACACTGGTCCCCATCGAACGTGAAGTCCGAGGCGAAGGAGGTGGATGGTTCCTGCTCCGCATGCGTCCCTTCCGTACGACAGAGGATCGCATAGATGGCGTGATCTTTACCTTCGTGGAGATCACCCGACTCAAGCAGGCTGAAGCAGACCTGGTCGAGCTGAACGCAACCCTGGAAGAACGCGTCCTGGAACGAACTCAGGAGTTGGATGAGGCAAACCGCAACGTTGCCCGGGCTCGTGATCTGTTTGACGAACTCTTCCATATCAACCCCATTCCCACTTCCTTTACTCGACTAGAGGATGGATTATTCCTCGATGCCAACGAAGCTTATCTGGATTATTTCAGCATCAAGCGAGAGGACTTGATTGGACACACATCTCAAGAATTATCTTTACCGCTCGATCCAAGCATACGTTCACAGTTGGTTGAGCAGGTACAAAATGAAGGCATCCTGCAAAATATTGAGTTGGAAATCACGCAGCCTTCTGGAGAAAAGCGAACAATCCTGGCTTCGATCCAGGGAAGTCTCATTGAGAACGGCGAAGCACTGATCCTGGCCTTTATTGACATCACTGATCGCGTCCGCGCCGAGCAGCAGATCCGCGCCCTGGCCTCTGAATTGACATCGGCAGAACAGGGAGAGCGGCACCGGCTGGCTCAGATCCTGCATGATGACCTCCAACAGCGCATGTTTGCCATCCAAATGCAGTTATCCTTTTTGAAGGACGCGTATGAAAAGAACGATCTACAGGCGTTCGAAATCGATTTTCCACAGTTGGAGGAATGGCTGGCTGAATCGATTCAGGTGACCCGTCAACTCAGTGTGGATCTCAGTCCGCCGATCCTGCACGGAGAAGGCTTGGTCGAAGCCACGATCTGGTTAGCCTCGCAGATGCAGGAACAATATAAGCTGAATGTAAAAATCGAGTCGGAAGGCAAACACGCCCAACTCGATGAGAAAGTGCGGGTGCTGGCTTTTTATGCTATACGTGAGTTGCTCTTCAATGTGGTAAAGCATTCCGGAACCCTCGAAGCCACGGTTACTTTTGAGGATAATAACGATTATTTAAATGTGATTGTGAGCGATGGCGGGAAAGGATTTTCCAGCTTAGAAATCATGGACAGTCGCAATATTGGCCATGGCTTGTCAAGCCTTCGCCATAGACTCAACTTACTAGGATGTACTATGGAAGTAAAATCTCAACCTGGGGATGGCACTGCGGTAATCATCGAGGTCCCATATGAACAACCGGAAAATTAATGATGACTTCGATTCTTCTCGTGGAAGATCACCCCATTTTTGCCCAGGTACTCCTCCGTTTTCTGCAGGAGAGAGGTCATTGGGAGGTCGTCTCAGTGGCAGGATCGGCGGAGGAGGCCCTCACTCAAATCCCGCATCTGGATATTGACCTGGTCCTGGTAGATGTTTCCCTGCCAAAAAGGAGCGGCATCAGCCTCGTTTTCCTGCTGCATGAAAAATACCCTGACCTCCCCTGCGTGATGCTATCCGGTCATATGTCAGCTCATTACGCCCGCCGTTCACTGGATGCAGGCGCGCGGGGCTATTTGATCAAAGATCATGTAGATGGAATCCTGGAAGGGATTCAACGCGTTTTGAATGGCGAAATCTATGTAAGCGAAGAACTACGGGGTGTACAATGAATGCCCATCCATTAATTGAGTGGTGGCTGATATGAATCCATATTCAATTTTTCTTGTAGAAGACCATGCGGGGTTCGCAAGTGCGCTCAACAATATGTTGAGTCAGAAGGAAAACCTGAAAATCGTCGCGGTGGCAGGGACTGCTGAAGAGGCGCTTGAACAATTACGCGATGTGAAGGTTGATCTGGTCTTGATCGATTTTTCCCTGCCGGATATGACGGGCCTTAACCTTCTGGAAAGATTGCACCAGGAACATCCCGATCTGCGGTGTGCCATCCTTTCCGGGCATCTTCTGCCTCAGCACGCCCGCCGTGCGCTCGACGTGGGCGCGCGTGGTTATCTGATCAAGGATAACCCTGCCGAGATTCTGACAGGTATTCAATGTATGCTAAGAGGGGAAATTTATGTCAGCAAAGAACTGCGCAAGGCAGGCTCCACTGATTTGCTCACCGGGCCGATATAGGTTTTATTCGTCCTGAGCGGAACGCAGTGTAGTCGAAGGACAGGTTTCAAAGTTAGTTAATATATTTATGAACAGAGCACTTCGATTGCGAAGCACTCTGCGCGAAGCATTCCTTTTCTTACCTTCCTTTTGTTTTCTTTCACCTTTCACAACCTCATGAATTGCATCATAATCTCCCCGAATTAAGGCTTGTTTTTTCGCGCGGCTCCAACCTTTGATCTGTCTTTCATAACGCAACGCATCAGAGTATCTCGCTACTTCTTCTGAAGTCCATACTAGTTTCACAGGGCGACGAGAATAAGTATATGCAGAAGGTAAAGCACCTGTTTCATGTTGCCACAATCGCTGACTTAAATCAGCTGCGCTCCCAGTATAGTAAGAGCCATCAGCACACTCAAGTATATAGACTACATAGGGCATAGGATATCATTCGTCCTAGGCGGAGCCACCGTTCTTTGGTGGCGTAGACGAAGGGCAATTTCAAGGTTAGCTGGCATAGCGCGCTTCGACTACAGCTCTTCGATGATCAGTCAGAGCCTCCACTCAGCGCGAAGAGGTAATTACGATGCAAACGTTGGAGGGCGCGGCGTGATCAATCCCGCCTCGCGCGCTTTTTCCACCGCGGCAGTGCGCGAATGGACGCCGAGTCGCAAATATAAGCTGGAGAGCAGATTCCGCACTGTGGAATTCGAAATATTCATCATCTGGGCAAGATCTGAGGTGGTAGCATCCGGGTACGCCGCGCAAAGCGAAATCACTTCCATTTGGCGGGGCGTCAGGGAATCATCTCCACCTGAACTCTCCGCCTTCATGTAAAGAGTGTGAGCTTTCTTACTAAAGAAAATCCCTCCCTGAGCCACTGACAAAACGACGTTACCAAGTTCGCGAAACGCCGACTGGTCGTCTTTCAGAATGTAACCGCTCGCACCCGCCTCGATGATCGAGCGCATTAAACCTGGTTCGGCAAACATCGAAATGATCAACACACTGAGATTCGGATATTGTTGCAGAAGTTTTGGGACAAGAAACAGTACAGGAAAAGGATTAGGGTTCTCCGGCGAAGTGCGAACGCTCAAATCCAGCAACAGCACATCTGCCGGGCGAGTGCTCAATACCTGCTCCAATTCCTCACCATAAGTGGCGGTAGCAACGACTTCAATTTCAGGGGTACTGCTGAGACGATAAATATACCCGTCTATAATGCTTTGATGATCATCAAGGATTGCAACGCGCACCTTTTCTGCTGGCATGTTTTCTCCGTCAATAAGTAATAAGACAGCAAAAAGAGCAGGGAAAATTGTATAACAATGTGTCTTCTAAATTCAGTACAAATATCTAGATATAAACAGTACATGTCTATTGAACCATAATTCAATTTATTTTACAATGCCTGCAACATAATCATCCAGTATACAGGATGAGAAAATACTTAAGTTGGCAGGTAAAAAGAATTACTGAAGCAGACAGAATTCTGATGTGCCTTCTTAAGTGAAATCGCAGAAAGCGTAAGTTAAAAACATACATTACGAGGAGGCTTACCCATGGATATGATCAAAGTTTCTGCTAATTCACGTACCTCTGCCGTTGCTGGCGCAATCGCAGGCGTGATCCGTGAACACCATCGCGCAGAAGTACAGGCGATCGGTGCTGGAGCCGTCAATCAGGCCGTTAAGGCGCTCGTTCTGGCTACGGGCTATCTGAAAAATGATGGCATTAACGTGAGTTGTGTGCCTGAGTTCGCAGATGTGACCATTGAAGACAAGGTAAGAACGGCGATCAAACTTGTCGTTGAGCCGGAAAGTTAGTTGTTTCTCTCAAACAGCAAGTTGAATTGGGTGGTTGAGCGCGAGCGCCATTCAACACGGACTCCATGAAAGCACTACAAACGCGAATTCTCTGAATGTTCTCTGGTCTCCGTAAATATCAAAAAAAAGACTCCATCGCGGGAGTCTTTTTTGGTTAGGGAATTATCCTCTTAAATAATTCTGCGCTAAGGATATCTCTCCGCTCGGATAATCAGCAAAGGTAGGTCTTGAAATATAAATCAGGAAGTTTCTTCTGCGATGATGACCTGGTCGCGGCCCTGTTGTTTGGCGCGGTAAAGAGCAGTGTCAGCAGAACGAAGCACAGTTTCTATAATACGACCGTGGAGTGGATAGATGGCAACTCCTATGGAAAGTGTGATCCCCCCATAGGATTGATCAGCCGCCTGTATCCGTAATTGTCTTGCATTCCGTGAAATATGCTCAGCACGCTGTTTTGCCACCTCTAAAGAGATATCCGGCATAATCAATATGAACTCCTCACCGCCGTAGCGACAGGCAATATCTCCCCCGCGAATATGCCTTTGCAGGAACTTACCGAGTTCACGAAGGAGTAGATCGCCTGCCCCATGACCATAGATATCGTTGAAGTTTTTAAAGTGATCTATGTCGATCATCAGGATACCCAGTGGGTGCAGGTGACGAGTAACGCGGCTTAGATGCTGTTTCAGGGCCTCTTCCATATAGCGACGATTGTACAATCCAGTTAATGGGTCGCGAATGGATTGCTCTCGCAGCGCGGCACGTAATTTCAAATTAGATAACGCCATCCCGGCATGTTCGACGACAGTGTATGCTAAGTGGCGTTTAGCCTCATCCAAATGCTCTTCATGCTGGGATCGTACATGTAGAACACCCAGGATTTCGCCCTGTATTTGCATTGGGAGACAATAAGAAACGGCAGGCAGTGGTTCTGAGAGATGAACGCAAGGCAGGCCAGCCTCACCCTCCCTAAGTGGATGGGTTTGACCGCGGTATAAGGCCCAGCAATCATCCGGGGCAAGTGTGCTTTCAACAGATGGCAATTCTCCCCATGAGGCAACAGCATTTACGAGAGTACGCTGTGGATTAAGTAGATAAACTGCACCTGTAGTATGAGGGAACAACTGATCCGACATCTCTCCAAGAATTCCATAAGCTTCCTCAGGAGTCTGAGAGGCTTGAAGTAAACGGCTCATTTCGTTGATTAGGAGAATCTCACCATTACGGCGTTGAAGCTCATCCAGAAACTGTCCCATTTTATGATTGGCCTCTTGCAAAGCTGCCTCTGCCTCCTTCTGTGTAGTAATGTCACGTGCTACAGCCTGGAAGCCAGTCACGCGGTCGTTGTCGATCGTAACTTGAACAGTCTGACCCACCCAAATCTCATGCCTTTCACGGGTGAGGGCCACAAACTCGAGGTATGTGTTCAAAATTTTTTTCGCAAACTGATGATTGTAAGTAAATATTACGCGTTCACGCCAGGCCGGATGCACAAACTCCAGATAGTTACGGCCCAAAACTTCTTGTTCGAGGCTGTACCCCAGGACACGCAAAGCCGTCGGGTTGACATAGGTCAAACGTCCCTGCGTATCGACCCGATAGATGATGTCGCCAGCCGATTCCACAATTTGACGGTAACGCGCCTCGCTTTCCAACAAAGCTTGTTCCGCGCGCTTTCTGTCGGTGATGTCCATCATTGCGCCGATCATGCGATAGGGCTTGCCCAGATTATCTCGGATGATGTAGCCGCGATCCATAATATCTGCATAGGTTCCGTTTTTCCGTTGAAAGCGATATTCTTTCGACCAAAATTCCATACCACCTTGCAACGCCTGATCAACGACGCGACCCAACTTGGCTCTGTCTTCCGGATGAATGTGATCAAGTCGCCATTCCGCACTGGATTGAACCATTTCGGATGAATAATGAGATATCTTTTGGAGTCCATCGCCCCACCAAATTTGATTTGTCTGCAGGTCCCAATCCCACACAGCATCCTTGGTGGCCCAGGAGATTAACTTGAACCGCTCTTCGCTCTGGCGCAAGGCCTCTTCCGCCTCCTTCTGTGCAGTAATATCGAGCATCACGCCTTGCCACACAGAGGGTTTTTCCTCCTCATTTTTCAGAAGGATGGCTTCATCGCGCACCCAGACAACGCGCCCCTCTTTGGCGATGTAACGATAATCACAGGCAAATCGTCCGCGAGCCTCCGATTCATCTAATTCCTTCCACATGCGTTCACTGTCTTCCGGGTGGACGATGTCAATACATAAATCCGGTTTGGTAATCCAATCTTCTGGTGAGTATCCGAGGATTTCCTGAACCTGGGAATTGATGTAAATCGTTTGGCGAGATTCATCGGCCCGGTCCACATAGACAATGGCAGGCATGTGTTCCACAAGCGTGCGGTATTTGTTCTCCGCCTCCTGTAACGCCTCTTCAGCCTGCGTGCGCTTCGTGATATCGTGCGAGATGCCGACAATGCCGATGACACGCCCTGTGTGATCTTTGATCGGTACCTTGTTTGCCGAGAACCAGCGCGGTTGACCATCCGAAGTAGGATTGAATTCAATTCGGTTGATCAGCGATTCGCCGCTTTGAACCAAATGTTGCTCCTCCTCGTAGAAGCTCTTCGCAAGATCAGATTCTTGAAAATCGAGATCTGTCTTGCCGACGGCCTCTTCTGGGGTCGCAACACCCAGGACATTCGCCTGGGCGCGGTTGACGCGGGTAAATCGCGAGGAGGTATCCTTGAAGTAAATGGTATCCGGGATATTATCCATCAGAGCTTGAAGCAGGTCGCGTTCAGCAGCTAAGGCCGCCTCAGCTTTGCGGCGCTCTGTGATGTCGCTAATGCCCACAAATACCTTGGACCATGTCTGCTCGTAGCCGGGCGCGATGCTCAAGCGTAGAAAAACGCTGCGTTTTTCGCCTTGCAGCGTGTAATTGAAAGTTTCATTCTCAAAAGATGTTTCGCCGCTCGCAAGAGCAAGCAATTCCTCTTTGAACGGAATCAATGATTCGGGACCTAGAACTTTTGATAAGTCCGCCAACAGTTGTACTTTGCTCTTGGCCTGGTACATTTCGAGTGTAGCTCGGTTCACATCCACAATTTTCACTCGTGCCGCGCTCTCGGCAACAACCTCAGGATGCTCGTCGAAATAAGTTGAGAAGTCCGCCACTCCCATACTGCGTAAATCATCGATGTATTTGCGTACAGCGGAGAAATCTTCCTCCCAAATAGAAACGGGGGCATGCTCAAACAGCCCGCGAAAGCGGGATTCACTGCCACTCAATTCAGCTGTTCGCTCCGCTACGCGCAGTTCAAGTTCGGTGTTGATGCGACTTAACTCAGCATTCTTTTCCAATAGTTCCTGTGAAGTCAACTCGAGGCTATGCTCAAGCATTTTGCGATCCTCATCAAATTGCCAATAGGCGTCATTAATCGCCCGCAAGAAATTGGGCTGCTCTTCGATGAGTGGGATCGTCTCATCTGCAAATCGTCTGAGTTGCCTTTTTAGCAGGCTATGCAGCGGATTCATTAGAACTCCGACAAGGTGGTAATTGTCATTGTTTGGTTATGTAACTCGCATTTTGCAGATGGATTGAATGGAGAAATTTCCCCATAGGAGTAGAAACCGGTGAGAACAGTTTCCTTGCCTAAAACATCTTGTACTCCTTCTACTTCTTCTTCAATACGCTGCTTGAGAACCAATTTTCGGCCAACGCAACTGATTAATAGTGCCAATTCAGGTGAAGTCTTTCCGATAGCATCAAAGCTGGTTTGGGCCGCACCAACTGCTCCATCAATGAGTCGATCAAAGTTGGCTTTCATTAGTTGCGCACGCCAACCCTGCGGCATGTCGCCAGCAAAAGTCAGACTGTGTTCAGCCTCATTGATACCTAGAATGGTACGCACAACGCTTTCTCCTGCCGCAGTCCTCAGACTAAGCGGGAATAGCAGACCGCTTGCAGGTAGATCTTTGGCGTGCTCACCGAGATATTTTTTGTATAGGGCTAAAGCTGGTTGTCCATCAAGTTCGTATAAAATATTCCCTGCCGACCGTGTAACCAAACGTTCAGGGCCAAAAGCATCCCAGCCTCCCAATGAGCCAAATCCTACCTTGAGCCGGTCACCGTACAAGCCAATGACTGCAATTGTATTTGACTCGGGTGGTCCATCCCACACAACAAATGTTTCCTGAAATCGGTCGCCATCGCCGGCTAGTCCACCTGTTAATGTGACATGCGCCGGTAAGTGTTGTGTCAGACCATC
>Ga0075423_10003492_pt1 | contig 14465 bp, 9 predicted proteins | sample SoiMethybrSBSTD2_FD_80114 | JGI IMG/M metagenome (GOLD analysis project Ga0075423, IMG submission 80114) | Bulk soil microbial communities from a Populus tree surrounding site in Tennessee, USA - Soil MetaG P. TD hybrid SBSTD2 | ecosystem: Environmental > Terrestrial > Soil > Tree plantation...
GCTGAATTCTCACGCGCCGTCGCAGACTGAAAACCGGATCCAGCACCGCACCCGTGGTATTTGAAAGCGGACGATCTTCCATGACTGCGATCGGATTTGCCGGCGTTCGTCCACGACCGAGGAAACGACCGCGATCCGTTTCGTACTGCGTACCGCCAACCACTTCGCCTTCGGCAACGACGACGTGAATGCCCCAGATTGGTTTGTCTTCCGATGAACGCTGCCGGCGGTGCGCAAGTAGCGCGTTCTCGCCCGCAAAGAATTCCGTCTCGATAAAGAGATTGCTGAACGCCTGATGCGCTGCGTCAGCGTTGGGACTCGCGAGCACAACTTCGGAATAACTGGTCAACTCGATCTCGCGCGTGCGAGTGGAATGGTTGGTCAACGAAATGCGACGCACTTCGGCGTTGTCCTCCGCGGAAACAACGACCTCCATGCGCGTCGAGATGCCGGAATCACTCCGGCGGAAGTCGGCTTTGTCTTCCGAAAAAGCAACGTGGTATGACTGCGGCTTGCGTCGTACTGGTTGATGTCCGGCGGACCAGACGGTGCCGCTGCGCACGTCGCGCAGGTAGATAAATGCGCCCCAGTTATCGCAAGTCACGTCTTCACGCCAACGTGTGACTGCGTTCTCTTCACAACGTGAATAACCGGAGCCAGCCGTCGTGATCATCACGTTGTAAGCGCCATTCGACAGCAACTGCGTGCGCGGCGTACTGTAGTCGGCTGATTCGTAAACGCGCGTGACGATGCCGGGCAGGAATTGCATCACGCGGCCGGTCAGCACTTCCTCGGCGCGTGGATGAGCCGCAGGCACGCCGACAGGAATGCGCTCTTGCAAAAGCAACTCCGTCGCCTGCACCGAGGGATCCGAGTGAAAACGTCTGGGGCAAAGATCTTCGTGAAGAATATTGGCCAGCGAGACGAGGCTCATTCCCTGATGGTGAGCCATGAAAGCGCGAATCAGGACAGACTTCTGACCTTCGGGCAGGCGCTCGGCGGTGTAGTCGATCGATTCATAAAAACCATAGCCACCAAGCGCACCTTCTTTTTGTAACCGCCGCAGGTTGTTGATCGACGAAGCGGGATTGACACTCAGTGCCAACATCGTCGCGTAAGGTGCGACCACGAGATCCTCAATCAAGCCGCGCTTCAAACCGAGACCGGGAACGCCGAATGGTCCATATTGATAATTGAACTGAAGATCGCGGACGTTGTACGCGGCTTCGGAGATTCCCCACGGCACACCACGCTCGTCGCCGTATTCGATTTGGCGATCGACAACCGTGCGATAAGTTTCCGCCAGCAGCGTAGCCGCGTAATTCTTCATCACGAGGAGCGGCATCAGGTATTCGAACATCGTGCCGGTCCACGAGATCAGCGCACGCCCACCATCGGTTTTCGTGAGGGCACGACCCATGCGGAACCAATGTTGCTGCGGCACGTCGCCTTTGCCGATGCCGACGAAGCTCGCCAGGCGGGCCTCTGACGCGAGCAGATCGTAGTACGACTCGTCTGCGCGAGAAGAGGTGACGTTGTAGCCGATCGTGAACAGTTTGCGTTCGACGTCGAAAAGAAACGAGAAGTCCATCTCTTCCACGATCTGATCGCAACGTCGCGCCAGCCGGCTGAGTCGTGAAAGTGTATCGCCGGAACCACCCGCGGATTGTTCGAGAGCTTTTGTTAGTCGCGAGACGGTTTGCGTCAGCGCTGGTGAGAGGTGGTCCTGCATGGCTGCGAGTTGCACCAGAGCGCGATCGCAGAGTTGTGGTATCTCGGCGAGTGACGGGACTGTTTGCAGGAGTTTGAGAATCGGTTGCCAGTCTTTATCCGTCTCGCCGATTTCAGTTTCGACCAGCGGCAGCAGACGGCCCCAACTGGTCAGCGCTTCCACGTCTCTGATGGAACAACTGACCTGGTGTTGCAGCGCGCCCACCCACCAGCGCAATTCTTTGAAAGTATTTTCACCATGTTCGTGAGCGAGTGCGTTGACGATGTCGTCGATCTCGGAAACGCGTCGCGTCAACGAATCGAAGAGCACAATCCACAACGACAGATTTTCGCCCGGCCCGACTTTCAGTAACTGGCGACAGGCGGCGATCTCGTCCTGCAACTGTCTGACCGTCACGACTTCAGTGCGCTGCCGGAAACTACCGAGGTTCGCTGCTTCAGTGGCGACGGCACCAATCGTGTCTGTCAAACCCTCGATCGCGCGGTCATCGAACAAGCGGTTTTCCGGAAACTCGACGCATGCTTGTTTGACGGCGATGAGATGACCGGCGAGGTTGCCGCTATCAACAGTTGAGATGTATTGCGGCAGCAGTGCTTCGAGTGTCTTTGTGTCGTACCAGTTGAAAAAATGACCGTGCAGACGACCCAACTTGCTCATGGTCGCAAACGTCAACTCTGCTCTTTCCACAAACTCCAGCGCGCCAACGTAACCGAGATCCCGTGCGGCTGACGTCGCCAAAAGTAACAAACCCATGTTGGTGGGCGAAGTGCGATGCGCAACAACGGAAGACGGATCTTCCTGGAAGTTATCAGGCGGTAACCAGTTGTCTTCAGGGCCAACGAACGCTTCAAAGAAACGCCACGTGCGGCGCGCTAACAGCCGCGCGAGCGATCTGTCTTCGCCCGTTAACTGTTTTCGTTCGGCGGGTCGCGGCTTGCTTACCAGGTAGGCAATCACTGGCGAGAGCAACCAGATTACGGCAAGTGGTCCAATGACCGGCAATCCTGCCGGTTTGAAAAAGATTGTGAGCGCGAGTGCGGCCAACGTCAGCACTAACGCCGGAAACATGAATCGCACAAACGATCCGAGCTCGTTGCGGACAGATCGCTCCGCTTCCGCGGCTGACACCCACTCGAGCAATTTCCGGCGCGAGATCAATTGCCGGTAGAGCGCGCGCACGATCGCGTCGCTCATCAACCACGCCTGGTGCGGCAAAAAAACAAATGACAAAGCGATCTGCGCGGTGTTGGTGCGGAAGTCGCCCCACACACTCCAGAAGTGGCTGGTCCAGGGAATGCCGCGCGGGTGTATCAAGAGGCCGGTCGCGACATGCAGGTAAACCGGAAAAGCAATCACCAGAAAAACAAACAAACTCCAGAGCGGCGGTGAACCCGGAAACAGCACGCACGCAGCCACAAGCCACAGAAACAACGAAGGAGCCACGAGACTGCGACGCAGGTTGTCGAGAATTTTCCAACGTGAGAACAACGGCAATGAGTTGTGAACACTGCGACGCTCGCCATCGGGCACGTAAGGAAAAAGCCAACGCGCGATCTGCCAGTCGCCGCGTGTCCAGCGATGCGAACGTTTGGCGTAGGCTTCGTAAGAGGCCGGATAGTCGTCGAGTAGTTCGATGTCTGTGGTTAAAGCGGCGCGGGCAAACAGCGATTCGAAGAGATCGTGACTGAGGAGCGCATTCGATGGCACGCGGTTGTCGAGCGTCTGTTGAAAAGCATCGACGTCGTAGAGACCTTTGCCCGTGAAGTTTCCTTCGCCGAAGAAGTCCTGATAGACATCGGAAACAGCAGTCGTGTAAGGATCGATTCCGGTGTAGCCCGAAAAAATTTGCACAAACTTCGAACGCGAAGCGCTGGCGAGCGCGATGCTCACGCGTGGTTGCAGAATTCCGTAACCATAAGTGACGCGGTTCGTTGCTGGGTCGATGCCTGGTCGATTGAGTGGGTGAATAGCGGCGCCGACGAGTTTGCGCGCGACGTCGCGGGGGAGTTGCGTGTCGGAGTCGAGTGTTATGACGTAGCGAATCGTGCGCAGCAATGCGTCGTTGGCAGTGCGCACAACGAAGCTGGTGGTGTTCGCGCCGCGCAATAAGTGGTTGAACTCTTCGAGCTTGCCTCGCTTTCGTTCCCAGCCCATCCATTTGTTTTCGCCCTCGTTCCACTGGCGACGCCGATGGAAAAGATGAAAGCGATCGTTGCCGTGACGCCGATTGAGAGCGTCGATTCCGCTTTGCGCGATCGCGAGCAGATTCGAGTCGGTCGGCGTCTCTTCCGTCGCGGCGTCTGGAAAATCGCTTAGCAAAGCGAAATAAACGTGGTCGTCGTGATTGGCGAGATAGTGGACCTCGAGATGTTCGACCAGATCGTGGACCTGCGATTCGCCGAAAAAGATCGTGGGGACAACGACGAAGGTAGCGGCGTTTTCAGGAATACCGCCGGCGGTGTCCATCCTCGGCAGCAAACGCGGCGGAAAGAAATGCGTCAGATCCCAGTTGAGCACTGTCAGCGCGAGGTCGCTGGCAGGGATTAGTGCGAGTAAAGCGGTCGCCAACAGAAACGGCCAACCAACGCCGTGAGCAACGAGCGCCAATTGGACCAGGCTAATGACGAGCAGAGTGAGAAACGCAAGTGTGCCGAGATAGGTGGCTGTCGCATGTCGCAGCAGCGCGCGGCGCAAACGTTCACCGAAACGAGGCCGGTATCCGAACTTTGTTTCGAGCAGAGTTAAGCCTGAGTCGATCAGGTAATAGCCGACGTGGTTTTTTGGACCTGACTCCTCGTTGCTTTCCGCTGCGAGATCGACTGCCGCTTGCGCGATCTTGAGTTCGCTCTCGCGGGTGCCTTTGCTGATGCGTTCGACGACGTGTCGATAACGATCGCGAGAGGTAAACTCCATTCGCGAATAAACCCCCGCAGGATCTTTCCCGAGCAGTGGCTCGATCAAACTGACTTTCTCGAAGAAGTCGTTCCAGTCGAGCGTCGAGAGCAGACGCATGCTGGTGATGATGTTTCCGACCGTGACTTGCGCCGCGGCCTGGCGCTGGTGTTCGGCGTGGATGATCTGTTCGACGCCGGCGCCCTGGCGCGCGTGCTGTTCTTCGATCCAGTCCATTACGGGCATCACGGAAGGATGCTGTTCGCGCAGTCTTTGGACGAGTTGGACCAGGAACGTTTGCGACGGTTCTTCTCGTTTTCCGAGTCGCTCGTTCAGAAACGACATCACGGCGCTCGGCTGCAGTGAAGCGAGTTCGAGCAGCTTGTCGGCGAGTTTGTCGGCTTCCTCGCGTTCCGCGCGGGCGCGCGCGATCGTGAGGGCGAGCCGGCGCAGGTTTTCCACCAACGCGAGGCGCAGAGTGATCGCGACGGCCCACAACTCACCGATCGACAAAGGCGCAACGGTCTGATACGAGGCGATGAACCGTTGCAGTATGTTGGTGTCGAGACGCGAATCGGTGTGGGCGATTAGTTCAACGGCGACGGCGTAAATTCGCGGAAAGCCTTGCAGTTCACCATCAGCGAGTTTAGGCAGTTCGTGGTAGTAACTCTTTGGCAGATCCTGGCGAATCTCGCGCAGTTGTTCTTCGACGAGGTGATAGTTGTCGACCAGCCATTCGGCGGCGGGTGAGATGGCGCGGCCCTGGCGCAGTGCTTCGACGAGAGCCTTGTAAGCGTATTCAAGAATGCGACCGTTGGCTTCGAGTCGCGGGAGGAGTTGCACGTGGCCTTTTCTGGTGACGGTCTTGTGTTGGCCCGCGAGTGTTTGTGCGTACTGTTCGATACGTTCAACGCTAAAGAATTCTGCCTGGAATGGTTTTTCGTCAGCATAGTCCGTCGGCTTACGGACCAGTGAAACCAGCGATTCTAAGATCTGACTCATGTAGCGCGGCTTGGTAAACGTTTACACAACAAGCGGGGGACTCAGCAGGGAATCTCAGAATAACATGAAGTTAAGGCTTTTAGCTTTGTAGGATGGGTTATACTGCGGCGCGATGCGCGTCTTAGGAATTGATCCTGGAAGTCAAACGACGGGTTGGGGCGTGGTTGAAGGCAATGGGCGACGTTATTCACTCGTTGCGTTTGGTTCCGTGCGCGCGCCGTCGAGCCTGAGGTTTTCAGCGCGGCTGTTACGGATGTGTAACGGGTTGGAAGAAGTGATTGCCGAGCATCGCCCGGATGCATGTGCGCTTGAAGATGCTTTTCTCGCGACGAATGTGAAAGTAAGTATGAAGCTGGGACAGGTCCGCGGCGTGGCGTTGCTGGTTGCCGAACGCGCTGGGCTCGAGGTTCACGAGTATTCACCGCGACTGATCAAACAGACAGTGGTGGGATATGGAAATGCCGAGAAGCATCAAGTGCAGGAGATGGTGCGTTTGTTGTTGACGTTGAAGAGTGTGCCGACGCCGCACGATGCGGCGGACGCGTTGGCGGTGGCGATCTGCCACTTTCATCACGCGCAGTTCAGAGAGCGAATTGCGGCCGTTTAATAGCGAAAACCTCACGATTGGAGAACATTATGATTCCTCACAAGCTCACGCTTTGTCTGCTTTTACTTTTGGTTCCGTTCACAATTTACGCGCAGAGTAAGCCACCTACCGGTGGGCGACTGGCGGTCGTCGTCGATGAACGTCTCGCCGCGGTCCGCGCTACGCCTCAACTCAATGGAAAACTCGTTCGTCGTCTCAGTCGCGGGCGACTGCTTGCTATCAGATCTACAAAGACAACCACGGACGGGATTGTTTTCTTTTTCGTTAACGTCACGAGTCGCACGCAGGGCTGGATTCAACGCGAAGCAGTTGTTTCACCTTCACGCGCAGGCGACGACCACCGACTCTTCCGTCTCACCGAACACTCCGAAGGGTTTGATCGCATCTCACGCGCGCGAATCTTTCTGGATAATTTTCCGCGTTCTGCTTTGCGTCCGGAAGTTTTGTTGCTCCTTGGCGACGCCGCCGAAGAAGCCGCGGCAAAATTGTCCAAAGATGCAGCACGACGAATAGGTGAGAATGCTTCCGAAGCGCCGGAGTTCAGTTACTACCTCAATCACAGTGGCCTCGATCGCTACAACCGCCTGCGGATTGGATTTGTTTTCGACAAATCAACCAGGCGCCTTCACTACGACGGCGCCGCCTGGCGCGAGCTAATCCGGCGCTATCCGAAGAGTTCACAAGCCGCCGACGCTCGAAAGAACTTAGTGCTTTACTCGCAACTGAGGATAGGGTAGTATTCGCGCATGACTCTCAAACGAATACCTAAAGGAGAATGGAAAATGGGCCTCACACATGTTCCTGTTAAGATTGGACGCCTCGGCTCCAATAAACTATTCGACGCAATGTTCCTTGTCGATACTGGAGCCACAGACGCAATGGCTCCAGCATCTGAACTCAGCAGAGTTGGGATTGAACCGGCAGGTAAGAGAACATACCAACTCGCCAGCGGTGAACTTCAAGAATATGAGTACGGCTTGGCAACTCTCAGCTTTATGGGTGAAATCACTTCAACCGATATTATCTTCGGTCCTGAGGGTATTGAGCCGATCCTAGGTGTCATCGCACTTGAGGCAGCCGGTTATATCGTCGATCCTAAGAATCAAAGGCTCAGAAAACTCCGCGCCCGTCCTCTCAAGCGGATAGCGTGAAAATAACTGTCGCCTCACCGGCGATTCCACACTAAACTGCAAGAAAATCTGCCGCACGGGTGTTAATAACCACCGAAATCCTTCGTCTACCAGTGTGTAGACTAAGGAGAACACCCTTGCAGGCAGCACTTAAACCCTTGCGATTAGTGACAGATCAACCCGCCAGCGAGCTGGAAACTCTTTTCCAGGAACACCACGGCCGAGTTTTTCGGACGGCGCAGCGGATTACGGGCAGCTCCGCCGACGCCGAGGACGTGCTCCAGACTGTCTTTCTGCGCCTCGTCAAAGGCCAGGACGATTACGACTGGTCACGAAATCCCGAGGCTTATCTGTCGCGCGCGGCCATCAATGCGTCGCTCGATCTGCTACGTAGTCGCACCCGCTCCAAGTCCGTAGCGCTCGACGATATGGAAATCGATTCATTCGCCACTACGTTCAGGAACCCGGAAACAGTCCATGCCGATCGCGAATTGCAGACCCTGGTGCGCCAGGCCGTCGCGCGTCTCGGCAAGACCGCCGGCGAGATGTTCGTTCTGCGTTACTACGAAGGTTTTGACAACAAAGAAATTGCAGCATTCTTAAATACTTCGCCATTGGTAGTCGGCGTCGTCCTCCATCGCGCTCGTACAAAACTGAGAAAAGAGATTGGGCACTATCTGGAGAAACATCATGAGCAATAAGGAAGATCAAATCCTCGACAAAGTTACCGCCGAGATCCGAAACAGCAAAGTAGATCCGGCAGCAGTTTCAGCAGCGGCAGATCGTGTTTGGGCGCGTGTCTCCGCTGCGGCGGGCGAAACTGAATTTCAGTTGCCCACCGTGGATCGCATCGAAGGTTGTAAGGATTTTCAGTCGCTGATTCCCGCATACCTCGCGGGCAAACTTTCCGAAGCGCGTTCGCTGTTGCTGGTGGACCACACACACGAGTGTATCCCCTGCCGCAAAGCCATGAACGAAGCGCGTTCGCGACGCACGGCCACGATCAAACCGGCCGCGCGCAAGCCGAGCTACTCGTTGCAGCCAGTCGTAATGCGCTGGGGCATCGCTGCAGCGTTGGTCATCGGTTTGGGACTGCTGGCGGTTCCGTTTGTGCAACGGTTCTGGCCGTACGGTGATTTCGAAGCCACCGTGCAAGCGGCTGACGGACAGGTTTATCAGGTTGCGGACACGCAGTCGGCGGCGGTCAGCACTGGCGCGAAGCTGCAACAGAACGAAAAGGTACGTACCGCGAAAGACGGTCACGCCGTCGTCCGTCTCGGCGATGGTTCGTTGATCGAAATGAAAGATCGTTCCGAGCTTTACCTGACTAAGACGGGCAAAGGAACGACGATTCACCTCAATCGCGGCAGCATCGTCGTGGAAGCGGCGAAGCAGAAAGATGGTCAGTTGTTTGTCGAGAGTGCTGATTCGCTGGTTGCAGTTACCGGTACGGTCTTCTCAGTAAACAACGGCACCAAGGGCTCGCGCATTTCGGTAATCGAAGGCGAAGTTAATCTGAATCACGCCGGTGCCGATCGTGTGCTTCATCCCGGCGAACAAGCCACGACGAACCCGTCGATTGCGACGATTCCGGTGAAAGACGAAGTCGCGTGGAGTCGAAATGCAGATCGCTATGCGGCCGTATTGAATGGTTTGGCTTCGCTGAAGAACGCGTTGAAGAACGTTCAGCAACCTGGCGTTCGTTATTCCACGCACTTGCTCGATCTGATGCCGGAGAACACAGTCGTCTACGCCGCGTTACCAAATCTCGCTGACTCGATTGTTGAATCGCATCGCGTCATTCAGGAGCGCATGAGTCAGAATCCTGCGTTGCGTGACTGGTGGGAGAAAGAGCAGGCGGGCCGCGCGCAGAATATGGACCAGGTTGTGGGAACGATTCGGCAGTTTGGTTCCTATCTCGGCGATGAGATTGCCGTCTCGGTCTCGATCGACAATCAAGGCAAGCCCGGTGACCCCCTGGTGCTGGCTGAGCTGAAGAACTCGGAAGGCTTCCGGCAGTTTCTCGAACAGGAGATTGCGAAGTATTCCGACAAGAAGGGGCATCCTGAGATCCAGTTCGTTGAAGATCCAGCGACTGCAACTGCAGCAGCCGATGACAGCAAAGACAAGCTGTACGTTTGGATTCAGGATAATTTGTTTGCCGCCAGTCCGAAGTTGCAACAGCTTCAAGGTCTCGCGACTGCGAAGGCTAACGGCGGCGTGAGCAGTTTCACGGCAGCGCCATTCCGCAATCGCATCGCGCAGGTTTACCAGGAAGGCGCTGGCTTAGTGGTCGCGGCAAACCTTGAGAAGGTTGTCGCCAGCACGAAAGCGGAACGCACGAAAGGTCCGGATGCTGAGAAGCAGGAGAGTGCGTTGAATCAGTTGGGCATTCTGAGCGTGAAGTATTTCGTGCTGGATCAGAAAGACAGCAACGGAAAGACGCACACGCAAGCTTCGCTTTCATTCAACAACGCGCAGCGCGGCATTCCGTCGTGGCTCGCGGCTCCGGGACCGATGGGTTCGCTGGAGTACATCTCGCCGGACGCGAACGTAGTGGCTGGTTTCGTAGTCAAGAATCCGGTGGCGCTCGTCGATGATCTGCTCAACGTGATGGACACGGTATCGCCTGAGTTGCGCAAGACGATCGATAAGCAGTCGTCAGATCGCGGTCTAAACATTCGCAACGACATCGCCGCTCCGCTCGGTGGAGAGTTTGCCTTCGCGATTGACGGGCCACTACTGCCCACGCCTTCGTGGAAGTTGGTGTTTGAAGTCAATGACCCGGCGCATTTGCAACAGACACTCGAGCGCGTGGTCGACGAAGTGAATAAGGAAGCCGCGAAATTCGGCAAGAACGGTCTGACCTGGGACAAGGCTGACGTCGGTGGTCGTACTTTCTACACGTTGCGATCGCCTGACTTCGGGTTCGTAGAGGTCAACTACACCTACGACAATGGCTACTGGATCGTCGGTCCGAGCCGGGCGTTGGTCCAGCGCGCACTGACCGCGCACGAGAATGGCTCGTCGTTGTTGCGTTCGCCGAAGTTTACGGCGGGTCTCCCGGCTGATGGCAATGCCAACTTCTCGGCAGTGTTTTATCACAACATCGGTGGCCTCGTGCCGGCAGGCCTGGCGAGCACGGCTGACAAGCTGCCGAGCGGACCACAACAGGCGATGAAAGCCATTGCCTCCGACATGCCGCCGACCCTGGCATACGCTTACGCGCAGGGCGACAGCATCACCTTCGCGGCGAACACTGAGGGTGGTCCATTCGGGTTAGGACCGGCAACGCTGCTGGGAATGCCCAACGCGCTCGAGATGCAAAGTATCATCGGTCGCGGTATGGGCTCGAAAAAGTAGATCATGTAAATCCTGTTCAATCGTGAAAATCCTGTCTAACTTAAGTTCTTGAAACAAAGTTAGACAGGATTAAAAAGATTTTCAGGATTCACAAGATAAAGCAATGACATCATAATGAAGCTCGTTTCTATTTCCCTGACTTCCTGGCTGTTCGGTTTGGTACTCATCCTTTCGAAGTTTTCTTTCTTCGACGGACAAGCACTCAGTGCGACAGTCACCTCCATGATCATGGCAGCGCTGTTGTTCTCACTAGCCTATGCGCCCTCCCTTTCATGGCTTCGACAACGCATGGGTGGTTGCAGACCGGCGCTGCTCTTTCCGCTCGCCTCCGCAGTCATACTCAACACACCTGTGTTCCTGATCGAGATTCTTGCGATTGGCAGAACTTTACAACCGTCTGATGCGTTAGCATGCATTGTTGCTTTTCTGCTGATGGGCACGGTCTTCGGACTCGGATTCGTTTGGAATTATCAGAACACGGCGATATAAGAAAGAGTATGGCGCTCCCCATTTCGGTTCCCGGTGAACCGATCAAAGCTCAAATGGCTCTCGTCGAGCCGCCGGTGATCGACCTGCATGGTCTCAGCGTTTCTTTCGGTCGACGCCAAATCCTGAAGAACCTTCGCGGTGACCTGCGTGGTAAAGCCATCGGTCTGCTCGGTCCGAACGGCGCCGGCAAGACTACGCTGATTCACACGCTGCTCGGATTCCATCCGGCGACTTCCGGCACTGCGCAGATATTCGGGCTCGACATTTCTGACGAAGCAAAACAGATCCGCGCATTGATTGGCTACATGCCGGAGCGCGATTCGTTCATCGCTAAGATGAACGCCGTTCACTTCGTTCGCTTAATGGGTGAACTGTCGGGGTTACCTCCTGAAGCCGCACTCGAGCGTGCTCACGAAGCACTCTTTTACGTCGGTCTTGGCGAGGCACGTTATCGCCGTCTCGATAGTTACTCGCTCGGCATGAAGCAACTCGCCAAGCTCGCGCAGGCGATCGTGCATGGTCCAAAACTGATCTTTCTCGACGAACCGACTAACGGACTCGATCCGCCGGCGCGCCTGCGCATGATCAAGTTGATCCGCGAGATCCGCGACAGCGGCCAGGCTCACATCGTACTCTCTTCGCATCTGTTGCTCGACGTCGAGGAATGCTGCGACGAGATCCTGATCCTGCGCGATGGGCAAATTGCCGTCTACTGCAACCTCGAAGAGGAAAGAAAGTCGAACCGCAAGTTTCTGATGCTCGAAACGCGCGGCGATCAGGAGAAGTTTGTCGAAGCTTTAGCGAAACTCGGTTGTGAATACGCGATCTCGAGTGCGAATCGACTGAAGATCGTTTTGCAGGAAGGCATCGAAGTGCGAGATCTGTATCGGCTGGCCGATCAGGAACAGGTGCAACTGCGCCGGCTGAGTTACAAGCGTGATTCTTTGGAAGACATTTTCCTGAAGGCAATGGAGAACGGCAATGGCGGTTTATGAGCAGACTTACAAGCGCTACGCCGGCGCACTGACTCCTGAGTGGAGCCGTTTCCTGATCATTCCGCGACACACGCTGCGCGGGGTTTTCAATTCGAAACTGTTCACCGCATTTTTTGTTGTCTGCTTCTTGCCGCTGCTCGTCGAAGCAGTGCTGATTTACCTGCGTCACAACGTCACGGCGGTGGCAATCATGAACCTGAACGTGCGCGAGCTGGTGCCCGTTGATGGTTCATTCTTTCAGACCTTCGTAAACATTCAGGGCGGTTTCGCTTTCATCCTGGCCTTGCTGGTTGGACCACCACTCGTCTCGCGCGATCTGCGGAACAACGCCTTGCCGCTCTATCTTTGCCGTCCTTTCTCGCGCACGGAATACGTGATGGGAAAGATGTCAGTGTTACTGATCCTGTTGTCGGCGATCACGTGGATACCGCAGTTGTTGTTGTTTCTATTGCAGTCGTACCTCGAAGGTTTCAGTTGGTTCAAGACAAACTTGTGGATGGTCAGCGCGATCTTTATCGGCAGCGCGGTTTGGATATTGCTGCTCGCACTGTTGTCGCAAACTCTTTCAGCATTGGTGAAATGGAGGATCGTCGCGAGCGGCGCGATGCTCGGCTTGTTCTTGATTCCCTCGGTCTTTGGCGAATTTTTCAACCAGGTGTTTCTGACGCGTTGGGGGAACCTGATCAGCATGGGAGCGTTGATAAAAAGCGTGACGGCTGGTCTATTCGGAACTTTTGAACGCACTTACGCAACCGTTGCGATCAGGGGCTTCGATGACAATGTTATCCGGGAAGTAGTTGTGACGGAGCCACCGCTGTGGTGTTCATGGGCCGTACTTTTCTTTATCTGCGCCGTGTGTCTGGCAATCTTGCATTGGAAAGTTAAAGCGTACGAGGTCGTTCGATAGATCAAATGTCTTCCCCGGATCAGCTCATCATTTTCGACAACGTCTCCAAGTTTTACGGCGAGATACTCGGCGTGAATCGAGTCAACCTGCAGATCGCGCCGGGCATTACGAGTCTTGTCGGTCCGAATGGAGCAGGGAAGTCGACGTTGATGAACCTGATGACAGGACTGTTGCGCCCGACGCGCGGCACGATCTCGCTGCTGGGAATTCCCACCGACCAGCCTGAACAACTATTTCGCAAAGTCGGATACTGCACCCAGTTTGACTCCTTTCCGAGAGGAGTGACGGGACGCGAGTTTATCAATTCGTTTCTGCTGGTCCATGGCTTCGATCGCAAGCGCGCGAAGGAATTGAGCCACCTTGCGCTCGAGCGTGTAAATCTCGTGGAAGCTGCGGACCGGAAAGTTGCCGGTTACAGCAAGGGCATGCGGCAACGCATACGGTTGGCCCAGGCGATCGCTCACGAACCTTCCGTGTTGATTCTCGACGAACCGCTCAACGGACTCGATCCGATGGTGCGCGCCGAAACGATCGCGCTGTTTCGCAAGCTCGCGGCCGAGGGACTGCACCTGATCATCTCGTCACATATCCTGCACGAAGTCGACATGATGTCTGACCGCGTGGTGCTGGTGAACAACGGCTACATCGTCGCGGAAGGAGACATTCACGGCGTACGCGACGAGATGGAAGAGCACCCGATGCAGATCCTGATTCGCTGCGATCAGCCTGCGAAACTCGCGGCTTACGTGTTCGCGAAGGATCACGTCGTCGAAGCCAAGGTGCACGACGATCGTCGCGGCCTGTTTGTGAAAACTCGTGATGCGGATCGCTTTTACCTGATGTTGAATCGCGCCGTGGCTGAAGGTGACGTGAGTATCGAAGCGATAGCGCCGGTCGATGACGATCTCAGTGCGGTCTATCAATACTTGATTGGAACGTCGGGCGGGAGTGCATAGAGATGAGTGCTGCGACAGAAGTAGTGCCAGAGAGAGCGAGCAGGCTGCCGTCGCGTTGGGACTTGTGGCTGCGGCAGGTCGCCGCGATCTTCCGGATGGAGATCGAAAAGAACTTTCTCAACCGTCGTTCGATACTAATCTACCTGCTGGCGTTCCTGCCGCTCTTTCCGCTCTCAATTCTGGCCGTGGTTCGTCCGCCCGCGAACGAGTGGCGCGATTTCAACCAGATGAGCGTGATCTACTCCGTCCTTTATAACGGATTGATTTTGCGCACGGTGGTGTTCTTTGGCTCGGCGTGGATCTTTATGAATCTGTTTCGCGGCGAGTTAGTCGATCGCAGTCTGCACTATTACTTTCTGAGTGCCGTGCGCAGAGAAGTGCTGGTGGTCGGA
>Ga0075423_10003495_pt1 | contig 14461 bp, 12 predicted proteins | sample SoiMethybrSBSTD2_FD_80114 | JGI IMG/M metagenome (GOLD analysis project Ga0075423, IMG submission 80114) | Bulk soil microbial communities from a Populus tree surrounding site in Tennessee, USA - Soil MetaG P. TD hybrid SBSTD2 | ecosystem: Environmental > Terrestrial > Soil > Tree plantation...
GGCCTCCTCGGTCTTCTCGCGCTCGGCGATCTGACGCTGCAGTTCGTCGTAGGCTCGCTGGAGGTCGGCCGTCCGGGCCAGGACCCGCTCCTCCAGCTCGGCCTGGAACTCGCGGAGCTGACGGTTCGCCTCCTGAAGCTCCTGAGCGCGGCGATAGATCTCCGCCTCCATCCGGCCCGCGCGCGTCTTCAATTCCTCGGCCAGCTGGGACTGTTCGCTCCCTTCTCGCTTCAACCGGACGAATTCGGTGACGTCCTCCACCCGGTGGATGATGTAGGCGATCCCGCCGCCCTCCGCGAGAACCGGAGAATTCACGGGGCTCCAATGCCGCTCCTCGAACCCTCCGCCTTCCGACTCCGGTCTTCGGATGTCGTACTTCTGCACGGCCATGGCATCGGGGCGCTTCTGCGAGAGGACCCGCCCCAAGGACGCGCGCAGATTCTCGGTGCCCGTGGCGTCCGGATCGTCGGGATTGTCGGGAAAGACGTCGAAGAGATTCCGGCCCAGGATCTCGGACCGCTGGGTCATGGTCGCGGCGGCGTAGGCGTCGCTCACCGCGACGATCGTGAGGTCGGGCGCGAGCACGAGATAGAGCCCCGGCGCGGACTCGAAGAGAACGCGGAAATCGGGCTTCGGCAGCGCCTTGCGGGACGTGCGTTTCACGCTCGTACCTCCTGGGACGCCCACAGTATGCACTCGCGAGCCACCCCACGCCAGGCGGTACGTTCCGGCGCGGCGTCGACCCGAAGGTCACCGAGCCTCAATAGACGCCCGGCAGGAGCCTCGGGGTTTGCTTCATGTACGCGCGATAGTCGTCTCCGAACCCCTCGACCAAGAGCGTCTCCTCCACGTCCATCCTCCGCTTGAACATCCAGAAGACCATCGGCATCAGGAGAAGGGCGACGGCGCTTCGAAAGATCCCCGCGAATCCGAGGTCGAGAAGGATGATCCCGAGGTAGGACGGATGGCGCGCCAGCGCATAGATCCCGTCCGTGCGGAGCCGGTGCCCCTCCTGGATCGCGACGACCGACGCGAACCGGTCCCCGAGCGCGAGCATGGGCCAGATCCGGAGCGACGCCCCGGCAGTTAGGAACGCGAAGCCGGCCCAGCGAAGGACGTCGCCGCCCGGTAGCGTCCAGATGTCGCGCGCGTCCATGTACGGCAGGACCCACGCCGTGAAGAGCGAGTGGAACATGAGGAGCGGGAAGAAGGGTTTCCAGTCCGGTGCGTGCTTGACGCCGCGACTCCGCCCGGCGGTGCAGAGGGTCATCACCGGCATCATGATCAGGTGGACCACCACGACGCCGACGCGGACGGGATGGGCGAAGAAGCCGCCCCAACTTCCCCAGGCCAGGACCATCGATAGGAGGAAGAAGAGCACGTTGAGCGGAATTCCGACGATCTGCAGGAAGGGCCGTCGTCGGCCGGTCGCACCAGCTTCTCCTACGCTCATGTCCCCTCCCGAGGAAAACGTTGGCGCGCGTTTCAGAAATAGCTCGCGAGGCTGAGGACGAGCCCGGCTGCCGGCGTCTCGTTGTTGAAGCGGTCCCGTCGCAGTTCGTAATACCACCCCATCCGGACCACGCTGGCCGGCCGGGGGCGAACGTTCAGGCTGGCCGAGACCCGCATCCTCGAATCCCCGAGGATCGCGCGGTCGAGGTCGACGGCGTCGGCGCGCACCGCGGCGCTCAACGTGGATCCCTTCCAGCTTCGCAAGAACGGCGAAAGGAGCGGGCGCGAGGCTTCCACGGACGCGCCCCACTGGCGCTCCGCGTAGAGGGTGCCGATGCCCGGCGGAACGTCGACCATCACGACCCCCGCCTCGGCGGCGACGTCGAATCCGGACACCCGCGACGCGGCATCCGCGACCAGGACGTGGGCGTACCGCGCCTGGTCGACCGTGACGCCGCTCAACTCGGTCCGGTTGTACTGGCCCGTCTCGGCCGCCAGGCCGATCTCCGTGTCGGCGGAAGGATGGGCGGCGATCCGCCCGGCGAGCGCGGGCACCCCGTTGTCGTCGCCGTAGTTGTTTCGCCCGCTCGCGATCCGGGTGCCTCCCGCCGCGTCCATGACGATTCCCTCGCCGTACCCGGTCACGACGTCGAACTCGAACGTGAGGGGCCATCCGTTCGCGGAGCCGAGCCTGCCCTCCGCGCCCGCGCCCAGCTGGGCGTGCGGCACGCCGACGAGCTGCGTCGCCACGAACGAGTGCTCGTCGAACTCGTAGAGGGGAGACTCGTGGCTCAGGTTCGTCCGCCCGAGCGGGACGAGGAAGATGCCGGCGTGGAATTGGAGCGCCGGCTGGAGCAGAAACGTGGCCTCGAGCCGCTCCAGCGTGAAGTCTTCGGACCCGCGATCGTACGCGCCCTGCACCGCCAGGTCGAGACGACGACTGGCGTGAGCGGTCACGAAGCCGCCCACGCGGCCGAACGAGAACCACTCCGGGTCGGTGACGCCCCGAACGCGGTCCTCCGCGATCCGGATTTCGCCATAGGCGCCCCAGGCGATCTTGTCGGGGCGGCCGTGCACGATCTGTCCCCACGCCAGCGGGGCCATTCCGCTCCAGAGAAGGAGCGCGCCGGCCGCGGCCGCGATCCGGACGGCGAGCCGGGCCTTCATCGGGACTCCACGAAGTCGAGGAGGTCCGCGCGCTCGGCCGGGGACAGCGCCAGGAACGCGTCACGCGCCCCCGCCGCCTCGCCCCCGTGGCGCCGGATCGCGTCGTCGACCGTGTGGGCGCTGCCGTCGTGAAGCAGGAACAGCTCGCCGTTCAGGAATTCGCGCGCGATGCGGAGGCCCCAGAGCGGCGCCGTCCGCCACTCGCGGCCGTCGGCGTCTCCGTCGGGACGGTTGTCCGCGAGCGCGTCGCCCATGTCGTGGAGCAGGAAGTCGGAATAGATGGCGACGTCACGGCCCGAGAGCGCCTCGATCTCGTGGGGTCCGGTGTGCGTCGTGGGAAGGTGGCACGCCGTGCAGCGCGCGCCGGCGAAGAGCGCCTCGCCGTGGCGCCGCGCGTCGGTCCACTCGCCCGGCGTCGGAGGCGCCAGCATGCGGAGGTACTGCGAGACGTCGTTCACTGCCGCGTCGCCCACTTCGGGGTCGTCCGCCCCGTCGGTTCCCGGCACCCACGGCGCGACCGGATTGGTGTTCTCGGACGAGCGTTGCGGCGACGTGATGCCCATATCCTGGTGATACGCCTCCACGACCTGCTGCATCAGCGCCGGGACCGCCGCCTTCCGTCCGAAGCGACCCACCCGGGGCGCGGTGCCGCCGCCCGGCTCCGAGGCCGGAACGTACGGTGCCGGAATCACCCAGTTCGGACGGCCGGAGATCCCGTCCTGATCGGCGTCCGAGGGGTCGGCGTGCGCGAGGATGGTCGACTCCGTGATCGCCTCGATGAACCCGACGCCGAAGACGGCGGGAGGAAGGCGAAGGGAGACGTCCACGCCGGGCGGCAGCGTTTCCGCGTGCGCCCCCGGAATCGCGCGTGTTTGCACCTGCGGACCGCCCTCGATCTGATCGAGGTCGGTGCCCCGGCTGAATCGAACGAGCACGTTCTCGGGCCGTCCTCGCCCATCCCCGCTATGGCAGGAGATGCACGACACGTTGTTGAAGATCGGCCCCAGCCCCTCCCCGATTGCGAACGAGCGACGGAACTGGACCTGTCCGTCTTGAAAGTCGCCGAGTTCCCCGTTGTCGAGACCCGCCACCGGTTGGTCGAATCGCTCACCCTGTGCGGGCGCGGTCGTGAGGAGCTTGCCGCATCCCATGGCAAGCAACGAGCACGCGCAAATCGCAACGGCGGCTCGGTCCAGCCACCGATCCCATGGACGTGGAAACGCGGTCTGCATGATCCCCCCTGGAGCAGTCCCCAACGCGAGGCCGGGCCGAACCTGTTACGAATGCGGCCGATGCATCGCGATCGCAGCGCCCCCGGCACTCGGGTGCGAGGAGTCCCCGCCGCGACAGTCGCAAGAGGCGGGCCAAGGTGGTGGGCGCGGAATTTGCTCTCGTAGGGGGTCGTGGGCCGTGGCCCGTCGGGGGCCAGGGTGCGCCAATCCAAAACGACACCGAGTACCGACACCCGAGTAAGGAGCGCCGCTCATGAAGATCCGCCCTGCTTTGTTCGCGCTCGTCCTGCCGGTGGCCGTCTTGATCGGGGGCTCCATGCGAGCCGAGGCCAGCCAGATCAGCACCGGCTCGATCGAGTTCTCGCCGAGCGTTTCGTTCAGCCATCAGAATTTCAAGCGGGAGGGCTACGGCAACGTCGAGACGTCGACGCGCCTCGACATCGCTCCCACGATCGGATATTGCCTCTCGGATCACTACGAGGTGACCGCGGCGTTTCTGACCCGGCACCAATCCGTGAACGGGACCAGCGACACGGCGCTCGGCGCTCAGGCGGGGCTCCTCTACAACTTCTCGGCGCAGGGAAGCGTGACTCCCTTCGCGGGCGTCGGGTTCGGCGCCCTCTTCTACGACGGGTTTTCGTTCGACCAGACGGCCGTCTTGGCGCCCGTTCTAACGGGCGGCATTCGTGTTCTGGTGGGCTCGAACGCGTCCGTGAACATGAGCCTCGGTTACCAGCACGAGAGCAACGCCGACGGCGAGTTCCAGGCGAGCGCGAACCGATTGGTCGCGGGGGTGGGCGTCTCGATCTTCCCGTGGCACGCGCACTAGACCCCGTACGCGGGGGGGCGCGGACGAACCGAGACGTACGTCAGCGGGCGCGCGCCGCGAGCCACTGCGGGAGCTGGGCCAGCGCGATCCCGCTCCACGCGAGCGTGTGCGCGAGGCCGTACCGCGAGAGGAGCGCGGATCCCGTGGCGTAGTGCTCCCGGTCGGGGCTCAGCAGAAACTGCAGCGCCGAGAACGTGGCTCCGTACTTCTCGATGTGCGCGGCCGTGCCCAGGGAGAGGAGCCAGTACCCGGCCGGATAGGAGACCGCGACCGCCGCGACGGCGATTCCCCACAGTCGAACCGCGCCGGCGCCGCCGGACCCGGCGACGGCGCGCGAGGCCAGGGCGGCTCCGCCTCCGACGACGAGGAACCATCCCGCGAGGGCCGCGGCGCCACCCAGGTCGCCACCGCCCCGCATCAACTCCGTCAGGTTGTCGGTGGCGGCCCACTCCACGACGACCACGTATCCCGCGAGAAGCACGAGGATCGCCCCCGGCATCCACGCCGCGAGGGCGCGTCCGCCCTCGCGCGAATCCAGGGCCAGCGCCGCGGCCGCCCCGCCCGCCACGAGCGTCCAGATCAGCGCGAAGAGCGCCACGAAGCGCCCGGCGATTTCCCAGTCGCCCGGTCCGTGGAGCACGGGCGTGCCGACGATGTCCCAGATGCTCTCGACGGAGACGGTGGCCCGGAGGAGCCCGAAGGCGATCACGCCACAGAAGACCGCCATCGCGGGCAGGGCCGCGGCGCGGCGCCAAGATCCGCCGCCGAGCCAGCAGGCCATCGCCGCGGGCACGCCCGCCCCCAGGTTCCCGACGAGCGGAAGCGCGAGCACCGCCATCCAACCACGCGGGCCGGAGAAAAGCTCCCGAACGTTGTAGGGCACGCCTCGCGCCGTGCCCGCGGCCCAGAGGAGCGCCGCGAGCGCGCCCCACATCGCCAGGAAGACGACCCAGGGCTCGGGCCCGGCCTTGCGGGTCGTCACGCGCGCGCTCCGGGTGAACGGAGTCGTGCGACGACGACCCAAACGCCCGCGTATCCGGCGAGCGCGCCCAGCGCTTCCAACGCGAGATCGGTGCTGTCGGGGTACTTGCCGGGAAGCGCCAACTGCCCCACCTCGATCGCGGTGGCGACGGCCATGGCCGCGACGATCGCGAATGCGTGGTACGCCCACCTCCATCGGCTCCGCTCGAGCGAGATGCCCGCGATGCCGAGCGCGGCGCCCCAGGGAACCAGGAACAGCGAATGCCGGAACGCCTGCGTGATGGCCATGAACTCGGAGGTTTCGTAGTAGCTCTGGAACGGCATCTTCCGGAGGAGCTGGATTCGCGAGAGGACGTAGGCACGCTCCAGCCGGACGTCGAAGGGGTACCAGAACACGACGGCGAGCACGGCGAGCCAGAAGAGGCCGAGGGCGATTCCGGACGCGAGCCAACGGGCGCGCGCCGCCTCGACGGATCGCGCGGGGGCCGCGGCCTCCCGTCGGGCGAATCGCGCCGTCGCGAACGCGCCGACGCCGGCGCCGGCGGCCGCGATGAGGACGTCCGTGACGTCGGTCACGCGCGTGTAGACGAAGAGTTGGGCCACCTCGATTCCCGCCGCAAACGCCGTCGCGGTGATCCACGACTGGACGGGCGTCTTTCGCCCGGAGAGAACCCAGAGGCCCGCGAGCGGAGCCCAGACGGCGATTCCCGAGGCGACCTCGTAGAGCCGCGCCGGCAGATCGCCCGTCTCGAATCCGAACGGAACCAGCACCAGGCGGCCGTCGCGGAATTTTTGGAGCAGATCCAGCGGGCTCGGCGCCAGATCGAGCGGCATGAGGTTGTAGAGCACGAGCAATCCGGCATAGGCCCAGACGGCCTGCTCGGCGAGGTTGGGCGCGCCCCGCGTGTCCTGCCATCGACGAAGCCAGCGGACCAGCCCGGCTCCCGCCACCCACCAGAGGGCGACCCCGACGGTGGCCCCGATCCCCTCGGCGACGATGTCGTTCATCGAGACGGTGCGCGCCGGGAAATAGAGCTGCGTGAATTCGATGGCCAGGGCGAGCCCGGCGCAGCCGGTCCACACCACGACCGACAGCGCGACGCGCGACGCCGCGCCCCGCCCGTTACCGAGCGCGGCGAGCCAGAGGAACGAGAGCGGAATCATCAAGAGGAGGTTCGCGACCCAGTCGGCGCGCGAGAGGATCCCGAGCTTCAGCGTCCGGATTTCCGAAAATCGACGCAACGCCTCGTCGAGCGGGATCGGCGAGGGGCGGAGCGGCACCAGGCTGCCGTAGACGACGAAGACGAGATAGAGCGCGGCCGCGAAGAGAAGAAAGGAATCCACGCGCGCGGCGGCACGCGGGCTGGGGTGGTCGGGCACGCGCCAAAGCTAGGGCCCCCCGGCGCCGAAGTCGATCTCTCTCGTGCATCCGGTTGCGAAGCAATCGGTTGGGATGGGCGGCCCCAACCCGCCGCCGATGCGGTATACTGGTACCGCGTTTGTCGTCCTAACTCGTGGCCCCGCGCCGCGTAACGCGAAGGAGGAACCATCAATCCCAACGCTGTTAGGGTCGAGTCGGGCACGTCGATGACGTCCAATCGAACGGTGCTCGACTGGGTCGGCGAGATGGCTCGCCTCTGCCAGCCGGATCAGGTCGTCTGGTGCGACGGTTCGGAGCAGGAAAAGCGTCGGTTGACCGAGGAGGCCGTCTCGGCAGGCGTCCTGATTCCCTTGAACCAGAAGAAGCGCCCGGGCTGCTATCTCCACCGCTCGAATCCCAACGACGTCGCGCGCGTCGAGCACCTGACGTTCATCTGCACGCCCACGAAGGACGAGGCCGGCCCGACGAACCATTGGATGGCGCCGGACGAAGCGTACGCGAAGCTCGGAACGCTCTTCGAGGGCTCGATGCGCGGGCGGACGATGTACGTCGTCCCCTACGTCATGGGCCCTTTGGGCTCGCCCTTTTCCAAGGTGGGCATCGAGGTGACCGACAGCATCTATGTCGTCCTCTCCATGCGCATCATGACGCGCATGGGCAAGGCGGCGCTGGAAATGCTCGGAGATTCGAACGACTGGAATCGCGGGCTCCATTCGATGCTGGACGTGAACCCGGACCGCCGGTTCATCTGTCATTTTCCGCAAGACAACACGGTCTGGTCGATCGGGAGCGGCTACGGCGGCAACGTCCTCTTGGGAAAGAAGTGCCTGGCGCTCCGCATCGGGTCGTATCTGGGGCGGAAGGAAGGGTGGCTGGCCGAGCACATGCTGATCCTCGGGGTCGAGAGCCCGGAGGGCCAGACGACGTACGTGGCCGCCGCCTTCCCGAGCGCGTGCGGCAAGACGAACTTCGCCATGCTGATTCCGCCGCGCCGGTTCTATGGCTGGAAGGTCTGGACGGTTGGAGACGACATCGCCTGGATGCGCGTCGGATCCGACGGACGGCTCTGGGCGATCAATCCCGAGGCCGGATACTTCGGCGTCGCGCCGGGGACCAGTCCGAAGTCGAACCCGACCGCGATGCGAATCGTGGAGCGGGACACCATCTTCACGAACGTGGCGATGACCGAGGACGGCGACGTCTGGTGGGAAGGGCTGACCGACGAAACGCCGTCGGGGCTCACCGACTGGCTGGGCAAGCCGTACGACGCGAAGTCCGGCGAGAAGGCCGCCCACCCGAACAGCCGCTTCACGTCCCCCATGTCGAACAACCTCGCGCTCTCACGACAGGTGCACGACCCGGACGGGGTGCCGATCTCGGCGATCATCTTCGGCGGACGGCGGGCGACGACGGTGCCCCTCGTGCTCCAATCGTTCAACTGGGTGCACGGCGTCTACATGGGCGCCACGATGGGCTCGGAGACGACCGCCGCCGCGACCGGGAAGGTCGGCGTCGTGCGGCGCGACCCGATGGCGATGCTCCCGTTCTGCGGCTACAGCATGGGTGATTACTTCCACCACTGGCTGGAGATGCGCCCGCAGATTCCCTTCCCGCCCAAGATCTTCATGGTGAACTGGTTCCGGAAGGGCCCGGATGGCGGTGGCTTCCTCTGGCCGGGCTACGGCGAGAACATGCGCGTCTTGAAGTGGATCGTGGACCGCGCCATGGGGCACGTCGGCGGCCAGGAGACGCCGGTCGGCTGGGTGCCGCGCGAGGGCGACATCGACCTCTCGGGCCTCGACATCGACAGCGACGTCTTTCGGGAGGCGACCGCCGTGCGGGTGGGCGAATGGCGGAACGAGATCGGGATGCAGCGCGAGTTCTTCGAGTCGATCGGACCGAGGATGCCGAAGGCGCTGGAATTACAGCGGGAGTTGCTCGAGGCCTCGCTGCAGTACGACCGGCCCTGATCCGCCGGGCCGGCCGGCACCGAATCTAGCGAGGCTGGGCGCTCGAGAGATCGAGATCGATCGGCACCGGGTAGCGGATCGTCCCGCCGCGCGTCTCGATGTAGGGGGTCAGGCGCATCGTCACCTTCTTGGTGCTCGTGCGCTGTCCCGCCAGGACGAGGGCCGTCTCGAGAAGCGAGCGTCCGTCGCTGCCGAAGAATCTCACGAGGTTCACGGTGACCACGAGCGGGACGTCGCGCGGCTCGCCGGGCGGAAAGGCCTGCGGTTCGGTGAGCCTGCCCGAGACCACTTCTCCCCCGTCGACCAGATAGGACCAGTCGAGCGCGGTCATCCGCGCGGTCACGTCGTTGGTCTTCGGGTTCAGCGCCGCCAAATGCACCGTCAGGTCGAGGGGCACGTCCTTGAGGGCGATGGCGATTCCCAACCGCGCCACGTCGGCCGGGCGGATGTCGTCGTAGGAGTTGATCCCGCTCAGAGAGACCCCCGCGATCGCCGCGCCCGAAATTCGATCGTAGCTGAAGGCCACCTGCCTCATCGCCGCCAGCTCCCGCGTCGCCGCGCACCCCGTCGTCATCGCCGCGATCGTCACCGCCACCAACGTCAGCGCGAGTGTTCGCACGCTTCTCCTCCCGGGTCTCATGCCTTGGCCATCGGGGCGGATTCGGTCGGGTTCCCCAGCCACTTCAGCATCCGGTAGTGCGACCGGATCGCCTCCCACAGCGTGTCGTGGTGGTGATACGGAACGCCGTACTTGGCCGCCACTTCGCGGACGATCTTGCTGATCTTCGGATAGTGGATGCTGCAGACCTTCGGGAACAGGTGGTGCTCGATCTGATGGTTCAGGCCGCCGACGTACCACGAGATGGCCGGGTTCTGCTCGGCGAAGTTCGCGGTCGTCTCCATCTGGTGGATCATCCACGCGTGCTCGATCCGCCCCTGTTCGTCCGGGACCGGATGTTCGGTCGGCTCCACGACGTGGGCGAGCTGGAAGACCACGCCCAGGATGATCCCGGCGGTCGCGTGCATCGCGAGGTAGCCGATCACGAATTGCCACCACGGAATGGGCAGGACCAAGAGCGGGATCACGAGCGTGTAGGTGTAATAGACCGCCTTCATCACGAAGAGCATCGCGACCTCGGACTTGGGATGGACCGGATTCAGGAACGGTCCGAGCGGGCGCTTCAAGAATTGGCGGTAGTCCTTCATGAAGACCCAGCTCAGGGTCGAGAGCGTGTAGGCCGCGAAGCCGTAGATGTGCTGGTAGCGGTGGACGGGCTTGAGCGGAGCCTCGGGTGACAGCCTCAGGAACGGCGAGGCCTCGAGGTCGTCGTCGATTCCGTGGATGTTCGTGTACGTATGGTGGATCACGTTGTGCGTGAGCTTCCACATGTACCCGTTCGCGCCCATCACGTCGAAGGTGTAGCCGAGCATCCGGTTGACCCAGGGGCGCGACGAATAGGCGCCGTGGAGCGCGTCGTGCGCGACGCAGAAGCCGAGGCCCGCGGTCCCGACGCCCATGAGCATCGCGAGGCCGAGCATGGTCCACGGCCCGAAGAGTCCGCTCAGGATGAGCCCGTAGGACCCGAACGTGATAACGACCATGATCACCGTCTTGGCGATCATGGCCGCATTGGCCTTGGTGGAGAGCCGGTTGCTCTCGAAGTATTCGTGAACGCGTCGTTTCACCTCGTCACCGAATTGGGAGGCCGCACGCGACGCGAACGAGATCTTCGTCTGTTCTTGATTCGTGATTCGCTCCTTGCCCCGCTGCACGGCGGGATCGACGTCCACCGAGCATTCTCCGTTTCCGTCGGAGCGCCCGTCTCTATTCCTACTCAACATACACCGAACCGTGACGAATTGCACAGCTTTGTCGTCGATTCTTCAATGTCGGCGCCGCCGCATGACCTTGCACGGCACGCCGTTTCGTGCGCGATGCCCGATCAGATTCGAGCCGATATGGCGGAACCCAATCGTTCCAAATCGGACGAATCGTTGTAGACCTGCGTAGAGATACGTGTCCAGAGCCGGTCGCGCCATGCATGAATCTGCACCTCGATCCGATCTTCGAAGAGAAGTGCGTCGCGAAGCCGCGCCGCGTCCGTTGCCGTGCTCCCGAGCGATCCGGGTAGCGGCAGCGTCACCATGCTACCGACCAGCGATTCGTCCACCGGCGTCTCGGTCCCCCAGCGACGAGGCAGCGTGATCGCTGCCTCCCAGGCGAGGCCGTGGTTGTGCGCGCGCACCGCGTCGACACCCCACTCCACCATCAGATCGATTCCGGCGGGGGCCGCCAGGTACGCGGCCGGGTTCCGGGTCCCCACCCAGTCGAACTCCGCCGTGATCCCCTCTCCAAGTCCCCAGGAGATGACGGTCGGATGGAGTCCGGCGTGCCGCCCCGGCGACGCCCAGAGAACGGCGGCGCTCCGCGGAGACCAGGCCCACTTGTGCAGGTTCCCCGTATACCAATCGACGCCCAACGACTCGATCTGAACGGGCAGCATTCCGATTGCGTGGGCTCCGTCTCCGAGGACCATCGCGCCCTTGGCGTGAACGCGCTCCGCGATCTCCCGGAGCGGAAGGACGAGCGCGCTCTCCGAGGTGACATGGTCGGCGATCACGAGCCGGGTGCGTGGCCCGACCGCGCCGACGATCGCGTCGGCGATCGCGCTTCCGCCTCGACCCGGCGCCGGCGTCTCGACGGTCCGCACGACGGCTCCGGCGCGGGACGCCGCGTGCGCCGCGGCCCTCGCGACGCCTCCGTACGTGAGGTCCGTGACCAGGATCTCGTCTCCGGACCGGAAGTCGATCGACCGAAGCACCGCGTTCGCGCCGGTCGTCCCGTTGTCCACGAACACGAGGTCGGGCTCGCGCGCGCCGAGGAACGCTGCCACGCGCGCCGCCGCGGCGCGCATGCGGGGCGGTTCCGCGCGCGGGAGGCCGACCACCACCGCGCTCAGCTCGCGGAGCAGGAATTGCGCGGGCCGCCGCTCGATGTCGTCCCGGATGGCGCGCTCCGCCGCGAGGACGCGGAGCGGGGTGACGCCGACCGTGCCGTGATTCAAGTACGTGACGTCGGGATCGAGCGGCCAGTGCGGGAGCGCCTCGCGGCCGAAGGGGAGCATCGCGCGATTCTACCGTTCCGGCCGAAGGGGCGACAGGTCGATCGCCGTCGGCTCGCCGGAGAGGAGCTGGGCGATCAGCTGTCCGGTGATCGGCGCCAAGCTGACGCCCAGCATGGCGTGCCCGGTCGCGACGGCGAGGTTGTCGTACCGAGAGAAGCGCCCGACGTGCGGCAGCCCGTCGTGGCTCAAGGGGCGAAGCCCGCTCCAGGGAGCCACACCGGAAAAATCGCGCGGGTGGAACGCCGGAAAGCCGCGCGTGAAGGACCGCACGATCCCCTCGATCCGGGGCGGATTGATCCGCGCGTCGAACGCGCCGATCTCCATCGTGCCGCCCACGCGGAGCGAATCCCCCATCGGCGTGACCGCGACGCGCGCCTCCTGCAGGAGAATCGAACGGCGCGGCATCTGCCGCGGCGCCGGAAGCGTCAGGCTGTACCCCTTTCCCGGCATGAGCGAGAGGCGTACCCCGAGCGGCCTTAGGAGGCGCGCCGTCCACGATCCCGCCGCCGCCACGAATTCGTCGCCCTCGACGTCGCCCGACGTCGTTCGGACCGCGCGGACTAGACGCCCTTCGGAACGCCATCCCAAGACCTCGGCGCCGTAGGCAAGCTCGCCGCCCCGCGCCGAGACCAGTCGCGCCAAGGCCTCGTGCAGGCGGTTCGGCGTCACGTGCGCGTCGAGCGGGTAGAGGACGCCGCCCGCCGCCCGCAACGTCACGTCGGGCTCGAGCGCGGCGATCCCCGCGGCGTCGAGGACCTGGGCCGGCATGCCGAACGAGCGGGCGCGCTCCGCGTGGCGGCGCTCTAGGTCCAGCGCCTCCTCCGTCTCGAAGAGCGTCAGGAGACCGTCTCGCCGGAGCTGAATGTCGTCTCCGCCGGTGGCCGAGGCGAGATCCTCGAAGAGCGCGCGGCTCCCGACCAGGAGATCGCGAAGGCACGGCCCCGCCTCCTCCGCGCGCCGCCGGTTCGACGCGCGCCAGAAGCGCCACGCCCACACGATCCAGGCGGGATCGAGCCGTGGCGTCACGTAGAGCGGGCTTCGTGGGTCGCCCATCCACCGGAGCGCGGCGGCCACGACGCCCGGCGCGGCGAGGGGAACGAAGTGGGAGGGCGAGACGTAGCCGGCGTTCCCCAACGAACAGCAGTCGTGGTCCTTCGCCCCGCGCTCCAAGACGAGGACGCGATGCCCGCGCTCGAGCAGATAAGCGGCGGCGGCAAGCCCGATCACCCCACCGCCGATCACGACGACGCGGCGGCTCATGCGGCGCGGGCTGGGCGGGAGGACACGGACGGCGCGTGGATGCTAGAGGAGGAGATACTCGACGGTGGTGACGACGCGGACCGTCTTGTAGATCTGCCCCTGCTCGGAGACGCCCGGCGCCTCGTCGCGCGGCAGGATCACGAAGACGCCGTGGCTCGCGCGCCGGATGCCGCCGAGCCGGCTCTTCGAGTCCTTCGCGAATTGGGCGGCGGACTTCCTCGCCTCCGCGGTGGCCTCCGCGATCATGCTCGGCTTCAGGTCGTTCAGGCGCTTGAACAGGTAGGTCGGCCCGCCCGGGCCCCACTCCTGCCCCGAGGACAGCACGACGCCGGCGTTCACCAGCTCGCCCACCTTCTCGCTCGTCAGCCGAATGCGCTCGGGGTCGGTGGAGCGGACCATGACGGTCTGCTGGATGATGAAGCGATTCCCGGCGCGCGGCGGCGAGTTGAACGCGTTCGCGAGGACGTCGGTGACGCGGAGCCCCTGCAGTTCGATCTCGAGCGTGTCGACGCTGTTCGCCGCGAGGAAGGCGCGAACCTTCGCGATGTTCTGGTTGATCCGGGTCTGGGCGCGCGACAGATCGTCGTCGGTGGCCGCGAGCGAGATCGGCCAGAGCGCCAGGTCGGCCTTCACCTCCCGCTCGGCCACTCCCTTGACCGAGACGTAGCGGTCGCCCGCTCGGATGCCGGCGAGTCCGCCGCCGACGAACCATCCGGCCAGCGCGATGCCCGCCGCGAGGGCGATCCGCCCGAAGGCGCGGCGCGGCGGATGGGATGCGGGGTCGTGCACGCGGGGCATTCTACGATAAGGCGCCTCCGGCGCGGAAGAGGCGAGAACGCTCGCGGCCCGCGGGAAGCGGTGCTACCCTTCGCGCTCGGCGCGCGAGGAATCGGCGCCGGCACGCCGGATCACGTGAGGAGGGAGATCGCCATGCCCGGATCGCATCCCATTCCCCGCCGTCGCTTCGTGAAGCTTGCACTCGCGGGCGCCGCCGTCGTCGCTTCCGCGCCATTGGCCAAGGCCGCCGAAGCCGCCACGCGCGTGCGACCGGCGCCGCCTCATGA
>Ga0075423_10003503_pt1 | contig 14446 bp, 14 predicted proteins | sample SoiMethybrSBSTD2_FD_80114 | JGI IMG/M metagenome (GOLD analysis project Ga0075423, IMG submission 80114) | Bulk soil microbial communities from a Populus tree surrounding site in Tennessee, USA - Soil MetaG P. TD hybrid SBSTD2 | ecosystem: Environmental > Terrestrial > Soil > Tree plantation...
CCGGTTTCCCTTTCCCTGCTTCAGCTGCCTGGAAGAAATTGACGACGAATCGGAAGTCCGGTTGTCGGAAGAACTTGGCATCTGAGACCGTTGGCCTGCGCCAATCGGAACTTCCTCCCACGTCCGCTCCCTCAGTGGAAATTTACGACAGATCCAGGGTAAGGTGTCACCAAGCTCAATGCACAGACAAGAGAACACACATGTCATCGTCACGACAACATAACAGCGGGCCGGATGCAGATGGGTCTGACGTTCCCGAACCCACTCATGCCGAACGGGCCAGGACGCTGGTCCACCTGCAGCAGACGGGCAGTCTCTCGACTCTCTCACGCAAGCAGCCGGGCTGGCCCTTCGGGTCGGTGATGCCCTATGGGTTGGACGATCGGGGGCAACCGGTCTTTCTCATCAGTACCATGGCGATGCATACGCAAAATCTCCTGGGAGATCCACGAGCCAGTTTGCTGGTGACACCGCCCGAGAGCCGCAGCGATCCGCTGGGCGCTGCCAGGGTGACATTGATGGGGTCGGTGACCAAGGTGCCGAAGGAGGAGATCGCCGAAGTTCGCCGGCTCTACCTGGGCCGGCATTCCAATGCCTCCTACTGGGTGGATTTCCAGGACTTTGGTTTTTTCCGCATGGCACTGGCGGATATCTATTTTGTCGGGGGCTTCGGGTCAATGGGTTGGGTCACGCCGGGCGACTACGCAGGGGCGGCTGTGGACCCGCTTGCGGATGAAGCCTCGAGTCTGATGCGTGAACTCAATACGGAGCAGTCGGAGACGCTGTTGCTGCTCGCCCGTGTGTTCGGCAATGCGGAGGCGCAGCAGGCAACGGTAACTGCGCTGGATCGATTCGGATTTCACCTTCGGATCACCGCTCCCGGCCGAATGCAGGGCGGGCGGGTGGCCTTTTCCAGTCCTGTGTGTAACGCGTCGGAGGTCAGGGCCGGTCTTGCCGGTTTGGCTGCTCAGGCGAACGCCGGACTCCAAGCCCTGCATTCGCTGTAGGAGATTTTTGCACCAGTTCTTGTGAACATCCCGCGTGATCATTCATTTCAACCCAGCAGCACATCACTAGATAGGGGAACGCATGGCGACGAACGATAAGCAGGTGATCTTTTCTCTGGTCAATGTCGGCAAAGTCTATCCGCCGAAGAAGCAGGTACTGCGCGAAATTTATCTCGGGTTTTACTACGGTGCGAAAATCGGTGTGTTGGGCCTGAATGGATCGGGGAAGAGCTCGCTGCTCAAGATCATTGGCGGGGTCGATCAGAACTATACGGGAGAGATCACCCGGTCGAAGGGTTACACGGTGGGTCTGCTTGAGCAGGAACCGCAACTCGACCCGGACAAGACGGTGAAAGAAATTGTCGAAGAGGGCAAAAAAGAACTCGTGACCATGCTGCACGAATACGACGCAGTCAGCAATAAGATGGGCGAGGCCACGCCAGATGAACTGGAAAAACTGCTCGAAAAGCAGGCCCAGCTGCAAGAAAAGATCGAAGCGGCCAACGGGTGGGAACTGGAAAACGTGCTCGAACTCGCCATGGACGCGCTGCGATGTCCGCCTCCGGATGCGAAGGTCGGAGTCCTCTCGGGAGGCGAGAAGCGCCGGGTGGCCCTCTGCCGCCTCATGATCCAGGAGCCGGATATCCTCTTGCTCGACGAGCCGACGAACCATCTCGATGCCGAATCCGTGCAATGGCTTGAGCAACATCTCCAGCAATACAAAGGGACGGTCATCGCCGTCACGCACGACCGCTACTTTCTCGACAACGTGGCCGGTTGGATTCTTGAACTCGATCGCGGCCATGGCATTCCCTTCCAGGGGAACTACACGTCCTGGTTGGAGCAGAAGCAGGTGCGGTTGGAAAAGGAAGAAAAAGCCGAATCGAAGCGCCGCAAAAGCTTGGAACATGAGTTGGAATGGATTCGTATGTCGCCGAAAGCCCGTCAATCGAAGGGCAAAGCTCGGCTCAACCGCTATGAGGAATTGGTCAATCAGAAACAGGACGAGCAGGCAGCGGACTTGGAGATCTACATTCCGCCGGGCCCACGGCTGGGCGATGTGGTCGTCGAAGCCAAGGGTCTCAGCAAAGCATATGGGGACAAGGTTCTCTACGAGAATGTCAACTTCAGCCTTCCCAAGGGCGGCATTGTCGGCGTGATCGGTCCGAACGGAGCCGGCAAGACGACCATGTTCCGCATGATCATCGGGAAAGAAAAGCCGGATGCGGGATCGATCAAGGTTGGTGAAACGGTGAAGTTGGGCTACGTGGACCAAGATCGTAGCCTGGATCCGAGCAAGTCCGTCTACGACATCATCTCCGAGGGCCACGAGACCATTCAGCTTGGAAAGGCCGAAGTCAATGCCAGGGCCTACTGCGCCCGGTTCAACTTTGCGGGCACCGATCAGCAGAAGAAGGTGAAGGACATCTCCGGCGGCGAACGCAATCGTGTGCACCTGGCCCGTATGTTGAAAGAAGGGGCGAACCTCATCATTCTCGACGAGCCGACCAACGATCTTGACATCAACACCTTGCGCGCATTGGAAGAGGGTTTGGAAAATTTCGCCGGCTGCGCCGTCATCAGCAGCCACGATCGCTGGTTTCTGGACCGAATCGCGACCCATATTTTGGCCTTCGAAGGCGATAGCAAGGTGGTCTGGTTCGAAGGGAACTACAGCGAGTACGAAGCAGACCGGAAGAAACGGTTGGGCAAGGAAGCCGATCAGCCACACAGGATTCGCTACCGCAAACTGACCCGCTAGCAGGATGTTGAAAAAGTCTCCCAGCGTCGTTCTCGCGTCGCTCAGAGGCTCAACGTACCGAAGCGTACGCCTCGCCTCTTCGCTCGCTGCGGCCTTGCTGGATAGCCTTTTTGAACATCCTGCGTTGCATTGTCCCTATTTGCCCAGGACGTGCAGACCAGCAAGATGCTGGGTACCTAGGAGTTTTTCGCAGCCTATTGAGAGTCACTCACCATGGCACCTCGTGCGATCATCACCGGGGCAGCGGGGTTGATCGGACAATATCTTGTGAAGACTGCCCCGAGATGGGCTCATGATTGGGAGGTGCAGGGACTGACCCGCGCCGATCTTGATCTGACCGATCACGCGAATGTCGATCGCATCTGGCAATCCATCAAACCCGACGCAGTGATTCACTGCGCGGCGCTCAGCCGGACAAAAGACTGCGAACAAGATCCTGAATCGGCCCGCCGCATCAATGTGGACGTGACTGCGCATCTCGCGCAGCTGTCCCGGCATATTCCTTTCGTGTTCCTGTCCAGCGGAGAAGTCTTCGACGGAAGGACCGGCTGGTATGGTGAAACAGATAAACCGAACCCGATCAATGTGTATGGCCAGACCAAAATGGAAGCTGAACAGGCCGTCTTGCAGAATCCCATACATGCCGTCGTGCGAATTGTCCTGACTGCCGGGACTTCGGAGACCGGCAACAGGAGTTTCGTCGAAGATATGTGTCGGATCGCTCAAGCCGGCAAGGATGTGACACTCTATGCCGACGAGTTCCGCTGCCCCCTTCCTGCAGGTGTCATTGCCCGAGCCGTCTGGGAATTAGTCGATCGCAAGCAGCCTGGTCTCTATCATCTGGGCGGGAGTGAACGGCTCTCGCGCTGCGAAATCGGTGAATCCTTGTTGCCTTGGTATCCGGAGTTGAAAGGTCGACTCGTCGAAGGTTCCGCACGGAACCACATTGGGAGTCTCCGGCCCGTTGACCTCTCGCTCCGCTACGACAAGATTCAGAGCCTCCTCTCGTTTCGCATCCCGGGGTTTCGTGAATGGCTTACCGGACGTTCACGCCGGGATGCGGACTTGTGGGATTACATGGTGCCATGACAACCGATTCATTCACGCTCGTCTTGACGGCGTACCTCGTCATGGTCGCGGTCATGGTGGGCCTATGGGTTCTGCAACTTCGTGTGCGCAATGTCTCGATTGCAGATGTCGGTTGGTGTGCGGGTCTCATCGCGGTCGTGCTGTGGTATACCACACAGGCCACCGGGGCAACCGAGCGAAAAACGCTGGTGGCTGCCTTGGCCGTGATCTACGCGGGAAGGCTCGGGCTCTACATCCTCCTTAACCGGGTCATTGGTAAGACAGAGGAGGCTCGCTACCGCCACCTGCGCGAGCAATGGGGTTCTTCTGAGTCGGTCATGATGTTTGGGTATTTTCAGCTCCAAGCGCTGGCCGTAGTCATATTCTCTCTTCCGTTTCTGGTTGTGATCCAAAACCCGACTCCCCCCTTCGTGCTGATCGACATTGTCGGGTTGCTCATCTGGGTCGTTGCGGTTTTCGGGGAAACCATGGCGGACCTGCAGCTTGCGCAATTCCGATCAAAGGCCTGGAATCGCGATCGTGTGTGTCGCGATGGACTCTGGCGGTACTCACGCCATCCGAACTATTTCTTTGAATGGTTGCATTGGTGGGCCTATGTCGCGATGGGGGTGACCACGCCTGGATGGTTCCTGACCTGGATCGGTCCAATCGGCATGGGCTGGGCACTCCTGAAAGTTACGGGAATTCCCTGGGTAGAGCGGCAGGCTCTTGCGAGCCGGGGAGAGGACTATCGAGAGTACCAACGGACGACGAACGCGTTCGTCCCATGGTTTCCTCGAGACTCGCGATGAAGGCAGACGTCTCGTGTTACCGAGATGTTGTCCTCGCCGATTCGGACGACAACTCGTCAAGAAACCGACTCAGCCTAGTCCGCGAAGATTTGTCCATCGTTTGGATCTCCCACCCGGCATCGCGTCCGTTCGACCATCGGACGATAGCGGATTCGACGAGCAAATATGTGGATTCCCCCTCTTCATGGGGCAGCTCGATTAGGGCTTGGCCATGCCACCTTCCCCGGTGATGGACCAGGATTGGTATAGTACGTACTTGCTACTATAGCAGGGTCGTTCGCAAGCGCAATGGCTCTTAAGGGGAGAGCGAATATTCTTGGTAAGGATACGCCCTTGCAGATTGAGCGGAAGCAAGGTGCGCGGGAGGGAGACCTGGGGATATTCCGCACAGGGACACTACGGAGTTTTGTTGAGTGAGACGAGGCGCGTTCGAGCGGTTTCCGCCTGTGGGCTGGACGGATAGAGACGGATCAGGTCTTCATACAGTTGCTTCGCGTGTGCGACGTTGTGTTGCCGCTCTTCCAACTCGGCAGTCTCGAACAGCTCCTTTGCTTTGTCCCCATTGCAGGCGGCGAGGGCAATAGAGAACACGACGGCCCCTATGTGGATCCATGGTTTCATAATTTCTCCTATCACGTTCCAAGTTCTTCCGGCAGTGTCTGAAGAAGGCTGAGGTCGAGGTTAAGGTTAAGCGTCGATCAGGCTCATGTTTTCTCAGCCTTAACCTCAACCTCAAGCTTCCCTTAGCCCTTGCGGGCTTTCTCAGCATCCTGCCAGATCGATGCCATAGCGCGGTGCCGCAATGGCTTCGTGCCGACAATGCGGGCAGCGGCTCGGGCTAGTCAGACGGCTGCGGTCGCGAAAGACAAAATCACAGTTTTGACAGCGCGCTGGGTCCAGGATGAACTGTCTCGTCTTGTCGCGCAAGATGGTCTTCACGACGTGGGTGAGATGCTCTTCAACCTGACGTTCGGGAATTCCCAACAATTGTGCCAACTGGTGAGATGACAGCCTGGTGCCCGTGATCAACTCGATGATGCGTTGACGCGGCGTCCGTTCGAGAGGCACCATGAACCGACATCGTAGGGAATTGCGTGAGAAAAACCAAGTTCAAGGAGTACAGTATTAAGGTAAGTTGAATGGCGCCGGTACCTCTGTCAGGATACAGACACCATGTCCGCTCTTCCGAATCTTCATTTTGATGAACTTGCCGAGCTCGCGCTGAAATGCGTGGTGGCTTCAGGGGCCGAATACGGCGATATCCGTCTTCTCGACAGCAGCACCCAAACCATTCGCGGCGAAGACCGCCGGATTGCGTCCATTCGAGACACGCAGGACAGAGGATTTGGGGTCCGGGTCCTCTATCATGGCGCCTGGGGCTTTGCCGCCAGTTCGGTGCTTTCGCTGGAAGAAGCCCCGCGTGTGGCTGAATTGGCGATCGAGATCGCGAAAGGTTCCGCATCCCTTGCGAGTGAAAAGGTGAAACTCGCCGATGAGCCGGTCCATCGAGACCGAGTCGTCACGGTGCGGCGGATCGATCCGTTTGACGTCGGGCTCGAAACAAAAACGGCCCTGCTCCTTGAAACGATGGAGTACGTCCATCGTCAGCCCGGCATCGTGCGGAGCAGTGCGAGCCTGTGGGCTCGTCGTGACCGCAAGCTCTTTGTGTCGACCGAAGGGTCGCGCCTGGAATTCGACCTCCTTGCCCTGAGCGGCGATTTCGATGCCACGGCGGTTCATGACGGACGGTTCGCCTCGCGGAGCTTCAACACCCCGCATCTCAGGAAAGGCTATGAATTGATCGAGGATGCCAACTTTCTGGCGGAGGCCCCGCGCGTCGCGTCTCAAGCCGTTGAGAAAGTGAAGTCTCCTGTGACCGGGCCAGGTCTGTACGATCTCGTCCTCGACCCCGAACATCTCTCGCTCACGATGCATGAGTCCTGCGGCCATCCGAGCGAGCTCGATCGTGCGCTCGGGTACGAGGCCAACTACGCCGGCACCAGTTTTCTCACGACCGAGAAACGGGGGACCTATCGGTACGGTTCTCCGCACGTGAATTTTGTGGCCGATAATACGGAGCCGGAAACCCTTGCCGCGACCGGCTACGATGACGATGGCGTAGCATGCCAGCGATGGGACATTGTGCGTGGCGGCATCTTCGTCGGCTACTGCACGAACCGCGAAGTCGCGCCGAAAATCGGCGAGACTCGTTCCCGCGGGTCCAATCGAGCGGACAGCTGGGGCAGCGTCCCGATCGTCCGCATCGCCAACATCTGCCTTGAGCCAGGCGCTGCTACCCTCGACGACCTGCTCGCCGATGTGAAACGTGGCATCTACATCGAAGGCCACGGCTCCTTCAGCATCGATCAACGACGGTATAACTTCCAGTTCGGCGGCGATGCATTTTGGCTGATCGAAAACGGGAAGCGGACACACATGGTTCGTGATGTCATTTACCATGGCATCACACCGGAGTTTTGGAACAGCTGCGACGGTGTTGCGGATCGGTCGCACCGCCGTCGGTATGGGTTTATCACCTGTGGAAAGGGCCAGCCTGGCCAATCAGGCTGGATGACTCACGCGGCGTCACACGCACGTTTCCGCAATGTGAAGGTCATCGGAGGGCAGTCCGGATCATGAGTACGACCGGGCACAAGACCTCGCCGAAACTGACGAATCGAGATGAGTTCCGGTTTATCGCCGAGCAAATCCTGAAACGTTCGACCGGTGACCACACGCTGGTTGCGTTGCACGACCAGCAGAGCGGGACGACGCGGTTTGCGAACAATCAGATCGTTCAGAACGTCGATACGAGGCGCGGGTCTTTGAGTGTGACAGTGGCATTCGGGCAGCATCACGGCACCGCTGTCACCACGGATTTTACCGCCGGGTCGGTACAAGAGACGGTGATCAGAGCCACACAGATCGCGCACCTGTCGCCGGAGGATCCGGAATACCTCACGCCCGTGGAGCCACAGCAGTATCTGACACCTCCGACGATGCGAGCCGAAACCGCCACTGCCGGTCCGGTCCGTCGACTGGAATATACGAACGAGGCGATCGGGCAATGCCGGATGGAAAATCTTGGCGCCGCCGGGATCGTGTCCTCATCGATTGCGACGGTCGGCGTGGCCGCGAGTACGGGGCTCTTCGCTCATGAAGAACGGACCGATGCACGATTCAGCCTCACGGCGCAGGCCGGCGAATCTACCGGCTGGAGTGCTGCGGCCCATCGGTCCATCGATCACCTGAGGGTTCAGGAGCGAACACTCACCGCGATCGATAAGGCCAAGCGGGGTCTGGAAACGCGCGAGCTGCCGCCCGGATGCTATACGGTGATTCTTGAGCCTGCTGCCGTCGCAGGGTTGTGGTCCTCGCTGCTCTGGATGCTCGATGCAAAGTCCTACGAAAAGGGGACGAGTGCATTCTCTGGCAAACTGGGCAAGTTCATCGTCGACAAGCGACTGACGCTCCGCAATCTGCCGGCGCACGAAGATCTCTTCGGCGTGGGGTTCACTAGTGATGGGTTACCGACCGTGGCATCAGACTGGATTACGGATGGGGTGCTCACACAACTGGTCTACGATCGGTTTACGGCGAAGATGCGAGGGATCGACATCATTCCCACGCTCGATGCGCCCTGTCTCTCGGGAAGCGGATCGTCCCTGCCGACGCTGCAAGACATGATCAAAAACACGGAGCGCGCCATCCTCGTGACGAACTTCTGGTATATTCGAACGGTCAATCCGACCGATCTCACTCTGACCGGAATGACCAGAGACGGCACGTTTCTCGTCGAGAAGGGCACGATCGTGTCGGCAGTGAAGAACTTTCGCTTTCACGAGAGCCCGCTGCGAGCGTTCAACCGGATCGAGGCCTTGACTAATCCGGCTGAAGCGATCACATCCGAAACAGGCAAATTTCTCGTGCCGGCGATGACGCTCCGCGACTTCAACTTTTCCAGCGTTACCCGATTCTGAAGTTCGTTAGCCACGAGCGACAATCTCCTATTGCATTGTTGACTCGGAGGGAGCGCAAGGGTAGACAAGAGTGGGAAAGAATCTCGATGCGTATGACAAGGTGGTGCCTCATAAGTCTCCTGTGTGCGAGCTTGCTGGGCGCCGGTTGCAATATTGCGGGAACTTCGACGCAAGAAGATCTTGGACGAGGGATCGTGCGGGGCACGTTGGGAGCCCAACCGGCCGGTGACGTGCGGCTTGCGAGGCCGACCAACCGCGTTTCTTTCACAGGACAGATGGCGGCTGTCGAGGGCGGGGCCTATGTGGTTCAGGAAGTCAGTGGCCTCGAGCGTCGCGTGGCCCATGATGAAAATACTCGAATCGATCGCCCGGCCCATGTCGGGGATTGGATCGAAGTGTTCGTCGATGGCAAAGGCCGCGCTGTCCTTATTCAGAACGTTGATCACCACGAATGACTGCAGTGACCAGAGACGGCGTTTGATATGGGCTGAGCAACGAGCGATCGCGAACCGTAGTAGGAGGATTGATGTTCGCTACATTCTTGGTCCTAGGTATGACCTGTTGGCTTGCGACGGTCGCACCGGTGGACGCCGGGACTACCGACCAGGCTGAAGCGCCACCGCTCTTCGACAATCTGGGTTCCCTCCATCATCCCATCACCACTTCATCGGATCGGGCCCAACAGTATTTCGATCAAGGCCTCCGACTCGTCTACGCATTCAATCATGATGAAGCGATCCGGTCGTTTGAAGCGGCAGTTCAAGAAGATCCGCAGGCGGCCATGGCCTATTGGGGCATGGCGCTCGCGCTCGGTCCCAACATCAACAGTGCAATGGACAAGAAAGACGAACGTCGCGCCATCGAGATGGTCCAAAAGGCGCGAAGGCAGGCAAATCGTGCCACTCCCGAGGAGCAGGCCTACATCGACGCGTTGGCCACGCGGTATGTGAGCCGGAAAGGGGCCAAGCGCAAGGGACTCGATGAAGCCTATGCGAAGGCCATGCGACTGGTGGCGCAGCGGTTTCCCGAAGATGCCGATGCGGCCACGCTGTTTGCAGAAGCGCTGATGGATCTGCGGCCCTGGGATTTCTGGAAGCCGGATGGACGACCACAGCCCGGCACCGACGAGATCGTCACCACGCTCGAATCCGTGCTCGCACAGAAACCCGAACACCCCGGGGCCTGCCACTACTACCTGCACGCGGTCGAGGCGTCATCGCAGCCGGAACGGGCCTTACCCTGTGCTGAACGGCTACCTGCCCTGATGCCGGGGGCCGGTCATCTTGTCCATATGCCTGCCCACATCTACATGCGGCTTGGGAAGTACCATGACGCGGTGGAACGGAATCAACAGGCAGCCGAGATCGATCAACAATACCTGGCAGGTCGAAACCAAACAGGCGAGTATGCAGACGGATATTACACCCACAATCTCCATTTCCTCTGGGCCTCCTTGGCGATGGAGGGGCGTAATGTCGAAGCCATGAAAGCCGCACGCGATCTGACGGCGACGATCACAACGGAGGAAGCCAGCAAAGATCGCTGGAAGGAACGGTACCTCGCGACACCGACCTTCTCGATGATTCGGTTCGGCCGGTGGGAGGAGTTGCTCAAGGAACTTCCGCCGCCCAAAGGATTGAGATTGATGGAAGGAATGTGGCGGCTGGGGCGCGGACTTGCCCTTGTTGCGACCGGACGGCTCCCCGGTGCCGAGGGTGAACATGTCGTCCTTGCCGGCCTTACGAAGCAAATCCGCCGGGATCGCACGACGGAAGAAAGGACCGATCGGGCGCTTCTCAAAATCGCTGAACGGGTCTTGGCGGGAGAACTTGCTGCACGCCGCCAGCACTATAATGAGGCAATCCGGCTACTGGAGGAGGCGATCAAAATGGAAGAGGCACTCCCATTCTCGGAGCCGCCGCTCTGGCCGTTGTCCGTGCGACATCATCTGGGGGCGGTGTTCTTGCTGGCAGATCGCCCGGCCGAAGCAGAAGCGGTCTATCATGCAGATCTTCTGCAGCATCCGGACAATGGGTGGGCGCTGATCGGATTGATCCAGAGCCTCCGGGCACAACAGAAGGACGATCAGGCGGCTGAGGCCGAGAATCGTTTCAAGAAGGCCTGGGCCCACGCCGACTTCATTCCGGCTGCGTCACGGATGTGACGGACTAGGGAGAGAGTGCGCCGGAAAGCTGGCCTTTTATGGCGACAAGGAGAAAGCACACGAGGGAAGGGGCAATGGAACGGATGGCTCTCGATCCTACAGGAACATCCGAATCCAAACCAAGCCCGTAGGAAGTGTAAGGTGTCACAACGCGATTCGACGAAGTCAGTGAGGAGAACCCTTTCATGAGAAGACACACAGCTCTATCAATTCTTGCTGTGGCCATTTTCCTCATCGGAGCTTGGAACGTCCAGACAACCAGTCAAGCTGTAGCGGACGCGACTCTCGGTAAGGCCTACTTCGCGGGAGGCTGTTTCTGGTGCATGGAGGAAGCCTTCGAAAATGTGGAGGGGGTGTTATCGGTGACCTCTGGATACATGGGAGGTACGGTTGCCAATCCGAGCTATGAAGAGGTGTCCGCTGGACGGACCGGGCACGCGGAGTCGGTTGAAGTAGTCTATGACCCAGCAAGAGTGAGCTACCAGAAGTTGCTGGATGCCTTTTGGCGCAACGTCGATCCGATTACACCGAACGCACAGTTCTGCGACCATGGTAGCCAGTATCGCTCGGCGATTTTCTTTCAGACCGACGAAGAGAAACGTGCATCGGACATCTCCAAACAGGTCATTGAGCAATCGAAGCGATTCAAAGAGCCGATCGTCACCCAAATCGTCATGGCCTCGCAGTTCTATCCCGCTGAGGAATATCACCAGGACTTTTACAAGAAGAACCCCGTCCGCTACAAATTCTACAAATACAATTGCGGTCGCACCAAGCGGTTGGGAGAGTTATGGGGAAACCCATAACCTAAGCGGGTGTTCTTATCCTCTCGCCAGAATACTTCGTACGCATCGCGCGACAAGTGCCCTGCCCTCGGTGTATATTTCTGATCCTAGGAGCCTCTCCGAGTAATGCCTTCTAGTGCGGCAAACGACCTGCAGGCATCTGCATCGTTCTCGGCACGAAAAACTCCTCGACGTATTTCAGCGAATACGCCTCCGGGTTTTTCGAGCCTTGCGCCGCTCATCTGCGAGCATCTCCTTTGCCTCGCAACGAAGGATTACTCAGACAGACTCCTAGTAACCTGTGCCAATTCCATTGTCCCGCGAGGTGCGGTCTGTGAAACGTCCGATCCGACAATCGACCAGAAAACCGGTGATCGGTGTCATGGGTCCGGCCAAGGCGGGTATTCAAGAGCTGGCCGATGCCAAAAGCTTGGGAGAACTTATCGCACGTCAAGGATGGGTGGTGTTGACAGGAGGGCGTGCGAGCGGTGTGATGGACGCGGCCAGCGAGGGGGCGAAATCTGTGCCCGGCAGCTTGACGATTGGAATTCTGCCTGATGCGAAAGCACAGGTATCCCGGTTTGTGGACGTGGCGATCGTGACGGACCTGGGCCAGGCTCGCAACAACGTGAACGTGATGTCCAGTGACGTGATTGTGGCTTGTGGACTTGGCGGTACCGGAACGGTTTCAGAAGTGGCATTGGCGCTGAAGGCAAAGAAGACCGTGATTTTGTTGGGAGCCAATAAGGCGGGGGTGGGTTTGTTCAAAAACCTCGCACCGCATCTGGTCCATGCAGTGACGTCGCCGGAAGAGGCGGTGAAGCTGATCGGCGATCTGCTCTAGCAGGATGCTGAAAAAGTCCGTCAGCGGCGTTCTCGCATCGTTCAGATCCTCAATGTACCCCACTCGGGAAAAGAGCTGTTCCGACAGCTCGGGGCGGGTGGATGAAAACCGCTACGCCTCCGGTCTTCACTCGCTGCGGCCTTGCTGGACGAACTTTTTGAGCATCCTGCGGGATCCTGCTCTTGTTCTGCCACATATATTGACCCTCGAAGCGTTCACGGGGCTACGTAGTTTAGCCTGCTAGCGATCGAGCGCAGCCGTTCCTAACTCTCTCACCGAATATTTCCAAGAAGTCTTCGACTCCGAAGAACTGTGGTACTTTCTGGGGAAAGCCGACAGTTCCCAAACGTCCACTTTGTGCACATCACGCCACAGTACGTCATGCCGCATGGTGGTTGTTTTCCCTATGCCATCCGCACGTTAGCGGAGACCCCCTGCGGCACGGATCTTGAGACTTTGCAAGCTTCTATGAAGGTTGTCTTGTGCGCAGGGATGTAGTCACACACCATGGCCAACCACACAAGGAGCGGACTGCTCTGTTCACGCCTGTTGCGCACGGCGTGTGTGCTGGTTCTGCCGTGTCTGTTGATTGCCGCAGCCCCCACGCCAACGAGGCCGGACTACGATGGTGCCCACCCTCAGTATTCCAAGCAGGAAATCCATCGGGCCATTAACTGGTACGCCAAGAAATATCGTCTTGATCCTGCCTTGCTGCGCGCTGTCATCAAGACCGAATCCGATTTTCGTCAACATGCCGTCTCTCACAAAGGGGCGGTTGGTTTGATGCAGCTGACGCCGGCTACATCGGCCAGATTGCGCGTGAACGACGCCTATGATTCTATACAGAATATCCGCGGAGGCGCCAAGCAGCTGCGGCATCTGCTGACCCTCTACCAAGGCGATCTTCCATTGGCCTTGGCGGCCTATAACGCCGGGGTCCATCGGGTCAAAGGCGGTAAAGTTCCGCGTATTCGAGAAACTCGTTCCTACGTGAAAAAGGTGCTGCGGTACTATGAGGCGTTCCGTTCCCAGCCGAAGCCTTCTTCAAAACATGAGAAGAAGTGAGTGAACGAGGCAAACCTGGTTGAGCCCCCGTCCTCACACGAGCAAGACGAGCTGCCGGTTATTCCCACCAGTTCTTCTGCGTCGCCGCGGTCTTAGGATTCAGAATCATTCTGTGGCGGAGGTCGTTGACAATGAATGGGTCGTGATGCGGAGTGATGGCACGAATGAGGCACCATTATTTCACGCGGTGGAGAGCAGCGGGGGATCGCGTCAACGGAGGGCTGGGCGAGCGGATTCTTAGAGCTTGGCCTTCATAATAATGGCTCGTACTCGTTCTCGTTGGGCCGGCCTAATCTTTGTAAATTCGAGACCGAACGTTGGGCCCTTGACCCACCGCACCAGGGCTTCGTCGATGCGGAGAGGCCATTCCTGGTCCTGAAGGAACAGGGACAGGCGGAGCGTCGTGCCGACCCGTACCTCGCTCAGGGACGTCGCCTGACATCCTCCTGTGGAGAGATCGAGAATCGTCGCCTCGCCTTCGAAGTCATCTTCTCCAAAAAAGAATAGACGGCAACTCAGCTTGAGACGCCGGCCCCGACGTTCCGCCATTGCAGCTTCATGGTTATGGCTTGAAGCTCGGCCGGATCTGGGATCCTGCGTGGCCATGGATCCTGTCCTTCCTCTCAATTACCCGGAGAACATCTATATCAACCATACGACTGTACCGAACGAATTGTCCGCCCGCTTTCCCCAAGAGGTCTAATTCGGAAGAGGGGCCAACAGCCTCTTGATCGCAGTATAGCCAATCGGTTGATGTATGTAACGAAAACCTCTTAATCCGCTATCGTATCCTAACCGTTCTCTTTCTCGGCCTATGTAGAATAAGGACTTGACCTATCTGGAACGGCTCTGCGAAAAGAAAGGTTCTGTGATCAAGGAGGGATGCGACGATGACGCGGCATATCAACCAACGAATGGCCACATTGGCCCATTCTGAGATCCGAGCGATGACCCAGGCC